>Ga0160423_10000141_pt1 | contig 52224 bp, 45 predicted proteins | sample CRUFie14St8metaG_FD_108191 | JGI IMG/M metagenome (GOLD analysis project Ga0160423, IMG submission 108191) | Marine microbial communities from the Costa Rica Dome - CRUD Field 142mm St8 metaG | ecosystem: Environmental > Aquatic > Marine > Oceanic > Photic zone | place: Costa Rica: the Eastern...
AAATAAAAAACACTGGGAATAATAAAACTGATGAGTGACGCAATTCTAGAATATAGTTTGACTGAAGTTGCGGCAGGTATTCGAAAGAAGGAGTTTTCTTCCGAGGAAGTAACAAGGAATTGCCTCCAGAGAATTGAGGACCTGCAGCCAAAATTAAACTGTTTTATTTCTGTCTATCGTGAAGAAGCTATTAAGGCGGCAAAATACGCGGACAACGCTATAGCATCAGGAGATGAGCTTGGAAGCTTGCATGGCGTTCCCTTGGCTCACAAAGACATGTTTTACCGACGTGGTTTTATTTCAACTGGTGGTTCTAAAATTCAAAGAGGGTTCAGGCCCTCTTATACGGCGACAGTGTTACATAAGTTAGACGCGGCAGGTGCTATACATGTTGGCGGGTTAAATATGTCGGAATTTGCGAGCGGACCTGCCGGCCAGAACGAACATTTTGGTGATTGCAGGAACCCCTGGAATATTGAATGTGCGCCTGGTGGTTCATCATCTGGATCTGGAGCAGCAGTTGCTGCTCGACTTGTATATGGGGCCTTAGGTTCAGACACCGGGGGCTCAGTACGTATTCCTTCAGCCCTTTGTGGTTTAGTTGGAATAAAAGGCACGCAGGGCAGAGTTAGCCGGCGAGGTGGGATGCCATTATCTTTTTCGTTAGATTGTTTCGGTCCTCTAGCCCGAACGGCCTTGGACTGCGCTAGATTATTCTACACGATAGCGGGAGAGGACAAAAAAGACCCAACTGCAGGCAAAGAGCCTGTTCCAGATTATGAGTCAATGTGCTCGAAAGAAGTAAAAGGTGTTTGCATTGGAATTGATCCAACCTTCGGGGGTATAAAACCCAGCGATGAAGTTTCAGAAATGATAAAGAGAACGATTAAACGATACGAAAGCCTAGGTGCAAAAATAATTGAAATAAGTCTCCCCGACCAAGATGAATTGAATGCTTTATCTAATGTTATAACACGTTCGGAAGCAGCAACTATACATAGGAAGTGGCTGAAGGAAAAAAGGGATGATTATTCGCCGCAAGTAAGGCGTCGGATTGAAATAGGGCTTGGCATTTCTGCGACGAGATACCTAGAGGCTTTAAGCTTACGTTCTCACCATTTACAGCTATACAATAATGCCGCTTTTTCATTCTGTGATGTGGTGCTACTGCCGACCGTTGGAGAAGCTGCACCTACTTTATCAGAAATAGATGTTGGTGATTCAGACGAGCTACCCCAAATGTTAAGAAGATTAACTGGGTATACCCGACCCATAAACTACTATGGTCTTCCTTCTATCAATGTCCCTGGGGGATTTTCTAGTACGGGCCTACCTCTTGGCTTTCAAATAATCGGTAGACCATACCATGAGGGGCAACTCTTTCAGATGGCGGCAGCATTCCAACACATTACAGATTATCACAAGAAATCTCCTGCGTTGTCTGGCGAATAATCCTTGCGATCGTTTATAATTAATCGAGCGTTATATTTTTTATCCATTCATTTGGCGACGTATCTTTGGAGGGACTTTGGTGACTAGCGTAGATTCGATTACAACATCTGTGGTGCAGCATAGATTGACAGCTATTGTAGCCGAAATGGGAGAGGCAATGTTGCGTACTTCATATTCGCAAATACTTAATTCCAGCAGAGATTTTTCGACGGGTATTTGTGATGCAAATTGTAGACTTGTTGCCCAGGCGGAACATATTCCTATCCACGTGGGCGCACTCGCTTTCGCAGCAGAATCCGTTGATCAATATTTCAAAGGTTCGGTAAAGCCGGGCGATGTTTATTTATTGAATGACCCATATTTTGGAGGAAGTCATTTGCCCGACGTGACAGCATTTGTTCCAGTTTTTTCTTCAGGCAAGCTTCTTTTTTGGACCATTAATCGCGCGCATCACAGTGACATAGGTGGAGCAACCTATGGTGCCTACAATCCAACCGCTACATCTATTTTTCAAGAAGGGATAAGGATTACCCCAATAAAATTGTATGACCAGGGAATGGTTAGACAAGACATATTGGACATGCTTGCGACCAATACGCGTCACCCAAGAGACTTTAAGGGAGATTTGGCAGCTCAAATAGGTTCAGTTCGGGTAGGCGAGCGACGAGTTAATGCTTTGGTTGAGGAGTTTGGGGCTGATGTCGTATTGGGAGCTGTCGAATCCATATTAGATAGTGCGGAACAACAGGCGCGACAGGTGATAAATGATTGGCCTGACGGTGTTTATAGAGGTGAGGCAACACTGGATGATGATGGTCATGGGAGGGTAGATGTGACCGTAAGGGCAGAAGTAAACGTATCGGGTAGCGATATTGTCGTCGACCTCACTAGCTCAGATGAACAATCCGACGGATTTTTGAACTCATCGTATGCTAATATGCGCTCAGCAGTTACTATGGCGATTTCTTACTTGTTAGATCCTGAAACGCCAAAAAACCATGGGTCACAGCGACCAGTAAATGTGCTAGCTAAAGAGGGAACAATTGTGTGGTCAAAAGAAGGTGCACCGGTAACGATGTGTACCAGCCACTGTTCTAATGAAATTTGTGAAGCGATTATAGTTGCGCTTTCCGAAGCGTGTCCTCAGCGAGCAACAGGCGGTTGGGGAAGGCGTTTCAGAGTTGCGATACAGGGCGAAAATCCTAAAACTGGTGGCGGATTTATTTGGCATCTTTTCCATGCAAGGCCCGGGGCGGGGGGTTCTTCCGAAGGGGATGGGTGGCATAATTCGGGAGAGTGGCATTCGGCAGGTGGTTTGAAATTCGGCAGTGTTGAACTAGCCGAGGCGAGATTCCCTTTGCACTTTGACAAACATGAATTTCGTCAGGACTCGGCTGGGGATGGACAGTTCAGAGGGGGAGCTGGAGTAGATTTAGAGCTAACTGTGGAAACCGAAAAACCTGCTCTCGCAAATACGGCAGGGGACGGGATTAAGTATGGTTCGAGAGGTATGGTGGGTGGAGAAGATAGTAAGCCACACGCATATAGCTTGCTCAAATTAGATGGGACTGAAAGAAAACTTAAAACAAAAGAAATCTCGGTTGATGTTGATCCTGGAGATAAATTTATTATCCGGTCTGCTGGAGGGGGCGGATGGGGAAATCCTGCAAATCGTTCTAGTGAGGCGAGGGCACTTGATTATAAAAATGAAATAACAAGTGGGGATAGGGCTTAGCTATGATCCGGCTTGGAGTTGATGTCGGGGGGACATTCACGGATTTTGCCTTAATTGACGACACTGGAGGACAGTTTGCTATCCATAAACAGTTAACTACTCCTAACGATCCATCGGACGCCGTATTATCTGGTGTTAAAGAGATTTTAAAACTCAACAATATATCCATTTCTGATGTCTCGGTAGTAGCTCACGGTACTACTCTCGTAACAAATGCAGTCATAGAACGTCGTGGTGTGTGTACCGGTATGCTTGTAACAAAAGGCTTCGAGGACATTTTAGATACGGGAATGGAGCAGCGTTATGATCTTTTTGATCTAAGGATTACCTATCCCGACCCAATTGTTCCCCGTACGTTGCGCAAGAGTATTAACGAGCGAATTCATTTTAATGGTGACATTGAAACTGAATTAAATAGCGATGAAGTAATACAGCAAACCCGCGTGCTTATTGAGGAAGAAGGAATAGAAGCCCTAGCTGTCTGTTTTTTGCACAGCTATATGGAACCCACTCATGAGCGGGAAGCAGTAAGTTTGATTGAAAAAACTTTTCCTGATTTGTATGTCTCAGGGTCATCTGATGTATACCCGAATATGAGAGAGTTTGAACGCTGGACAACGACTGCCATCAACGCATACACGAGGCCAATGGCAGATAGATATCTGCAAAAACTGGAGCGCGAACTTGAGTCCTTAGGCTTCAACGGACAATTGTTTATTATGACATCTAGCGGCGGAATGTTGGCGCCAGTCACTGCTCGAAAATTTCCCGTGCGCCTACTTGAGTCTGGTCCGGCAGCAGGTATGCTAATGTCCGCCTCTCTTGGAAAAGAATTAAATTTACCCAACATTTTATCCTTCGATCTTGGAGGAACAACCGCAAAGGGCGCGCTAGTTCGCAACTTTCAACCGCTAAAAACGGAACAGATGGAAGTTGATAGAGTTAATGAATCCAGAAAAGGGAGCGGGTTTCCGCTACGAATACCAGTGCTTGATATGATTGAAATAGGCTCTGGCGGCGGCTCCATAGCCAGGATAGATGAAAGAGGTTTGCTCAAAGTCGGCCCTCAAAGTGCCGGTGCTAATCCGGGTCCTGTTTGTTACAGTCTAGGTGGGAAAAGTGCCGCTCTTACGGATGCAAATCTGATGCTTGGTTATCTAGATCCTGAGTTTTTCTTAGGTGGGTCTATGACATTAAATAAAAAAGCAGCCCACGGGGTAATTAGAGACAATTTGGCTACACCCTTGAACTTAAGTGAAACCCGAATTGCTTGGGGCATCCATGAAACAGCAAGTGAAGACATAGCCCGGGCCTTTAGAATTCATGCAGCTGAAAGGGGGTTTGATTATCGGGGTGCGACCATGATTGCTTTTGGAGGTTCTGGTCCTGTGCACGCTATGCGTGTCGCATCAAAACTGAAAATACCTCGAGTGATATTTCCGTTTGGTGCGGGGGTTTACTCTGCTTTAGGTCTTTTGGCGAGTCCACTTTCGTTTGAATTGTCGAGATCTCGACGTGCTATTCTAGAGGACATTGATGCGGAGAGTTTCTCTAATAACTTTCTTCCATTAATAGCAGAGACAAGTGCTTCGTTAAAAGAGGCAGGCGTAAACGACGACCAAATAAGTATAACCTGTCAGCTTGAGGCAAGATATTTTGGTCAAACTCATGAAATAGTTGTCACTCTTCCAAATAATAATCTAGTGGATCGGTTTGCCGAGGTCCGTTCATTGTTCGAAAAGAGATATTCCGAGGTGTATTCTTTCGCAGCTATTGACGCGCCAATAGAAATCATAAATTGGAAGGTGATTGCATCAGGGGCGGAACCTATTTTTAAAATGAACTACGGTTTGCAAGCAGAGGATAAACAAATAACCAACCCCATGAAAGGAACGCGAGAGGTTTACACCGAACCTACTGGGTATGAGTTAACACCAATTTACGATAGGTATTTACTATCTAGGGGAATGGAAATAAAAGGCCCTGCTATTATTGAGGAGAGAGAATCCACCTGTGTTATTACAGCAGGTTCAAGGGCTATAGTAGATCAATTTTTAAATATAGTCGCTGAGTTGGATGTTGTTTAATGATGGATGAAGCAAAAGAGTTTGACGCGGTATCACTCGGTATACTTTGGGATCGTCTAGTGTCTATTACTGACGAGATAGAGTCGACACTAGTTAGGACCTCCTTTTCAACAATTGTTTCTGAGAGCTACGATTTGACGGTGGTTGTTCTTGATCGCGAGGGTAGACTAGTAGCTCAAGGTAGTCATTCTATCCCTGTTTTTATTGGCACCGCGCCCAGGACCTTGAAATACATGCTTCAAAAGTTTCCACCCGAAACATTAATGCCTGGAGACGTTATATGTACTAATGACCCCTGGATGGGAACAGGTCATATGTTTGATATCAGCGTGATGAGACCTGTTTTTTCAACAGCAAAAGGCACGTTACTAGGATACACGATGTCCATAACACACCTGCCAGATGTGGGAGGTATTGGATTTGGAGCGGCAGCATCCGAGATCTATCATGAAGGACTTAGACTTCCGATCGTAAAACTAGCTGAAAGCGGTGTTATAAATGAATTTCTGCTAGATCTCATAGCTGTAAATGTTCGAACACCGGAGTCTACCATCGGTGATTTGCGCGCCAATATTGCTTGTAATGAGGTCGGGGGAAGGCAATTAGTAGAATTTATGAACGAGTATGCAATAGATGATCTATCAGCATTAAGTAATGCTATAAGAAACCAATCAGAACTCGCTATGAGAGAAAAGATTAAGGATATAAGAAATGGCACCTATGACAACAGTATTTTGATTGAAGCCATAGATGAGCCCATAACCCTTAGTTGTAAGGTTGAGGTAGAGGATGAAAAAATAGAGATTGATTTTCATGGCACGGGGGGGTGTGTGTCCCGTGGAATAAATGTGCCATTTTGTTATACCAATGCCATGTCTTTATATTCTATTAAATGCCTCACCATACCAAATTTACCGAACAATGAAGGAGCTGCTAGGCCTATTTCTGTATCCGCACCGGAAGGTTGTTTGCTAAACGCCCAGCCACCGTTTCCGACAGGTGCGCGTCATGCGATTGGCCATTTCGTTCCGGGATTAATATTTGGGGCGTTAGAGGAGGCGGCTGCGGATAAAATACAGGCTGATAATGGAATGATCGATCTCCTAACAGTGCAAGGTACACATCCTGATGGTAGACCAATAGCTACTATTCATTTCGTATCTGGAGGATTTGGTGCACTACACGGGTTAGACGGACGTGACTGTTTGCCTGGGCCATCAAATATGGCTGCGGTTCCGGTAGAGATTTGGGAGTCAATAACAGGCATGAGTGTAATCAGTAAAAAAATGATACCAGATAGTGGCGGGGCGGGAGAATTTCGTGGTGGCGTCGGACAAGAGGTAACATTAAGGAATGATACAGGAAAACCAATGACAGTCCTTTCTATGGGAAACCGGACTGAATTTGCGGCTCCAGGCTATAACAAAGGCAAACCAGGCGCTCTTAGGGAACACCAAATTAATGGAAAGACAATTAATCCCAAAGGGGCGCATGTTCTCGCTCCTTTGGATACAATTACACTAAGACAGGCAGGTGGAGGCGGAATAGGCGACCCGAGGATGCGAGAAAAGAAAAAAATAGAGCGTGATCTTGCTTTGGGACTTGTTTCAAAAGAGGGGGCGGAGAGGGACTATGGGTATAATGCATAAGTCAGCCAAAATTTTAAAAAATTTGATCTCTTAACGTGTTCTCGTGAAAGAAACAGGTATTTGACCTTAAACATACAAAAAGTAAGGCATTAATTGATGGATGATAAATATAGAATTGGGATAGATGTCGGTGGCACGTTTACGGACATAGTTGCGGTTTCAGATACTGGGACTGTTACATTTTCAAAAGCAGCGAGTACCCCAAATGATCCGTCAATAGGCGTTATGAATGCCGTAGATAGATTGGCTGATGAATTAGGGATAAATTCGGAAACTTTATTATCCAAGACGGAGAGTATTGTCCACGGTACAACTGTTGCTACCAACGCCCTTCTTGAACGTAAAGGTGCCAAAACTGGATTGTTGACGACCCTTGGGCACCGAGACGTCTTAGAAATGAGAGAGGGGTTAAAGGATGATCGTTACAATATGAGATTACCAGCACCTGCCCCGCTAGTGCCAAGATTTTTGAGGTTAGGTGTCCGTGAGAGAATTAAGCCGGATGGTAGTATTCATACGCAATTAGATAACACCTCACTAGATGAAGCCATAAATAAGTTGCGAGAAGAAAAGGTTACGTCGGTGGCTGTATGTTATTTGCATGCGTATAAAGAGCCAAAACACGAGCAGGAAACGAAACAGATTTTAGAAGCAAAGTTACCTGGCGTTTCTGTATCGATTTCATCTGAAGTCTTCCCAGAGATTAAAGAATATGAACGCGTATCGACGACAATAGTAAACGCTTATGTGCGTCCCATAGTTGAAAATTATCTTAATCGACTTGAAGAGAGGCTCAAAAATGCGGGCTACAAGGGGTCGGTATTGATAATTTTATCTCACGGTGGTGTGGCTCCAATTGAGGAAGCCATAAGATTGTCTGCTGCAACAGTTCTATCGGGCCCAGCTGGCGGAGTGGCGGGCAGTAAATACGGAGCATCGTTGATAGGCGCAGGAGACTTAGTGCCTTTTGATATGGGGGGCACGAGCACGGATATTTCGATGATTGTTAATGGCGAACCAGCCTTGTCATCGACAAGGGGCATCGCTGGTCAAAGAATAGCTCTTCAGTCACTGGATATAGTTAGCATTGCTTCTGGTGGTGGTTCTATTGCGCGGGTTGATGCTGGGGGGATCCTCCGTGTAGGGCCTGAGAGTGCAGGTGCTTTACCGGGACCGGCCTGCTACGGAAAAGGTGGAACAGAAGTAGCTGTAACAGACGCCAGTGTTGTTTTAGGTTTTCTTGATCCGGGTAACTTTCTTGGCGGACGAGAGACCTTAGATGTGGCGGCTGCAGAGGATGCTTTAAGCCGTTTAGCTAATCAATTATCGGTGGAGCCGGCTGAAGCAGCAGAGGGTGTTCATAAAGTTATAAATACGCAAATGGCGGAGGGTATTAGATTAGTTTCGGTACGAAGGGGTGTTGACCCAAGAAAATTTGCGCTTCTTTCCTTCGGCGGAGCGGCAGGGATTCATATTACGGAAATAGCCCGTCAGTTGGAAGTCCAGAGGGTTATTGTTCCAAGGACCGCAGCTGTTTTATCTGCTTGGGGTATGTTAGCTACTGACTTAAGATATGAAGTTAGCAGAACCCACATTGGCGATACTGGCTCATTAAAAGCAGTAGATGTCCGTGAGGTATTTTCTGAAATGGAACTGGAAGGCAGAGGCAGGTTAAAAGATGCATTTGACGGCGACGTATCTATCAGTAGATCGGCAGACATGCGTTACGGCGAACAAATTTATGAGGTGGATGTTTCGCTAGACGAAGTGGATTTTAGCGACGATGATTTAATGAAAAGTATTTCGGACCGTTTTCACAAAAGGCATGAAGAGCTTTTTACTTATAGCTTGCCGGATCAAGACGCAGTTCTTGTAAATGGCCGTCTCGCGGCTATAGGAGCGTTACCTGATTTGCCTCAGGAACCAAAAACAGAAGCGCGTGCCGTAAGTACGCGCCGCACAACAAGAAAAATCTTTTTAGCAGGTTGGGTAGACGCGCCAGTTTTCAATCTTGAGGAGCTTGTTCCCAGTCAAAAGATTGTAGGTCCTGCGATTATTGAATCTTCGACAACAACTATAGTCTTACGATCCGATGATAAAGCAGAGGTGACAGACAATTTATGGTTGAACATTCTAGTCGGAAAACAATAATTCAAAATACAAAGTATAAATTTTAATCACACTTGAGCATAATTTTCCCGATGTGTTCACTTGACTCCATAAGTGCATGAGCTTTCGAAGCCTCACTTAATTTGAATGTTTTATATAGCACTGGTTTTATAGACCCGCTTTCATATAAAGGCCATACGCGTTCTTTCAAATCGCTCGCAATCTGTCCTTTTTGTTCAACTGTTCTTGGACGCAACGTAGAACCGGTCAGTGTTAAACGCATCGTTAACATTTTAATGAAATTAAATTTTTCGACCACTGGGGTTTTTAGAAAGGCAATTTGACAAAGTCTTCCGTCAATATTAAGGCAATCAATATTGCTTTGTAGATAATCTCCACCCACCATATCTAGAATGACATCTGCCTTACCTTCGGCTTTCATTACCTCAACAAAATTTTCTTTCTTATAGTTGATGGCTCGGTCCGCTCCTAAATCCATACATACATCGCACTTTTCATCACTCCCAGCCGTAATTACTACTCGGGCACCGAAACACTTTGCCATTTGTATGGCGGTGGTTCCTATTCCACTACTTCCACCATGTATTAAAAGAGTTTCATTTTCTTTTAGTTTGCCTCTCATAAATACATTAGCCCAAACGGTATAAGTCGTTTCTACTATTGAGGCGCCTTCTTCTAAAGAAAATCTATTGGGTATTGGTAGACATTGTAGTGCTGGTGCTGTGCAGTATTCAGCATAGCCTCCGCCGGAAACTAGAGCGCACACTTTGTCACCGGGTTTCCAATGATTTGCGTTCTCTGCGACGCTTACAATCTCACCCGCTATTTCTAAACCCGGAATGTCCGAGGCTCCCGGAGGAGGAGGGTAACCACCAAGCCGCTGTTGGACATCAGGTCGGTTAACACCGGCATAAGAAACACGAATTAAAACCTCGCCATCGTTAGGAATTGGGACGGGTCGTTCTGCTAGCACAAGACCTTCAGCAGGCCCAAATTCTTTAATTTCTATAGCATGCATGGTGGCAGGAAGTTTTGACATTTATAACCTCAGATAGTTGAAAAAAGTTAATTAAATCCATGAGTTTTTTTGTGTCTCTGATTATTTGTGAATTAATAACCAGTTACCAATTCTGACAATTTTGTGATGATCATATCGGGTTTAGCTGTTGTGTTTTTTGGCAGCGTGCCATCACCCTGAGGGTCTCGCCATATCGAAAAAATGCCTAATTTCTGGGGTGCAATTACCTCCCACTCTAGGTTGTCGCCAACCATCCATGTTTCTGATGCGTTAACCTCTAAAGCTGTTAATGCTTTTTTGTACGCGTCTAATTCAGGTTTCCCAATTCCAGCTTCACCTTCAATTTGAATATGATCAAAATGATTTTCAAGATTGAATTTGTTTATTTTTTTTCTTTGTGCGGTTGATGTCCCATTCGTTACCAGTGCCAGTTTTACTTTATTATGGCGTAATTTATTTAAAGTGAATATGGCGTCGGGATATAGCGTTGTTTTTTCAAACATTAGCTGTCCGCATTTGTCTGCGATGGCCCAACGAATATCTTCATCAAACTGACTGTCTATTCCTATACCGTTATTGAAAATTTCGTATCGGGCTTGTCGCAAATTTAGCCGTCCTGTCTTGTGACGTTTGGGATCGGACCAGAATACTTGAGCAGCTTTGTCTATCTGCTGAACTAGGAAATCGATATTTTTTGGAAGCGTTTCAAGTCCACCATTGGTCTCGTCCCAAACCTGGCGGATAGCATCATTCCAGAAGGTTTTGCGATGCAGATGAGGAGAAATCAAGGTATCGTCTAAATCAAAAAGTATGGCAGCAGGTAACATTTCAACTCACTTAAATTATTGTTGAAGGAATAGAAGGTCGGATGTAGCCGTTTAATTTATCAATTGGCAGTGGCGGTAGTTTCGAATGAACTCTGAATGTTAATTTCCCCACAAGTTCGGATGTGGATAGGGTTTTTACAAATACCCGCTCAATGCCTTGCTTCAAGGGACCTTTCAAAAACTTTCTTGTTCTAATTATTAAATCAAGTTCTTTATTTTTGATACGCCCTTCAATTTGCATCGTTCCAATAGTAGTTAAATTTACTTCTAAAAGGAACTGCACGGCATCATTATCCTTCTTAATCTTTGCTTGATGCTTTCGGTTATTCTCGTTGCGCAAAAAAAACTGTATTATCGATAAGTGATTTTCGTCGAGGAGTGGTAAAAAAAAACCCCGCCATCCAGTATCCGAAGGCTCACTCGCTTTTTGCATAAAGCTAAAGTCATCTTGAAGCTGCTCTGAAAACCGCCCGCGATTTGAAAAAGCCTGCTCATTAAACAAAGTTCCTGTCCAGTTTGCAGCTTTTCCAGTCCTCACAGCGCTTATAAAATATGCTAAGGAGGCAGTAAGGTTTTTCCCAGGCTTACTGATTATATTTTCTAAAAACTCTTTCTGAGTGGATGTTTTTTCCGAATAACTTAATTTATCCAATAATTCTTCCAAATTACTCCAGTTTGGAAATGCAGATAACGCAAAAGGTATGTTTGAATTCCTGCTTTGAGCCCTGTTCTGCTCGATAGGGTTCAGTGGGAATTGTAAAAATAAATTAGTGCCGATTGGGTGTTTCAATGCCCCATTAAGAATTAAAAACCTCTCTTCAATAGACAGTATTGTTTGGCCGCTTGGTGTTTGGGCAACGATCTTTCCAAGCTCAATGGTAGGATTAGCATTTATCTTTGAAGAAATTGATGTGGATTTTTTGTCGGCAACCGAAACTATTCTAACATCCGTTACGGGAATTGTTTTACTCTGGTTGAGATTAGATTGAAGAATAGCCCGTGTCACTTCTTGCGGAATAGTCTTAGGGTTAACTTTAGATAAATTTAAATCTGCTCGTGTCCGCTTTAAAGCAGTGATTTCCTGCAAAGAAAAAACAGCTTTCCTTCTTTCGTTTGTTTGACTACTCGATACTTTACTGGGATCTAATAAATTTTGTTTTTGTTGAATTTTCGAGAAATTACCCATAAAAATTTCATTCTCTGGGGAGGGACTATTAGGTGAACTAACGCCTTGAGATGACGAAGGCTTATTTTTTGCGGCAAGGCTGGCGTCTAAAATGGAATGAGTGTTTTCAAAAAAGACTTTGCCTCTAACGACGTTTGTCGAATTACGCATCGTAGGTGTAAAATACGAGTTTATAGCTCTTTGAACTGATGCTGGCTGACGTTTGCTTTTCCTAGCTTTTAAAGGATAAGTGCTCAGGGAGATGTCCGGTCTTACCTGATTTTCTCTGAGCCTAAATAGTGCAGTTGTCTTTGATATGTTTGGCACTCCTCGCTGTTTCTTATGCCCTAGTAGTGGTGGCGTTGAATTGGTGGTTTCTCGATATTTTTGGCGATCTATAGTGTGCTCAGATTTGAGCATGAAAAGACTTTTAGCAATATCGTTCTTTATAAAAAAGCCGATAAGCTCGGGCATGTTTTTACTATTCCAATGTTTTTGCATTGGTGAAGAGGGAGCCAATTTCAGTTTTTTTTGCAATTGCGGTAATGTATGAGTAGTAAGACTATTTCGTTTCAAATTCTCGTTTTTTGATGGTTGGCTAAAGGTTAGTTCTCTTGGCGCTGAAAAGTTTGTGTTTGATATGATTGCGGCTTTCACCCAGTTCCCAATTTTGATTCCTGCAACCGGAAGAGTGGGCGCACTGCCTTGCTTCGCAGAAGTACTTGCTTCGTCTTTATTGCTTGGCTCTTGGGGGGGGCGAGTAGTGGAACTTTCAAACGTGGTTGGGAACAGTTTTATGTTATTACTTGCAGGATTTATCAGGAATTTTAGGGGCGTGTTCTTTTTAAGAGTAGTTGGTATATTTCCGCTTAGTTGAGCTATGAACTCATTATTGCCCGTTGAGAGTTTTACGAGATTTATTTGTTTTAATTCAATTATCTTTGCGGATATCAATTTGTTAACAGGCAGCTGTTTAATAGTTTCCAATCCTTCGATAACTTTTGCGGATACGCTTGTTAATGACGCATGTTTTGTTGAAGCTGGATTGGTGGGTGGGACCGTGTTCACAGATCCACCAGCAAACGATCTATTATTGTTGATATATCATCGGCCGCATTTGATGTTGGGTGACGTGTGAGTAGTGGAATTTGATTCCTGATTGCCTCTATCACCTTGCTGTCGTGCCGAATGGAACCGAGAAATGGTGGGTCGAACTTCAAAAAGCTGTCACAAGCCTTTCTAAGTGTTTCGAAAGTACGTTGGCCTTCTATGTGGCTAGCGCAGTTGTTGATGACAATACGTATATCAGCAGACGGGTTTGTTTGAATTGATAGTTTTACAAATGCGTAGGCGTCCGTAAGTGAAGTCGGCTCGGTTGTCGCAATTACTATTATGGTTTTTGCGCGATAAGCTAGATTACGAACTGTTCGATCTATTCCCGCTCCAAGATCCATAATAACCTTGTCGTAATTACTGGATAGTTCAACTAGGTCATTTCCCAAATTATTGAGTTGTGTGGGAGGAAGCGCGGCCAGATTTCCTGAGCCCGAACGACCAGCAACGACATCAAAATTACCTTGCTCATATCTAATTTTAGCTTGGGCTAGAGATAGTTTGCCAGATATTACCCCACCTATATCACGTTGAGGCATTAGCCCAAGTTGGATATCAACATTGGCTAGTCCTAGATCAGCATCAAACAATAGAACGTTAGATTTCTTCAGAGCAAACGCATGGCTAAGTGAAATAGAAAACCATGTCTTACCAACCCCACCTTTTCCAGATGCTACGGCTATGATACTTTTGCTTTGAGCTAGGCCTGCACTACTTCCAGTCTGCCCATGAGCCTTCGTTTCTAAATTCATAATAAACAAACCCTCTAGTTTTGATCCAAAGCGCCTGGGAAGTTTAAGTGATGTTGCTTCATTTTCCCAAATCCTCTTTAAATTGGATATTCATTTTGTTTCTTCACTGAGCAACAAGCGTGCCAGAGATACTGGGTTCAGTTGTTCTAATCCGTCCGTGACACTTGGACCATTTCCCATGCCATAAACGTTTAAGTTGCCACTGACCGCAGCAGTTATTAAAGATCCATGCCTTTTTGCCAAATCGGTCCGAGTTCCAATCAACCCTTCAGCACCGAGTTCTGAATAGGCTTGAGCCAAATCAGCAGCTTCCAAAGGATCTGTTCCATCGGCTAATAGCATTATTACTTTTGCCTCCGTTGAACTTATGAGATCCTTTTGCCTCATATAATCAGACTTTTTGAATGGATTGCCTCCAGCACAATCAATTATCGTCTGGCATTGCGGTGTTCCAGCGGCAATTGCTTCTTTCAAAGAATGTCCATCTTGAGCGCACATTAGGTCGATTTTCAATATTTTTGTAAAAGCTTCTAGTTGTTGGATGCCTCCTGCCCTTACGCTGTCAGTTGAAATTATATTTATTTTATTACCGTTCATTACTGCTTTTGTAGCGAGCTTTGCTGTCGTTACGGTTTTACCTGCCCCGGGAAGACCAACCAACATAAACGTTTCGTTTTCATTAGCTTTGGGCAGAGGTTTAAAATTTATGATTTGATCTATAGAGCTTGCAAGCGAAGTATCGATCTCATCGAGACCCAGAGTAGAACAAACATTTAAAATTTTATCGGCTATTTTTGGGAGAACCCCTTGTCCAGATAGGATAGTGGATAATTTTTCATCCACGTCGCTAGGTCTGTTCGAGGTATTATCATTCAAGTCCATTGGAGTTGCAGTTTCAGTATCAATTGCAGCTGTTACTTGGACACCTAAACCCATTTCAGCCTTTTGAGAAGAAACTATGATTGCTTCTTCACCAAAATGTTCCTTAACCATTTTTAGTGCATCACTCATCGATGAGGCTGAAAACGTCTTTAATCGCATTCCTTTAGGTTTCCTGAATTGGTTTTATTCGATTTTTCATATTTGCCCTAAAGTTTTAATTTTTGCTTTAGGATGAAGCTCATTTTGTGACATTATAGAGGTCGTTGGTCTAAATCGCTCAATAATTGATCTTACAAACGGCCGAGCTGAAGGAGAAGTTAAAACTACTGGTGGGTCTTCGGTATCGCCGAGTTCTTCAAGAGTAGTTCGCACTGCTCCAATGAATCTTTGCAACTGGCTTGGTGCCATCGAAAGCTGCTTGTCGTCACCTTGATCTAAGATGGAGTCCGAAAAGATTTGCTCCCACTCTGCCGATAGTGTTACCAATGGGATAAAATTGTTTTCCGTTGAGTTTTGCTCGCTAATTTGGCGCGCAAGGCGAGAGCGAACATGCTCAGTTATTTGGGTTACGTTACGTGTAAAGGCGCAAGCTTCTGATATACCCTCTAAGATAGTTGGAAGGTCGCGTATCGAGACTCTCTCATTAAGTAAGTTCTGCAGAACGCGTTGAATGCCACCCACTGAAATTTGGTTCGGAACAACTTCACCAACCAGTTTTTGATGTTCATTGGGTAACTCGTCTAAAAGGTTTTGAGTCTCAACATAAGATAAAAGCTCCGACATATTATCTCTAATAAGCTCTGTAAGATGTGTCGTTATTACGGTTGCTGGATCTACAACTGTATATCCCTTAAATGTTGCTTCTTCTCGATTGTCTGGATCTACCCACATTGCCGGGAGTCCAAAGGTTGGCTCGACGGTCTCGGTTCCGGGCAGGTCAATTGCATCTCCGGAAGCGTCCATAACCAACAGTCGATTAGGTCGAATATCACTTGTGCCAACTTCAATTTCTTTAATCCTTACAACATAGGAGTTCGGAGGCAACTGAAGATTATCTTGAATTCTTACCTGAGGCATGATGAATCCGCTCTCACTTGCTATTTGCCTCCTCAATGATTTTATCTGATCAGTTAAGCGGTAATTCTCATCTGTTTCGCTAACAAGGGGTAGCAGTCCATAACCCAACTCTAGTCGAACTTGGTCTATCTGTAACGCACTGGAGAGAGGCTCTTCCTCTATGTCATTTTGATTTGCTTCTAAGAGTAATGTTTCTGCTTGTCTCTTTTTGTTGACCTCTTTTTGGTAAAGAAAAAACGCTAATCCTCCAATTACTAAACTTAAGCCAACGAAGGGGATCATTGGTATTCCTGGTAGTAAGGATAACACTAACATCAAAAAAGCACTGAGAATAAGTGCTTTGGGGTATCCGCCTAATTGACCAAAAACAGCTTTATCTGTCGAGCCAGTAGTACCACTTTTCGTTACTAGAAGACCAGCGGCAGTCGACACTATAAGGGCGGGTATTTGGCTGACCAGTCCATCTCCTACGGTTAGCAGAGTATAAGTTTGAGAGGCTTGGCTGACGGTTAAATCTTGTTGGAGAACACCGATAATAATACCACCAAGAACATTAATGATTGTGATAAGCAGGCCCGCTATTGCATCTCCACGAACAAACTTTGATGCCCCATCCATTGCGCCAAAAAAACTGCTTTCTGAACTTAAATCTTCACGTCGTGACCTAGCTTCATCCTCTGTAATTAGACCTGATGAAAGATCAGCATCTATTGCCATCTGTTTTCCGGGCATCGCGTCTAGGCTAAACCTGGCTGACACCTCTGCGATGCGGCCTGAGCCTTTCGTAATCACGATAAAATTAACAATCACCAATATCGCAAAGACAATGACCCCAATTACGGGATTACCACTCATCATAAATTGTCCAAAGGCTTGAATGACTTGACCAGCAGCGTCGGTACCGGTGTGACCGTCTGACAAAATCAGTCGTGTAGAAGCTAAATTCAACGCTAATCTCAGCATTGTTGCGATTAGAAGTATCATAGGAAATGCGTTGAAGTCTAATGGACGATTGATGAATAAAACCGTCATCATTATCAAAACAGAAAATGCTATTGAAATACCCAAAGATAAATCTAAGAGCCATGTGGGCATTGGTAGGATTAAGACCGCTAAAATAGCAATTATCCCCAAGGCAAGCGCTATGTCGGTCCTCTTTGTCGCGTTAGCCAACGCGCCTAGGTTTGAGGCAACACCGGAATTTTTTGAGCTTGAGCTAGTCTCGTTAGATGTATCTGTCATTATTCAGCGATCGGTTTTCAAGACAAAATAGCTTTCAGGTCGTGATTTCCTCTAATTCTTCTGTAGTTGGTATACTTAAGCCCTCATCGGAGTAAACCTTCAACTTATTTCTAAGAGTTCTTATCGAAATACCTAATATTGTGGCGGCGTGGGTTCTATTGCCTAAACAATGTTCCAGGGTGTTTATTATTAGCTGCTTTTCCACTTCAGCAACTGTTTTCCCAACAAGTTCAACAGGAACGGTAGCGGTATTTGCATCGGCCGAAGTGGAGCCCGAGTTTACTAGTGGAGAAGGTGCACCAGCAGAAGCTTTCGCTGAACCCAACGCCGGAACAGGCGATGAACGACTGCTGCCATTTTCAATAAGATTTTCACCTGTTAGCATTATGGCTGTCTCATCTATCGCATCCCCAGACGCCAGTAAGACGGCTCGGTGTATTGTGTTTTCAAGTTCCCGAACATTGCCACGCCATTTGTGTTCTTCTAATCTTTCTAACGCTTTCGCTGTAATCGGCCTATTGGGAAGGCCGTTAGCTTCAGAATATTTAATAATGAAGTGGTCTGTCAGAGCCTGAATATCCCCTGGTCGCTCCCTGAGTGCAGGTATTTGCAGGTTGAAAACATTTAGTCTGAAATATAAATCTTCCCTAAACTTTTCGTCTCTCACGTGTTGCTCTAAATCTCTGTTAGAGGTTGCAATTAGTCGAATATTTACCCTGACAGGCTTAGACCCGCCAACCCTATCTATTTCCCTTTCCTGAATAGCCCGAAGCAATTTTGCTTGTAATCGGATATCCATTTCGCTGATCTCGTCTAATAATAATGTTCCCCCATCAGCTTCTTCAAATTTGCCTACTCTACGCGCAACTGCCCCTGTAAACGCTCCTTTTTCATGTCCAAATAACTCAGACTCCAACAAATTATCAGGAATTGCAGCACAGTTAACCGAGATGAAAGGGTCTTTTGATCGTTTGCTTTTTGTGTGAATAAACCGTGCGAGTACCTCTTTACCCGTGCCAGACTCGCCCGTTACTAGAACGCTTGCATCAGAAGGTGCTATTTGTGCAGCTAGCTTTAGCGTCCCTGCCATCAAAGGATCTTTGAAAATCACAGACGTTTGTTCCTCGGACACAGCTTGTAAAATTGCAGCTATCATTTCTGGATTTGGTGGAAGAGGAATATATTCTTTTGCACCGGCTTTTATCGCGGCAACAGCTGCATCAGGATCGTTACTTACACCACACGCCACGACTGGGGTATTTAAGCGTTCTCCCTTCATGCTTTTCAAAAGTTTTGCTATTGGTAGCTTAATATCAATCATCACTAAGTCAGCACCCCGACCCTCGCGCATTGAATGCAAGCCAGCATCTATACTGTCAACTTGAGAGACAGTGGCGCCACGTGAGATTGCTATTTGTCCAGCGGTGCTGATATGTCCTTCCAACATACCTATAATTAGCAGCCGCATCTTTTCCTCCTTATAATTGCTTCAGTTGTAAATACTGATCCAAAATTTATATTTTCGTTTTAATAACGACTTGAACTATTGTCTAAATACATTGCCAAAGTATGCAGGTTCTCTTGTTTTGTTATAGAAACAGCGCCATGCCGATAGGTTTTGTTTATATTGTTCTCTTCAGCTATATTAATCTCTAATTTAGCCGCAAGCGGGGCAAAAACCATATAGGCCAAGACCGCACCGTAAAATGTTGTTAGCAACGCAATCGCCATTGCTGGACCAATCTCAGCAGGGGAATTAAGATTTCCAAGTAGTTGGATTAAACCTATAAGCGTTCCAATTAATCCCATAGAGGGCGCAACTTCTGCTAGTCGCCTTAAAACCTCAACGCTGGTTTGTCGCGATCGGCTGATCTCCTGCATTTCTTGTGTTAAGATTTTCTCAAGAGTTTCAGCATCAGTTCCCTCTATTATAAGAGATATTATTCTCCGCAAAAAAAGATCGCTAGAAAGTGAATTATTTATTTTTTCTAAAGCAAGAATGCCATGTTCTTTACTGTACCTAGCTAAGCGCAGAATATTCTCACAAGCATCCGAATTTTCCGTAGATCTTGGTGCTATTAGTTCGATACCCTCAAATAAGGTGCGTGCCAACTCGTTCGATTTATAAGAGATCATTGTTACCGCGAAAGTTCCTAAAAAAACTAATAAAATGGCGGGTATGTTGTAAAATGCTGAGAGAGAGCCGGTTAAAACTAACGCAGTAACTATCAGACAAACGGCCGCGCTTAAGCCAATTATTAGGGTCGAATCAGGCCTTCTTTTGGGAAGGTTTAGGTCGAATGCATCGGAGTATTTTATTTGATCTACGCTCAAATTAGTTACCATTTTGTTATCATTCAAAGGACATTTCTTCTTGATTTAAAGCTTGAGAAATTTACTGAGTGCGATCCGACTTAATGATCTCGGTCATGGTTACACCGAGACGTTCTTCGACTATCACCACCTCTCCTCGAGCGACCAGCCTATTATTGACATAAATATCTATGGCTTCGCCAACCTTTCTATCTAGCTCCACCACTGCTCCTCGTCCTAATTTTAAAAGCTGGCTAACCTGCATTGTCTGTTTGCCAAGCACTGCGGAGACCTGAACAGGAATATCATAAACAGCTTCCAATTCCCTCGATGTTATTTCAGTTTTCTCATCGTCCGCATAGACCTCTTCAACCTCATCCTCGTCTTGAGCTTCTGTGACTACTTCCTCATCTAATTCGTCGAGGTTTAATTCACTTTCATCTGTCATGTCATGCTCCAGGCATTATTGTTAAAAAAATAATTTTTTTTTAATTTAAATGGCACTCAATCCTATTACTACCCTGAATTAGTCTACCTGTTGTGAACTATCGCTAATTGCCGTTTTACAAGCGGTCCTCTCTGCTAAAACGTTGTCAATAATTTTATCTATATTTGACCACGTTTCCTCCAAAGATTTCTCTAATGAACCAGCGTCCCAACTTATGGAGCAGTCGCTATTCTTGATTAATTGATCGCCTAGAACCTGAACGTCTCCTTGAAAGCCAGCCTTCGAGGTAATGCGCGCTATTTCAGTCTCAATTTGTTCATGTGCTCTTTCACTTACTCTTATTAGCACTCGCGGTTCATTGGATAAAAATTTAAACGCCTCTTTTATTGTGTCCTCGATCTCATGTAATTCCCATTCTTTCATCATTCTCGGCGCAAGTTTCTGCATAATAACTCGCGTGAGCTTGATTGCGTCCTTATTTATAGTTTCGGCCCACTCTTTATGTCTTTCACTCAAAGTCATCACCTTCGATGAGATCATGTCGAGTATGTTGGCTGTCTCCTTTTCTATACCTGTAAGCATTTGCGCTTGGCCCTCTTGCAGACCGCGCTTGTATTCAATTGCTTTCTGATCTTGTAACTCTTGAAGCGAAAAGGTCGGTTCGATTTCTTTCTCGGTTTCTTGTTCATTTTGAAGAGCTTCTTTTCTTGAATTGTCTTCAATCTCATCATCGAAATGTGTATTAAACATAAATTTTGGCATATAGAGATCCATCGTCCGCGCTAAATTTAAATCACGCGCCGCCTTCCTGATACATCCAGTTTCGCACGATAGCTATGGCTTCTTCGGGGTGCTTATCCACGATTTCTCCAATTTGTTTTAAAGATGAGGCTCTCACTCTTCCCTCAACCTGATTGATGTCGATCATTTGGTCGAGAAGACTTTCATCCTCTACCTCTTCCTCATCTTCCTCAAGCAACTCAGCCATGTCTGCAGTTGCTTCAGGACCTGTTAATTGTGCTAGTGCAACACCCTCTTGATCTCCAAGTGCTCCGGCTTGTCCACCCGCGAGTGCTGTCGGCATTGATTCAAAAAGTCGTGTCAAAACGGGTCGTACGACAAGAAGGATTACTAATAATCCAACTACAGCAAGAACAAGAATTTCTGCCAACTGCATAAATTCTTCTTTGGATATGCCTAGGAAGAGGGAGCCATCATCAAATTCTAATGGCTCTAATTTAACAAATTGCATATTAACTATTTCTACACTATCCCCACGTTGTTCATCAAATCCAACCGCCGACTTCACTAGCGTTTCTAGTTGGGCTAACTCGTCAGCGGCTCTTGGCTGCCAAACTTTATCCCCGTCATCGTTTTCGATATATTTCCCGTCAACTAGAACTGCGACCGAGAGGCGTTTTATTTGGCCAGACTCTTTTATGCGGTTACGAATGGTCTTCGTTATCTCGAAATTAACAGTCTCTTCTGTCCTTGAAACCTGACTTGCTGCGGAAGTTCCAGTCCCTGCGGCAGTGGCCTCGGTTTCGGGTAAGTTGTTCTGCACTGTAACTGTATCTTGATCGTCATTTTCAGAACTGTTCTCGTTTTCCTGAACAGTTTGTGTTGACCTTGCTACCTGGCTATCTGGGTCGAAGATTTCAGCGTTCTCAACCACCCTATCATAATCAATTTCCGCAGTAATTTCTGCTCTCACTCGGTTTAAACCAACTGTTCTCTCAAGTAATTCTATTATTGCTTGACGCATGCGGTTTTCAAAACCAACTCTCATTTCGTCAGCGTTTCCAGCTGCTGCTGAAGAGCTATCCCCATTGCCTCTCGCCAGCAATTGCCCTCGGTCGTCTAAAACTGAAATTTTTTGCGGATCCATCGACGGCACGGCAGCGGCAATCAGATGTTGTATGGCCTGGACTTGTTCGTTATTCAACCGCGAGGAACCTTGAACTTGTAAAACAACGGATGCGCTTGCTTCTTGCTTTTCTCGACTAAAAAGCTCCCTTCTAGGCATTACCAGATGGACTCTAGCCCCTCGAACATTTCTCATAGCGCCAATAGTTCTTGCCAACTCTCCTTCAAGAGCTCTAACTAAATTTATATTTTGAACAAAATTAGTTGTGCCAATTCCTTGATTGTCATCAAAAATTTCATAGCCTACCGACCCACCGCCAGGTAAACCACTTTCGGCTAATGAAACTCTTAGCTGCAAAACCTGATCTCCAGGCACAAAAATCTGCTTTCCACCAGCTTTGATGTCATATGGAATGTTTTTCGATTGAAGTGTTTGAATTATCTGTCCACTGTCTTGCGGGTCAAGGTCCCCGTATAGCAGGGCCATACCGCCGGTACTTAAGCGAGAACTCAGGAAGATGAAAAAACCTAAAACAGCTATTCCTGTAGCTGCCAGTGCGGCAAGTCTTACCGGACCAAGTTGTCTTATTAATTCTGCAATCGGGTTCATTCATTTCACTCCAATTGTCATTCCTTTTTACACCTCAATCTGGCGCTATCAAAACAAGATTAATTTTTCATAAAATTGAAGCGAGTTTCCTAAGATTTTTTCGCTCCAACTAGGCAAAAATTGCCCTTGCATCATTGTTTTACAAAAATATTATATTTGAATCAACAGATTAATAGATTTTTTTAATTTAATAGTGAAGTGTGATTTAAATCAATTTTTTATTTCTAGTAGACATTTCGGTAATGTTCACAATTTCCATATGTTGGTGGGATGGAAATGAACCTTTTGTATATCTACCGCTTTGCTCAATCAGCAGCATTGAAGAAAATATATTAGCTACATCTTTTTAACAGGCGTGCAGCGTCCAGTGCAAAATATGTCAGGATTCCATTCGCGCCGGCCCTTTTAAAGGCTATTAAACTTTCAATCATGCAGCTATCGTGATTAATCCAATCATTATTGGCTGCAGCTTTGATCATAGAATATTCGCCACTTACCTGATATCCGTATGTAGGAATGCCAAACTGTTGTTTTGTTCGGTAAATGATATCAAGATAAGGCAAGCCGGGTTTGATCATAATCATGTCAGCCCCCTCTGCTATGTCTAGAGCAATTTCACGCATAGCCTCGTCTGAATTCCTGGGATCCATTTGATAGGTTGCTTTACTATTTTCAGCTAACGTCGCGGTTGAGCCAAGGGCATCTCTAAATGGGCCGTAAAAGCTCGAGGCGTATTTTGCTGCGTAAGACATTATTTGAACATCATTAAAACTATTTTTGTCTAGTTCCCTTCGTATCGCCCCAACACGGCCATCCATCATGTCTGACGGCGAGATAATATCACATCCGGCGTTTGCTTGCATAACAGCCTGCTCGCATAAAATCTTTACAGTTTCATCGTTTAAAATTCGTCCGTCTGAACTCAAAATGCCGTCGTGTCCATGACTTGTAAATGGATCAAGAGCTACATCACACTGTATGCCAATATTCAGGTTTTGGGATTTTACTTTTTCAATCGCCCTGCAAACTAGATTATCGGATTTAGTAGCCATGGATCCAATTGAATCTTTCAAATCTGAATGTAAATATGGGAAGATCGCAACTGCGGATATACCTAAGTCGGCCGCTTCTGCGACAGCATCGACAAGTCGGTCACTGCTGTATCTAACAACACCTGGCATTGACGGTACGTGTTCCTCTAAGTTTTCTCCCTCTTGCACGAAGACGGGCCAAATAAGGTCGTCAGGTGACAAAAAATTTTCCTTAGTGAGGTTTCTTGCCCATTTAGTTTTTCTATTTCTTCTCAAACGGGTCAGTGGGAATGCTGGTCCAGCCTGGTTTATTTCTGCCATATTTACCTACCTTTTGGCATCTCCGCTTCAAAAAAATGATACTAATTCCAAAGTTAAACTAGCACTTAGTCGGTCTTCACTTTAATCTGATAGTTAATAGTTTTAAACAACTGATTTGTCGCAGATTCAGAAAAGAAAAGGTGGAGGGCGCTTGTATGCGTATCGTTATAAATGGACAACAGGCTTTCGGCAAAGCCTGTCTAGAGGCGATTTTGAAAGAAGGCAAGGATGACGTCGTGGCAGTATATACCGCACCCGATGTTGACGGAAAGCCAATAGACCCCATAAAGCAGAGTGCCTTAGACGCAGGACTGGAAGTCAGGCAACCGGCTGATTTCGAAAGTTCAGAGACTTTAGAGGAGTTGCGATCATGGAACGCAGATTTAATGCTTTTAGCATATGTTATAATTTTTGTTCCTGAGCAGGCCCGAAATATTCCAAAAAATGGTACGATATGCTTTCATCCATCGCTGCTTCCCTTGCATCGTGGGCCGAGTTCTATTAACTGGCCCATCATATGGGGAGCCAAACAAACTGGGCTAACAATCTTTTGGCCAGATGATGGCCTCGATGAAGGAGATATTCTACTTCAAAAGCAAATTGATATTTTGCCGGAGGATACGCTTGGGACACTTTATTTTGACAAAATTTTTCCGGCCGGTGTGAGCGCAACTTTGGAAGCTATAGATTTAATTCGATCAGGGGAGGCTCCAAGAATAGTGCAGGATGAGACAAAGGCCACCTATGAAAGTTGGTGCCGACACGCGAATGCTGAAATAGACTGGTCGCGATCAGCTACCGAGGTATATAACCTAATTAGAGGATGCAATCCACAGCCGGGTGCATGGACTACCCTTGAGGGTGAAGAAGTGCAAATTTTTGATTGTGAATTGACGGTGGGCACAGGACGCTTCGGTAGAGTTTGTGCGATTGATGATACGAGCTTTACCATCAATTCGGGATTAGGGGGTATTCGTATTAGGCGGGTTAGGATAGGTAAGTCTGGAAAAATCAATTCGGCTGAGTTTATCCGTGACAAAAAAATAGAGTTGGGACGTCGTTTTGGGACTTGATTTTTTTTTTAGGGACGGGCGCTGCCTATGAATTTTGAATTAAGCGAAGAACAACGAGCTATTCAGGATATGGCAAGAGCTTTTGCGGAAGAGCACTTTTTACCCAATGCATCCGAATGGGATGAAAAAGAAATTTTCCCTGCATCCGAGTTGCGTCTCGCGGCCGAACTTGGTTTAGCTGGTATATACACTTCTGAAGAAGTAGGGGGATCTGGCTTAGGTAGGCTTGAGGCCGCTATAATTTTTGAAGAGCTCTCAGCAGCATGTCCTTCTACTGCGGCTTATTTATCCATTCATAATATGGTTGCCTGGATGATTGATACTTTCGCAAATGATCAACTCAGAAGACGATTTCTCCCCGATATTGCGAGGATGTCGAAGATGACAAGCTATTGTTTAACTGAACCAGGTTCTGGATCTGATGCTGCTTCGCTTACAACTCAAGCAAGAAAAGAGGGTAACAGCCATTTCATTTTAAATGGGTCAAAGTCATTTATCTCGGGGGGCAGCACCAGTGATGTTTACGCTGTGATGTGTAGGACTGGCGAGAGCGGTGCGAACGGAATTTCTTGCCTCCTCGTGGAAGCTGGTACTGAAGGTCTATCTTTTGGAGCAAAAGAGAAAAAAATGGGCTGGAACACTCAACACACTGCAGCAGTTCATTTTGATAATTGTTTAGTGCCAATAGATAATTTGGTTGGAAACGAGGGCGATGGTTTCAAAATAGCTATGGCTGGTCTGGATGGAGGGCGAGTAAATATAGCGGCGTGTTCGATTGGAGGTGCGAGAAAAGCTTTAGAGTTAGCGAAATCGTACTCTAAAGAGAGAAAACAATTTGATAAAAAGCTGGCAGATTTCCAATCAATACAATTTAAATTGGCTGATATGGCAACTGAGTTGGATGCAAGTAGGCTGATGTTGCATCGCGCAGCGAGTAGCATTGATCAAGGGGCACCGGATGCTATCATGCACTGTGCAATGGCAAAAAAATGGGCAACAAAAGCGTGTTCAAAAATTTGTAATGATGCGTTGCAAATTCATGGTGGTTATGGATACCTGAGGGATTTTGGTATTGAAAAAATAGTCCGTGATCTAAGGGTGCATGAAATTTTAGAAGGCACAAATGAGATAATGCAAGTTATAATCTCTCGACACATCCTAAATTAGAGACATTCCAAAAGAGGTTAATTTTAATATGGAAGAAGAAGTTTTATTTAGTGTTAATAATGAAGTTGGGATGATAACTCTAAATCGTCCAGCAACTTTAAATGCTTTGACGATGAATATGATAAATAAGCTACGGAATAAGTTTACCAGATGGCTTGCGGACGACGAAATAAAAGCCATTGTAATAAAAGGGGCTGGGGAAAGAGCTTTTTGTGCTGGTGGTGATGTGCGGGCAGTTAGGCAAAGCTTGATTGAGCACAAAGGAGCGGGTTTGCCTGACTTAGCCAAAAACTTTTTCTTCGAAGAATATATTTTAAATTATCAGATTCATAATTGCCCCAAACCTTACGTGGCATTTATTGATAGAGTTTGCATGGGCGGCGGGGTCGGGTTGTCTGTCCACGGATCACATCGTGTTGCGACGGAACGAACATTGTTAGGAATGCCTGAGACTACAATAGGTTTATTTCCAGATGTCGGAGGTGCTTGGTTCCTCTCTAGACTTCCAGGCGCTGTGGGTATTTATCTAGCCTTAACTGGAAGGCCAATTGGACCGGCCGATTGCTTAGCATATGGAATAGCAACTCATGTCGTAAATTCATGTGACCTCGAAAAGATAGTGTCAGACATTCAGCACATACAGCTGAGTGGTGATGCCCATAAAAAGATAGATAATGTCTTAAACCAATACAATGTGGTTCCTGATAAGAATGCTCTGTCCAATAATAATGTCGAAATAGACAAATACTTTTCGGAAGACCGGGTTGAAGATATTGTAAGGAATTTGGAGGCTGCGGATACGGTTTTCGCCTCTGAAAGTTTGGAGGCGTTGGGGAGTAAATCGCCAACTAGCTTAAAAGTAACTCTTGAGCAAATAAAGCGCGGTGGAAAAGCAAAAGGTTTTGCTGAGACAATGATAATGGAATATCGGATGTCTCAAAGATTTGCTTTGGGGCATGATTTTAGAGAGGGTGTTAGGGCTCTTTTGGTCGACAAGGACCATAATCCAAAATGGGAGCCATCCACCCTAGACAGTGTGTCAGACGAGTTGGTCGAAAGTTATTTTGAGCCTGTGGAATGGGGAGATCTAGTAATTCCTTGAGCAGGATGTGAGTTGCTTTTTTAAATTATGAATTTCAGGGTGGGAGATATTTATGGCTGATATAGCATTCATTGGTTTAGGCAATATGGGGTTGCCCATGGCAAAGAATTTAATTCAAAAGGGACATTCTGTTAAAGGGTTTGACCTGGTGCCAAGTCTGGTTGAGGAGCTATGCAACATTGGTGGTGAGGGTGCAGATAGTGCGAGCAACTGTGTAGCAATGGCAGAAACCATAATTACTATGCTTCCAGAGGGCAAACATGTTGAAGAAGTTTACAGTGGTTCGATTTTTCAGTCAGCTAATGAAAACGCGTTACTGATTGACTGTTCCACAATAGACGTGGAGACATCAAGACGAGTAGCTTTGAAAGCCAAAGAATTAGGCTTTGAAATGGTTGACGCTCCTGTGTCTGGTGGCACTGGTGGAGCTGAGGCTGGTACTCTAACTTTTATGGTGGGTGGAGATAGCCAAACCTTCAAAAAGTCGCGTCCTTTTCTTGAAATAATGGGTAGTAATATTGTCCATACGGGTGGGGCCGGAAATGGGCAGGCTGCTAAAATTTGCAATAATATGATCCTTGGGATTTCTATGATAGCAGTCAGCGAGAGCTTTTCGATGGCCGAAAAATTGGGTTTAGACGCTCAGACGCTGTTTGATATTACGTCATCTTCATCGAGCCAGTGTTGGGCAATGACGAGCTATTTACCTGTGCCAGGCCCGGTCCCTAATTCTCCGGCAAATAGAGATTACCAGCCTGGTTTTACTGCCGCTATGATGGCGAAAGATATGAGACTTGCCGAGGATGCTGCATCCTCTGTTGGGCAAAAAACAGACCTAGCTTCTAATGCATTGAAATTATATCAGAAATATATAGAGTCAGGTAGCGGATCTCGCGACTTCTCAGGCATTTTCACAATGATTTCTGAAGGCGAGCAAATTTAAAGCGGTAATGAATGGTTCCTTAAAAACAAGAATCGGTTTATGGTCGCGTAATGTCTGATACATCACAATTTGAAGCTACCTCAAATCTTTCGGCTATACGTCAAGATTATTTAGAAGCTATTCGTTTAATCGAGAGGTTGCATCGCCAGTTCTTAGAAGTTGTAAAAACCGAGCTTGATAACCATGGAATAGCCGACATCAATAATATACAAGCGCTTATTTTATTCAATATAGGCGATAGTGAATTGACTGTAGGAGAATTAACGAACCGAGGCTATTATCTTGGATCTAATGTGTCCTATAATGTTAGAAAAATGGTAGAAAATAATTATTTGATCCAGGAACGCTCAACCCACGACAAAAGATCAGTGCGTATAAGGCCATCAAGTAAGGGACGTGACTTATATCAGCAAATTTCCGGCATGTTCGACAAACATGCCAAAGATATTACAGAAACTTCTCTTAATTCTAATGATATTAAAATAGCCAGCCAATCTTACAGGCAACTCGAGCAGTTTTGGGCTGGGCTGCTGAATTACAATTTGATACGAACACTGCCGAGGACTTGAATCAAGACTGAACTTAAATGCTGTGAACACACAACTCCCCAAGCATTTTCCTCTCTTGTTATATTAAAAAATCAACCAAGAAGTTGAAGACTAAGTGCCGGTAAAACCTTTATTTTCAGAGTGGACTTTTCAACGTAAGTCTGCTCTTTTAGATGATAAAATTTAATCCTGAGATTATAAATGCGTCGCACAAATTATTTCATACCCACCCTGAGGGATACGCCGAAAGATGCTCAGATAGAGTCTCATAGACTGATGTTGCGCGCGGGAATGATTCAGCAAGCAAGTGCTGGAATATACTCCTGGTTACCGTTGGGTTATCGATGCCTTAAAAAGATCGAACAAATAGTGAGGGAAGAGCAAAACGCTGCAGGTGCTCAAGAGTTGCTTATGCCAACGCTACAATCTGCCGATTTGTGGAAAGAAAGCGGCCGTTATCAAGATTATGGCAAAGAATTACTCAGAATAACTGACAGGCACGATAGGGATATGCTTTACGGTCCAACAAATGAGGAACAAATAACTGAAATTTTTCGAAGCCATGTGAAAAGCTATAAGTCACTTCCAATGAATTTGTATCATATCCAATGGAAGTTCAGAGACGAGGTGAGGCCTAGATTTGGTGTAATGAGAGGTCGAGAGTTTTTGATGAAAGATGCTTACTCCTTCGATCTAGACTATCATGACGCCGTGAAGTCCTACAATAAAATGTTTTTAGCTTATCTTAAGACATATGAAAGGATGGGGCTTAAGGCGATACCTATGATGGCGGATAGTGGGCCTATCGGCGGGGATATGAGCCATGAGTTTGTAATTTTAGCAGAAACCGGGGAGAGTGCGGTCTTCTATCAAAAGGATTGGTTCGAGAATAAAAATCTGAATGCTTTAGAGAAGACAGTTAACCTTCAAAATTTAGTTGACGGCTATCTATCAAAATACGCCGCTACCGAAGAGAAACATGACCCGTCGAAGTGTCCTATCGACGAGAAAGATTTAATTTCCACTCGAGGTATAGAAGTTGGTCACATTTTTTATTTTGGTACGAAGTACTCGGAGGCGCTCGGTGCTAAAATCACGGGGCCAGATGGAGATGAAACTCCGGTGCATATGGGGTCCTATGGAGTTGGGGTGTCTCGATTGGTTGGAGCAATTATTGAGGCCAGCCATGATGAAAAAGGAATTGTTTGGCCAGAAACTGTAGCGCCATTCAGGGTTGGGTTAGTCAATATCAAATCCGATGATAAAAAATGTGTGGAAGTGTGTGAGGATATTTACTCTAGTTTCAATCAAACAAAACAGGATATTCTTTATGATGATCGAGACGAGAGAGCCGGAGCTAAGTTTAATGATATGGATCTGATAGGGTTGCCATGGCAAGTTATTGTTGGGCCACGAGGAATAAAATCCGGTCGTGTAGAATTAAAAAATAGAAGGTCAGGCATCACCGAGGATTTGTCTATCGAAACTTTAAAACAACGTTTTTTAACCAATTAAAGTATTAACAGTGGTTCCATACTTTGAACGCTTCATAGCTTTAAGATACCTCAGCTCAAAAAGAAAAGAGGGTTTAATATCGGTGATCGCTTGGTTTTCGCTGATTGGCATAGCTCTAGGCGTTGCTACTTTAATTATTGTTATGTCAGTTATGAATGGCTTCAGAACAGAATTGTTAACTAGAATTCTAGGCTTAAATGGTCACATTACGGTCTACGATAGACAGGCGCCGATAAAAGACTTTAGTCAATTGGCGTTGCGCATTGGCGAAATTCCATCAGTATTATACGTAACACCACAAATTCAGGGGCAAGCCATGATTATGATCGATGGAAAGGCAACGGGAGTTTTATTACGTGGTCTAGATCCCTTAATCATGCAAAATAAAAGCCTTATCAGTGAAAATATAGTGGCCGGGAAATTAGAAGAGTTTGGAAGCGGCGCGGATATAGTGATTGGAGAACGGCTGGCGAATCGCATAGGGGTGACCCCGGGAGATAAAGTTCTATTGATCTCCCCAACTAGCTCTATCACTGCGTTTGGAAATATGCCCCGGATTAAAGCATTCAAAGTAACGGCCGTCTTTAATGTTGGAATGTATGAGTATGATAGCACTTTTGCCTATCTGCCAATGCGACAAGCGCAACTTTTTTTTAGGAGTGGTAACACTGTAAACGCATTGGAAGTAGAAATTAAGAACCCGGCAAAGGTTGAAGAATTAAGAAAGAAATTAGAAAAAATACTCTCTGGAAATAGATATGCTCTTGATTGGAAGCAGAGAAATTCAAGTTTTTTTAACGCTTTAAAAGTTGAGCGTAATGTAATGTTTCTTATTTTAACATTAATAATTCTTGTGGCAGCATTTAATATCATCTCCTCAATGATAATGTTGGTATACGACAAAACACATTCTATAGCTATCTTGCGAACGATGGGTGCGTCGCGGGGGGCCATAACGCGTATTTTTTTTCTATCAGGCTCAATCATTGGATTTGTTGGTACTGTTACTGGACTGGTCTTGGGAGTGGTGTTCTGTTTGAATATAGAAAGCGTTAGAGGTTTAATGGAATCTTTAACTGGCGCAGAACTTTTTTCAGCAGAGATATACTTTCTATCCAAATTGCCAGCCGAAATAGATTGGGGCGAGGTCGCGTACGTCGTTGCTATGGCAGTTTTTTTAACTTTTATAGCCTCGATATATCCCGCTTGGCGAGCTTCCAGAACAGAGCCTGCGGAGGTGCTTCGGGGTGAATAGAGAAGAGCCTACTAAATCCCCGGTAATTGAAATAAATCAGCTGTCGCAATTTTTTCGACAAGGACAAACACGTCTTGAGATACTAAAGAACGTGAGTCTAAAAATTAGGGCAGGTGAGATGGTAGGCCTAGTTGGCCCATCAGGCTCGGGCAAGTCAACACTTTTGCATTTAGCGGGACTTTTGGAACGGCCTAGCGGCGGTAAAATTGTTTACAAGGGGCAGGATTGCGAATTGATGACAGATAATGAGCGAACAAAACTGCGTCTTCAAGAAATAGGCTTTATCTATCAATTTCATCATTTGTTGCCCGAATTTTCAGCCCGAGATAATGTTATGATGCCACAATTGATTGCAGGTCTTACAAAAAACGAAGCTGCAAATAGGGCAAATCAGCTTCTTAACATGGTGGGATTAAGTGAGAGGGGAGACCATAAGCCTAGTCAATTATCTGGGGGGGAGAAACAGCGCGTAGCCATTGTACGATCCATTGCAAACGTGCCTCAATTAGTACTTGCGGATGAGCCAACTGGTAATCTCGACCCCCTTACGTCTACTCAAGTTTTTGAACAGCTTAGAAGCGTCATAAAAGGGGGGAAGTTATCTGCTCTTATAGCAACACATAATCATCAGCTGGCAGAAAAACTCGACCGTATTTTCAAAATAGAGGGGGGAAGCTTGGTTGAACTTTAGCGTAATCATTTTCTTTTAGAAAAGTGAGAGCCTGACGTGTGCTGACTGTTAGTTTAATCATTAATAAGAATGACTGAGGATATAGATGCAACCTAGTGGATTTGTTCACCTTTCTGTTCACACAGCCTTTTCTTTGGCTGAAGGTGCTATTCAAATAGAAGACCTTGTCTCCAAGTGTGTAGAAGAAAATATGCCAGCTGTCTGTATTACAGATACGGGAAATTTATTTGGGGCTTTAGAATTTGCTGTGAAAGCCAGTGAGGCAGGACTGCAGCCCATTATTGGGGTTGAAATAAAGGTTTCTAGAAGTGGTAGATCGGGTGATGATTTGCAACCGCACACCAAAACAGCTGGTTCAGCCATAAATATTATTGATAATCTAAATTTAATAGTGAAAAACCAGCAAGGCTATCTCAATTTACTAGATCTAATAAGTAAGTCATTTCTTGACACTGAGGACGCTGATACACCGCATGTAAGTTTTGAGGATTTAGAGTCCAAAAACGATGGATTAATAGCGCTAACAGGCTGGACCTCAGGTGAGGTTGGTAAATTAATTTTAGAGGCTAAGGTGTCAAAAGCGGAGGAGGCGTTATTAGACCTTCACCGGATATTTGAGGACCGGCTTTACATTGAAATACAGCGCCACGGCGTCGCAAATGAGCGTTTAGTCGAAAAACAAAAAATGGAATTTGCCTTTAGGCATAATATTCCATTGGTTGCCACTAACAACTGTCATTTTATCTCAAAAAATCTTTATGATGCTCACGATATTTTACTATGCATTGCACAATCTACAACGGTAAGTGATGCGTCGCGGAAACGCTTAACCGACCAACATTACTTCAAATCTTCATCCGAGATGATCGAACTCTTCGAAGATTTACCAGAAGCTATCGAAAATACGTTAATTATTGCTAGACGCTGTAGTTTTATGCCGCAGACGTTAGCACCGATCCTGCCTAAATTTGTTTCAGCGGAAGCTGAAGATGAGGGTGCAGACTTGCACGTAAAATCTATAGCAGGGTTAGAAAAACGTTTTGGGGAGACTGTATTTAAAGCTGGTTTGAGTGATGAAAATTTGGATGCAAAGAGAGAATTGTATAAAGATCGGCTGGAAGCAGAACTTGCTATTATAAATCAAATGGGCTTTCCAGGTTATTTTCTAATTGTGGCGGACTTTATACAATGGGCAAAAAGGACGGGTATTCCTGTTGGCCCGGGTCGTGGTTCGGGTGCGGGTTCTTTAGTGGCTTGGTCTTTATTGATTACTGACCTGGATCCCATTCGATGGGGGCTGTTGTTTGAGCGGTTTCTCAATCCTGAGAGAGTATCAATGCCAGATTTTGATATTGATTTCTGTCAAGAACGTCGTGGAGAAGTAATCAATTACGTGCAAGAAAAATATGGCCACGACCGTGTAGCCCAAATTATAACATTTGGAAAACTCCAAGCAAGAGCTGTACTTAGAGATGTAGGGCGTGTTCTTGAAATGCCCTATGGGCAGGTGGATCGTATCTGTAAAATGGTGCCGAATAACCCTGCTAATCCAACAAAGTTGAGCGAAGCGATAGCCGGTGATGCAGAACTACGAAAATTGCGAGATCAGGATGAAAGCACAGCAAGGCTATTAGAGAACGGGCTGAAGTTAGAGGGTCTCTACCGTAATGCATCGACACATGCCGCTGGACTTGTGATTGGGGATAGACCCTTGAAAGATTTGGTTCCCCTTTATAAAGACGCGAAATCCGATATGCCGGCAACTCAATTTAATATGAAGTGGGTTGAGTCAGCTGGGTTAGTCAAATTCGATTTCCTAGGTTTAAAAACATTATCGGTCATTCAAAAGGCAATAGAACTCCTAAACGCAAGGGGTATAAAACTCGATTTGGCTGGCTTACCTCTCAATGACCAAAAGACTTTCCAAATGATTAGTAAAGGGGACAGTATAGGTGTTTTTCAGCTTGAAAGCTCTGGGATGCGAGACGTGTTGAAGAAAATGCAGCCAGATAGGTTCGAGGACATAATAGCTTTGGTTGCCCTCTACCGGCCTGGACCAATGGCAAATATTCCAAATTATATTGCGCGTAAACATGGTGAGGAACCAGTAGACTACATGCATGAGAAATTAGAACCAGTATTGAGTGAGACTTACGGCATAATGATTTATCAAGAGCAAGTACAGCAGGCTGCGCAACAACTGGCGGGTTACACCTTGGGTGGAGCTGATTTGCTTAGAAGGGCGATGGGAAAAAAAATAAAGTCGGAAATGGATGCACAAAGAGAGGTGTTTGTTGAGGGAGCTGTCCGACAAGGGGTTTCGTCCGAAAAAGCGGGGTCAATATTTGAAACTATCTCAGCCTTTGCTGGGTACGGCTTCAATAAAAGTCATGCGGCGGCTTACGCCCTTATCGCGTATCAAACGGCTTTCCTAAAAGCGAATTTTCCGGTTGAGTTTTTGGCAGCATCTATGACGTTTGACATGGGGAATACAGATAAATTAGCAATCTTTCGTCAGGAACTTAAAAACCTCAACATAGAAATACTTCAACCTGATATTAATAAATCTGGCCCGGATTTTAGAGTAGAGGAAATGGAAGGCTCTGGTTCGCTTGCAATACGTTATGCGCTGTCAGCTCTAAAAAATGTTGGTGGATCCGCTATGGAGGTATTAGAGCAGGAGAGGATTGAAAATGGGCCGTTCTCAAATTTGTCTGATTTTTTAGCTCGGGTAGACGGAAAGTCCGTTAATAAGCGTAGTTTGGAAAATTTGATCAAATCTGGTGCAATGGACTGCATTCAGCGAAATAGGGCTGAGCTATTTGAAGGTCTTGACATGATCATGCGACATGTAAATGCTGCTCACGCTGAGTCAGAAAGAGATCAACAAAATTTATTTTCTGGCGAGGAAACAACCCAAATAAATCGTTTCAAGCTTCCTAGTTTTGAAGAATGGCCAGCTCTAAAGAAACTAAGCAATGAGTTTGAGGCAATCGGGTTTTATTTAAACGCTCATCCTTTAGATGCCTATGGTGACGCGCTTACAAAACATGGAGTAATAAGTAGTTCAAATCTTACCCTTGAATTAAAAAATAGAGGGGGAACGGCCAGAATGGACGTTGCTGGAATAGTTTCTTCTGCTCGAACCAGAGTTAATCAAAGAGGTGGAAAATATGCGTTTGTTCAGATGAGCGACCAAGGGGGCATTTTTGAAGTTGCTGTGTTTTCAGAGCTGCTGGCCACTTCAGGCGAATTTCTCAAACCGGGAGAAGCAGTATTGATCCGTTGTGATTGCAAACTAGAAAATGATTTTACGAGGCTTACGGCATGTAAAATTACATCTCTAGATAACTCATTGCAAGATAGCGTTAGGGGTTTTAAAATTTACATTAACGATCAAGATACTGTTAATAATCTCGTAAAGATTTTGGAAAGACAAAAAGCGGGCTCCGGAAAGATAAACCTCATTATTCAAAACACTAATCAAGAGTTTGATCTCTTGCTTCCCGAATCTTATGAACTGAATTCTAGCTTTAGGGCCGCGTTAAAATCCCTCCCTGGCATCATCGAAGTGGTGGATCATTAACACGAATAACCAGCGTGGAATTAAAATAATTTAAAAACCCAAAATTGCTATATGTAGCCAGAAATTTCTAGATGAGGACATTTTTAATGTCACGATTTTATCGGAATTTGCTTTCGGAGATACGCTCAAAAAACGGTATGACTATTATCGTCCACTCTCGGTCATCGACTGAAAATGCGAAGACTATGGCCGAAAAACTAACAGCGTCAGCATGGACTGATAGAGCTCGATATGTGTCAAAGATGACATAGTTAGAACATGCAGTTGGTTTGGAGCTGCAAAAACAGCAAATCGAAGATGTCCCTCTGCTTTTTGCTGACCCTGCAGACAATTCGGGTGGTGGAGGACGAGGAAGTACAACCTATATTCTAGAGGCTTTTATTGCAGCGGCTATAAAGAATTGTGTTTTTTCTGTTTTTTATGATGCGTCTGCAGTTGAATTAGCTTGCAAATCAGGAGTAAACAGCGAAATTGAGATTACTCTGAATTCTCAAGAAAAGAATGAATATTCAAAACAACTGAAAGTAAAGGCTCGTGTCGTATCGCTCCACTGAGGTGAGTTTAAGGTTACTGTGGGATGGTTTCAGGTACTGTAGCTGATACTGGAAAGACAGCTGTGTAAGACTTAGATGGGATAAAAATAATACGTATAAGCAAACGACAGCAATGCAGATCTTCTAACTTTATAACGGCTTTTGGGTTGGATGCGAGTTCGTTCAGCTCAGTAGTGATAAAATCTAGAGGTTATTTTAGAGCGGGGTTCAACCATTTGTTTTAAGATGACCAAATAATTGAGGTGGATGTGTCGGGCCTCACTTCTAAAAATTTATCAAACTTTAAATGGTCGCATCTTCCCCATTCAGTTTATCCCCTAGACAAAGATGCCTCATGGCATCTAGGTTAAATATTTATCGTATTTGATTAGGTTACCGAAACTAAATTATGAGTTAAAGTTTAATTGTTTGAGTTCGATACTGTTTTATAAGAGAGAGATAGACGATGGAGAGAGATTTTACGGCGCGGGGTAATCATGATATGGGTGGTTTGACTGCTGGTGAAATAAATAAAAAAGAACATGATTACGCACTTTGGGAAAAAAGAGTTGATGCTATCATGGTGTTGTTAACTAATGATTTAAAAATTATGACAGTAGATCAGTTAAGAAAGGGCATAGAGGCGCTGCCTCCCGATGCTTACGATAAAATGACTTATTACGAACGATGGATATCCTCGATTACAAACGGGTTGGTTGAAGCAGGCGTTATATCCCCTGAAGAACTGAGATCGAGAATGAGTAAAATGTCATCTGAATATATCCAAGAAGAAGAGAGTTAATGCCGCAATTTACAGTTGGAGAAAAAGTTAGAGTGTTAAGCCAATGGCCCCCTAGCCCGCCAATTCACTGCCGTACGCCCTACTACATAAGAGGCTGTCCCGGAGTAATAGAGAGATATTGTGGTGATTTTGCTAACCCGGAGGAGCTCGCGTTTGGTCGTGTAGACCCAATAAACCTATCCCTGTACAGGGTGCGTTTTAAGCAGTTGGATTTGTGGAAAAGCTATCAAGGTGGGATATCGGATATGATCGATATCGAAATATATGAAAACTGGTTAGAGAAGATATAGAGAGGGCTCAGTACGTGACAGAAACAAGAGATCATGAACATTTACATCAGTACGATCCTGGACATGAACATCCGCTGCAAGCAGATCAAGATGATAGCATAACCTACTTCAAAGCGATGGAAGCAGCTGTAAGAAATCTTTTAATTGAAAAAAAATTAATCACAGCTGAACAAATAAGAGAAAAAATAGAACAAATGGATGCGAGAGTACCTGCTAATGGCGCGAAAATTATTGCTAAGTCGTGGGTTGATTTGGAATTCAAACGCAAACTTTTAGCTAATCCTCGAAAAGCCATCGGGGAGTTTGGGCATGATATAGGACCGCTTCATCTTATAGTTCTCGAAAATACTGAAAAAGTTCACAACGTGGTAGTCTGTACTTTGTGTTCCTGCTATCCACGGTGGATACTTGGACTTCCACCGGACTGGTATAAAAGCCGGGAGTACAGATCCAGAGTGGTCAGAGAACCGAGAGAAGTGTTGCAAGAATTTGGTACTAATATTTCACTTGATCGTGAAGTGCGGGTGCATGATTCAACCGCTGATATGCGTTACTTGGTTCTTCCCATGCGTCCAAAAGGATCGGAAGGAATGACGGAGGATGAACTAGTGCCACTGATAGGAAGAGACGCGATGATTGGGGTAACGGAAGTTACAGTCTAACTTTCGTTAATCCAAAATTGTTTAAAGAAAACATTTATCAGTCGTAAAACGCATAGAGCCTTGCATTTTTTTTAAATCAACGGTAATAGGTGTCGGGACTAAATTCACACACGAGTGTGCGCGGCCTTTAATTGAAAGAGATGCGCTCCGGTGCCGTTACGGCGGCAAGGCTCGTGGCGGACTAACCGGAGAAAGATAATGAGCTCTACTAGCTTTACTATGCGTCAACTCCTGGAAGCAGGTGTGCACTTTGGGCATCATACTCGGAGATGGAACCCAAAGATGAAGGATTACATTTTTGGTGTAAGGAATAATACTCACATACTAGATCTTAGGCAGTCGGTACCCCTGCTTCACAGAGCTTTAGAAGCGATAAGGGAAGTAACAGCTTCAGGAGGGAGAGTCCTCCTTGTAGGAACAAAGCGCCAAGCGGCTGAAAAAATCGCTGATACAGCTCAGAAAACGGGCCAATATTTTGTTAACCATCGTTGGCTTGGAGGAATGCTAACGAATTGGAAAACAATATCAATCTCTATCAAGAGATTGAAAGACCTTGACGAGCGTTTGGCGAGTGAAACTCAAGGCCTCACCAAAAAAGAATTACTTAATCTCACGCGGGAGAGAGATAAACTGGAAAGAGCACTCGGGGGCATTAGGGAGATGGGAGGCCTTCCTGATATTCTATTCATTATCGATACAAATAAAGAACAACTGGCAATTCAAGAGGCAAACAAGCTTGGCATCCCAATCGTTGCTATACTTGATAGTAATTCGGACCCAGAAGGCGTGCAATTTCCAGTGCCCGGAAATGACGATGCAATGAGGGCTATTTCTTTATATTGTGACTTGGTCGGAAACGCTGTGCTTACTGGGCTCGAGGCTGAAATGGTTGCCTCAGGGGCAGATATTGGAGAAGCAGAAGTCGCTCCTGTTGAACCGGGCATCGAGGAGATAGCTGAAACTGTTGGTGATGAAAACGGGGAAGAAGAAGCTAAACTATCTCAAGATAGCGAAGTGAATGCTTCGGAGAATCCGAAGGAGGCAAGTTCCCCAGAGGTAGTCGCTTCGGAAAACGATGCTAAGGAACATGATGAGCAAAGCGCAACCCAAGCCCCAATAGCTAGTGATGAAGTATCTCAAGAGGCGGCCGATGATACAAAAGTTACGACTGACGGTGAAACGCTTGAGCAGGTGAGGGTAGAAGAGAAGAAGCCAGCCAAAAAAACAGCAAAAAAAGCAGCATCAACTGCTAAAAAAACTACACCAAAGAAGAAAACTGCTAAAGACAAAGAAAAGTAAACTAGTTACTGCATAGTTCTCTAGCTTTCTTATGGTTTAGACGCATTAAATTATGTTCTTTTATGTTTATGAGGTGACTTATGACTAATGTTTCCGCTCAGATGGTGAAGGCTCTGAGAGAGAAAACCGGGGCCGGGATGATGGACTGTAAAACGGCGCTTGGTGAGACTAACGGTAATATAGAAGAAGCTGTAGACTGGCTTAGGAAAAAAGGATTATCTGCTGCAGCTAAGAAAGCAGATAGAGTTGCCGCTGAGGGATTAATTGCATTCGCTGTTAAAGAAGGGGCAGGTGCGTTAATAGAAGTTAACGCTGAAACTGACTTTGTTTCTCGCAACGAGGTTTTTCAAGACTTTGCTTCTACCCTAGCCAGCCTAGTTCTAGAGCATGGCGATGATATCGACGCTCTGAAAAACATCGCCTATCCGGGTACAGAAAGAAATGTAGAAGAGCAACTAACCCATAACATAGCCACGATCGGGGAAAACATGGCTATTAGAAGAGCCGTAAAAGTGGATGGTGCAGATTTAGTGGTTCCTTATATGCATAATTCCATAGCTGGCAGTTTAGGGAAAATAGGCGTGCTAATCTCTTTAAAATCGGAATCTCCGGTTAATGAATTAGAAATGCTCGGTAAACAACTTGCTATGCATGTTGCTGCTACTGCTCCGCAGGCACTCAGTGTTGCAGAACTAGATCCAATGTTAGTTGAGAGGGAAAAGAAGGTGTTAACCGAACAGGCAAACGCGTCTGGCCGGCCCGAGGAAATAATTGGAAAGATGGTGGACGGAAGACTGAAAAAGTTTTACCAGGAAGTCGTGTTGCTTGAGCAGACCTTTGTAATAGATAATGAGACAAAGATATCAGCTGTCATAGAAAAAAGGGCAAAGGAATTGGGAAAGCCAGTTGAACTGATAGGTTTTCATAGACTATCATTGGGCGAAGGGATTGAGAAGAATGAGGCAGACTTCGCGTCAGAAGTAGCAGCGACACTCAGTAGTTAGACAATAGCCGTGGTTTTCGTTTTGTCGTAATAAATTGAGAGTGGAAATGCGATGGAAAACAAGCCTGATAGCACTCTTCAATACAACAGGATACTCCTGAAAATATCCGGTGAGTCACTTATGGGAGAAATGCAATTTGGCCTCGATCCTGCGATGGTCAATAGGGTGGCGAGCGAAATATCCACAATTGTTGACTATGGTGTTGAAGTCTGTGTTGTAATAGGTGGTGGGAATATTTTCCGAGGGGTTTCTGGAGCGGCTAACGGTATGGAGCGGGCCACTGCAGATTATATGGGAATGCTAGCAACAGTTATGAACGCTCTAGCTATGCAGAGTTCCCTTGAGCAGAACGGTCTCCAAAGTCGTGTTCAGTCAGCTCTACCAATATCTGCAGTTTGCGAGCCATATATTAGACGTCGTGCTGTTCGTCACATGGAAAAGAAACGTATTGTCATTTTTGCAGCGGGTACTGGTAATCCATTTTTTACTACTGACACAGCAGCGGCTCTTCGAGCAACTGAAATGGGATGTGATGCAATACTAAAGGCAACAAAGGTTGATGGTGTTTATGACGCAGACCCAGACAAAAACAAAGACGCAAAACGCTATGATGCGCTCTCTTATCTGGAAGTTCTGTCACGCGACCTTAAGGTAATGGATGCTCCCGCAATATCCTTGGCGAAAGAAAACAGTATCCCAATTTTAGTTTTTTCTATACAAAAACCAGGAACCCTTGCAGAGGTTGTCAGAGGCGTTGGGTTACATACTTTAATTTCTTGAGAGTTTTAGATGGAAGAAATAGATATCGATGATTTACAGAGGCGCATGGAGGGGGCAACTGCTTCTTTAACAAAAGATTTTCAAGGTCTCAGAACGGGAAGAGCTAATTCGCAACTCTTGAATGGAGTAATGGTAGACGTCTACGGGGCCACAATGCCTATCAATCAGGTTGCTACAGTAAGCGTACCCGAGCCCAGAATGTTATCTGTACAGGTTTGGGACAAAGATAATGTTAAACCTGTTGAAAAATCAGTAAGAGAGTCGGACCTCGGACTTAATCCTCAATTAGATGGACAATTACTAAGAATTCCGTTGCCAGACCTGAGTGAAGATCGCCGAACCGAGCTATCCAAAATTGCAGCCAAGTATGCGGAAAACGCCAAGATTGCTGTCAGAAATGTTCGAAGAGATGGAATGGATAAATTGAAAAAGATGGAAAAGGATAGTCATTTAAGCCAGGACGATAAACGCATTTATGATGAAGAAATTCAATCGTTAACGGACCGAACCATTACTCAAATTGACGAAATGTTGTCAAAAAAAGAAGAGGAAATCATGCAGGTTTGATAGATGGGAGCACAAACCGTAAAAGATAGCCAAATTGCACCGAAGCATGTGGCTATCATCATGGATGGTAATGGCCGATGGGCAAAAGCGAGAGGGCTCCCACGGGCTATGGGACACAAACATGGTGTTGAAAATGTTAGAGCCGTAGTAGAAGGTTCGTTGAGCTTGGGAATAAAATATCTAACGCTATTTGGTTTTTCTTCAGAAAATTGGAAGCGGACGCCCACCGAAATTTTCGATTTAATGTCCTTGCTTCGAAATTACCTTGATAATGAAATTTGTGAGCTGCACAAGAAAAATATTCGATTTAAAGTAATCGGCGATAGAGAAAAGCTCGATGCAGATATCGTCGAATTGATAGAAGCTGCCGAGGAGCTTACAAAGACAAATCAAGATTTGATATTGACAGTTGCGCTAAGCTACGGTGGACGTCGTGCGATAGCCTTAGCTGCAAAGGAATTGGCATATAGAGCATGCAAAGGTACGATAAAGTTAGATGAAATTTCAGAAGAATCATTTGAGTTGGTTTTGGAGACGCAGGGTGTACCCAATCCGGATTTAGTTATAAGAACTTCCGGTGAGAAAAGAATTTCCAACTTTTTATTGTGGGAATGCGCATATTCAGAATTTGTCTTTTTTGATACCTTATGGCCCGACTTTTCGGGCGAACATTTGACGAAAGCAGTCCAAGAATATTGTAGTCGGGAACGGCGTTTTGGAGCGGCCTGATGCCTTAAGAGAAAAGTCAATAACTTTGGAAAATATCAAGTTGAATTTTGGACCTTTATTTACAAAACAAACGTTAGTCCGCTTAACTTCATCTCTTGTTATGGCTGTCCCTGTAATAGTTTCCATAATTTTCGGCGGAGCGTATTTCACGGTCTTTGTTGCTTTTTTGGCTGCAACAATGTCATGGGAGGTCACCAGTACTGTTGGTAAGCCAAGAAAATACTTTATCGAAATTGGTATCGGTTTTTTTGTAGCTCTTCTCGTTATAATTTTTGGACTTTTTTTTGCAACGTCCTTTTCTGAAAAGGGTCTTCCGTTGTTTTTGAGCTTGCTAATAACTGTTGCTTTTATTTTTAGAAAAGTACATTCAGTCGTCAGAGTTGTCCTTGGAAATATAATTATTGTTTTTTCTTGTTTTTGCATGATCTGGTTGCGCGTCAATTTTGAAACCGATTTTTTCTCATGGATTTTATTATCGGTAGTTGCCACCGATACGGGTGCATTTATAGTTGGATCTACTATAGGTGGGATAAAATTAGCACCAAATATAAGTCCAAATAAAACATGGGCGGGTTTGTTAGGTGGAATATTTAGTAGCCTAATGGTGGCTTGGTTTTTTTATTTGTTTTGGTTGGAAGTTGACATCCTCAATATTTCTTTAATGGCAGTTATTCTTGCAATAATATCTCAGGTGGGAGACCTTGTTGAGTCAGCGTATAAGCGAAGTTATAAAATTAAAGATTCGAGCCGATTAATACCGGGCCATGGTGGTGTATTGGATAGGCTCGATGGGCATATGGCGGCTGGAATATTTATGAGTTTTATTTTGTTATATTACGATAGGGCGCTCATGTGATAGGAAACAGTATGGTATTTTGTGGCGCTGGTAACTGAATAATGAAAACTATTTCTATTCTAGGTTCTACGGGCTCCGTTGGTTGTGCAACGGTTGATTTGATAAAAGAGATGCCGGATGAGTATGTTGTGGAATCGTTAACCGCACATCAAAATTGGCAATTGTTAGCTCAGCAGGCAAAAATATTGAAGGCACGTTATGTGGCGGTGTCCAAGCATAAATATTATCAACCCCTAAAGAACGCACTTGTAGGACAAAATATTGAAGTGGCTTCGGGCGAAAAAGCAATAATAGAGGCAGGAGAAAGAGAGGTAGATTTGCTAATGGCAGCCATCGTTGGTACGGCTGGCTTACTTCCTACAGTGGCTGCTATAAGAAAGGGTACGACGGTGGCATTAGCCAATAAGGAATGTTTAGTTTCTTCAGGTGAACTATTAATCAAAGAACTTGAGAAGTCGAAAGCCAAATTGTTGCCAGTCGATTCCGAGCACAACGCAATATTTCAGGTCTTTGAAACTCATAACAAGTGCAATTTAGATCGTCTTATACTTACTGCGTCTGGCGGACCTTTTCGTGATTGTAGTCTAGAAGAGATGAAAGAGAAGAGCCCAAGAGAAGCTCTTGCGCACCCGAACTGGAATATGGGGAACAAAATTTCAATAGATTCAGCGACTATGATGAATAAAGGCCTCGAAATCATTGAAGCTCATCATCTTTTTGGCGTAAAAGAGTCAGTAATTGATGTGGTAATTCACCCTCAATCGATAGTTCACAGTTTGGTGTCCTATTTAGATGGATCCGTTTTAGCTCAGCTAGCTAACCCGGATATGAAAATACCTATAGCCTATACGCTATCGTGGCCAAAAAGAATGAATATAGATATGCCACGGTTAGACTTATCGAAAGTTGGCTTGCTAGAGTTTTATGAGCCGGATATAAGCAAATTCCCAGCCTTAAGATTGGCTAGAGAAAGCATTAATTTTGGGGGTAGTGCATGCCTTGTTTTCAATGCTGCGAATGAAATAGCAGTTGCTGGATTTTTAGCTGGAAAAATTCGTTTTACAGATATTGTGTCTTTAGTGGAAAAGGTTCTAGAAAAAAATATAGAACAAGCACCCAAATCTATAGAAGAGGTTATTCTTATGGATAACGAAGTTCGTAAATACACTGAATCTATTGTTGGAGCATAGACCTTTTGGTACTCAATCTGTTAAATGAGTATCTCTCAATAAGGAAGTAAAATCTAATGACCATTACTGCGATAGTAAGCTTTTTAGTTGTTCTCACAGTCTTAGTATTCGTTCATGAAATGGGACACTATCTGATAGCAAGAAAAAACGGCGTTCGAGTTGAAGTGTTCTCCGTTGGTTTTGGTCCGGAAATAATAGGTTGGACGGATAATTCTCTGACCAGGTGGAAAATTTGTGCTATTCCGCTGGGGGGGTATGTAAAAATGTTTGGTGATTCGGACCCAGCTAGCACAAAGTCCTCAAGTAGCGAATGTTTTTCCGAAGACGACGCTCGGGTTTCATTTCATCATAAGTCTCTAGCACAGAAAACGGCTGTAGTTGCGGCAGGTCCAATCGCAAATTTTTTGTTTGCTGTTCTGCTACTTACGTTTCTCTTTGCTATTGTAGGACAGAAACACGCGCCGGCCATAATAGATAAAATAGCTAGTGGGAGTGCTGCAGAAGAAGCAGGGCTTTCGGTTGGTGATAGGATACTTCGGGTGGATAATACTGCGATAAATAAATTCAATGACTTAAGGCGTATTGTCAGTCCCAACCCGAATAAAAATCTTCTGTTCTTGATTGAGCGTGATGGTAAAAAGATTGAAATCGATGTTGTTCCATCATTGACCGAGGTGCGTGATGCATCCGGTACTATGATTAAGGTAGGGCTACTCGGCGTGAGCAGTATGCAAACTAGTACCAAGCTATATGATCCAATTAGTGCTTTTAAAGAAGCGGTGACCGAGAGTTGGTCCATATCAACTCAAACCTTGCATTATCTCGGACAAATCGTAATTGGATCAAGAGGAACGGAGGAGTTGGGAGGCCCCATAAGAATAGCTAAAATATCTGGGGCTGTAGCGGAAATTGGTATTAGTAGTCTAATATATTTTATGGCGGTATTATCAATTAATTTGGGTTTGATAAATTTGTTTCCCATTCCTGTTTTAGATGGTGGTCATTTGGTCTTATATTTGATGGAGTTCATTCGCGGTCGGCCCCTCGGGCAGAAAGCGCAAGAAGCAGTATCGTTTACCGGGTTGGGAATAGTAATTGCATTAATGATCTTTGTTACCTTAAACGATATATGGCCTGGATTTTGGTCTAATATTGGATTGAGTTGAAAGTATGAAATTTGTAATTAGAACCATCTGTTTTGCATTTTTCTTATTATTCATAAGTTTTTTCGAAGGCGTTTGTGAAAAATTTGGAAGCGCACATGCCTCGCAGACAAATATCCTTGAGATTGTGGTCCAAGGTTCAAAAAGAATTGATCCTGAAACCATCATAGCTTTTGGGAAGATTGAAGTAGGTGAACAATTCAACGAAGTGAAATTAAATGAAACTATCAAAAATTTGTTCAATACAGGGCTGTTTGCCGATGTTCAACTATCTCTGCAAGATGGACTGCTTACAATTAGTGTTGAAGAAAACCCTCTTATAAATAGGGTGATTTTTGAAGGCAATGACCGTATTGATGCTGAAGACTTGGAAAGAGAATTACAACTTAAACCAAGACGGGTCCTTACAAGAACAAAGGTACAGCAAGATACTCAAAGACTTATAGATATTTACCGTTTAACCGGAAGATTCGGCGTAAAAGTTCAGCCACAGTTGGTCATGCTTGAACAAAATCGGGTGGATTTAATTTTTGAGATTGAAGAAGGGGCACTCAGTAAAATAAGTAAAATTTCATTTATCGGAAATGATAAGTTTTCGGATTCTAAGTTGCGGGACGTTATCCAATCAAAAGAAGATGCTTTCTACAGATTTCTGACGTCTGATGACACCTATGATCCAGACAGATTGAAATTTGATGGAGAATTACTCCGCCGTTTTTATTTAAATAACGGTTTCATAGATTTTCAGGTTATTTCTACAGTTGCTGAATTCTCTACTGGGGATGCAAGTTTTGCTGTTACTTTCACTTTACGTGAAGGTAAACGCTATAAGCTGGGTAAAATTACGCTGGAGAGTGCAGTAGAAGATGTTAATATTGAAAACTTGCGCCACCTCTACAAAGGATTAGAGGGAGGTTGGTATAATGCGAGGTTGGTTAATAACGCGGTCGCTCGTTTGGTTGGTCAACTTGGGGTAGATGGTTTTGCCTTTGTAGATATAAAACGAGAGATAAAGCGAAAAGGAAATAATAATGCTGTTGTTCTGGCGTTATATATAGCGAAGACACCTCGCGTTCATGTCGAGCGCATAAATATTGAGGGTAACTCACGAACACTGGATTCAGTAATTCGCCGAGAATTCGATTTGTTGGAAGGTGATGCATTCAATGTTTCCAAGTTGAGAAGAGCTCGACGAAGTATAAGGAATCTAGGCTTTTTCTCGAAGGCTAAAGTTGATAGTTTACCCGGCAGTGCTAAAGATAAAACAATCATAAGGGTGTCGGTGGAAGAGAAGTCGACAGGAGAGATATCTCTTGGGGCAGGGTTCTCATCCCAAGATGGGCCACTTGCGAACATAGGCATTAGAGAGAGAAATCTTCTAGGCAAGGGACAAGATCTCACCTTCAATTTCAAAGGGTCAGCTGCTCGCCAAGAGTTTAAAATTGGTTTTACTGAGCCATACTTTCTAGACAGGGATGTGTCTGCCGGGTTCGATCTCGTTCAATCTACCACGGATCGCCAGACAGAAAGTTCTTTTGACGAGCGCAAAGCTGGTGGTGGTTTGCGCCTTGGGTATTCATTAGGCCCAGATTTACGCCAAAGATTGAAATATTCATTTGAAAGAACGCAAATTAGAAACGTGGACGATCAGGCCTCAATTTTCATTAAAGAGCAAGAGGGAAGTAATACGGTCTCGCAAGTGAGTCATACAACGTCGTTTGACAAACTGGATAATAGACGGGAGCCCTCGAAGGGCTACGCTGTCAGCCTCACAAATGATTTAGCAGGGCTCGGCGGTGATGCCCGGCATTTACGCTCTAAGCTTAAAGCAGGATACTTTGTTCCCATATTGGAAGACCAAGTCTTATCATTTCGGCTCGAAACAGGGTACATCAAGGGTATCGGCGAAGATGTTGAGATAGGAGAACGTTTCTTTTTAGGTGGAAGAAAAATCAGAGGTTTTGCTCCCTCGGGAATTGGTCCAAGAGATTTAAAAACAAAAGATGTTCTTGGAGGTAACCAGTATTACACTGGGTCTGTAGAACTACGATTTCCCATAGGGCTGCCAAATGAGCTTGGACTTAAAGCATCAATATTCAGCGATGTAGGAAGTTTATCGGGTCTCGACCAAAATTCTTCTCAGATTGACGATGGTTCCGGGTTGCGGGCCTCCGTTGGTTTGGGGCTTTCTTGGGCAACGGGAATAGGCCTTATGCGATTGGATTTTGCTAGCGCAATGTTAAAAGAAGAGTTAGATGAAACAGAATTTATCAGCTTTAGTTTTGGAACAGGGTTTTAAAATAAATATTATGAAAGTTTCAATCCCTTTTATTTTGTTGGCGGTGCTGGTTTTGCAGACGTCATTTGTTCGTGCACAGGCCTCAAGCGAGTTAAAACCAGTTTCATTGGCTGTGGTCGACTTCCGGGGCGTTTTAGCAAAGTCAGAGGCTGCCCGCAATATTCGATCGGCCGTAGATGAAAAAAGACAAGAGCTTCGTAAATATTTTCTTGAGGTTGAGAATAATTTGCGCGACGAGCAGAAAAATTTGTCAAAAAAACGATCAATAGTGACAGCTGAAGCATTTGAAAAACGTGCGCGAAAGTTAAAGGAAAAAGCGCAGTCAGCGCAGAAGCTTGCGCAAACCAGTAATCAAAAACTAAAAAAATCATTTGATCAAGCTATGGATAAGGTCCAAAAGGAGTTAGTGAGAATTGTTGCTGAAGTAGCAGAAGAGTCGGGTGTTGGTGTGGTTCTTTTTAGAAGTGCAATTGTAATAGCGGTAAAAAAGCTTGATATTTCAAAAGAAGTTCTGATGCGGCTAAACAAAAAATTGCCAGATGTAAAAGTTCGTTTTGAAACTGTCAAAGGATCGAAGTAAACGCATGGCTGATCCACGGTTTTTTAAGAAAAGAAAACCACTTAGCGTAGGCGAGATTATCATGCTCACCGGCGCGACACTTAAGGACACTTCAATGGAGTCCATTATGATAAGTGACGTTGCCTCAATAAGCACCGCTCAGGAAGGTGAAATATCGTTTGTGGAAAACAGAAGGTATGCGAGCCAAATTACTTCTTCAAAAGCGTCTGCATGTTTTTTAACGGAAGATCTTTTGAATAGAGTGCCTCAACATATGATCCCCTTGCTCACAAGTTCTCCGCGACGAGCCTTTGCAAAATTGTCGCAAAGATTTTATGAAAAGGAAGGTCAAACTCCAAAAATTAGTAATAAAAGTGTCGTTTCAAAAACTTGTATCATTGGTGAGGGTTGCCAAATAGACCCCGGTGTAATAGTTGGCGAGTTTTGCGAAATAGGAACAGATTGTTGGATTGGAAGCAATTCAGTTATAGGCGACGGTGTGAAAATTGGTGATCGAACGCGAATAGGAACTAATGTTTCCATATCGCATTCTGAAGTTGGTGCTGATTGCTTTATTTACCCGGGCGTTAGAATAGGACAGCCTGGGTTCGGTTTTGAGGTTGATGCGGCCGGGCCAATTGAGATGCCACAATTAGGGCGCGTAATTATTGGTAATAATGTTGAAATTGGAGCGAACAGTACGATTGATAGGGGAGCGGGTCCTGACACAGAAATAGGTGACTTCACCCGTATAGATAATCTGGTGCAAATAGGGCATAATGTGAAAGTTGGAAAAGATTGTGTTATCGTCGCTCAGGTGGGGATATCGGGTAGCACACAAATTGGTGATCAGTCTGTTATTGGAGGGCAGACGGGTTTGGCTGGGCACTTAAAAATAGGAAAACAGGTAAAAATAGCTGCCCAGTCGGGTGTAACTAGAAACTTAAAGGACGGATCTATAGTTGGCGGTGCTCCTGCTGTTCCAATAGAAGATTTCCGACGGCAGGTTGCAAATATTAAGTCCTTAGGGCGCAGGGATCTTCGGAGAACATAGGAAATTTCGAAAATGACCCAAATCAAAGCTACTACGGAAAACACATTTCCAATCGATGTTCAGCGTATTAAAGAGTTAATCCCACATAGATATCCCTTTTTACTTGTAGACCTTATTAAATCTTTGGTTCCAAATGAATCTGCAGTTGGCGTGAAAAATGTCTCCATAAATGAGTCTTTTTTTCAAGGACATTTCCCTGAGCGTCCTGTTATGCCAGGTGTTTTAATCGTTGAAGCAATGGCACAGACGGCGGGTTGTTTGGTGGTTGAAAGCCTTGGCAAACAATCAGAAGGTAAATTAGTGTATTTTATGAGTATTGAGAATGCACGTTTTAGAAAGCCTGTGGTGCCCGGTGATCAACTAATTATTAATGTTGAGAAAACGAGAGAAAGGGGCAATGTGTTCAAGTTTGACGGCAAGGTAAACGTCGAAGAGGTTGTTGTTGCAGAAGCAAGTTTTTCAGCGATGATAGTAGATAAATGATGTCCGAACCAAAAACCTCTCCTAGTAGAATACATCCCTCCGCAGTAGTCGAAGACGGAGCAAGCATCGCACCCGACGTTACAATTGGTCCTTTTTCGGTAGTTGGCAAAAACGTCTCAATAGAGAGTGGATCAGTATTACACTCCCATGTTGTCGTTGATGGACACACTTCAATTGGTGAGAAAACAGAGGTGTTTCCATTTGCCTCCTTGGGATCTAGGCCGCAAGATTTAAAATATTCCGGCGAGGCTTCTAAACTAATCATAGGTAGTGGAAATATAATTAGAGAACATGTAACGATGAATCCTGGCACTACGGGAGGAGGAATGCTTACAAAAGTTGGCGATAACTGTTTGTTTATGGTGGGGGCACATGTCGCTCACGATTGTCAGGTTGGTGATAATGTCATACTCGCAAATAACGCTACATTGGCAGGTCATGTAGTCGTTGGTTCTTTTGCAATTCTGGGTGGCCTCTCCGCCATCCATCAATTTGTTAGAATTGGAGATCATGCGATAGTTGGAGGTATGTCGGGTGTTGAGCATGATGTTATACCTTTTGGTTCGGTTAAAGGAGAAAGAGCGCGTCTTACCGGTTTAAATATAATAGGGATGCGTAGAAGAGGGTTCTCGAGGCAAGAGTTGGATGATCTTAGGACAGGTTATAAAAAGTTGTTCTCCGGAACAGATAACTTTCAAGATCGGGTTGCTGGCCTTTCATCTGATAAAACTCAAACGCAAGCTTTGAAAGAAGTAATAGATTTTATTCAGCAGGACTCAAGTAGAGCCATCTGTCAGCCGAAGGATGATTGATAGTGCTATGGAAACTAATTTATGCGTGATAGCTGGTGGCGGAATTCTACCGCGTAAAGTAGCTGATAACTTTGATCCTTCTGGAGACCGAATTTTTTTTCTTGCTTTTCGAAACATTACTGATCCAGAGGTTGTTGCTGGGCGTCACCATGAGTGGCTTGAATTGGGAGAGATCCAAAAAGCTATAGATGCCATGCACCGAAACAACGTAGGTAAGGTGGTTATGGCAGGTCCGATCCAGCGGCCTGCACTATCCTCACTGGCCCTTGATACGAGGGCTCTCAAAATGTTGGCAAAAGGAGGGCTAAAGGTATTTGGTGATGATGGTCTATTGTCGCTTGTAGCCAAAGAAATTGAAAAAGAGCATATAAAAATTATTGGAATAGAGGAAATACTTTCAGGGGTGCTAACGAAAGAGGGATTGTTGGCCGGGCCCGCACCTACTAAAATTTCATGGGACGATATTAAGAGAGGTTTGCATGTACTTAATAACCTTGGGCCTTGTGATGTAGGTCAGAGCGTAGCTGTTCAGGAGGGATTAGTTCTTGCGGTCGAGGCAATAGAAGGAACCGATAAAATGATAGAGCGTGCCGGAGGCCTTAAAAGAAATGTAAGTGGACCAATATTGATAAAAATTAGTAAAGTTAATCAGGACAAAAGAGTAGATCTTCCAACAGCTGGTCCAGAAACAGTTAATAACGCTATCAGGGCGGGTTTCCAAGGGCTAGCACTTGAGGCAAATAACTCCTTATTATTAGACAAAGATCGCGTATTAAAAATTGCAGAAAAAAATGCTTTTTTTGTTATAGGGGTAGACCAGTCAAAAGTTCTGCAATGATTGCAGAAACTACTGAAAAGCTTGCGCGTCCACTGATTTATGTTATAGCGGGAGAGGTCTCTGGGGACATAATCGGGGCAAGGTTGATCCGCGAAATAAAACGTTTGCAAAAAGATAAATTTAGTTTTACTGGGGTTGGTGGTGATCAAATGGCCAGCGAAGGGGTGCAAAGTTTATTTCCAATCTCAGAAATGGCAGTCATGGGAATATTTGAATTGGTCCCTCATGTGCCAAACCTAATGCGAAGAATTCATGAAACCGTGCAAGACATAATAGCCAAAAAACCGGTTGCAGTTATATCGATTGACTCAAAAGCATTTACGATGCGCGTTGCTAAGCTGATTCGAAAAAAGCAAAGGGCCAGTAATAAAAAAATTAAATTGATTCATATGGTTGCGCCAACTGTTTGGGCTTGGCGACCTGGCCGCGCGAAACATATTTCAAAGTTTCTTGACCATCTCTTAACTTTGTTCCCATTCGAGCCCCCTTTCTTCAGGCAGCATGGATTACCAACCACATTTATTGGGCATCCTTTAGCAGAACAACCGGTAGGATGTGGTTCTATCTATAGAGATACCCATCATGTGGACCAAGTCACAAAAATTATTTCTTTGTTACCAGGTTCAAGGCCGGGGGAAATTAGACGTCTGCTACCAACTTTCAAAAAAACACTTGACCTCCTGCTGAAAAAATATTCAAACATTCA
>Ga0160423_10000142_pt1 | contig 52186 bp, 50 predicted proteins | sample CRUFie14St8metaG_FD_108191 | JGI IMG/M metagenome (GOLD analysis project Ga0160423, IMG submission 108191) | Marine microbial communities from the Costa Rica Dome - CRUD Field 142mm St8 metaG | ecosystem: Environmental > Aquatic > Marine > Oceanic > Photic zone | place: Costa Rica: the Eastern...
AATTTGCCCGGTCAACATTGAGATCCTCGACAAGATCCTCGATATGCGCCGCTACCTCTCGCTAATGGAGTCAAACTTCCCTGCCGAACTGGGCAACGCCTATCGCGCAATGGAAAACCAAGGCAACCCATGGGCAATGAACCAAGGGGAACGCGGTGATTGGGCAAACGACATCGACGGAGTCGAAGTTGTCGACCCTGGCTCACCGCTCACAGCCGAATATCTCTATTGGGTCGGATGCGCCGGATCGTTCGATGATAAGAACAAGAAAGTCACCCAGTCGATGGCAAAACTACTTCGTCGTGCTGGCATCGACGTCGCAATCCTCGGACCGAGCGAAATGTGCACAGGCGATTCGGCTCGCCGATCAGGCAATGAATACCTCTTCCAAATGTTGGCAATGCCCAATATCGAAATGCTTGACGGCATGGGCGTAAAGAAGATCATCACCCAATGCCCACACTGCTTCAACACGTTGCAAAATGAGTACCCACAGCTCGGCGGCAACTACGAAGTGGTGCACCACACGCAACTACTCGAAGCACTCATCGCTGATGGCCGCCTCGACGTCTCACAGGCAACGCTTGAGGAGCGCATCACCTACCACGATTCGTGCTATCTCGGACGGCACAACGACGTCTATATGGCACCGCGAAAAGTGGTTGGAGCGATCAAGGGCATCGAGATCGTTGAGATGCCGCGAAACGGCACGACAGGAATGTGTTGTGGAGCCGGCGGTGCCCGTATGTGGATGGAAGAGTCGATCGGCACCAAGGTGAACGACGAGCGTGCCCGAGAAGCGCTATCGACAGGTGCAACGCGAATCGCTACTGCGTGCCCGTTCTGCTACATCATGCTCGACGACGGTGCAAAGGCAGCCGGCGCCGACGAAGATGAGGTCAAGGTCGCCGATCTTGCAATCCACCTTCTTGATGCGATTGAGGCTGGAGAATCAAAGATGGATCATCCTGATTCACCGCTCAGCGTGAGCTTCGATTAACCGTCGTATCACGACAGACGAGAGCGGATTGCGGCAATCCAGTCATCCGCGCTTTTCCAGCGTTCATCGGCGTGAGAGCGAACATCACTCACAGCCCCATCGGCTCGTGGCCATGAGCCGAACCACTTCACAAGACCCTGCTTCGCGTGAAGGGCTCGCATCGTGTCAGCCATCAGATCATCGCCGACATGGCCTTCGGCAAGAATGATGAAGCAATACTCGCCAAGTCCGCCCTGGCGAATCGGGCGCGAAATGAGGTTCGACAAGTTGATGCGACGCGCCGCAAATTCCTGGAGAATTGAAATCAAACTCCCTGGCTCATCAGCTCGTTGAAATACGACAAGGCCGGTTCGGTCATGACCCGAAGACGCCGACGCTCCATCTCGACTGACGACGACAAATCGGGTTTGATTTCCCTCTTCATCTTCGATGTCTTCGGCGAGAAGACTTAGCCCGTAGAGATCAGCGGCAACACGTGGGGCGATTGCAGCAAGCCCTGTTGATGACTCTTCAGCAACCGACTTCGCTGCACCGGCAGTCGATGTTGCCGCAAGCAAATTTGCGTTCGGAAGATGCTCTCTGAGGAACTTGTGGCACTGCGCCGTTGCGACCGGGATCGACATCACATCGGTGATATCCGCAAGCGATGTCCCCTCAGGAGCAGCAAGGCACAGGTGGATATCGAGGACGACTTCCCTCGTCACGATGAGGTCATGGTCGAACGCAAGGGCGTCAAGTGTGAAGTTCACCATGCCCTCAATCGAATTTTCGATCGGCACGAAACCACAATCAACCTCACCCGAGGAAACTGCGTCGAGCACGTCAGGAACGGTTCGCATCGGGACAAGTTCACCGTCCGAGAGGTCGCGTTGAGTCCGGAGCGCCTGTTCAGTGAAGGTGCCGAATGGGCCAAAGAACGCTACGCGCAGAGTTGAGCCGTCGTTGCGTGAAGAACCATTCGTAGAAGTCACGTCCGCAAGGCTAGGGGGATTCGACCCCAGACATGGCACGATGTGACCATGGAAGAAGCAGCCCTCGCCGAAATGATCGCTGCTATCGCTGACGGTTCGATCACTCCAGACGCTGCATTGCAACAGCTTCGGCGCCTTCCATTCGCTGATACCGGCGATGCTCTCGTCGATCATCATCGGTCGCTACGCCAAGGGATGCCAGAGGTGATTTATGGCCCGGGGAAGTCACCAGAACAATGTGTCGCCATCGTTCAGGAGATGCTGGAGTACAACGATGGGCCAGTGTTTATCACCCGAGTGAGCGATGAACAAGCGGCATCACTGAGCTCGATCGACATGGCGGATGCAACACCGGTCGTGACCGCTGGATGCATGCTCTTTCGACCACCAGACCCGGTTCAGCCCCAACCGCAGGTGCTAGTCGTCACCGCAGGAACATCTGACATCCCTGTTGCCGACGAGGCTGTCATCACTCTTGCAGCTGGCGGAATCACCGCCAACCGACTCCATGATGTCGGAGTTGCCGGCCTCCATCGGCTCCTCGCCCACCTTGAGGACATCACCTCGGCCGATGCCATCATCGTCATCGCCGGCATGGAGGGCGCTCTTTCAAGCGTAATTGGTGGACTCACTTCTTGCCCGGTGATCGCAGTCCCCACATCGGTCGGCTACGGCGCAGGACTCGATGGGGTCACTGCTCTCTTAGCGATGCACGCCAGTTGTGCATCGGGGATTTCTGTTGTCGGTATCGACAACGGTTTCGGAGCAGCTGTTGCCATCATGCGTTACCTGAAGCAAGCAGGCCCTCAATGACCGTTGGCGCATGGTTCCAATGCTCAGCCGGTGTCGCTGGCGACATGACGATGGCCTCGCTCGTCGATGCTGGGGCTGATCAGTTTGCAATTATCGATGCCATTAGCTCTCTCGGGATCGATGGCTGGGCGATCACCTTTGAAGACGTTCAGCGCTGTGGGGTGCGCGCAAAGTGGTCAAACGTCGTCATCCATGAACACGACACACCACATCAGCACCGGACGGCACAACAGATTCTCGACCTCATTGGGTCGTCCGGCTTGTCGGCTGTCACCCGCGACCGTGCAGTAGCCGTCTATCAAACGCTCGCCAAGGTCGAAGGATCAATCCATGGGGTCGACCCCGCCGAGGTCGAACTTCACGAAGTTGGCGCGCTCGATTCGATCATCGATGTCGTCGGCTCGTGCGCAGCACTCGATTCGCTCGGCGTCGAGCAGGTCTCTCATTCAGCGATCGGTGTCGGACATGGAACCGTGACGACCGCACACGGGCAATTCCCTAACCCCGTGCCAGCGGTGTCGCGTTTACTCGCAATGCATCACTCCTCGACCGTCGGAGTCGACACCACCATGGAACTTGCGACCCCCACCGGTGTCGCGTTGATGACAGTGCTTTCAAATGGGCAATCAGGCCCGTCTATGCCTGCGATGAACACCCGATCAGTCGGTTTTGGAGCGGGCTCTGCAGATACTCCGAATCGGCCCAACGTGGTGCAGGTCGTCGTGGGAGAACTCGCTTCCCAACCGTCTGCCGACGGCGAGGTCGCAGTTGAAGTCGCTGTCAATGTTGACGATGTCACTAGTGAAGTACTTGCAGACGCCGTCGAGCAACTGCTCGCCGCTGGCGCATTTGATGCCTGGATCACTCCGATCATCATGAAGAAGGGACGTCCCGCATTTACCGTTCGGGCGTTGTGTGACCCAGCGAGATTGGAGGTCGTTCGGTCGACGATGGTCACGCACACTGGCTCACTTGGTATTCGCGCATCAGAAGTACTTCGCTGGCCGCAGCAACGTGCCGAACATGTCGTTGTTGTTGACGGGCACAGTATTCGAGTCAAGGTGGCCGCACATCGAGTGAAGGTTGAGTTCGACGACGCGCAGGCAGCTGCTCGAGCACTCGGAGTTCCGGTTCGAGACATCATCACTGCAGCGGAACGCCTCTCGCAGCCTTAGACCGCCCGGTCGTCAAGCAGCTCGAGCCGCAGGTTTCTCAGCTTTGGCGATGCGGTGCCACTCGACCAGTCGTCGGCGAGCACAGGCTCGCAGGAATCCCACTCTTGTCGCCAAGCCTCAACGTGCAACGGACGGCAGATCACAAGGTGCGATGGATGCGGCAGAATTTCTTAGAGGGGTGGTGAAATCGTCGGCGACGGAACCACATCAGAGAACGCCAAGCGTCCAACCCTCTTCTTGGAGTACGAGCGAACGTTCACGTGCAGACAACGTCGGGTTAGACCAGTTGCATATCGAGCCATCACGATCTGCTCGACCCATAAGTTGAACGACCGTCATGACCTGAGCCGCATCGAGGATGTCATGACGCTCACGATCGATCTCAAACATGCTCGGCCACACTTCAGCAAACACGACATCACCTGACCCACCTCGCAGCGATGTCTCACCGATACCTGTTTCGAATGGCCAAATAACGATCCGCTCGCCGAATTCTGTCGAAACGCGTAAACGCTCGAGCCAGGCGATACCCATCAACATCTGACTGCCGACGCTTCCCGGATACGCAAGTTGCCATGAACTAAATGGACGGTGCCCATCGGCACGCACGCGATGCTCACCGACACGAAACTCATCGAAGGGCGCATACGAATCTGGGCGGTACCGAGACACCCCGGTGGTCGAGGAGGCACCCGGGTAACCCCAGAACGGCCGCACATCAACCGAGCGTTCGCAACGATCGTTTAACTCTGCCGCAACATCAAACCGATTGTTGCGATTGTTCGGTTCATCAAGAATGTGGCCACCAACCCACGACCACACGTCCCGCCAGGAGGCATCAATATCGTCGACAATCACGTTTGCGAAACCAGCCGGGTACCCAAACGAAAAATCACAACCAACGAGAACGCGCTCAGATCGGTCTGTCAGAATTTCGCCCAACACGCTCGTCATCTCTTCACGCGTCCGAGGATTATTCACGAACACAACCTCACCACCGCGGTCAGCAACCGCCACCCAGATCGAATCCTTCCCTTGCTTCGGCGAGGAGTTTGCACTCCAATCGATCATCACATAATGCTCAAAACATCGATCTGATGAAGAGGGGGCCGCCACGCCAAAAGTCTCCCACGACCGGCTACTCACACAGCCATTCCGATCGCAATCGTCTTAGCGCAGGTGTGTCGAATTTGACACTCAATACTTCCAGAGAGAGGGATAGCGTTCCCGTTATCGGCCGAACGATGTGTCGGTCAAACTACAGAGGAACTCGCTCGACGCGAGTCCCGCAAGGAGAACACCATGGCACACGCGTATCACAACCACCTCATTTCAGTTCCGCTGTTTGCAGATCTCGATGAGAGTGAACTCGATGCAGTCGCAGCAATCACGACCGAACTCAACTTCTCAGCCGGCACAGCGCTGATGAACGAGGGAGCAGGGGCCCACGAGATGGTTTTCGTCGTTGACGGCACACTCGAAGTCACCCGTGCAGGCGAGCACATCGCCGACATCGGGCCTGGTGGCTTCGCTGGAGAAATGGCCGTGCTCACTCACGCTCGCCGCGACGCCACCGTCACAGCGAAGAGCGACGTCAAGGCCCTCCATCTCGACGGCCGCGCGTTCGGTGACCTCATCCAGCAGGTTCCGTCAGTTGCCGCCAAGATGCTGCCCATCGTTGCTGCTCGCGTTGTCGAGAACAGCACGAACCACCAGCACTGAGCGTCAGCCCCCCAACACGGTGTTCGCTCGTGCGAACACCACCAACGCAATCACCGCAGGACCCATGTACATCCACGGGATCGTGGGTGTGCATGAGATGTCAGTCATTTGGCCGATGAGTTAGGGAAATGTGGGACCGACAATCGTGAGCGCAAACCGACTAATGGCAGAGCTCGCAGGGTAGAGAGGAGTCGGCTCCCGCACGGCCAACAAACTACGGTCATTGCATGGCGGAATCCTCGGATTATTCCAACTTGCATGGGTCGATTCTCGGCACTCGGGTAGTGAGAAGCGAAGATCCGGAACTGCTCACGGGGGGAGGCCATTACACAGCAGATCTCCCTCAACACATCGTCAAGCAGGCCCTCCACGCCATATTTGTGCCGTCACCGGTTGCGCACGGAACACTGCTCGAAGTTCACACCGGAGATGCATCTGAAGTTGATGGTGTAGTCACCGTCATCACCGGCGCATCGCTTCGAGATGAACTCGGAGTTGATGCCCATCACGGCTTCGTACCTATCGGCTCAAGATTTGCTCGACACCCCATCGCGATCGATGCGGTAAGGTACGTAGGCGAACCGATTGCGCTCGTCATCGCCGAGACTCGCGCCGCAGCCGCCGATGCAGCCCAATTGGTGTGGGCCGATATCGATGTCATTCCGTCGGTGACCGATATGGAGGCAGCGGTTGCCGACGACGCTCCCGCACTCTTTGACGGAGACGAGGGCAACATTGCGTTTGTCGAGGTCAGTGATGACCCAATCGATATTGACGCAATATCAACTCGCGTCGTGCGCGGCACGTATCTGAACCAACGCGTCGTTGTCGGCTCGATGGAACCCGATGCCTGCCTCGCTGAACCCACAGATGGCAACGAACAGTTGACGCTCTGGGCTTCGACACAGATGCCGCACATGCTTCGGGATCAACTTGCTGCAACGTTGTCAATCGACCGTGACTCAGTGCGAGTGCGTACACCTGCAGTCGGTGGAGGTTTCGGTGGCAAAGCCGGTCTTCACCACGAGTACACCGCCGTGGTTGCCGCTGCCCGGCATCTCAACCGCCCGGTGCTCTGGGCTCCATCACGCTCTGAGGACATGCTCACGATGCCTCACGGCAGAGGGCAGGTCCAATGGGCGGAAGCTGGCTTCGACGATGACGGCATGCTGACCGGATTCCGATTCAGAATTCTCGGTGACTCGGGCGCCTATCCAACTATTGGTGCAGCGCTCGTCGGCGGTACGAGGCGCATGGCCCCTGGCACCTACTCGGTGCCGGCATTTCAAGCGCATGCCATCAGCGCAACGACCAACACGACATGTGTGGGCGCCTATCGCGGAGCGGGTCGGCCCGAAGCAACCTCGATGGTCGAACGGCTCATGGACCAGGCCGCCCATGAACTCGATATCGACCCGATTGAGCTCCGGCGGCGAAATCTGCTTGCTGATGACGTATTTCCGTTCACTTCGGCGACCGGTAACACCTATGACTCCGGTCGCTACCTCCACACCCTTGAGCGCGCGGCCGAACTCGCCAACTACAAATCACGGCGCAAAGAACAACGCGAACGCAGAGCAAGAGATGACCGCATGCAGCTTGGCATTGGCGTCGCCAGCTATGTGGAAATCACAGCCGGTGGCAGTTCCGAGGAATATGCGGCGGTCACTGTGCATGCCGACGGCTCAGCAACTGTTGCTGCGGGTACCGCAGCTCATGGCCAGGGGCACGCAACGTCATATGCGATGATCGTGTCGGCCGCTACCGGCATCCCGATCGATTGCATTACCCACATCGATGGTGACACCGACCTACTTCCGCGAGGTGGAGGCACTGGGGGGTCACGTTCGCTCCAACTCGGCGGGTCGGCTGTCGTCGGGGCACGTGATGCGGTCATCCAACACGCCCGATCGATTGCTGCCCAGCAACTCGAAGCCGATGTCGCAGATGTCGTCCTCGATATTGCCTCCGGGGGTTTCCACGTCGTAGGAGTGCCCGCAACGACGGTGACGTGGTCAGAGGTTGCACAACAGTCTGAAGCACAAGGTCAACAACTTTCTGCCGAGCACGTGTTTAATCAATCGGGGTCCACGTTTCCGTTCGGAGCCCATATCGCAGTCGTCGAGATTGACATCGAAACAGGGCGCGTCACGATCCTTCACCACGTCGCGGTTGACGATTGTGGCACCATTCTCAATCCGGTAATCGTCGAGGGCCAACAGCACGGAGGAATTGCATCGGGTGTTGGCCAAGCCCTTTACGAAGAGGTCAGGTATGACGCTGACGGAAATCCACTCACTGCGAATTTCGCTGACTACGGAATGCCTGCAGCATCGGAAATGCCCTCATTTGATGTGCATTCAACCGAAACACCATCACCGCTGAACCCGCTGGGTGCTAAAGGCATCGGCGAAGCGTCAACCATTGGAAGCACCCCTGCGATCCAAAATGCGGTAATCGATGCACTCAGCCATCTCGGTGTTCGCCATATCGATATGCCGTGCACCCCAGAGCGTGTGTGGAGAGCGATCCAACAACCCACAGACCCTTGGAGGGAACCACCCGCAGCGTTCGCAAACGTCGCTGCACAGCGCACCGCCTCCGCCGTTGATGGAGCAGTTGACGAAGCTGCAGATGGCATCTGATCGCCATTATTCGATATGCAGACGCGCCGGCGATATTACTAACGACAACGCAAACTCGCCCAGAGGCTGATCCGCTTCCATTTGTGGCCTGCTCATCGGGCAGGATGTCTCTATGGCAGCACCACTAGACGGCATCGTCGTTCTCGACTTTTCTCGTGTTCTCGCCGGCCCACATTGCGGTCGAGCGCTCGCCGATCTCGGCGCACGGGTCATCAAGATCGAGCCACCGGCAGGAGATCTCACCCGATTTTGCTACCCGCGCCGCAACTCGATCTCGAGTTACTTCGCCCAGCAGAACACCGGTAAAGACAACATTTCACTTGACCTCTCAAAGCCGGAAGCGACCGACATCATCCTTGGTCTCGTTGAACACGCAGATGTTGTCATCGAGAACTTCCGTCCAGGAGTGATGAAGCGACTTGGCCTTGACTACGAGCGGCTAGCCGCCATCAGACCTGAACTCGTCTACGCATCATCGAATGGTTACGGCACCGGCACAAGTTGGGAAAAGCGTCGCGCCTATGCCCCGGTAATCGGCGCAGAGACCGGGCTCATAAAGTCTCAGGGAGACGCACGAGACGGCCAATACTTCAACGACCGCCATTCTCACGCCGATGTCTACACCGCGCTAGAACTCACCGTTGCCGTGCTTGCTGCGTTGAACCATCGGCATACGACAGGTCGTGGCCAGCAGGTTGAAGTGACCATGGCCCAGACGATGCTTTACGTGAATGAGCACACTCATGATGCTCTGTGGGATGAGCCAGTGCCTGAGGGAGTCATTCGCTCATTCCAGCCGGGTGACTATCAAGTGCTTGAGCTTGGCGATGGTTCATCGGTCATCGTCAGTGGTCACCCTGCAGAGGGCGGGACGTTCGAATTCTTCATGCAGGCAATCGGCCGCGAAGACGCCATTGGTGACCCGCGTTTTGCCGACATTGCGAGCCGCAGAAAGAACCTCTCAGATATCAATCAAATGCTCGCCGACCATGCGAAGACCATCCCTGATGCCGTTGCCTACGAAGAAATCCTTTCGCAGCACAATCTCGCTGTTGGACAGTTGCGCACTGTTCGAGAGTTTGCAGAATCGGAATGGTCTGCCGAGACAGGAGCAATTGTAGAGGTGTCTGACCGTGGAGATGGTGTTGTCAAAATTCCGCAGGCCCCCTGGCGGTTCAGTGATGGTGCCGATGTGGGCATTCATGGCACACCCCGCTACCGGGGGGAAGACAATGGAACTGTGCTGAGTGAACTACTTGGCCTTGATAGCGCAACACTTCATCAACTTGAGGAAGACGGCGTCTTGTCCTCTCATGTTCCGCGCCGCTAATCAATGAACTCTGAGCAACTGCTCACGAAAGCATTTGAACTCGACTCAACTGACGATCTCGCGCATTGGCGCGACAGGTTCGTCATCGATGATCCCGACCTGTCGTACCTCGACGGCAACTCGCTCGGCATGTTGCCGAGGACAACTGTTCATCGCCTTCACGAAGTGATGAGCGAAGAATGGGGTTCGGGCCTCATTCGGTCGTGGCGTAAATGGCTCGAACTGCCGCTCATCGTCGGGAACGAACTCGCTCCGTTGCTTGGTGCCAACGATGGTGAGGTTGTCGTACACGACTCGACGAGTGTAAATCTGCATCAGTTACTTCATGCCGCGATTCGACTTCGACCAGACCGGTCATTTATCGCTGTCGACGCGCACGAATTTCCTACAGATCGCTATGCCGTTGAGGCGGTTGCCGCTCAACATGGGCTCACGGTTGTTTCTCCCGGGCCCAACGAGGGACTCAATGAAATTGAACTTGGTGACTGCGCCGTCGTTGTTCGTTCGCTCATCGACTATCGGTCGGCAGAGGTGGCCGACCTCTCTGGCTTTACCTCTCGTGCCCGAGAGGCCGGCACTCTCGTGATTTGGGACCTCTCCCATGCCGTAGGAGCGATCGAGCTTGACCTTCACGCCGCACAGGTCGACCTCGCAATCGGCTGCACCTACAAGTTCCTCAACGGTGGTCCTGGAGCTCCTGCCTTTTCATATGTTCGTTCCAACTTGATCGATGAGGTTGACCAGCCGATCAGAGGGTGGTTCGGTCAAGATGACCAATTCGCAATGGATGGAGCGTGGTCACCAAAACCGGGCATCGGCCGCTTGATGATCGGTACGCCCTCGATACTTGCGCTCGAGGCTGCACGGTGCGGAATTGAACTCTGTGCTGAGGCTGGAATGCCATCAATTGCGGCAAAAGGCAAAGCACTCACCGACTTTGCTCACGAATGCTGCGACGAATTGAATCTCGAGTCAATTTCGCCCCGCGATTCTAGCAATCGAGGGGCTCATATCGCAGTTCGCCACCCTCATGCGAAAGATGTTGTTGAGCGTCTTGAACGTGAGTGTTCGGTAATCGCTGACTATCGAGACCCTGATCTCGTTCGGCTCGGATGTTCTGCACTCACGACGAGGTTTGGCGACGTCGCTCGCGCTGTCATCCATCTCGCAGGAATGGCCCACGACGGGGCATAGTCGACTAGCGGGCGAACGCAGCTGCGATACGAATCGCTCCACCATCAGCAACATGCACCTGGCCTTCGTCGACCAGTTTGATGAGGTGTGACAGCACTGAGCGGGCCGCCGGCCGGTGAAGGTGAGGGTTCACATCGGCGTAGAGCACCCGAACCATCTCGGGCACAGTTGAAGGCCCGTGCTCGTCGATGAACGACAACACCTGCTGCTCACGTTGCAGCCGATGCTCGACGAGTGCCCGCGAATACTCCGCACCATCGGTTCGAGGCGGCCCGTGAGTTGGCCACAGCGTGGCGTCAGCGCGGTCGGCGACTTTGTGCAGCGACTCGATGTACGCCGTCATCGACCCATCTGGGGGCGAGACAACCGTCGTGCTCCAACCCATAATGTGGTCACCGGTGAAAAGGCTCGATGATTCTTCAAGCGAAAAGCAACAGTGGTTAGCCGTGTGACCAGGTGTCGTGACGGCACGCATTGTCAGACCCTTGCCATCGACGACAACCTCGCCGTCGGTCACTCGTTCGTCGGGAACAAAATCAACGTGGGTTGACTCTTCCATCTTCACTTCGTCTTCTTCTTTTTCTTCTGAAGGGTCAGGAGGAACAGCCAGTTCTTCCTCACCCTCAAACATGCCCTCCGGTTCGTCAACGGTCTCATGCGGGCCAACGGCAAAGGTCGGTGCCCCGGTCTCTGCTTTCAACCACTCCGACAGCGGGGAATGATCGGCATGACAGTGTGTGATGAGGATCGCTCGAACACGTTCACCCTTCAGCGCTGCCGCCAGAGCGTCACGGTGGCTGTCGAGACGCGGACCCGGGTCGATCACGACGACATCACCATTGCCGATGATGTACGTGCCGGTGCCTCGGTAGGTGAACTTCGAGGGGTTCTCAGCAATTACTCGGCGGACATCTGGTGCGACCTGAACCACTTCGCCATAGACGACGTCATCGAGAGGAAGAAAGGTGGGTGAACTCACCTCTATGACGGTAGTTCACGTTCACGACAACTCGTTGTTCGGTCGCTATTCCGTTTCTGCAGCGTCACCGTCAACTGGGTCGCTACCGAGCAGATCGCTATCAACAACAACATGACGTCGGCCGGTTTCGCTCGCAATCGCCTGCCCCATCGCAGCAACGGGCAGCGCCAGTAATGCTCCACTCGGTCCGAGGATTGAAAGACCAGCGAGCGCCGCCCCAAACGCAATGGCGGGGTGAAGTTCCATCGTTCTCGCTGTCACCTTCGGCGAAATCACGTAGTTCTCAAACTGCTGATAGACGATGATGATGCCGAAAACGACGAGTGCCCTAATTGGCGAATCCAAAAAGGTGATCACGACCGGAAGAACGGCCGCAAAATACGTGCCGATCACGGGAAGGAACTGGCTAATGAGACCAACCCACAGCGCAAGAGCAATCGGTGATCTCACTCCTGCGGAGGCAAACACGATGCCGTGAAACACCGCCGAGACCAAGCTCAGCAACAGGCGTGAATACAGATATCCACCGGTCTTGTCGATTGCGAGTTCCCAAATCGACAGCACACGCAGTTGGGCCGACGGACGCAACCTCGAGCAAATCGCTCGTCGCATTCGTGGTCCGTCAGCAACGAAGTAGAACGTGAACAGCACAATGGAGAACGTTGCGAAAAGCCCATTAAGGGCCCGTCCGGTCAGTCGAAGTGCATCGCCGCGTTGAGCGGAAATGAAGTTCTGAACGGCACCGTTTGGATCATTAAATTGTTCAATGACTTGAGCCGCATCAATCGAAGTACCAAACCAATTATTAATGCGCGTCACCGTGTCTGAAATATAGACCTCAAGGTTCGACAACAAATCTGCGATCTGTGTGCCGATGAGGGTTCCCATCGCCCCAAGAAACGCACCGACGGCGGTAAGAACACCGAAAATGATGAGCAACGTTGCACGACCGCGTCGCCACCCTCGTCGCACCAGCCAGTTGGTTCCCGGCTCGATCGCAAGACTGAAAAACAGCGACAACACCAGCAACAAAACGAGATCGTCGACCCGACCCCATGTCAGAACCACGACATCGGTGACGACCGATCCGACCCAAAACAACACGACCGCGAACAGGATCCAGCGGGGTGGAAGCCACCGGTTTTCTGAGTCTGTGTCCCCCGTGAGATCAGAATCATCGTCTTGCACAATCAGGATCTTAGTGATGCATCGTGAGAGCATGTGCCGATGGCCGATTTTCAACAAGAACCCGCCGAGCAGGTTCGAACCTGGCTCGCCGACCAAATTCGTGACCGAGTCGTCGGGCCTAACGCGGAAGACCGCACAAACGAACTCTTCAATGCACCCGGTGAGCGCTGGTTTGATGACGATGCCCCCATTCGCACCGTGCACCTCGACGCCTCGATGTTCATCGGTGGAATCAGGGCGCTGTTACTGCAAAGCCTGCATCCGCTCGCAATGACCGGTGTCGCTCAACATTCTGACTACAAGGAAGACCCGTGGGGGCGGCTGCAGCGAACTGCCGACTTTCTTGCGACAACAACGTTCGGGCCCGCAGAAGCTGCAGAACAAGCAATCGCCACCGTTACCGCAATCCACGATCGGGTGACGGGTACGACAGCCGACGGTGTCGACTACCAAGCCAATGATCCTCACCTTCTTGCGTGGGTTCATGTTGCCGAAGTCGACTCATTTCTTCGTGCACACGATCGTTACGGAGAGTCACCGCTCGAAGGGGCTGATCGCGACCGCTTCGTTGCCGAATCTGGTTCAATTGCTACTCGTCTGGGAGCTGACCCGGTGCCAACCACTGAGCAGGGTGTCGCTGACCTTCTCAACGACTTTCGGTCAGAACTTCGCGCAACTCCAGAAGCAAAAGAAGCCGCTCGCTACCTCCTTATCGACCCTCCGCTCCCAGCCTCTTCAAAACCTGCCTATGGCCTAATCGCAGCGGCTGGCGCCTCTCTGCTCCCGTTGTGGGCTCGGAGAGAACTCAGAATCCCGTGGCTCCCGGTCTCAGAGCGCCTTGCGATTCGCCCGGCGGGTGATCTCATCACCAAAACCATTCGATGGGCATTACAGCCAGGGCAGCCGTCAGCCTGACGCCGCCCGCATTTCCGCAGCCAGCGACCCACGGGCAACCACCTCGATCTCACCGAGCCCGAGCCACTCAGCCATCATCTGCAACTCTTCGGTAGCGGCGCGAGCGATCTCCTGTCGACGGATCGGGATGTCGTAAGCAGCCTCAACCCATGAAGCCTGAACTAACAGAGTCTGTCGGGCACGGTCAGCTTTGAGATCGAAACGGCCGACTATGCGATCTCCGAGCAGAAACGGCAACACGTAGTAGCCATACCGACGCTTCGCCGCAGGGGTATAGATCTCGATTCGGTAGTGGAGGTCAAATAGTCGTTCGTCGCGATCGCGGAACCACACAACTGGATCAAATGGGCTCAACAGCGCTCGAGCGTCGACCGTCTGCGGAATGTACAGATTGGGGAGCGCATACGCGGACTGCGACCAGCCGTCGACAGATACTTCAACCACATCTCCGCTTCGCACTAGCGATGCAACGTGCGGGCGAATATCGGTAAGGCGCTGACGGTGATAGTCGGCAATGTCGTGAAGGGTGCCAACACCAAGATGTCGTACCGCCCGCACTACGAGCTCTCGCCGAGCGTCATCTTCATCTGCGGCCGGGGCCTCGAGGGCAGATGCGGGAAGCACCCGTTCGGGCAGGTCATACAGCCGAGCAAAGTCTGAGGTTCGCCGAGTAGCTGCAACCTCCCCTTTCCAAAACAGAAACTCCAATGCAGCTTTGGCTGAATCCCAATCCCACCACTCGCCCTTAGGGGTCTTCCGCGGAGACAGCTCGCCGGCCGTCATCGCGCCATCGCTACCGATAATGGAAAGAACCCGAGTGACGAGATCAGGGCGTTCGGAGCCGATTCGGTTGACACCCTTCCATGCGTGAGGCTGGCTCATCCGCCAGCGGAGCAACCGGTGCTGTGAAGCCGGCACATGACTTGCCTCGTGCACCCAGTATTCGAAAATCTCACCGCGGCCTGTCGCTGCGGGAATCAGCGACCGGTCGTGTGGTCCGAGTCGCGCAAAGATGGGAAGCTCTTGGCTTCGCACCAACACGTTGACCGAATCAATCTGAATGATTCCCATGTCGTCGAACGCTCGACGCAAATGTCGGCGGTCAACTCTCCCAACGGGACGATCGCGATGGAAGCCCTGTGCAGCAAGCGCCGCTCGGCGGGCTTGCGAAATCGATAACCGACGGGTAGCGGTCACCCGACCCGACTCGTTCAGTCAGCGTCGCTGATCGTCACCGACTCGATGACGACGTCATCTTTCGGACGATCGCCCGCTGCGGTAGGAACGTTCTGCATTCGCTCAACCAACTCGAGACCCTTCACCGTTTGACCAAACAGACTGTAAAGCGGAGGAAGTTGCACGCCGCTCGGGCCACTGATCAGGAAGAACTGGCTTCCATTTGTGTTCGGGCCAGCGTTTGCCATGGCAAGCGATCCGATCTGATACTGACCCGGCTTCGGTAACTCGTCGTCAAATCGGTAACCAGGGCCTCCACGACCGGTTCCAGTTGGGTCACCACCTTGGCAGACAAACCCGTTGATGACGCGATGGAAGATCACACCATCGAAATAGTGATGGAGCGCCAGGAACACAAAGTTATTGACGGTGACCGGTGCGTTCACTGCGTCGAGTGCGATAACAATCTCCCCGGCTGCCTCGCCCGCAATTGACACCGACATCGTCGCGGTGTATCGCTTAGCCGGGTCGATGCCCATCTCTGGTGCCTCAGGGAACTGCTGTTGCCGTGGTGCAGAGCCGTCAAAAGGTGGAAAAGGTGTCGCCATATTTCAAGACCCTATCGGCGTCGTCACACCCGTCGGCCAGACTGTAGGGGTGAGCAAAATAAAGACGTCACATGTCTGTAGCGAATGCGGCACCCGCCACCCCAAATGGGGTGGCCAATGTGCGGGCTGCGGCGAGTGGAACACGCTCGTCGAAGAAGTGATCTCCACCGGTCTTGCCGCCGACACGTTGTCGCCATCAGCACCACGCCCATCATCGGTAGATGCCCGACCGCCAGTCGCGCTCGACGACACCACGACTGACGTTGGCACAGCGCAGGCCACCGGCATCGCAGAACTTGATCATGTGCTGAGCGGTGGATTCGTCGATGGCTCCGTCACGTTGCTTGGAGGTGAGCCCGGCATCGGTAAAAGCACGCTTCTCCTCCAAGCCGCCTGTAAATGGAGTGGCTCGGTGCTGTACGTGTGTGCCGAAGAGAGCGTTCAACAGGTTCGACAGCGAGCCGAACGTCTCGGAGCAATTCGTTCAGATGTCTGGCTGCTCGCCGAACATGGTCTTGGTGAAATTGCCGATGCGATCGATAGCACTCAGCCATCGATCATCATTGTCGACAGCATCCAAATGATTTCAGACCCGGTGGTGGCCTCAGCCCCTGGGTCAGTGGCACAGGTACGGGCCTGCGCTCAATTTCTCGTGAACCTTGCGAAGCGTCGCTCGATTCCCCTTGTGCTCGTCGGACACGTCACAAAAGAAGGTGACCTCGCCGGTCCGCGAGTACTCGAGCATCTCGTCGACACCGTGTTGAGTTTTGAGGGCGACCGTCATCATTCGCTTCGCCTCGTTCGCGCCGTCAAACATCGGTTTGGGTCAACGAACGAACTCAGCGTGTTCGAAATGACAAGCGATGGTCTGGTTGGTGTTGCTGACCCGAGCCAACTCTTGCTCGCCGATCGCAAACCGCAAGTTCCAGGCTCGGCTGTTGTGCCCACACTCGAAGGGCGACGACCGCTCATCGTCGAATTGCAGGCACTCACCTCGGTTGCGCCGCCCGGTGTGCCCGCACGCCGAACTGCACAAGGTGTTGACCAGTCACGTCTCGCAATGTTGCTCGCTGTGCTCGCTCGCCACTGTGATGTGCCAACTGCAGCCACTGATGTGTACGCCTCAGCCGTTGGTGGTGTTCGCATTGCCGAGCCCGGCCTTGATCTCGCACTAAGCCTGGCAATTGCGTCGTCGATTGTCGACCGTCCGCTGCCACCCGACCTTGCCGTCTTCGGAGAGGTTGGTCTCGGCGGAGAGGTTCGCCAAGTTGCTCAACCCGATCGTCGTTTTTCTGAAGCCCACCGACTTGGTTTCACACGAGTCATTGCCCCACTTCGGTCACCCGAGCCGATCGAGGGCATCGAGGTCATTCGGGTCAGCGGCGTGAATGAGGCGTTGGAAGCAGCCGGTTTGTTGTAGCGCCCACTGCACGCACAGTTGCGACAGTTCTCCCGGGCGATCGTTAGCCTTAGCCCTGTGAACCTCCGGCTCGCGCTCGCCCAACTCAACCCCACGGTGGGAGCGATCAGCGCGAACCTCGAACAACTCAAATCGGCCTACCAAGATGCCGAAAATCAGCAATCCTCGATCGTCGCATTCGGAGAACTCAGCATCACTGGCTACCCGCCCGAGGATCTCCTCCTCAAACCCCGATTCATTGATGATCAACTCGCTGCCCTTCACGACTTTGCTGCGGTAACAGGCAATTGCGTAGCCATCGTCGGATATGTCGACCGCAACGAGGAGAACTTGTGCAATGCCGCAGCGATCTGTGCCAGCGGGCAGATCCAACACATCTACCGGAAGCGCAGCCTGCCGAATTACAGCGTGTTCGATGAAAAGCGTTATTTCACCCCAGGAACAGAACCCCTTGAACTTATCGGTGTCCACGGTATTCCTGTTGGAGTCTCGATCTGTGAAGACATCTGGATAGGCGACGGCCCACATGTTGACCTCGTCAATCTCGGAGCAGAAGTAATCGTCACGATTAACGGATCGCCGTATCACCTCGACAAAGACTCTGAGCGCGAAACCCTCATCACTCAGCGCGCCACCGAACTTCATGTTCCTATCGGGTACGTCAACCAGGTGGGTGGCCAAGACGAGCTCGTCTTCGACGGTGGATCATTCGTTGTCGACGATTCAGGTCAGCTCATTGCTCGAGCACCTCTCTTCACTGAATCGCTGATTGTTGTAGACATCGATATCGCTGACCGCGACACCCGTGTTACTCCCAACATCTCTCTGAACTCCTCGACACCGCCTCCGCAACTCACTTCCAACCCAGCGGAGATAGTCGATTCCATGTCGGGGGATGACGAACTCTATGAAGCTCTCGTCGTCGGCACCCGCGATTACTGCCGTAAGAACGGCTTCAGTGATGTCGTCATCGGACTTTCGGGTGGAATTGATTCAACCCTAGTCGCATGCATCGCAGTCGATGCTCTTGGTGCTGAGCATGTGCATGGAGTTGCCATGCCGTCGCGCTACTCGTCTGATCACTCTCTCAGAGACGCCGAAGCCCTCGCAAAGAACTTGGGCATTGACATGAGAACGATCTCGATTGAGCCGGCGTTTGCTGCGTATATGGACATGCTCGATCCGTCATTCGATGGACGCCAGCCCGGGCTCACCTGGGAGAACGTTCAATCGCGATGCCGAGGCCAGATCTTGATGGCGCTGTCGAACGAATTCGGCTGGATGGTGCTAACGACCGGCAATAAAAGCGAGGCCGCCGTCGGCTATTTCACGATCTATGGCGATTCGGTTGGCGGTTACGCCGTCATCAAAGACCTTCTTAAGTTGAAGGTGTACGACCTCTGCCGACTCGTCAATGAACGTGCCGGAGACAACGTCATTCCTCACAACATCATCGTGAAGCCGCCGTCAGCCGAGCTGCGTCCCGATCAACGAGATGACCAAAGTCTTCCGCCGTACGAGGTGCTCGATCCGATTCTTGCCCTGTATGTCGAGCATGACCGTACAGCGCAAGACATCATCGATGAGGGCCATGACCCCGAGATGGTCTCTCGCATCACACGACTTGTCGACATCGCCGAGTACAAACGTCGGCAGTCACCCCCTGGCGTTCGCGTCACCGAAAAGGCCTTCGGAAAAGATCGGCGGATTCCGATCACGAATAGCTATCGCTGATCAGCAAGCGTCTTCAACAGTTGGATTGCTACATCAACCTCATCGACCGGAACCAACAGATGATCATGGTGGTGTCCGGCAATCACATTGCACGCGATCCCATGCTCAGCGAGCACACCGCTCACCGACGCGGTCAACCCAACGCCTTCGAGCGATGAGTGCACCGTCAGTGTGATCCATCCCAATTTGACTGGTTCGGTGAGACCAAAACGGTGCGCTTCGTCATAGGCAATTACGACCGAAAGGCCCTCGGCCTCGCGAACTGTCGAATACACACCGACGTCGTCGGGCACCGATTCGATCTGCGACACCGTTGCGAAGACGAAGATTCCAGGAACAACCTGAGGGTTCATCGAGCGGACCATCTCGTTGCGATCAGCGATCACCTGAGGTTGGTCATCCACAGCAGGCGTCATCGGCCGGGTTGCGGTTGCCGCCCACCGGTTCCTTACTCAGAACTACGTTTGCAAACTGAGTCTCATGGTCGGCTGTCTTCACGTAATACTCCCAGCGAGGCCCATTTGGGTCGTCAACCCAGGTTTCAACCTTCTCCGCGAAACAACAAATCGTGTCGTCGATACCGCTTGTTTGGAGGCCTTCATTGCGAAGCCGCGACTCTTGTTGCATCACCTCTTCTGCTGAGTCGACCTCAACACCCAAGTGGTTGACGGTGCCCGACAGGTCAGTGTCGTTCTCTACGATGACGAACTTCAACGACGGGTCTTCAAGGGCCCAGTTTGCGTAGCCCTCCTTGACTTTTGAGGGCTGCGCTCCGAATAACTTGCTGTAGAACGCGATCGATTCGTGAAGGTCTCGAACGTTCATCGCCAATTGGATACGCATCTCAAACAGTATGTCAGCCACACTGGAGCCATGAAGACACACCGCGTTGGCATCATCGGTCTTGGAACAGTAGGCGCAAGATTCGTTGAACAATTCAACCTTCACGAACGCTTTGAGTTGATGGCCTGCTGGGATGCCTCATCCGAGGCAAACGATCGGTTTCGTTCAACAGAGAACGTGGTCGAGACTCCAGAAGACGTCATTGCCAATTGTGATGTCGTTTATATCGCCGTTCCACCGGCTGCGCATGCGACCTACGTTGAGCAGGCTGTTGCGGCAAAGTGCGCGATTTTCTGTGAGAAGCCGCTTGGAGTGGATATCGAAGAGAGCGAGCACATTCTTCAACTCGTCGAATCGTCAGGCCTGCCAAGCGCCATTAACTACGTGTTCGGTTCTGCCCCCTCGGCCGTCGAGCTTGGCCGCCGTGTTTCGGCTGGCGAACTCGGTGACATCGTCTCTGTGGAGTTCATGATGCACCTCACCGAGTGGCCAAGAGCGTGGCAGGCAGCTGCGACCTGGCTTGCCGGGGCAGCTGAGGGCGGATGGATTCGCGAAGTTGGCTCACACTATGTGTTTCTTGCGCAACGACTGTTTGGGGAGGTGGCCCTCGAGCACTGCCTTGTTCGCCGACCAGAAACGCACCTTGCCGAGAACCTCGTTACCGCTCAACTCAACTCCGGTAAGGCTCCATTCACGATGCACTGCGAAAGCGGTTCAGCCGGGATCGACTCATTGGTGTTCACCGTGAGGGGCTCCCAACAGTCAATGCGAATCGTCGACTGGTACAACGTCGAAGCAACCAACTCAGAGGGAGTCTGGGCGCCTGTCGAGATCGATGCCTCACCCTCTGCCCCGTGGGCGGCCTACCGTGCGCAGCTTGATGGCCTCGCCACAATGCTCGACGGTGATGACCATCATCTGCCGACGTTCGCTGAGGCTCTCGGTGTACAGCGCGTCATTGAAGGAGTTCTCGCGAACTAGCGAGCAACTCAACAGCTACGCCGCCCTCACACCCACCGTGGGTGAATTACGTACAGAGTCGGAGCCGCGTCCTCTTCGTCGATTCGAGGCATCGGCGCAATAAGCCCCCACCTCACGAGGTCATCGATGGCATCTTGCACTGCAAGTTCTTTCAGCGGTATCCACCACTTCTTACCGCCACCCATCTGGGCAATGCCTTCAACATCGATCTCGAAACTCGTCGCGCCCTTGGCGTGATTCTCGTGGTTCTCTACGATCTCCAACAAGATGTTGTTCCAGATCCTCCAGTGCCAGCGGTCTAACTCGCCGTCTTGGGCCCGTTCGTCGAGCACCCCAGCCATTTGGTGCTCGAGAGGCTTCACCCACATCTTTTCGCGAATGCAGTCCAACATTCCTTGGAGAACATCAACAGCCTCGGAAATGCCAGAGTTGGGGCCGGAGCTATCTTGAATGACGCTCTGAAGGCGTTCGAGAGGCTGCACGACGCGTGGGTCGTCTCCAATCAGCGGCATGACAATCGGTGATGCCTTGTTAATCGCATTAAATAGCGGCTGCGGGTCGGGCGTGCTGGTGGATTGCAGCACCATTTCGATGTACTCATCGATGAAGAACTCAACTTTTGGAACTTCCACACGTTCACTTTTGCCATCTCAGCGCTGCCTTGCGCAACCCTCCGAAGCAAAACATCAACAATTTGAACTCATCGTTCGCCGTCGCTGAAGGGCCCGTCGCCGACACTTGGAGGTCGCGTTAAACCCTGATCATTGAAATCGGCAAATGGATGTCGCCTTTCCGGAAACCAGAGAAAACGAGCGCGCCTGCTAGAAACAGGCACCGGAAGTGACACCATGGAAGGTGATGATCACCTTCAACGAAACGCTCCGCGAACAAATTGTCGGACACCTTGCGAACCACGACCGACGCACCTACCCACTTGAAGGTCGCCGACATGCCGCTGTCGCCATCACCATCGTCGACTCCGACCCCGTGATACACGATGGTGAGCAACCGCTCGAGCCCGAGTTCAGCGACATGTCGATGGTGCCCGGCGATGTAGAGGGACTCGACGGTCGAATGGTTGGGGTTGCTGGAGGAGCAGCATTCCTGCTTTGCCGCCGAGCATCTCGACTCAACAGCCATTCCGCACAATGGGCATTACCGGGAGGTCGAATCGATGAAGGTGAGACTGTCGAAGAGGCTGCGATACGGGAACTGTATGAAGAGCTCGGTCTTGAACTCGGGGCCGAGAGCGTCCTTGGGTTGCTTGACGATTATCCAACGCGGTCGGGTTACGTAATTACACCGGTGGTGCTGTGGGGAGGAGCAGACCCAGCGCTCATCCCATCACCTGACGAAGTCAGAGCGGTCTACCGAATCGGGCTGCACGCACTGTGTCGCGATGATTCGCCTCGCTATGTCGACATTCCAGAAAGTGATCGCCCCGTTGTTCAAGTCCCGCTCGGGGGCGACCTCATTCATGCTCCAACCGGCGCAGTTCTCGTCCAATTCCGATGGGTCGGCATTGAAGGTCGGGCAGCAGACGACGCGCGGGTTGATGAAATGGAACAGCCTGTATTCGCCTGGAAGTAGGGCACTACCAATCGCCATTGACGGTGACTTCGCCATGACGACCCCACTCGGCGCTACCTCGATCGAGCACGATCGCTGAACCCGTAGGAAGTTCGATGAGCGGTACGTCGGTGGCGAGGTGTTGCGCGCGCTGCAACTGTTCGGCCGCCCATGTTTCTGATTCGGTAAGGACTGCGAGGCCTTCGACAAGCCCGAGTCCGAACGTAAAAGCCCCTCCTCGCGGGTCTGTCATTGGGTCACACATAGCCGAGGCGCTCGCTCCGACTGCTGCAACCACGCCCCCTCGTTCAAGCACTCCGCAAACCGATGCCCACAGTGGCGTGTCTTTGAGCGCAGTTCGCAGATGAATTGGTGAATCGCCAACAAGCCACACCATCTCAACGGCGTCTACCACCGCCACAAGATCTGCATCAGATGACTGTGCTCGCGTCAAAGCCATAACCGGAACAATCTCGACACCGAGCCGTTCACCCCACTGACGGGCCGACTCAATCAGTAACTGCGGCTGCTCAAACGCATCGGCCGTTGGAAGAACCGCCACGGGCCCCGTTCGACCACGCAGCAACTGTTGGTCGAGTTCATCATTGTTCACGAACGGACCACCGCCAAACAGTGCCACCGCCCCTGCGTTCTGCTCGGTCATGACCTCATCGTAGGTGAATGCCTCACCCGCAAGTTCCAATTCTCTTACGACCCAGATTGATTTCGATCAACGACCCTCCATAACGTGACAAGATGCCACCGCCCACCACCACGCGCATCAATGCGCTTGCGAAGCAGTGGCGAGAGGATGCTCGAACAGGGTGCTCACGTGATGACTGACGCCAACGGAATGTCCTTTCCTCACGAGATCACTCCCGCAGAGCCCGAGCTATCGCGTTGGGTGCTGCCGCCCGACGGCCCAACTGACGACTCCGCACTTGTCGCCATCGGGGGAGACCTTGAACCCGGCACACTTTTGAACGCCTACCGCATTGGCCTGTTCCCTATGCCGGTACCGCGCCGAAGAATCGGCTGGTTCTCGCCCGATCCGCGCGGCGTCATTCCGCTCGACCAACTCGCGATCTCCCGGTCACTGCGCCGAAGCCTTCGTCGTTACACAGTGACCCGCAATCACGCTTTCAACGATGTCATTGTCAATTGTGCCGACCCACGTCGAGCAAGTGGATGGATTGATCGCTCAATCATTAACGCGTACAACAAACTCCACCTCACAGGCTGGGCCCATTCGTTCGAAGTATGGGATGCCGACGAGCTCGTTGGTGGGCTCTACGGGGTGAGAATCAATCACTTCTTCGCCGGTGAATCAATGTTCCACCACGCAACGGACGCGTCAAAGGTCGCACTTGTTCATCTCGTCGATTGGCTCAACAACACCAGTGGGCAGCTTCTCGATGTTCAGTGGACCACCGAGCATCTCGTCTCTCTCGGCGCCATCGATATCTCTCGAACCAACTACTTAGAACTACTCAAAGATGCGGTTTCGCCGAACAGCCGCAAGAATGACGTCTAAGCGTCGCAATGAGGAGCCCCGATATGCCAGATAAGCCATGGATGATGCGCACCTATTCAGGTCACTCGACCGCTCGCGCATCGAATGAGCTCTATCGGACCAATCTCGCAAAAGGCCAAACCGGGCTCTCCATTGCCTTCGACCTTCCGACACAAACCGGTTTCGACCCTGATGCCGAACAGTCGAAAGGTGAAGTTGGAAAAGTCGGTGTCCCTGTCGCCCACCTTGGCCACATGCGAACGCTGCTCGACAGTATTCCGCCTGGCCAGATGAATACCTCGATGACGATCAACGCCTCCGCTGCATGGCTTCTTGCGTTGTATGTCGCAAATGCTGCTGAACAGGGCGTTCCCTCGACAGAACTTCGTGGCACCACCCAAAACGACATCGTTAAGGAATATCTTTCACGCGGCACCTACATCTTTCCTCCTGAAGCCTCCCGACGGCTCATCGTCGACATGATCGTCTGGTGCCGCGAACACGCACCGTCATGGAACCCCATGAATGTGTGTTCGTACCACCTCCAAGAGGCCGGCGCGACGCCCGTTCAAGAAATTGCATACGCAATGGCGACAGCAATCGATGTCCTCGATGCCGTGAGGGCATCGGGTCGCATCACCGACGAAGATTTCACGGGAGTGTTCGGATCGATCTCGTTCTTTGTGAACGCCGGAATCAAATTCATTGAAGAGATCTGCAAGCTGCGAGCCATGACCGATATGTGGGCTGACATCGGTAAAACCCGCTACGGGGTTACCGATGAAAAGGCGCTTCGCTTCCGCTACGGAGTGCAAGTGAACTCGCTCGGCCTCACCGAGTCGCAACCAGAAAACAACGTGCAGCGCATCGTGCTCGAAATGTTGGCCGTCACTCTTTCAAAGCATGCTCGCGCGCGATCTGTGCAGCTTCCTGCGTGGAACGAGGCCCTTGGCCTTCCAACACCTTGGGACCAACAGTGGTCACTTCGGATGCAGCAAGTGCTTGCCTTCGAAACCGACCTTCTCAACTACGACGACATCTTTGATGGCTCTCATGTCATTGAGCAACGCACCGCCGAACTTCGTGAAGCGGCGACGCAAGAGCTCAAAGATGTTCTTGAGCTCGGCGGAGCATTCACCGCAATCGAAACGCTGAAATCACGTCTTGTCGGATCGATGGCCGAGCGGACTCGCAGTATTTCCTCCGGTGAACAAACCGTTGTCGGCGTTAACTCATTTACAGAGTCTGAACCCTCTCCCCTCGGTGGTTCAGAAGCAATTCTCCGCGTTGACCCCGCTGTTGAAACCGAAACCATCGCAGACGTGGAGACCTGGCGAAATCAACGCAACCAGGTGTCAGTCGAACAGGCTCTCGGCGATCTCCGAAACGCAGCCCTTGATGGCGGGAACATCATGGAAGCCTCAATTGCGCTTGCAGTCGCCGGAGGAACCACCGGTGAATGGGGTCAGACCTTGCGCGATATCTTTGGCGAGTACCGAGCCCCAACCGGTATCGGAGCGACAACTCGTTCTGATCACTCGCTGTCGCAAGTCGCTGCGAAGGTCCGTGAAATGCCGGGAGGCCCGCCGCGATTACTCGTCGCCAAGCCCGGTCTCGACGGACACTCAAATGGTGCCGAGCAAATCGCGGTCGCAGCTCGAGATTCAGGAATGGAAGTCGTCTACGCAGGTATTCGATCGACGATCGATCAAATTGCATCGACAGCTCTCGATGAGGACCCTGACGTCATCGGGTTGTCGATTCTCTCCGGCTCACACCTTGAACTCGTGCCCGAACTTGTGCAAAGGGTTCGCTCACTCGGTGTTGACGCACCGATCATCGTTGGTGGCATCATTCCCGATGAAGACCAACCACGTCTCATCAACAACGGTGTCGCAGCGGTCTACACGCCGAAAGATTACGAACTCGCAGCAATCATGACCGACATCTCCGAGCTGACGTCTCAGCACCGACTCAGCCAGAACTGACAGCCCGTTCGCTCTCCACCCACTCTGCAAGATGTGGAGACGACTCAAAGCTGGTGATCAGCGCGTAACGAGGTGCATCACCCGTATGCACGACAACATGCCACAAACGCTGTGTATCAACGATGAAGCGTGCACCTTTTTGCAGCGAAACCCGACGCTCTGTCGAGGGGTCAGGTAAACCATCTGCATCATTATCCATCAGCAGCATGTAGCTGTCTGGACTATCGGTGAGTTCAACCCACGTACGAACAACCCAACCCTCACCTTCAGGATTGAAACGATTGTTGTCATCACGATGTAGCGACCTGATAGCGGTTTCCCGATCTTGAGGCTCCAACTTGATCACGCGCACGCGTCCAAAGTTCGCGCCTACCCCATCGACATAACTTTTGAGTGTCGGTGCAATCTCTGCGTTCGATGTCCACAACGCATCTTTATCGGTCTTGCCTTTATCCCAAAACCCTCGACAATCAAGCTCGCCATCGGCAGATGCAAGAGGAGCAAAATTAGTATCTCCGCCACTCTTCCAGTCCATGTAGTCGAGCCCCTTCCACTCTTCGACAGGGACATCGATCGGCATCGGAGAGAGATCGACAACCCCATCACGATCAAGAGCGCTTATGCGGTAGTGATCGGTGTGAAGCGGAATCTTGACGCTCCAATGTTCACTGTTGGGCCAGAAGCTCATGTCACTGAGTGTATGGAGTCTTGGTGCACAGATTGGTGCACCACGGGTAGCAGCGCAGCTAACCCGCATTCGCAATGGTCGAGTCTGGAGGCAGGGTGACGATGACAAAGCCCTGGGGTATCTCAATGATCTCTCCAACTCGAATATCGCTCGCATCCTCAAGTTCGTTGAGTTCAACGATCTGTTTCATCGGAACACCGAATCCTGCTGCGATCGCCGAAAGCGTGTCACCTGACCTCACTTCGTAGAAATAGCGGTTGGTGTCTGGAATCGTTGTAGTTGTTGTTGTCGTCGTTGTCGTCTGAATGGGAGGCAACGGGTCGAGCGAAAGATCGCTATTGCTGCACCCAGCCACGAGCACCATCGCAGTCGCCAACACCGCAAGGGCCATCTCTCGATGCTGAAGTGGTGTTGGCAAAAGTTTCCGCATGGGTATCACGTGTTCTCCGCTAAGAACTCTACGGCCAATGCGCTCTAGCCTCACCCAAGTGGAATCCCCCAGAACTTTTCCAGGTGCTGTCGAGCCTCAACGCCACTACCGAGTAGACGCCGATGGCGTCGGAATTGCTGTCAACGAATGGGGAGATCAACGCGATCCCGTCCTTGTCATGGTGCATGGAGGAGCCGATTTCTCTCGCACGTTCGATGTCTTCGCGCCGCTCTTTGCAGCAGCCGGCTGGCGGGTTGTCGCATGGGACCACCGCGGCCACGGGGACAGCGATCACACACACCTGTACTCGTTCGAAGCTGATCTTCGTGACGCAACTCGCGTGCTCGACGCCGTCGCCCCGAGACGACCCGTTGCGGTACTCGGACACTCCAAAGGTGGCTCGATTCTCACCTCGCTTGCCGAAGCACAACCCTTTCGCTTCCGTTCCTTTATCAACCTTGATGGCATTCCGTATCGAAGGCCCGGTCCCGACCTACCTGAGTATCAACGCGCCGACGCCCTCAACACCGAAATCACCGGCTGGCTCGAGCATCGTCGTCGATCGGCGACCGGATCACGCAAACCCGGAACCATCGAAGAACTCGCAAGTCGCCGAGCACAAATGAACCCTAGGCTTTCAACCGAATGGCTTGAATACCTCGTCACCGTCGGCGCTCGCGAAGATGCCGACGGCTGGCGCTGGAAACTCGACCCATCGATGAGGATGGGAGGCTTCGGCCCGTGGAAACCTGAATACGGTTTATTCCGCCTCGCCGGTCTCGGTGTGCCCTTTTTAGGAGTGCTCGTTGGTGCTGACGAGCCGATGGGGTGGGGAACAAAATCACATCAGGTTGAGAAATGGATTCCGGTAAACGGACGTCTCGAATACTTCGATGATCTCGGTCACTTCATTCACATCGAGCAGCCGAAAATGGTTGCCGATATGGCTCTCGAATTTCTTGGGGCTCCGGCATGAGCACCGTCACTCTCCAGCACAACCGCATCGAACTTGCCCTTCACCAACTCAGACCAGCAACCGGAGAAGGGCGCCCGCTGCTCCTCCTTCACGGTCTCGGAGAACGCACCCCCACGTCAGTTCCCCATGATGTTGAGAGATGGCAAGGGAGCGTCTGGGGTCTCGATTTCACTGGACATGGCGAATCGACAATCCCGGTGGGTGGTGGTTATTCGGCAGAGGTACTCCTCGGCGATGTCGATGCCGCCATCAATCACCTTGGAAATGTCACCTTGGTCGGCCGGGGGCTCGGGGGGTACGTTGCGTTACTTGCGGCAGGTGCCCGCGTCGATGCAGTGCATGGGGCGGTGATCACTGATGGCCCCGGTCTCACAGGCGGTTCCTACGAATCGTCGGTGCCTCAAAGTGCTCGACTCATGGATCAGGGTCAAATCCCTGACCCCTACGCTCTGCATGAGTTGAGCCGTGATGTCAGAGCAGCTGATTACGCACTTGATTTCGTACAGTACAGTGTCGCCAATTCTGAACTCGCTGAACCGATCAATGTGTCGGCTCTCTATCGGCCGACGTGGTTAGCCGAAGTTGCAGCAGCCCCGGGTGTTGCATCACTTCCGCTGGGTGACGCCCTCAATCTGTATCGCTGACCTGTTACGACGATCTATTGGTGATGAACTCCGCAAGTTCGATGAGTGGTTGCTGTGCGGCTTCTGCGATTGCAGGAGACTCAATGGCCTGAATTGCGCTCGCAACATTCGATGCGATGAGAGATTCGAGTTCATCGAGAGCTCCAACATCAACAATTGTTTGCTGAATATCGGCCACTTGCTCATCGGAAAGATCGATCGACCCGACCATCTCAAGAATCTTGGCTTGAGCAGTAGTTGCCGATGCCGTCGCTCTTGCAAGAAGCGGTGTCGGTTTTCCCTCACGAAGGTCACCGCCGACTGGTTTGCCGGTCGTCGATGTATCTCCGAATGCTCCCATGACGTCATCGCGCATCTGAAATGCATCGCCAAGCGGCAATCCGTATGCGCTGAGTCTGCCCATGACCTCGTCGACGTCACTCATGCCAGCAAGAAGCGCTCCGAGGTGGAGAGGGCGTTCGACGGTGTATTTGCCGCTCTTATACCTGCATATCCGATCGGCAAGTTCGATTCGCCGATCGCCTCGCACCGACCCGGTGATGTCGAGCAACTGACCGATGTTGAGTTCGATGCGAAGCTCGTTCCACATTGCAAATGCTTTGGGGTGAGCATCGACGAGGTAGCGGTCAGCGAGCACCGCAGCGATGTCGCCAACGAGTATCGCGATGCTCTCTCCAAACCGACGCGACTCGCCATCCCAACCTTGATCACTATGCGACCGCTCGAATCTGCGGTGAGTGGTCTCGGCTCCACGACGGGAATCTGCGTCATCGAGGACATCGTCGTGAAAGAGAGCGGATGCGTGGGTGAGTTCGATTGCGGCTCCTGCCCCCACAACGTTTCCGTCAATGTCCTCGGCAAGAGAGGCGTCGCCGCCTGAGGCAATGAAGCCCCAGTGACAGAACGCCGGACGAAGCCGCTTCCCACCTGAGGAAACCAACCGATGTACTTCGCTGACCGGGTCAACTAACAGCGCGTCGAGACCGGACCAGCGTCGAATTTCTGCCGTGAGATCACGTTCAAGACGTTGATCGACCCGCTCACCAATAGCGAGCAAATGACGGGGAGCTGATGTCATCAGTCGTCGTGAGCTGCCGGAAGACCCGCAACAATTTCATCGACTCGAATGCGAGCCACACCGATCCGGTCACGGCATATCGCGATGAGTTCAGCGGCACGATTTACGCGCTCAGCGAGGCGATCAACGTCAACGTCAACGGCTTCTAGCTCGTTCAAGATGTCGTCAAGCTCAGTCAGTGCATCTGCGTAGCTCAATTCTTCTGCCATTTCACTGCTCCTCAGGAGTTGTTGCGGTCACCGTACTCGTCGCCATTCCGTCTGCCACTCGGGTGAGGAGTTCGTCACCTTGAGACAGATCTGCGATCGACGTCACCGGCCGACCGTCTGAGGTGGTGGTCATTGTCCACCCTCGTTTGAGAAGGCGAGCAGGGTCGAGAAGAGCAAGTCGCCGCTCTCTCTCCGTCATCGACAGCTGAATTCTTTCCAACGTCACCGAGGTACGAGCAAGCCGATCTTGTCGTGATCGCAGGCGCTCAGCACTTCGTTCGATAGCAGAGTTGGTTCGGGTAACGACCCTGCTCGCCCGAGACTCCAGACGGTCGGCATGGCCGGTGAGCTCGAACGAGACTCGTTCAGCAATCGCAATCCATTTCGATTCTGTGTCGTCGACGAATCGTTGCACTCGTTCGATCAGCCACCCTGCGCACGCGGTCGGAGTTTTCAGCGCAGTGTGGGCAACTTCGTCGGCAATCGTCGTATCAATTTCATGACCAAGACCAGTAATCACGGGGAGTGGGCACGTTGCGATCGCCCTGGCAATGCCCTCGGTGTCGAAGGCCGCAAGATCATTGCGCGCCCCTCCTCCTCTCATCACCGCAATGACATCTGCACCATGCTCAACAGCAGCAGAAATGCCTGCGATGACCATCTCTTCCGCCTGGTCACCTTGGACTCGGGCATCGAATGCAAGGAGGTGAAAACCAAATCCGCTTGACCCCAACTCGACCGTGAAGTCATGCCAAGCCGCAGAACCAATGCTCGTTACAACAGCGACTCGCAACGGCACCGTCGGAATGCTGTGCTCCGCATTTCTTCGCAAGAGACCCTCGACGGTGAGTGCATTTCTCACACGATCTCTGCTTGCGGTGATGTCTCCCAGTGTGAATCGAGGGTCAAGGTCCGAAATTTTCAGGCTGAGGCGACCTGACGGCGCGTATACATCGAGCGTTCCGAACACCCTGACCTTCGTGCCATCTTGAAGTTCGAGTCGATTTGACGCCAACATCGGGCGAAGGTTCCGCTTCACATTTGCGAACAACGCAACGTTCACCATCGCCTTCTTGCCATCAATATCTTCAACTAGCGAGAAGTAGGTGTGCTGGCCTTGGTCTCGGTAGCCACTGATCTCTCCGGTCACCCACACCCCGCCACCAAATCCGCTCTTCAGTTGAGCGTTGATCGCGTCGGTGAGTTCACCAACGGTAAATGTGGGGCTGAGATCAGCGTCGGGCATCAGTACCAGGGTCGGCTGATGTGCTGACGTGACGACAGTGGATTTCGTAGCCATGGACGGCTGCCGAATCGCCATGCAGTGACCTGATCAGGAGCCTGGTTCGGCGTAACCGGGCGAGGCCATAGCGCCTCGACTGCGGACACGATTGCTGCGGCTTCTTCATCGGTTGGGGCCGGACTGATCGACCGAAGTACAGGATCGCTCATAGCGGCACATTCCCATGTTTGCGCTGCGGCAAATCTTCACGCTTCGACTCCAGCACCCGCAGAGCCGCAACAACCTTCTGGCGAGTTTCTGACGGAGTAATGACATCGTCGACGAAACCACGCTCAGCGGCAGCGTATGGATTTGCATATCGCTCGGTGTACTGCTCGACGAGTTCGGCACGGCGCGCAACAGGGTCTTGAGCCTGTTGAAGTTCACGTCGATAAATGATCTCGACCGCTCCCTGCGGACCCATCACCGCAAGCTCAGCAGAAGGCCATGCAAACGCAAGGTCGGCGCCAACTGACTTTGAATTCATCACGACATACGCTCCGCCGTATGCCTTACGGGTAATGATCTGGATACGGGGAACGGTCGCTTCGCAGAACGCATACAGCAACTTTGCGCCGTGCCGAATAATGCCTTCATGCTCTTGGTCGACACCTGGGAGGAACCCGGGCACATCGACGAAGACGAGTAGTGGGATGTTGAACGCATCGCACGTGCGCACGAAACGTGCGGCTTTCTCTGATGACTCAATGTCAAGCACGCCGGCGAACACCATCGGCTGGTTGCCGACAATGCCGACCGTCTTACCGTCGACACGGGCAAAACCACAGATGATCGATTTCGCCCAATGCGGGAAGTACTCCATGAATTCGCCGTCGTCGACTACCGAGGCAATGACCTGTGCCATGTCATAGGGCATGCTCGGACTGTCAGGGAGGATGGAGTCGAGCTCTGGACACAGGCGCTCAGGATCATCTGTCGACTCAATTGCGGGCGGATTTTCAAGGTTGTTCTGCGGGAGCAACGACAGCAAATAGCGAACTTCGTCGAGACATGATTTCTCATCGTCGGTGACGAAGGTTGCAACGCCAGATTTGGAGGCGTGAGCCATCGCTCCACCGAGAGCTTCAAGGGTGACATCTTCTCCGGTGACCGTCTTCACCACATCTGGTCCGGTGATGAACATGTGTGATGACTCGCGAACCATGAAAATGAAGTCGGTCATCGCTGGCGAGTACACCGCACCACCTGCGCACGGGCCGAGAATGACTGAAATCTGGGGGACGATGCCCGACGACATGACGTTTCGACGGAAGATGCCTCCATATGACGCAAGGCTGACCACGCCCTCCTGAATTCGGGCACCCGCTCCATCGTTCAGACCGATCATTGGAGCACCGGTTGATAGGGCAAGGTCCATCACCTTGTGAATTTTCTCTGCGAACACCTCGCCGAGTGCACCTCCAAAGACGGTGAAGTCTTGGCTGAAGACGAACACTTTTCGGCCATCGACGGTTCCCCAGCCCGTAATCACTCCGTCGGTGTATGGCTGCTCGTCAAGACCTGACTCATGGGCGCGGTGCCGGGCCAACATGTCGAGTTCGTGAAAGCTGTCCGGGTCGAGCAAGTAATCGATGCGCTCACGGGCCAGCATTTTGCCTTTTGCGTGCTGACGCTCAACCGATCGCTCAGATCCGGCATTGCGGGCAGCCTCCTTACGGTTGAGCAGGTCATCAAGGCGTTCTTTCATTGTCGACACAGCGAAGACGCTAATCGACAGTGACCACAGATGCTGTGGTCGCCTGCGTAACATCGGTCGTTGTTGTTTCCGCAACTGTTGTCTCAGAGGGCACGATTGACGTGCCGATCACGAGAGTTGTCGTCGTTGTCGGCACCACTCCATCTTCACCGACAATCGCGAGCGGGCTAGATACAACAGCCGAAAGGCCCGACTCAAACACCGCCGCCAGGGTAACCGTCCAGTTCCCAGTCACGTCAAACGGAAGTCCGTCGGCTGCACTAAGTCGAGCGACACCTGTACCCGTAAGGGGAATATTTTGAATCGTTCCACGGCCGTAGCTGCCAATTTCTGGATCAAACTCGAGTCGGAGCCCAACGATGGTTGCGGGCGCTGATAGCACCTCAACTTCGAGCGCATTGAGCCCCATCGCGCCAGGATCAAGCGATACCTCCGCGCTGAACCCTGCCGCCTCATCAGCGAGAGGTACGACAAGGGCATACTCTCGATCTGGAATGAGCGACACCTTCGGGGGGTTGATGGCGAGCAGCCAACCGCTGAACATCAACACGATGACGCCGACCGTGGCTTCGGTTGCGAATACCCTTCGAAGGCGCATCGCACTCCGGCGGGTGAGTTGGTCAACGCGTCCGAGCCGCATTCGCACCATGGCTCGAGCCTTAATGGCGACAAACAACATGACGCCGACCGCCAAGAATTTGAGAATGAGCACTCGTCCGTAAGAACTGGTGAACAACGCGTCACCGACGAGCCGCATGGTTTCAGCGACGTCAGAGATAATCACAACAAGAATTGCTGGTGCCGAAATCCGGGAATACGCCTTTACGGCGTGTACAAGATCCTGATCGCCCGGTCCTGCGAGAACGGCTCGACCGACAAAGATCACACCACCCAGCCAAATCGCCACGGCCATCACGTGGAGGATCATCACGATGAGTCCGATGAGGGCGAGATTGCCGCTCACACGGCCAAACGCAAGCGTGACGACCGCGACTGTCGGAGCCGCAATCGCAAGAGGTCGGGACACGTCGTCAAGCACCGCCTCTGGCCGATACGCCACCCACACACATGCGATTACTGCCACCAGCCGGATGATGGCTGCAGCACCAGTCCAACCCTCGGTGAACGTGTCGGCAAAACTGAACGGATTGAGTGACGCAGTGAACGACGTACCGGTCAATGACGATGTCAACGCCGCAGTGTGGAGGTACGTGCCGGCGAGGGCAACTATCCACATTTTGAAGGTGAACCGTTGAGTGATTTCGTAGAGCGGTCCCTCAGGCCAGCCAAAGGAAATTACAACAACGGCACCAAATAAAACCATAATGCCGTAGCTTGAAATCACACCTCCCAGCCACACCGAACCACCAGTCGACCCAACCGGCTCAACATCGTCACCTATCGAGGACGCGGCTGCACCCGATGCGGCGGTAGGAATCGTTGAACCCGTCGATACTGACGAAGCGGTTGGAGTATCGGCAGACACTGAGAACGCAATGAGATCTGTTGCGATCGCTTGATCGAGATCATCCCGGAGCAACCACGTAATCGTGCAGGCCCCTTTCGGGAACGGGCTCAACACTTCGACAGTGAAGGTGACATCGTCATCTCCGAGCAGCGGAATTCCCGTGCTTTGGGGCTGGGCCGGGGTGCCGCAACCCACGGCGACGGTGAACGCCTCGTCAGATCCCACCGGCTGCTGGAATGTGAACGTCATGATCGCCGGCGACGTCCCAAGGGTCGCACCATCTGAGGGACTTGAACCTGCAAGCGAGTTGTCGCTTGACTGCGCGTGTGCGGCCATAGGCAGTGCTGCAACGATGGCAACCGCCACGCCAATGAGCGCTAAAGCTCTTCGTAAGAGCCCACGCGAATCCGCAGAGCGATGACGAGCGAAGTCCACGACTTAACGGTAGTCATCGCACCTCTCTTACCGCTGTCATCCCCTGCGGGTAGTGTGGCCTCACATGGCTACACAGTCGCTATACCGCCGATATCGGCCTCGACGTTTTGATGAGTTGCGCGGCCAAGAACACATCGTGCGCGCGCTCAGAGAGGCGGTGAAGGCTGGAAAGGAGGGCCAGGCGTATTTGTTCTCGGGGCCGCGTGGAACCGGTAAGACCACGACCGCCCGAATACTCGCCAAAGTGCTGAACTGCACGAACCCTTCAGATGGGGAACCGTGCTGCGCATGTGATTCGTGTATTGCGGTTGAGCAGGGCAATAGTTACGACGTTTTCGAACTCGACGCCGCCTCCAACAACTCCGTAGAAAACATTCGAGGCCTTATCGACAAAGTGTCGTTAGGTACGCCTGGCCGCCACAAGGTGTACATCCTTGACGAGGTTCATATGTTGAGCGCCGGGGCGTCAGCTGCGTTGCTCAAGGTGCTCGAAGAACCGCCCGAGCACGTCGTTTTCGTGCTTGCGACAACAGATCCGCAGAAGCTGAAAGACACCATTCGGTCTCGAACTCAGCATCTTCAATTTCACCTTCTTCCTAGCGACACCCTCGCTGAGCACATCAGGTGGGTTGCTGAAGATGCCGGTTTTGCACTCGATGACCACATCATTGATGCGGCGCTCGCAAAAGGTGGAGGGTCAGCTCGCGACACGTTGTCGGCACTTGAACTTCTTGCAGCGGGCGGGAGTGACGTCGACGACTCTGTTGACCTCTCGGAGTTCATTCGCTGTTTTGTCGATGCGGATACCGGTATTGCGCTCAGTGCAACCGCTCACGCAATTTCAAATGGGCATGATCCTCGCACCCTGTGCGAGGAACTCTTGCGCCACCTGAGAGACCTGTTCTTATCGGTGATGTCTCCTGAAATGATCTCGATACGTCACGATCATCTCGATGGTCTTGCAGCGACTGCTCAAGAGCTTGGCACTGCGTCAATCGTTCGGGCGATGGAACGCCTCGGCTCAGCACTAGTTGAAATGCGTTTTGCTCCAGACCCGCGAATCATGTTTGAAATCGCACTTGTGCAATTGACACGCGATGGCGGTGCAGATGGCCAATCAGCATTGCTCGCCAGACTTGAACGTCTTGAGCGCGCGGTCGCAGAAGGCGACTCACCACAACCAAAAGGGCCTCCGCGCAGCAGTTCAACCGGCAAAGCCATTGTTGGTGGTCGTGCCCGGCGACCTGACCCGAGCGGCTCAATTCCTCGACCTGCGGCCGAGAATGTCACCGCTGATTCGCCTGCTTCAGCACCCGAACCCGCACCACCAGTTGCGCGGGAACAAGACAAGCAGCAGCCTGCAACAACCGCTACGCCGACAGCACCCGAATTACGTGAACAATCGCCTCCTGCCGCTACCTCGTCCGAACATGATGAGCACTCGGTGACCGCCGTGTGGTCTGACAGTGTGCGGTCATCTCTCACCGGCATGACTCGGGCACTCTTCGCTCCGGCATCTGTCGGCGCGGTCTCGAGTTCTGAAAATGGATTGTCGGTAGAACTGTTGCTTCCGAGTCAGGTGCACGCTCAAAAGTGTGAGGCTCATCGAGGTGCCGTCCAGCAGCAACTTGCGCAATCGCTTGGCGTCGTCGTCGAACTCGCGCTGAACGTTGAAGGTCCAACTGCGGTTACCCAATCACCGGGTTCGACCGAGATTGTCGAAGAATCTATCGACCCGAACGACATCGTTGACGCACCAACCACTCCGCAGCGGAGCCCCGAGGAAGAGATCGCTGACATCTTTCCCGGCACCCGACTCATCACAACGAATGACGACTAAAGATGGCTGCAGTTCATACACCTCCAGTCCAAACCCTTATCGATGAACTGGGTCGCCTGCCGGGCATCGGGCCAAAGTCTGCGCAACGCATCGCATTTCACCTGCTCAAAATTCCCGAGGTTGACGCGTATCGACTGGCTGACGCCATCCGCGAAGCAAAGGCGCGAGTGCAGTTCTGCGAGCGCTGCTTCAATGTTGCGGAGTCGTCGCTATGCCCCATTTGTACCGATGAGCGACGCGACGGCACGACCCTGTGCGTCGTCGAAGAATCCCGCGACATTATTGCGATTGAGCGAACAGGCGAATTTAAAGGTCGATACCACGTGCTCCTTGGCGCGATGAATCCTCTTGAGGGCATTGGGCCGGACCAGCTCAAGATTCGGGAACTCCTAGCACGGCTTGGCCCCGAGCAGGTCACAGAGGTCGTTATCTGCACAAACCCGAATACCGAGGGAGAGGTCACCGCCATGTACCTCGCCCGCATGCTGTCACCGCTCGGCATCACCGTGTCTCGACTTGCCAGTGGTCTCCCCGTTGGTGGAGATCTTGAATACGCCGATGAACTCACGTTGGGGCGCGCATTCGAAGGCCGCACCCGCATCACCGAGTCGGACTAGCGAGGCAAAAGAAACAATCCGCTTTGAGAAGCGAGGGCGTTACGTCTAGTCAGACTTTGATGATGAGCGCGTCCCCCTGACCACCGCCACCACAGAGTGCGGCCGCTCCATACCCTCCACCTCGCCGGCGAAGTTCGTGGGCGAGGGTCAAGGCAAGTCGATTACCACTCATGCCGATCGGGTGACCCACGGCAATTGCGCCGCCATTGACGTTCACGATCTCATCGCTCACTCCGAGATCGTTCATCGACGCGATGCCGACGGCAGCGAACGCTTCGTTTAACTCGAACAACGAAATGTCACCGAGAGAAAGATCGGTCTTCGCAAGAGCTGCTCTAATCGCATTCGCTGGCTGAAGGAGGAGCGAGGGGTTATCGGGGCCTGCCACCATTCCGTACGAGACATACTCTGCAAGTGGCTCCACCCCCCGATCTGCTGCGGCGCGCGATGACATCATCACCACTGCTGATGCTCCATCGGAAATCTGAGAGGCGTTTCCTGCGGTGACTGTGCCTTCTCCTCCGAACGCTCCACGGAGCCCAGCCAAACTTTGCTCGGTGGTGTCGGCCCTAATGCCCTCATCTTCTGAAACGATGATGGCGTCCCCTCGTCGCTGAGGCACTTCGACCGGAATAATTTCATCGGCGAGCCGACCGTTCTTCGTTGCGTCCGCTGCTCGTTCATGTGACGCAGCAGCGATGCGATCCTGTTCGGCTCGAGCAATTGAACCGTCTGCATATTGCTCGGTTCCAGTACCCATCAAACATGCATCAAATGCACACCACAGACCGTCTTTGATGATTGCGTCCTCAAGTTCGGTGTTGCCGTAGCGATACCCGCCTCGAGCTCCTGCGAGGAGGTGCGGAGCATTCGTCATTGATTCCATTCCGCCCGCAACCACAATGTCAGCGTCACCGCTCATGATCATCTGGTTGGCCAGATAGATCGCGTTAAGGCCAGAGAGGCACACCTTGTTCACGTTGACCGATGGCACGCCCATGGGGATTCCTGCGCCCGCCGCCGCTTGGCGCGCCGGCACCTGGCCTTGACCTGCCATCAACACCTGACCCATCACAACGTGGTCAACTTCAGCCGGGTCGACACCCGCTCGTTCTAACGCACCAGCGATTGCAACCGAGCCGAGTTGGGCAGCCGACATTGTTGAGAACGCACCACTCATTTTCCCGATTGGTGTGCGTGCTCCTGCAACGATGTGTGAAGAGGTCATAACTCAAACCGTACTGCGCGCCTGGTCCGCTTTGGAGGTTGGAGTTACCCGCAGGTAGGTTTCCGATATGTCAACCCCCAACTCTGAGTCCCTCGCTATCCAGCAGGCCATTCTCGAAGGCGCGTCTGGCGACGACATTGCGGCGCTCCCCCTTCCGGAGTCGTATCGAGCAGCGTTCGTGAAACGCGATGACGTCGCGATGTTTGAAGGCCTTGCATCAGAGGACAAAGACCCCCGAGAATCTCTTCACATCGGCGAGGTCGCCATGCCTGAACTCGCACCTGACGAGGTGTATATCGCGATCATGGCATCATCGATCAACTTCAACACGGTGTGGACGTCCATTTTTGAGCCACTTCCCACGTTTGGCTTTCTCGATCGTCTCGCTCGGGAATCTGAGTGGGCATCCCGACATAAGCGCAACGAGCACATTATTGGTTCTGACGCCTCCGCTGTCGTCCTTCGAGTTGGGTCTGCGGTTCGTAACTGGACGCCCGGAGATCGAGTGACCGTCCACTGCAACCACGTCGACGACCAAGACCCCACGGCGCACGATGACTCGATGCTTGCAACCAACCAGCGCATCTGGGGATTCGAGACCAACTTTGGTGGCCTCGCAGATATCTCGGTGGTCAAAGCCAATCAGTTGATGCCAAAGCCCACCCATCTGACATGGGAAGAGGCTGCGGTCAACGGGCTCTGCAATTCAACGAGTTACCGCATGCTGGTCAGCGACAATGGCGCTCGAATGAAGCAAGGCGATTCGGTGCTGATCTGGGGTGCGACCGGTGGTATCGGCGGTTACGGCGTGCAATACGTTCTGAACGGCGGCGGAACACCTATCGGCGTGGTCTCATCACCTGAGCGAGCAGCACTGCTCAACGACCTTGGCTGTGAAGCAGTCATCGATCGCCGCGCTGAGGGGTACTCGTTCTGGAAAGACGAACACACTCAAGATGAGTCGGAATGGCGCCGGCTCGGTGGAAAGATCCGAGAACTCATCGGCGAAGATCCCGACATCGTCTTCGAACACCCTGGGCGCTCAACGATGGGTGCCTCAATTTTCGCCGTTCGACGTGGAGGAACGGTGGTCACATGTGCAGCAACATCGGGCTACATGGTCGAGTTTGATAACCGCCACTTCTGGATGAAGTTGAAGCAGCTCATGTCGTCTCACTTCGCCAATTACGCCGAATCGTGGGCTGCGAACCGCCTCATCGACCAAGGCCGTATCCAACCCCTGTTGAGCAAGGTGTACACGCTTGATGACACCGGCGAAGCAGCTCGCGCTGTCCATCGAAATGAGATCGAAGGGAAGGCCGGAGTGCTCTGCCTCGCCCCTTCAGAGGGCCTCGGAATCGACGATCCTGAAAAGCGTGACCGCATTGGAGAACACAAGATCACGACCTTCAGGCGTCACGCCGGCTGACTTCTCAGGCAAACTGTTCATATGTTGCTTACAGAAATTGACCACGTTGCCATCGCCGTTCGAGATCTCGAGGCGGCAATCGACTACTACGAGCGAGCATTTGGTGCCACCGTCGACCATCGCGAGATCGTTGAATCTGACGGCGTCGAAGAAGCGTTGCTGAAAGTTGCTGAAAGCTACGTGCAATTACTGACTCCCACTCGAGACGACTCACCTGTTGCGAAGGCGATCGAAAAGCGTGGCGAGGGTCTTCACCACATCGGGTACCGGGTGAGCGATTGTGCTGCTGCTCTCGAGGCAATGGTTGCCGCCGGGGCAACGGCAATCGACTCGGCGCCCCGGCCTGGTAGTCGTGGAACCACCGTTGCCTTCATGCATCCGAAAGGCAGTTTCGGAACCCTGATCGAACTCGTCCAAGAGTAATCAAGAAGATGTCAAACGTTCCCGCAGCGGTGCTGTGGGATATGGATGGGACACTCGTCGATACCGAGCCGTATTGGTTTGCGGCTGAGCGTCAGCTTGTCAAATCATTTGGGAACACCTGGTCAGAAGAGCATGCCCATGCAGTGGTGGGTTTTGACCTTCTTGATACGGCTGCCTACATCATTAAGCACGGGGGCGTCGACCTTCCACCGAGAGACGTTGTTGAGTACCTGCTCGATGCTGTCATCACCTCATGTCGGCAGCGTCTGCCATGGCGACCGGGAGTTCGAGAACTTCTCGACGAACTTCACTCCCTCGGCATTCCCTGTGCGCTTGTCACCATGTCGTGGCGACGGTTCGCCGAAGCTGTCCTCGAACACCTTCCTCGCTCAACGTTTGAGGTGACGGTGTTCGGTGATGAAGTGGCACACGGCAAACCTCACCCTGAGCCGTACCTGCGAGCCGCTTCCCTGCTCAATGTTGAGCCCTCGACGTGTGTCGCGATCGAAGACTCTCCGACAGGGGTGGCGTCCGCTCAGGCAGCTGGATGCCGAGTCATCGGCGTGCCGAATATGAAACCGCTTGAGCAGATCGACGGAGTTCGTATCATTTCGTCACTCACCGAGACTGACGCCGCCACGTTATGGACGACGTAGACACCACAACGTTGCGGTCCGCACGGTGCTCGCAAGCCTTACTTGCGTCACTTCTTGCCATGTGTATTGGGGTTATCGGGATTGCCATCTGGTCTGGCGCATCAGATGACACCAGCCCCACCATCTCGTCAGCACCGAAACCTCCTGCCGCAGTGACGATCGATGGATGGACGCCGTACTGGGTTCTTGATCGAATCTTGCAGCAACCCGATTCGGGTGATTCACGCCTTCGCGACCTCAGAGAGGTATCGCCATTTTGGTTTTCTGTGAAAGGGTTCGATTCGATCGAGCCAGATACCTTCGCACCAATCGACCTCGCTCAGACCTACATCGATCGTCTTCGCAATTCCGATGTCGCAATCGTGCCTTCGTTACTCGATCGCATGGACGCAGGCCAGATGGCAACCGTGCTCTCCGACCCGATTGTTCGATCAGCACATGTCGATGCGATTCAACGGTTTGCAGACGATCTTGAGGTCGATGGGATCGACATCGACTACGAGCAATTCGCATTTGCCGATAGCCCATCAACATGGTCAACGACGCGACCGAACTGGGTCGCGTTCATCACAGAACTTTCTGAGGTTCTTCATGACGACGGCCGCACACTGTCGGTCAGCATTCCGGCCGTGTACGACGAGAGGGTCACCGGAGACCCAGGCTATTGGGTGTACGACCACGGTGCGATCGCCGAACACGTCGATGGGCTTCGCATCATGGCCTACGACTACTCGGTGACAGAACCCGGCCCAATCGCTCCACTCGACTGGGTTCAACAGGTTATCGATGGCGTGTTGCTCGCAGTCCCACCTGAGTTTCACGATCGTGTCGTTCTTGGAATTCCGTCGTATGGCTATAACTGGCCGACCATCGTCATTGGTGACTGTCCAGCAGATGCCCCAGGTCGCACCAGCATCAACCCGGGCACCCTCGACGATCTCATTGCTCGTCGCAATATCGAACCTGTCGCCAATGCCTTAACCGGCGAATGGTCTGCCACCTACGAACTCGAAATTGATGATGGCATCTCGAGTTGTGTGCAAACACGACAGTTGCATTGGATTGATGCTGATGGTGTCACACTCCGAGTCGAGATGGCTCGGCGTGCTGGAATACGAGGTGTGGCGTTGTGGGCATTGGGGTACGAAGATGACGACGTGTGGAATGCTCTCGTCTCATCAGCGGCAAAGGATCTCGCTCCGTGACCGCTGATCTTCCTATCGACGCAGACGAGGTTCGCTTCCTTGCGACAACTGTCTTTCAAGACGGCCTTATCGATGCCACCATCCGAGGACATCGCCCCGCAGCGACCACCTCTCTCGAACGAGTTCGTATGCGACCCGTGTCGATCGGCGATGCCGACGTCATCCAATTTGAAGAGTTCGACGGCGCCAACACACGTGTCATTAACCTCGACACTGAGGCAGCAACCGACCGCATTGTTCATCTTTTTGCTTCGGGTTTGAAAACTGCGTTTATTCGAACGACTATCGGCGATCTTCAAGTCACCATCTCGCGTCGCGGCAAGGTGCAACAGGTGAGGCACGCACCCTCTCGAGAACTTTCGACCACCCAGCATGACCGCCAAAAGCAGCATCTCATCGCTGAATCGGCACCGTTTCTTCGTCACGTCGGCATCTCAACCGAGAACGGCACGGTGCGACCTAGCGCTCGGGACAAATTCCGGCAGGTTCAACAGTTCGTCGGCATTCTCGACCACCTTGTCGCCGATCACGATCGTGCCACTCCACTCCGAATCGTTGACCTTGGTTGCGGATCGGGTGTGCTCACATTGGCAGCTCATCACCATCTAAGGGCTTCAGGTGTGAACGTTCATACCATTGGGGTCGACCTCAAGGGTGAGCTCATGGCTCGGCTCAACAACACGGTCGAGCAACTCGGGTGGCCAACGATCGAATTCGTAGCGGGAGCAATTTCGCAGTGGCAACCCAAGCTCGGTGCCGAACCAAATCTGGTGATTGCGCTGCATGCGTGTGATACCGCCACCGATGACGCAATCGCTCAAGCGATTGCGTGGAAAAGCACACATCTGCTCGTCGCCCCGTGTTGTCAACATGATCTCCAGCGCCAAATTGATCGCTCGCACACTCCTCCTGGGTTCGAGTCACTCGTTCGCCACGGCATAGTCCGCGAACGTCTCGGTGACCTCTTGACCGATACATTTCGAGCCGATGTCCTCGCCGCTCTCGGTTGGCGCACCGATGTAATCGAGTTCGTCGACAATCAACACACTGCAAAAAATGTCATGATTCGAGCCTCACAAAAAGGCGAACCCGATGGGTCGGCGCGCACGCGTGCGTTACAACTGGCGGCGGAGTGGTCGGTTCAACCAGCGCTCATACATCTGCTGGCGGATCGATCAACGACGTAACAAGCTCGGCAAGTGCAAGCGCCCCAAGCTCGCCACCCCAGCGCCCTCGGATGAGGCCGCTTTCGTCGATGAGCACCATGAACGGAAATCCGGTCACCCCAAAGGCCTCGGCTGCGGTGAACGTTGAACGGTCGGCATCATAGGCATCAGCGATGACGTCGTAGGTCCAATCTCTCTCTGCGAGCCAACCTTGCGGGGGAAAGTTCGGCCGCTGAGGAGCCACCGCAGTGCTCACACCGACAACACGAAGTCCAGACGGCCACGCCTCAGCATCTCGAATCCGGTTGATTTCTGGAATCTCGTTATTGCAATGGGGGCACCAATGAGCCAAAAACACAACGAGTGTTGCCACCCCATCGGTAGGACGAACCGCAACGACCTCTCCCTCAAAATTTTCGCCGATCAACGACGGAATTGGCATTCCCACAGATTCATCACCATGAGGGTCAACGAGAGCGGGAAGTAAATCTCCCTCGATGATTACTTGTCGAACCTGATCTTCGAATTCTTTAGGAAATTCGATCGGTTCCGGTCGTGCATCGTCTTCGCTTCTCGGCACAGTGTTTGCCTGCTCGCTGTCGTCTTCTTCGGCGGGCTGTTCAGTTACTAGTGACGGACTTGATTCAAAGCGCACGACCACATCTGATGAACATGCCGCTGCGCTCACAACCGCGCAGAACAGGGCAATAACTGTCCTCACTCGTCAACCGGCTCCGGAATCGCATTCACGACGATAAGAGCGAGGAAGCCAATTAATGCCATACCAGCAAGGGTCAGAAACCCGAATGAGCGGAACCAGATATCAGTGCACGATGGCCCGGTCGCTGAGCACGAACCGGTATCGAGGCCCGGCCGCCACTCGATGAGGTAGTGCCATCCCGATATGCTCGCTCCAATCGCAGCCATAGGCAGAACGTAGAAACGTGCCCCAGCATCGCGTCGAATGAAGGCGACGAGACCAATCAATGCAATCGGGTACATCGCAATGCGCTGAAACCAGCAGAACCGACACGGGATGTAGTTAGCCACTTCAGAGAAATACAACGAACCGAGCATTGCGCCGCCCGCAACACACAGCGTGATCGTTGACCGAAATTCTCTGACTGCTCCAAGAACACGTTCTTGACCTGTGATCCAACTCACAGCAATGACGAGAGTTGCAACTCCGACAATGACGGCAAGGGATGCCGACAAGGTTTCCACCATGTCGGTAATCTCATACTTGGTTAGCGCTACTACTCTCACCCCTATAGTTTGCCGGTTTCGTCAGGCACCTGCAGTTTCTAGCGGGTAAGGTTCGGATCATGCTCGAGTTCACATCGGTCAGTGTGTCGTCATACGAGGCACCGAATCTCTCGGATGAACTTCAACGACTGTCAAGTGACGGTTGGACGGTGGTCTCCATCGTCAACGCTGGCTCCGACATCGTCGCCTATCTTTCACGTCAAGCCTCTAGTACACCACAAGAACCTGCGAGTGCTCCCGCTGTTGAGCAACCAGCCCAAGAAGGCGGGGTTGGTTGGGGAATGCAGTCAACTGCATCTGAGACAACGGCGAGCGCCAAACCATCCTCGGTGGCGTCCTCAGCGGCAGCACCCGCAGGCTGGTACGCCGACCCCTCGGGTCGATTTGAACTCCGCTACTGGAACGGAGACAGTTGGACCGAGCACGTGTCTCGGGCGGGGCAGCAATCGACTGACCCTCCCGTTGTCTGACCCATGCGCGCAACGTCTCTCGGTCATGCCGGAATCCTCGTCGAGTGTGAGGCAGGGTCGATTCTCTGCGACCCGTGGTTCGAGCCAGCATTTCTCGGTTCATGGTTTGTCTTCCCCCGAAATGACCACCTAGATGCTGAACTACTTCATCGCATCGAACATGCTGATTATCTCTACGTCTCGCACTTACACGGTGACCACCACGACGCGCACTGGCTTGCGTCACATTTAAGGCGAGACATCCCAATTCTCCTTCCGGACTATCCAACATCTGAACAACAACGCGAGTTCGAACGACTCGGCTTTTCGCAGTTCATCCACACTGTTGATGGTGAGGAGCAGGAGCTACGTGACGGTCTCTCCGTTGCAATCCATATAGAGAGCTCGATTACTGATGGCCCCGGCGGTGACTCCGCAATCATGGTGAGCGACGGCGTTCATCGGATCGTCAATCAGAACGACTGCCGAACGCACGATCTTGCGGCACTTCGTTCACACGGCCCCGTCGACCTGCACTGGCTGCAATACTCGGGAGCTATTTGGTACCCGATGGTGTACGACCTTGCTGAGGAAGAAATGGCAAATCTCTGTCGGGCGAAAGTGGAAAGCCAGGGAATCCGGGCAATGAAATATGTTGACGCACTCGATGCCCGAGCTGTCATCCCTAGTGCGGGTCCGCCGGTATTTCTCGATGATGACCTGTTTGGGCTCAACATGATTTCTGGTGAAGAAGCGAGCATCTTCCCCGATCAGCGATGGTTCCTTGACCAGCTGGCGGCGGCCGGCAAGAACGGTGTCCTTGCGATCCCCGGCACAGTGGTATCGGTGACACCGATCGAGATCACAGTGGATCACCCCATATCGAGTCAAGAAGTCGACAAGATCTTCAACAACAAGTTGTCATACCTTGAGCAGTACCGCTCAGACTGGCAGCAGTGGATAGACGACACCCACGCCGCGTGGAAACGCAAACCCACTGACCTCGTCGCTCGGCTTTCTGCATGGTGGGAACCGCTCATGCAGAAGGCGCCGACCGTCTGCAACCTCATTGCGGATCCAATACTTATCGAAGCCAAACATGATGACGGGTCAGTCCTTGAGATTTTCGTCGATGTTGCGCAACGCAGGGTCGTAGACGGAAGCACTGTCGACTACACCGAATCGCCTCCGGGGTTCCGATTCACATTTCCACGAGATCTTCTCGAACTCACCGTTGACTCTGGCGCGGTCGACTGGTCGAATTCGCTTCTGCTGTCGTGTCGATTCTCCGCCTGGCGTCGAGGACAGTACAACGAGAGCGTCTACAACTTTTTGAAGTCGCTTTCCGTAGAACGAATCACTCGAGCGGAGGCTGAAGCACGAGCGAAGATTGCCGAGGCTGCGTCTGCAGACATTCCTGAAACCGACGTTGAGGTTGGGAATTTCATTGTCCAACGCCGATGCCCGCACCGAAATGCAGATTTCTCAGTCTTCGGAGAAATTGACGGCGATGATCTGGTCTGCACCCTCCACGGATGGAGATTTGACACCGCTACTGGGCAGTGTCGAACCAGCGATGATCATCCGGTTCGGATCAGACCTCGGGAAATCTGAGTCGTTCACCAAAAATAGCGACACTCTGTCGAAGTGGCACCAGATCTCGACGGTGCCGACGTTCGGCTTCGTCGACAGCCTCAACAACCTGCTGCCTTGCATGTTCGAGTTCGTTCCGAAGTCGCTCGACTTCAGCCTCGAGCTCCATCACCCGACGGATTCCTTCAAGATTCATTCCCGCATCGACAAGTTCTGAGATGCGGCGCAACAACTCAATGTCATCATCGCTATACCGCCGATTGCCGCCATCGGTGCGAGCCGGTTGGACAAGACCGCGTCGCTCATAAATGCGCAGAGTTTGCGGATGCATGCCGGCAAGTTCAGCTGCCACTGAAATGACGTAGACCGCTTGCTGTGAAGTTCTCATATTCATGACGCACTCTCATCGTAGACCGTTTGGGCTTTCGGGTTTTCGGCGAGCACCGTTGAGAGGTATTCGACCGCTTTGCGCTGCTCGTCGGTGAGAGCGGTTGGAATATCAACTACGACGCGAACGATGAGATCGCCGTGCGTCGCCGTTCCCCGTTTTGTCACCTCGATACCGCGACCGCTCACTCGATGCCGTGATCCGCTTTGTGTGCCTGGTTGCAATCGCAGACGAACAGACTCCCCTTCAAGGGTTGGCACATCGACCTCAGATCCAAGTGCGAGTTCAGAGAACGTCACCGGGAGCGTGACCTCGAGATTGACACCCTGACGGCTGAATCGTTCGTGTGGCTGAACTGCGACCTGAACGAGAAGGTCACCTGCTGGTCCTCCGTTTCGACCCGGGCCTCCTCTTCCCTTCAAACGAATGGTTTGGCCGTCGCTCACCCCAGAAGGAATGCGCACTTGCACTGTTCGGTGACCGACCGATACGCCAGTTCCACCACAGGTTCCGCATGGATTATCAATGACGCGACCGCGTCCATTACAGCCCCGGCACGGTGTGGAGAACGAGAACGGACCCTGATTCTCATCAACGGCACCACGTCCACCACACACTCCGCACAGTCGAGGTTCCGACCCCGGTTGGGCACCTGAACCCGTGCAGGTCTCGCACCGACCTTCACTTGTCACATTGAGGCTGGTGGTTACGCCTTTTGCTGCGTCGTAAAACGACAATGTCAGACGAGCTGACTGGTCTGCGCCTCGGCGAGGACCGGCAGAGCCACTCTGGCGGCCATTGTTGAACATCTGACCAAATAGGTCGCCAAAGCCACCCATATCGCCGACGTCAAAGCTGAATCCGCTCTGTCCGCCCTGTCCGGCCATCGGCCCGAGCCGGCGAACTTCGTCGTACTCGGCTCGGCGTGATTCGTCGCCGAGCACGTCATAAGCTGCACTCACCGCTTTGAAACGTTCTTCGGCCGCCGTGTCACCAGGGTTCTTATCAGGGTGTAGTTCGCGCGCAAGTTTTCGATAGGCGCGAGTAATCTCTTTCGAAGCGGCCTCTGGACCAATGCCCAGCACCGAGTAGTAGTCCGTGTCGAACCACTCTCTCTGCGCAGCCATGTCGTTCCTCAGTCTTTCGTTCGAACCATTGCTGGACGCAATGTTCGGCCCTTCCACATGTAACCGCTACGAAGGACCTCAGCCACAACGATTTCAGTGCCTTCTCCTGGTTCATGGGCTACCGCTTCAGCCGTCTCGGGGTCGAATGGCTGGTCAGCAATGTTCATCGCCTCAAGTCCAACCTTTTTCAACTCGACGAGAAGCACATTAAGCAGCGGCCCAATTTCATCTGGGTGACGAACGTAGGCGGCTTCTGTTGCATCAAGCACGGGCAATAGTGCCTCTGCAACGCGACTTGTTGCGCGATCGACCTCATCGTTGATCTGATTCGTGACTCGCTTGCGATAGTTCTCAAAGTCGGCTTGCGTTCGCATTGCGAGCTCCCGGAACCGCTCGATCTCTGCAGCAACTTCGTCTACTTCTTCTTCACCTAAAGAACCGTCACCCTCGGTGAGATCGTCGAGACCCTCAACATCGATCGAATCACCTGCTCCATAATCTGCAGTAGTTGACGTTGAGAATGAAGATGAACGTGGAGTCTCAGAGGTGAAATCTTCAACCTCTGAGCCCCGTTCGTCAACAGGGTCGAGAACATCGTCGTCGTGGGACGACATCTCACTCATTGTTCGTCGACAATCTCAGCATCAACGATGTCATCATCTGCTGACTCATCTGCAGATCCTGAAGCTGAAGTTCCGGCAGCATTGTCACGTGCAGCTGCTTCGTACAGCTTCTGGCTGAACTCTTGGCTCGACGCCATGAGCTTCTCGGTTGCTTCCTTGATGGCACCGGTGTCGGTACCTTCAAGGGCAGCCTTAAGGTCAGCGAGTGGTCCCTCAACCGCAGCTTTCTCTTCATTGGAGACGTTCTCACCCTGCTCTCGAAGCACTTTCTCGGTCTGATACACGAGGGAATCCGCGTTGTTACGAACTTCAGCCTCTTCGCGACGAGACTTATCTTCTTCGGCGTGCGCCTCGGCATCTTTCACCATCTGGTCGATGTCGTCTTTGTCGAGGGTTGACTGACCGGTGATTGTCATGGACTGCTCTTTGTTCGTCGCCCGGTCTTTGGCAGCAACGTGCACAATACCGTTTGCGTCGATGTCGAATGTCACCTCAATTTGAGGAACTCCTCGTGGAGCAGGTGGAAGATCGACGAGCTGGAACTTGCCAAGGGTCTTGTTATACGACGCCATTTCTCGCTCACCCTGCAGTACATGAATCTCAACCGACGGCTGCATGTCTTCTGCAGTGGTGAACACCTCGGTTCGCTTAGTTGGAATTGTCGTATTGCGTTCAATGAGACGGGTCATCACCCCTCCCTTGGTCTCGATACCGAGACTGAGCGGAGTGACGTCAAGAAGCAACACGTCTTTGACATCTCCACGCAACACACCTGCCTGCACCGAAGCACCAACCGCAACGACTTCATCAGGGTTGACGGTCTTGTTCGGCTCTTTGTCGGTCATCGACTGAACGAGATCGGTGACGGCCGGCATGCGGGTTGAACCACCGACGAGAATCACGTGGTGGAGATCGCCCTTGGAGATGCCTGCATCTTTCAAGGCCTGCTCAAATGGGATCCGACAGCGTTCGATCAGGTCTGCTGTCATTTCTTGAAACTTCGAACGGGACAGTGTCTCGTCAAGGTGAAGTGGCCCATCAGCATTTGCGGTAATGAACGGGAGGTTGATCTGCGTCGACTGCACCTGGCTGAGCTCAATCTTTGCCTTCTCGGCCGATTCCTGGAGACGCTGCATCGCCATGCGATCGCTCGAAAGGTCGACACCCTGAGCGTTCTTGAACTGGGTAACGAGCCAGTCGATCACCCGCTGGTCCCAGTCGTCACCGCCGAGGCTCGTATCGCCGTGGGTTGACTTCACCTCGAAGACACCGTCGCCGATTTCGAGAACCGAGACGTCGAAGGTACCGCCACCGAGGTCGAAGACGAGAACGGTCTCATCCTCGGAGCCCTTATCGAGCCCGTACGCGAGTGCAGCTGCGGTTGGTTCGTTGATAATGCGCAGCACTTCAAGACCGGCGATTGTGCCAGCTTCCTTGGTTGCGGTGCGCTGGGCATCATCGAAATACGCGGGCACCGTGATCACTGCTTGAGTGACGGTGTCTCCTAGGAAGGCCTCGGCGTCGCGCTTGAGTTTCATAAGTGTGCGGGCCGAAATTTCTTGCGGTGTGTACTGCTTGCCATCGACGTCATCGCTCTTCCAGTTTTCGCCCATGTGGCGCTTCACTGATCTGAAGGTTCGGTCTGGGTTCGTAATGGACTGACGCTTGGCTACTTCACCGACGAGGACCTCGCCCGCTTTTGAGAAGGCAACAACTGATGGGGTTGTTCGTGCGCCTTCTGAGTTTGGAATAACGACGGGCTCGCCCGCTTCAAGAACTGCGACGACGGAGTTTGTCGTTCCGAGGTCAATACCGACTGCCTTTGGCATTTGGTTGTGCTCCTTAGTGATTGGTCACACTGCGTTGTGTGGGGGTTTATTCGCAGTCTACGAGTGCAACACAATCGCACCAACGTTAGTAACAGAAAACTTGAGTCGCTATCACTAAGGATTTCTCTTTCTATGGATTTATGGTTGGCGTAAGGTGCTCGGGACCGAACGAATCTGGCAATAAACCGTCCATCGTGTACGTCGCCCAGAGACCATTTCGGCTGCAGGCATGAATAATCGTCTCAGTAGTCGCGAATTCACGGATCTTCTGGCGACATCCCCCACACGACGTTGCAAGGCCCTCAGAATCACACACCGTGAGCACGACCCGTGCTTGCCGTTCACCGTGAGACGCCATCACGGCAAGAGCGGTCGCTTCTGCACACAGACCCTGCGGGTATGCCGCATTCTCAATGTTGGCACCCACATAAATCTGTCCAGATGAGGTCAGCACCGAACATCCGACGTGATAGTTCGAGTACGGGGCATGTGCATGCTCTTGCACACCGAGGGCAGCGTCAAAGAGCGCACGTATGGTGTCGTCCATCTCCTCTCGAGGAAGTGCTCGCTCGAATACGGTTCGGTCGGGTACTTGCGGTGTCATATCCCAACGTTACGCGGGCAGTGCCCTTCAGACGAGTTACACGACATCAGCGCCAACCCTGCTAACACTGTGCCGCAGTCAAGCGATGTTCGACATCATCGACAAACCAACCGCCACCGTTTCTCATGAGACCGAGAACACCGGTCCCCCTGACAACGGCTCCCCACTCACCTCATTGTGCCGATTCGGGACGGTCGAAGATTACGAAAAAGATCCCACTTCTCGTCGGCGATTATTGGGCTAAATGTTCAAGCTACGGTCATAGTGTGAACTTCCGCGAACTTCAAGATGTCATCGACGCCACCTACGGCGACCGCGATCGAGAACGAGGGGTTGCCCCAACCGTCGCTTGGCTCTGCGAAGAACTGGGGGAGCTCGCCCAAGCCGTTCGAAAAGGCACACCCGCCGAAGTCGAACACGAATTCAGTGACGTGCTTGCGTGGATAGCTACTCTGGCGAACCAGGTCGGAGTCGACCTAACCAAGGTCGTTGATCGCTACAAAGATGGGTGCCCGAAGTGTTCAGCGATTCCCTGTGAATGCTGAACAGAAGGTATTCAGAGCAAAAGCTCTGCAATCTGAATGGCGTTCAGAGCCGCACCCTTACGAAGATTGTCATTCGCAATAAAGAGTGCGAGACCTCGGTCGTCATCGATCGACGGGTCTCGACGCACCCGGCCCACATAAGTGGGGTCCCGGCCCGCCGCCTCAAGAGGGGTTGGCACGTCGCTCAACTCAACACCAGGTGCAACTGACAGCACGTCTAGCGCACGGTCGACCGAAATCGCTCGTTCAAACTCAAGATTCAGCGAAAGTGAGTGACCCGTAAACACTGGCACCCGCACACACGTTCCTGACACTCTCAACTCTGGAATACTCAGAATCTTTCGACTCTCATTGCGAAGTTTCTGCTCTTCGTCAGTCTCAAGAGAGCCATCAGAAACCATTGATCCTGCGAGTGCGAGCACATTGAACGCAATCGTGTCAGCGAATTTTCTGGCCGGCGGAAAGTCGACTGCCTGGCCATCATGAGTGAGTTCGGCTGCTTGCTCT
>Ga0160423_10000143_pt1 | contig 52095 bp, 53 predicted proteins | sample CRUFie14St8metaG_FD_108191 | JGI IMG/M metagenome (GOLD analysis project Ga0160423, IMG submission 108191) | Marine microbial communities from the Costa Rica Dome - CRUD Field 142mm St8 metaG | ecosystem: Environmental > Aquatic > Marine > Oceanic > Photic zone | place: Costa Rica: the Eastern...
CCCACGTTGGTGACGACACCCGGAACCGGGTGAACACCATCAACGAGGGAACGACACCATCGAAATGACCCAAATGACAACGGTGCAACTAATCATGTTATTGCATTTGCAAATGAAGCTTGGTCAGGGGCCTTGCATCACAACGATGAAATGCGAATCACCGACCTCGTTACACGTTTATCCACATCTGAATTGACCCGAAATCCACCACCGTCACCATGATGCGCTGTACAAATGGAGGCGTTGCTCTCTACAACCGTTTGCTCCTATCTGCGCTCTCTCAATAGAGGTGATCTGTGACCGATCTCGCCGGAATCGTCCACCAGGCGCTTGCCAATGAGGAGAACACCAGCGACATCTCGAAGACAAGAGTCGTCTTCGACACCTCAGTACTTATTGCTGACCCTGCGTGCCTTCATTCGATGGGCGAAGCAGATGTCGTTATTCCGCTTACTGTCATCGAAGAACTCGATGGGCTCAAGAGCCGGTCCGACGATGTCGGGCGCGCGGCTCGAACTGCACTACGAATAATTGAAGAACTTCGACTTCAACACGGCGGTTCACTTGCGTCACCGGTGCCTCTCGGAAATGGCTCACTCAGGATCGAAGTGAACGGCGTGCAACACGACGCTCTAGTCGAGTATGGGCTTGACCCGGTAAAAGCTGATAACCGGATCATCGGAGCAGCGCTCGGTCAATCTCGTCAAGCGCCAACAATGATGGTGTCGAATGACGCAGCGCTTCGCATCAAAGCAGCGCACCTCGGCCTTAGCGCTATCGAACACCAGCCAACGGGCGGTAGCCGAGAAATTCGACAGGCGGGTTGGCACATTGTTCAAACCGATGCCCAAATCATTGATGCGCTGTACCGCGACGGAAACGTCGCGGTTGACGAAGCGATACATCAGGCCGACCACACACCCGCTGGCATCGACCTCGCATTGAGCGTCGATACTGCGCCGCTCGTGCGAGAAAACGAATACGTGGTGTTCCGGGCGGGGTCGCAGTCCGCCCTCGCTCGACGGCGCAGAACCGAGTTTCACCTCCTCCCGCACACCCCGGCACAGCCATGGGGCCTGCATCCTCGAAATAAGGAACAGCGATTCGCAATCGATCTTCTTCTCGACCCCGATGTTTCCGTGATTGCACTCGACGGACGGGCTGGCACCGGAAAGACAATCCTTGCGATTGCCGCTGCGCTCGAGCAGGTTGTCGAAGAACAGCGATATGAGCGTGTCGCCATTTATCGTCCCCTCGTTCCAGTTGGCAGAGCCGATGTTGGATTCCTCCCTGGCGGCCTCGACGAGAAACTCGACCCGTGGATGTCGGCTGTGCACGACGCCGTGGTCGCCCTCACCGACCGGCGTTCATCAGGCGACGCCCGCCAACTCATCGATGAACTCACCGAACGACAAAAACTCTCTCTCGAATCGGTGACATTTCTTAGAGGTCGGTCGCTCCAACAGCAGATGGTTGTCATCGACGAAGCACAAAACCTTGAACCAACGACACTGCGAACGATCCTCACTCGCGTCGGAGAAGGAACCAAGGTGGTGTTCACCGGTGACACCAGTCAGATCGACGCCCCCTACCTCGGGGAAACCAACAATGCCCTCGCTGTGCTGGCAAACGCGTTCACCGGACAGCCATGTTTTGGCCATATCACCCTGCAATCATGCGAACGCTCAAATGTTGCTTCGCTTGCCGCCGAACTCCTGTAGACGACAAATTGAGAAAAATTTCTCAATCTTGGAATAGGAAACCTCTATTTAGTGTTAAATGAGGCATGAGCGTTGCTGAACCCCTCAGTTTTGAATCAGTGGACGACATCCCTCGTGATGTGGCATGGCAAGAATTTGCTATGTGCAAGGGCCGTCTTGAGCTTTTCTTCGCAAAGAAGGCCGAACGCCCTCAGGCACGCGAACGCCGTGAAGCGCGAGCCAACATGTTGTGCACAGCCTGCCCGGTACGCATCCCTTGTCGCCAATTTGCCCGCGAAAATCATGAATACGGATATTGGGGCGGAGAAAACGAAGAAGACCGGCACCTTCTCGGCTACACCGTTGCCGCCCCAATTGGTATCCGGGCTCGCAACGCATAACTCCCCTCGTTATGCCGCTGGCCTAATCTGGCCACGTGAGTCTCGCTGTCCGGCACTTTGCGGTCATTGACCTTGAGACAGGTGGTCTTAGCGGTGAGTCAGACCCCATCTATCAAGTTGCCGCCGTCTGTGGCGATCTCCACCCGAACGAAACTCGTCTCACCAACATTTCAACGTGGAGTTCGATGATCCGATTGCGGCGTCCTTGGGATGCGATCAGCGCCCAGCACATACACGGGATTTCCCGCCGACAGTTACTCTTTGCTCCGTCGTCTTTGCAAGTGCTGAACAACCTTTTCGATCGCATCGGAGCGCGTGAAATCGTTGCGCACAACCTTGCGTTTGACTGGAAGTTCCTCACCACGGCCGCTCAGATGAACGATCTACAGTTACCCAACGGTCCTCACCTCTGCACGCTCCGACTCTCTCGCCGCCTCGACCCTGACCGACAGCGTTCACATCGGCTCAGCGATGTTTGCAAGAGATACGGCATTGACATCGGTCGCAGCCACGACGCACTCCACGACGCAGTTGCAACCTCTGAAATACTGCCGCTCCTCCTGCGAGATCAACGTTTGTCCGAGTAGCGACCTAACACTCGAGCAGCTGCTTCCGATCGAGCGACCCGCATAGAAGTTGGATCAACAACCTCGACCGCGTCGCCAAGTCGTAGCAACAAACGCTCGAGCCATTGATGAGATGTCACTGCGAGACGAACCTCAACCCAACCGTCTGCATCCGGAGGGGACACCTCATCAACTGGATATCGCTCATATATCCACCGGCCACGCGGAGCAACCCGAAGTTTCACCCTCTCAATGTCCGCATCGGCAAACCAAATACCAGGCTCAGGCATCGAGTCTGGCGCCTCGTTCTCCGCCTGACCGATCACCGATAGTGACTCGATGCGATCAATCCGGAACGTCCTGAGCCCATCTGAACTTACATCGTGAGCGTGTGTGTACCAGTTGCCTTGTGATGAAAACACCACAAATGGCTCAAGCAGTCGGTCTGTTGGCGCAACGTCCTTCGATGACTGGTACCGAGCCTCTACTCGCTGGCGGTTCTCGATCACCTGTGAAAGTTCTTGAACTATTTCAGAAGTAGGAGCAACAACGAGCAGACCCGTGTCATCCTCGCCCAATCCCATCGCAATTTTGCCCAAACCCCTCGCAAGCGCCCCATCAGGATCGGCACCCGGTAATTGCATCGCTGCCCGTCCGGCAGCAAGTAACTCAAAAGCTTCTACCTCGCTGAGTCGGAGCGGTCGCGTAAACAAACGAGGAATACCAACGAAAATCATTCCCTCATCAATGAAGACGTCAATCATCTCATCGACGTAGGGCGGTAGACCGCACATCGACACCAGTTCAAGGTCTCGAATGAGATCGTCAACACCTACAGAAAATCGCTCAGCAGCCTCATCAACCGATACCTCTCCCCGCTCCATCAACCACGGCAAGATGATGAGCAACCGCCGCAATCGTTCTGTTGCCGGACGTTGTGCCATCAGACCGCCGCCTTCAACCACTCAATGAGGCGATCTCGCACATCGGCGGGCTCAAGGAGTTCAGCGTCATCGAGAAATCCGAGCACCCACGAACGCAGCGCATCTTCATTGGTGAACGGCAACCTGATGGTGATCGACCCATCATCGTGCCGAACGAGAATGCGTTCACTTCCAATCTCTCGTTCAACCAGCCATCCTCGTCGTGCTGAGATATGCACAACAGCCTCACGCTCAGCTGCGACCTCATCTCCCAGCAACAGCGGGTTTGTTGGCAGTGCAGCCCCTAAGTCACCATCTGCAGGTGGTTCAAACACCACCGCCGGATCAATGGCGACCTCTCCCTCGCATCGGTCCACTCGAAATGTGCGTCGAGCTCCACGGTCTTGATCGAACCCAACGGCGTACCAAAACCCGTCGCGCAACAACAGCCCCCACGGCTCCACTTTTCGAACATTGCCCGAATAACGAAACGACACAGGATGCCGCTGAGCAACCGCCGACCGCAAGATCGGCAACGCCGGCAACTCCGGAAGGTGCATCCGAATCGGACCACCAACTCCCCCACCAACCCCGCCAAGTTTGAGCAGTGCTTCTTCGCCAATTACAGAATCAGGTCGAGTAGCGGCTAGCGCAACTTGAAGAGCACGTACCTCGTCATCGGTCAAGCCAGGATCGGGAAGCTCAAAAGAACTTCTCTCGATCCGATACCCCATCTCACCGGCGCGATCACCACCGAAGGTTTCCGTCGATATCTCGACTCCGATCTCACGCAACGCCGCCTTATCACGCTCGAATGCTGCACGTCGAGCCTGACCAGCGTCGGGGTATTGACTCTCAAGTTCCGACGCAATCTCATGAAGGGTAAGCGGACGACGGGTTTCAAGCAGTAACGCAAGAAGATTGGTGAGGCGCTCGACGCGATCTGCCATCAGCGCCGATAGTCGTAAAAACCGCGGCCAGACTTCCGGCCAAGAAGACCGGCATCAACCATCCGAGACAGCAACGGTGGCGGAGCGTAAAGCGGCTCTTTGAACTCTTCATAGAGGCTCTCTGACACAGCCAAAGTTGTATCAAGCCCGATGAGGTCGGTGAGGCGAAGAGGTCCCATTGGATGGCTACAACCCTCAACCATGCCGATATCAATGTCGTCCGCCGAGGCAAAACCTGACTCCATCATTCGGATCGCCGACAACAGATACGGGATTAGCAAGGCGTTCACTACAAATCCTGCACGGTCTTGCGACCTAATGACGCGCTTTGACAGCACATTTCCGGTGAAGGCCTCCGCCCGCAACGATGTTTCCTCCGACGTCATCAGACTCTCGACGAGTTCAACCAACCGAAGCACAGGCACCGGATTAAAGAAGTGAATCCCAATGACCTGCTCTGGACGTGATGTCGCTGTTCCAAGCTTCATGATCGGGATCGACGACGTATTCGAGGCGAGGATTGCCTCGGAGTTCGTCAACACTTGGTCGAGTTCACGAAACAGATCGACTTTCATTTCTTCGTCTTCGATAATTGCTTCGATAACAAGGTCTCTATCGGAGAGGTCACCGATATCAGTGGTGAATGACAAGCGCTCCATTGCCGCATCGCGCTCGTCTTCAGTCATTTTGTTCGCGGTCACACCGCGGTCAAACGATGTCACAAGACGAGCACGGCCTGCTTCAGCTGCCTCAGCAGAGGCCTCTCGAACGAGCACTTCAAGCCCAGCGCGTGCACACACTTCGGAGATGCCCGAACCCATTAATCCGCAACCAATGACACCGACTCGCTCAATCGTTTTTACTTCCGCCATATCTCAATCATGCCCGAAAATGGCGGGTTGAGAGCGCACAGCGGGCAAAATTCTGGGGAGCGATGAGGCACTGGTCGCAGGAGCAGAGTTCATCATGCCAGGCAGAACCACGCTCGCTCTCGAGCGCTCTACCACGTAAGAGACAATCTCTCACCGGGCTTTATGGGCCCGGTACCACCGCACTGTTGCAACGGTTGCTGAGTCTGCGTCTCCATCGATGTCATTACCGGCATCTGAAAGCGCAGGGGTGAGTGCGCTTGCGAGCTCCTTACCTAACTCGACGCCCCACTGATCAAAACTATTAATTCCCCACATCACTCCTTGGATAAACACGATGTGCTCGTAGAGCGCAATGAGTTGCCCCAAGATTCGGGCATCGAGTTGCTCGGCAAGAATCAGTGTGCTTGGCCGATTTCCATCAAAGTTGCGATGAGGCTCCTCGTGGGACGCCCGCCCGAAAGCAAGAGCTTGGGCTTGGGCAACCAGATTCGCAAACAACGCATCATGCTGTGTGGCCAGGTTGTGTCTCGGTCGAGCGACACCGATGAGATCAACAGGAATGACATCGGTGCCTTGATGGAGAAGTTGGAAGAACGCGTGTTGGCTGTTCGTTCCTGGCTCACCCCAAACCACTGGTCCTGTCGGGCCGGTGACAGGAATACCGGCAGACGTCACCGACTTGCCATTTGATTCCATGTCGAGTTGCTGCAAGTAAGCAGGAAATCGACGGAGTTCGTGCACATACGGAATCACCGCTTTCGAGGGACGATTCAGCACATTGCGGTGCAACAGACCGATAAGAGCAAGTGTCACTGCGACGTTATCGTCGAGCCGATCATCCTCAACAAGCGTTTCCATCATGTGAGCGTCAACATCTCGCCCCCCGGCTAATAACTCAGCAAAGCGTTCTGGTCCCACGAGCAACATCACCGACAGCCCGACTGCTGACCACAGCGAGTACCGACCTCCAACCCAGTCCCAAAACCCAAAGGTTGTGTCGGTACTGATACCAAACTCTTCAACTCTCTCTGCAGCGGTCGACACCGCCACAAAATGATCTTTCACCGCAGACTCACCAAGGGCATCGATCACCCATTGCCGTGCAAGCTGCGCATTTGTCAATGTCTCCAACGTGCCAAATGTCTTCGAGACAATGACGAACAAGGTTGACTTCGGTTGAACCTTGTCGAGTACTGACGTGATGTCTGAAGCATCAATATTCGACACGAAGTGAGCTCGAAGACGTGGAAGAGCGTCGCTCACCAGCGCCTCAGCAGCCATCGCCGGGCCAAGGTCTGATCCACCGATTCCAATATTTACAATGTCGGTGAACTCAGGATTCGCGCGAACCGTCTCGGCAAACTCACCCATACGTGTCAGTTCGGCGTGTACCTCCGCCATCACGTTGCGCCCGTCCACTTCGAAAGTCGCATCAGGCTCCGCCCGAAGCGCCATGTGGAGTGCAGCTCGACCCTCGGTGACATTGAGAGCTTGACCCCCTGCAAGTGCCTGAAAGCGTTGGCAGACGCCGGCTGTTCGGGCCGCAGACCTCAACGAGCCGAGCAACTCGTCGGTGACCGGTTGACGAGACCAGTCGATGCGGAGATCAGCGAGTTGAGCGACGTAACGCTGAGCCCGAGAGGGGTCGATGGCAAACAGTTCCCGGAGTGTCCGGTCTTCGGCACGCACATCGTTGAGATAATTCACTGACATGACACTACTGAGATTGCTTCGCCCGAATATGTTGTGTCGGTGGATTCTCGTGCTCAGAGTGGTGTTCGCTCGGCAATCGTTGCGTACGCACTCTGGGGCAGCCTCACCGCATTCTGGAAACTGCTCAATGAATTTTCTGCAGTTGACCTCATCGGCTGGCGAGTCATCGCTGCGGTCGTCGTGCTGTGGGTGTTCATCACGATACGCGGCAACTTCTCGACCGTGGCCACCGCCCTCCGAGATCGCAACGTTCGACGGTTTTTGCTTCCAGCCGCCGGGCTGCTCATCATTAACTGGTCAACATATGTTGGTGCGATCGTTTCGGGGAGGGTTCTTGAGACTGCGCTTGGCTACTTCCTCTCTCCGCTCATCACGATGGCAATTGGTGTGACCATCCTCAAAGAGCGGCTCACCCCCATGCGAGTCGTCGCCATCATTCTCGTCATTGTCTCAATTTCAATCCTCACCGCCTCATACGGACAGGTGCCGTGGCTCTCGTTCGCTCTCGGAGGAAGTTGGGCCTTTTATGGCTTGGTGAAACGTCAAGTTCCGCTCGACCCGATCCATAGTTTGACTGGCGAGGTCACGACCTTGCTGCCGATCGCCATTGTTGTCAGCATCATCTCTCTCACACGAACGGGTGGTGTCGGCGAACTTGCATCGCGGTTTGACTGGGTGCTTCTCGCCGCAACAGGTCTCGTGACCGCTGCTCCACTTCTCTTGTTCGCCCATGCCGCCCCTCGAGTACCGTTCACATTGCTCGGCCCTATTGGATGGATGGTGCCCATCATCAATTTCTTGCTCGGCTGGCTGGCGTATAACGAGACGATGACAACCGCAAGGTTCATCGGGTTTGCCACGGTCTGGCTCGCTCTGGTGGTGGTCGCAGTCGAAACTGTGACTCGAGCTCGGGATGAGCGGTCAATCGCTCAGAATGAGGCTGCGATTTCGCGTTAGCGGCATGTGTCGATGCAGCCCCTCACTCAACTGCTCAATCTGAAAGTCCTTTGAATAACGCGTGCCCTACTCGGCAACAGAGGTCGTCGTCGAGGTTAGTGAGGTAGTAGTGGTTGTTGTTGTTGTCGGCGGAACGGTGGTCGTAGTCGTCGTAGTAGTCGTCGAGGTTGTCGTAGTGGGATTCGGATTAGGCACACTTCCATCAAAACTCGGAAGGCTTTCGCTGTAGGTCACGTCTTCAGGCTCGCTGACACCATTCCACACGAGCACAGATTCACCGAGTTCAACCAGCGACTGGAAGTACTCAGAGATGTGCATTGGAATTCGAACACAGCCATGTGAGGCCGGCTCAGAAGGCACTTGAATTGCCCCGTGAACAGCGATTCCGTAGTTGAAGTACACCGGATTCCACATGTCGCCAAGAGGGCCATTCCGTATGCCCTCCACAAGGCGCCGATATTCAAAAACTCCACCCGGGGTCTTTGCGTATGCACAAATCTCTCTGGTGATCGGCTCTTCGAGGAGTTCACCCTCAGAATCGGTGTCGTAGGTGACAACTTCGCAGTACAACGCTGGGTCTCCAAACTCATCGAGTTCTCCCGATGACATATGAGTGACGAGCGCTGGCACGTCCTTGTGAAAGACAACGAGCACCTGCTCCTCAAGGTAGATCTCGGTGTGGTTTTGGAGACCGCCGGTGGGGCGACGTGGTCGCACCATCAGCGGCTCTTGCATCCGATCCCATAGGGCCGGAGTCACCACTCCGGTTGCGTCTTGACGAGGAACCCCCATTACCAACTTTTCGTACGCCCACACGGCCTGCTTCGTCAACGTGCCAACGACTCCGTCAATCGGACCTGGGTCGAATCCGATATCAGCAAGCCGTTGCTGCACCATTTCGACGTCTTCTCCCGTAGTTCCGCGTTCGAGATTGCGTGACAGAGGAACCTTCGGAACAATTATCGTGGTCGTCGTAGTGGGAAGGGTCGTCGACAAAACCACCGGCTCATCAGCAGCGTCGTCAACGCTCGACGTTCCACCAACGACTGCGACAACGACGAGCAAAAGAGCTGCAACGACTGCAGGTATCCATCGGCGGTAGCGGTTAAACATCATGTGCAAGGAACAGCGCTGCAAGGTGAGTATGACAGGAGAACAAGACAACGAACCACGGCAACGCCCAAACGAACCGAGTCCACGTGCGGAGTAGACATCGTGTCGATCATGGCCGCCGAAGATCGCGGCGCAGCGTCCACATCTCTAAAAGCATCTTTCGAATAACTGCCGGTGATGAAAGTGTCGATTCGCCACGCGTCCTTGGGAAATAATCGACGCCCATTTGCATAACTTCAAAACCTTCACGCTGAGCCCGGATTATGAGCTCAGCGTCAATGAACGAACCTTCGCTCTTCAGTTCCACTGCATCGAGCACCCTTCGGCTCACCAGTTTGCAGGCAAAATTGATATCACGAACCCGAACACCGAAGGCCGCCTTAATCAGCGTGTTGTACACCGTTGTGTACAACGCTCGAAGTGCTCCCTCACCAGTTCGGTCAAAGCGATACGCACTCACAATTTCAGCCTCATACTCTCGATGCAGCCGAACAATGCGGGGCAACTCATTGAGATCAAACGGCAGGTCAGCGTCGGTGTAGAGCACGATGTCACCTTGCGCGGCAGCGAACCCTGACCGCATTGAGCCACCGAGTTTCCGATTTGTCGGGTGGTGAACAACATGAACGCGCGAATCCTCTTCTGCGAGTCGGTCGGCAATAGCAGCGGTGGCATCGGTCGATGCATCGTTAATAATGATGAGCTCATAATCGGCGATTTCGCCTGAGGTGACCATCCGCTCACACGAACGACGACCATACGCAATCGCACGCTTGATGTACTCCTCTTCATTCCACATTGGATAAAAGATGGACAGCATCGGCGGAGCCGGAGTTGTTGCTGACGAAGAGTCCATGGCGTCTCAGGTTACCGACGAACTGCCCACCAGTAGGTTCGGGTCATCACACCTACACTGGCGACAATGACTCTCCCCACCGATCCCGATCCTCCGGCGCCGCCTCGCAGCGGTTGCGAAATGGGCGGTGGATGGAAAGCGACAGTCACCCTCACATGGATTGGTGTCGTGATCGGACTTGCCTCGGTATGGGCGGTGAGCAGGCAAGTGGGTCTCAGCACCTGGTGGCTCGGCCCGCCAGCAAATAGCCGACACCTCGTCATCAACCTCGTACCATTCATCGCCCCTTTTCTCGCCCTCATTTTGGCGATCGGTGGTTCGCACCGAACATGGAAAGTTGGCATGTTGGCCGGGGCGGTCATCACGCTGATCGGTGCCGTCGACCTCGGCCGAGTCACCAGGCTCGGCATCGTCGAAATCATTCTCGGCCTTGCCGGAGCGGGCTCCTCCCTAGCTTCCTGGGTTGGTACGCCGCGTGCTACTGCGCCCTGACCAATAACGGCGATAGGTTCAGGTGCCATGTCGAACGTGTTGATGACGCTTCCCGCCGGCGAGCGGATCGGAATCGCCTTTTCTGGCGGGCTTGATACCTCCGCTGCCGTTGCCTGGATGCGGGAGGGTGGAGCAAGCCCGTATTGCTACACAGCTGACCTTGGCCAGTATGACGAGCCTGATCTCTCGGCCGTGCCTGACCGCGCCCTTCAGTACGGAGCGGAGGCCGCTCGACTCATTGACTGTCGGGACGAACTCGTCCGCGAAGGCCTGATGGCATTGCAGTGTGGAGCGTTTCACATTCGCACGGCCGGCCGAACCTATTTCAACACCACCCCAATTGGTCGCGCTGTCACCGGCACGCTGCTCGTCCAAGCAATGCAAGAAGATGGAGTCGACATTTGGGGTGATGGCTCCACCTACAAGGGAAATGACATTGAGCGGTTCTATCGATACGGCCTGATGGTCAATCCAAAGTTGCGAATATACAAGCCCTGGCTCGATGAGGCATTCGTTGAACAACTCGGTGGCCGCACTGGGATGAGCGAATTCCTCACCTCTCGAAACCTTCCCTATCGGGACTCGGTGGAGAAGGCGTACTCAACGGATGCAAATATCTGGGGCGCCACGCATGAAGCGAAGGCGCTCGAGGAACTCTCCACTGGAATGGAGATTGTTGCGCCAATCATGGGAGTTGCCCACTGGGATCAAACGGTCAAAATCACGCACGAGGATGTCACCATCACGTTCGAGGAAGGCTGGCCTACTGAGATCAACGGTAAGACATTTGAAAATCATGTCGAATTGGTGCTTGAAGCCAACGCAATTGGCGGACGTCACGGCGTTGGCATGAGCGACCAAATTGAGAACCGCATCATCGAGGCAAAGTCTCGGGGAATTTATGAAGCCCCCGCTCTCGCCCTACTGCACATCGCCTACGAGAGGCTGGTGTCAGCGATTCATAACGAGAACACGATTGAGAATTATCACACGATGGGACTGCGCCTCGGGCGTCTGCTCTATGAGGGTCGGTGGTTTGACCCTCAAAGCCTCATGCTTAGGCAGCCACTGCTCAATTGGGTCGGATCCGCCGTCACCGGCTCTGTGACGCTCCGCCTTCGTCGAGGAGACGACTACTCGATTCTCGACACCACCGGACCCGACCTCACCTATGAGCCTGATCGTCTCTCGATGGAACAAGTTGAAGATGCTGCATTTGGGCCGCTTGACCGAATCGGTCAACTCACGATGCGGAATCTCGACATCACCGACTCACGGGACAAACTCGACGTCTACCGCCGGGTGGGTGCGCTCGGAAAAGGCGGCGCTCTCGAACTCGACCCGACACGTGACTGAACGCTCGCCCTAACTTATGCGAGCTTCAATAATGGCGGCGAGCAGATCTGCTCGGCCGGGCATGGTCTCAACTTCGACGAACTCGTGATCGGCGTGGGCTCCGCCTCCCACGGCACCGAGCCCATCAAGTGTCGGAACACCGCACGCGGCGGTGAAGTTCCCATCGCTTCCTCCTCCAACCACCACTCCGACAACGGAAGCGTCATGAGCGAACGCAAGCGGCATGAGCTCGGCCGAGGCTGATTCAGGCATCGGTGGGCGCCCGACCCGACCGCTCACCTCAATGGTTGCCTCTGGATGCACCGGAGCAAGACCTGAAAATGCAGTTTCAATGCGGTGAGCTTCTTCAGCCGACGTCACCCGGACATCGACCCGAATTCGGCTTTCGGCTGGGACAACATTGTCGGCCGTACCCGCAAGAGCAACTGTTGGCGTCACCGTCGTCCCCTGCAAATCATCTGCAAACTCTGCGATTGCGAGCACCTGATGCGCTGCTTCAACAAGTGAGTTCACGCCACGATGAGGTTCGAGACCAGCATGTGCGGCTCGACCGCCGATCACGACTTCGAAGGTGCCGGTTCCCTTTCGGCCTGTCTTCAGTGCTCCACCGTCGCCACTTGGCTCCAATACGAGGACCGTTCCGCACGCAACGGCTCGCTCCTCGAGAAGTGACCTCGACGTAGTTGACCCGACTTCTTCGTCACACGAAAGCAATATTTCAACCCCTGAGCGATCGTTTATCGACGCAACCGCGTGAATTGCTTGCACAATTCCGGCTTTCATATCGAATACGCCCGGCCCGGTGGCCCGACCATTCTCGACATTGAACGGCCGTTGGACAAGCGTGCCTGCGGGAAACACGGTGTCATGGTGCCCCAAAATGAGCACCTTCGGGTCCCCGCCACCGGTCCAGTGCACGTGCGGACCCACCCCTTCATCAATCAGTGTTGGACGCGTCCCTAAATGCCGTTCTATGAGATCAGCAACTATCTCAGCCGATCGTGCCAACAATTGCGGATCACTCGAGGGTGACTCGGCTTCTACAAGTTGCCGGAGATCGTCGATCATTGTTTCGAGCATGTCTCCCATCGCCCTTACGCTAGCCCTGGGTGCGGCCGCTTATCCTCTCAGCCCCAAAGATCAGCACTGAGTTCGTCTCGATGGGGAGGATCAGCCCCTCGCCGACCGACTGCGATCGCAGATGCGTGAACACCTGCCGTAGCTGCAGCTGCGACGAGGTCAAGGTCGCTCAACGTGTCGCAGTGCACGTCAGAATGAGTGCTCCGATGAACCCACCACGCCACAAAACCAGCACAGAACGTATCTCCCGCGCCGACGGTGTCGACGATGTCAACACGTGGAACAGCCACCTGAGTTGAACCCTCCGAGGTGAGGATCTCAACTGGAGATGAACCCGCAGTCACTGCGACAACCTTCGGGCCTCCCTCAAGCAATCGATAAGCAGCCGTCATCACATCGAGCTCTGGATAGAGATACTTAAGGTCCTCATCACTCACTTTGATGACATCTACTGCAGCTACAACCGCATTCAGGCGCGCTCGGTACTCGTCAGGCTCGGTGATCACCAGAGGTCGACAGTTAATGTCGATCAACCCCAACGTTGTGGACGGTCTCTCGACCATGAGCTGAGCGATGTGATCGGCCACCGGCGAGAGAACGAGCCCGAGGCCTCCGGTCAGTATCCACCCCTCGTCAACGTGAGCGTCGCGTCCAGCGGTCTCTTTCGCAGCAGTGCCATCGACATAAAACCTGTACGACGCACTGCCGTCGTCGGACATTTCGGCTAACGCAAGTGTGGTTGGCGATGTCGTGCGGTGCACGTGGTCGACGTTCACCCCATCATCAATCAGCTGGGTTATTAGATCGTCACCAAATCGATCTTCAGAGATTGCGCCGACGAAGGCCGTCTCAACACCAAGTCGACCAAGCGCTCGAGCAGCATTGAAGGGAGCACCGCCGCACACGGCATCTACTGCACCTCCATCGGTGACGATGAGGTCGATCAAGGCCTCGCCAAAGACGGATACCTGCGGCGATGTTGCCATGTCATTATCGTCGCAGACATTTCGCAGAACCGGCGACATTCTCTCAAGCAATGAGGCAAGTTCGTTTTCCTCTGCGAGGATGGGTCCGATGTCATTAGTGACTGTTATCGCTTTCATTGTCGGCACCTTCGTGCTGATTTCAGGGGCTGACATCATGGTTCGCGGAGCGGCACGCATCGCCGCGAGCAGTGGCCTGTCGCCGGTGGTCATCGGTCTTACCGTCGTCGCATTCGGAACGAGTGCCCCTGAACTCGCTGTGAGCATTGGGGCCGCGACCCGAGGCACAAGTGATCTTGCCCTCGGAAATGTTGTCGGCAGCAATATCGCCAACATCCTCCTCGTTCTCGGCTTGTCAGCAGTTGTCGGGTCAGGGCTCGTCGTCGCATTTCGGATCGTCCGTATCGACGTTCCGCTGATGATCGGCGCATCAATTGCAGTCATCGTGCTCGGTCTCGACGGATCGCTCGGACGTATCGATGGTGCGCTGTTTGTTATCGCCCTCCTCGCCTACCTTTCTCGAACGGTGTCATCCGCAAGGTCAAATGCCGATGGCGAAAGCGACCATCACATCGCAAAAGAATATGAAGAGGGTCTTGCAGCTGAAATTTCAGGGACGCACCCGATGTGGCAAAGCTTCGCGCTCGTTGTTGTGGGTATCGCCATGCTCATTATTGGCTCACAGTTACTCGTCACGGCTGCAACAGACCTTGCAACGGCATTGGGGGCAAGTGAATTCCTCATCGGTCTCACCGTGGTCGCCGTCGGAACATCGCTACCCGAAATTGCAACGTCAATCGTTGCAGCCGCTAAAGGTCAACGAGACCTCGCTGTCGGAAACGCAGTGGGCTCGAACTTGTTCAATCTTCTCGCCGTGCTGGGATTTACCTCTGTCATTGCACCGATTGAGGTAAGCAGTACCGCTCTCGGCTTCGACCTTCCGTTCATGCTTGCGGTTGCAATTGCATGTCTACCCATATTCGTGAACGGGTACGTCATCAAGCGTTGGGAAGGTGTGCTGTTCACCGTCTACTACGTCGGCTATCTCGCGTGGCTGGGGCTCGATGCTGCTTCGGCCTCCATTCTCGACGAGTTCAGCTTTGCCATGCTCGTGTTCGTCATTCCACTAACCGCAATCACCCTCATCGTGACTGGCTTGCGTGCAGCGCGTCCGGCGCAAACGGCAGTGCAGTAACCCCATTGCTAAGGGTCGCAGCGGGCACATGGCGGTGGAATTCGAAACCGTTCAGTTGCGAGTTGACCAGACTCCGACAGATTCACCGGGCAGCTCTTATTCCACTACCGCCGATGTCGATACCGAACCCGATGCGTGAGGTCACGGTGACCAACGTTCTCGATCAGGCTTTGGCTCTGGTCTTGCGAAGTACAGGGTCCGCGAGCGCCAGCGCACGGTCCGCAAACGACAGCACGCGCCCGGCAGCGCCCGGGGTGTCACCGTCGACAAGGTTGCCCATGACCTGCAGGGTGATGTTTGCGATTGAGTGAGTTCCGACCGCAACCCGGAGCCCAGTTCGCAACAAGAACGGATGCCCGATGAGGAACGCAAACCGTCGGCCCGTACGAAGGAATGCATCGAATCGCTCGCCAACGGCATCGTCGTAACGGGACTCGGCACCGACGGGATCACGAAGATATTCGTCGGCTGCGAGTATCCCAGATTCGAGCCCGTAGTCGATCCCCTCGCCATTCATTGGATTAACGAGTCCCGCGGCGTCGCCTACCGCCATCCAACCGGGTCCTGAGCGCTTCACCACCGACATTGGCAACCGCCATGCACGTGCTTTTCCGATGTCGGCTCCGAGGCTCCACGAGCCCTCAACCGAAGCTCGGTACGACGCAAGCAACTTGTTGAGATTGAGGCTTTTGAAGCCTTTCATCGTCGACAGTGCCCCAACACCGATATTTACTGAGCCGTCTCCACATGGGAATATCCAGCCGTATCCGGGAACCGGTGTTCCGTGTTCATCGCGGAGTGTGAGGCATGCCTCCAACATCTCGTCGGCATGCCTCGGCGACTCGACATAGCTTCGAATCGCAAGGCCAAACGGTTCGTCAGCGACGCGGACTGCGCCGAGGTCTCTCGCCACAGCGCCGGGTGCACCCGTGGCAACGATCACCTTTTCGGCGTGCACCTCGCGTGTTCCACCTGCGCACTCGACTCGAACACCTCGGACCACGCCATCTTCAATAATCGGCCGTGCCGTCGACTGAAACGACACTGCTGCGCCGGCAGATTCAGCTGCACTGATGAGCTCTGCATCGAGGCTTTGACGAGGCCACACCGCTCCGTATCCTGGGAACCGATCGGTTTCGGGCCATGGCAACTCACGTATTTGGCGCCCAGCGATCATTCGTAGACCAGAGATTCGATGCGATGCATCGATCGGGATATCAAGTTCTTTTAGCGCTGCAACCGCTCGGGGAGTGAGCCCATCACCGCAGATCTTGTCGCGGCCTCGTTCCCCAGATTCAAAGACCGCCACTGATGCCCCTGCCCGTGCTGCGCGCATCGCAGCAGCTGAGCCGGCAGGGCCTCCACCAATCACCGCAAGATCAACTTGTTCGCTCAAGATGGCCCGTCAGTTCTCGCCAGCGATCATGTGATGATGTCGGATGACCTCCGCAACGATAAACCGGAGAAATTTCTCAGTGAATGCAGGGTCGAGGCCAGCTTCGGTGGCAAGGGTCCGTAAACGTTCGATCTGCTCGTTTTCTCGGATTTCGTCTGCTGGAGGAAGCCCGATTTCAGCCTTGTATTCCCCAACTGCCTGGGTGATCTTGAAACGCTCTGCGAGCATGCAAACGAGAGCGGCGTCGATGTTGTCAATACTTGCTCGATAGCGAGACAAACGGTCGTCGTTCACGGGGCACTCTCCTAGATAATGTCCGCTTCTAAAACGCTAGCGGCATTGCGCCTGAAGAGCCATCTCTGCGCAAGTATTGACGGTCATCGTGCAGGACCTGGCCAATATCCGATTGCAATTCGATCGTGCCCGAATGCGTCATGACGAACCTCGTAGTCGACGTACCCGAACTCTTCAAAGAGATACTCCGTCGTCAACCGCTGGTCAGAACCAATTTCGAGCACAAGTGCACCATTTGCCGTCAGAAAGTCGCCTGCCCGGCGAATAATTTCGCGAATTGCATCAAGTCCGTCAGAGCCCGAGTACAGGGCCACTTCTGGCTCGTAAAGTGAAACACTTCTCTCAACATCGCAGCTGTCCTGCGCAATATATGGAGGGTTCGACACGATCACATCGGCCTGCAGGTTCGCCGGTATTACATCGAACCAACGACTCTCGATGATCGTGACATTTCGCGCTGGTCGACCAATCCCTGCAAGGTTCGCCCGAGCAACTGCGAGAGCATCCGTAGAGATGTCGGTCATCCAGATCGACGTGTTATCAACGGGGAGTTCGGTGGCGAGCGACAGACCAATTGCGCCTGAGCCCGTCCCGAGATCGATCACGGTTCGGGTCTCCCCTGCCGCCATTGCGAGCTCAATGGCAACGCCCGCAACCTCTTCGGTTTCCGGCCGAGGAATAAGTACCCGTTCATCGACGAAGAGATCAAGACGCCGAAATGCCCAACGACCGAGCACATATTGCAGTGGCTCACCTGTGCGATATCGCCCGACCATGGCATCAAGATGCGCCACCATACGCTCTGTCACCTCTTCGTCGAGAACGTCGTCGATCCGATCAGCTGACACTGCTACCTCGACCAACCACCGAGCGTGAGTGCGGTCTCCAATGACGTCTGCGGTCGACTCAACGAGTTCGCGAACGGTCGTCACAGGCCACCTTCGGTCTCCTGGGCCAGAAGACGTTCGCGTTCTTCGAGAAGAAGAGGTTCGATGACGTGATCAAGCGCTCCCGCAAGCACCTCAGGAAGACGATGGATCGTGAGACCGATTCGGTGATCGGTTACTCGACCTTCTTTGAAGTTGTAGGTGCGAATCTTCTCGCTTCGGCCGCCACCACCGACCTGGGACCGCCGATCTGCAGACCTCTGTGAATCTTGTTCTGATTCTGCATGTGCCTTGAGGCGAGCCCGGAGCACCTGCATGGCCCGCGCCCGGTTTTGTAACTGGCTTCGCTCATCTTGCATTGTGACCACGAGACCGGAAGGCCGGTGGGTGATGCGCACTGCAGAGTCGGTCGTGTTGACATGCTGCCCTCCCGCTCCCGATGAGCGATACACATCGATGTCGAGGTCACGATCATCGATGTCAACTTCGATTTCATCGGCCTCTGGCAATACTGCAACTGTTGCAGATGACGTGTGAACTCGGCCCTGACTTTCGGTTACTGGCACACGCTGAACACGGTGCGGTCCACCTTCGAACTTAAGGTGCTGCCATGCGTCGTCACCACGAACAATGAACGTCACCTGGTTCGTTCCTCCGAGGTCACTTGAATCGTGAGAGAGCATCTCAAGTTTCCAGCCATGTAATTGGGCGTATCCGCGGTACATGTCGAGTAGGTCTCCTGCGAAGAGATTGGCTTCCTCACCGCCCTCTGCACCGCGAATCTCAACAATTACATTTCGACCTGCGTCTGGGTCGGGAGGAACGAGTAATTCCCGCACGTGTTGCGCAAGCACCTCAAGTTCACGTTGGCCAGCGAGCACCTCTTCTTCGAATCCGGTTCGGTCGTCGCCATCGGCGACCTCGGCGAGTTCAACGGCGGCAGCGATATCGTCGAGTAAACGGTCTCGGGATGCAAGTGCGTCAACAAATGCTTGAAGTTGGTGATACCGCTGCGACACTTTCCGCAACTCATTCGGGTCGGCAGCGGTCGCAGGGTCGGCTAACCGTTGCTCAAGTTCACGGAATTCGCCGGCATGGGCTGCGAGGCGCTCAAAAAGAGCATCGTGCTCGTGAGAAGGCTGCGACATCGTGCTACGAGACTACTCTCAGCGGCTCAGCAGTTCGGCTTGCGACACGATGCGCATCGGACGGCGCGACCGTTCTGCCATCTCGTTGAGCACGGGCAGACGATTACGACCATCGACGGCGACGAGAATCTCAGTCACGGTCTCTCGATGGGCTGACCACTCGGCATGGTCGGCGGCGTCGACGATGGCCCCGAGATCGGTGCCGGTCGTGCAGGCAACAAGCACTTGTTCCCCATCTAGTTGGGCTGAAATGAAGGCGGGAGCCGCATCGGACATGCTGCCGCGCGGCAGCACCCCGGACATCGCCACACGATTTGTCAATGGCGAATCTGGAGACGACAGCACAGTTGCTCTCATCCAACGTTCCGCCGACAGCCGGTTGAGCGGATGCGGGTCGGCAGCTGGATATCGGTATGTCTGAACGAATTCGACAACTCGCACGAGCGAGTCGAGAGCTGGGGCATCGCCGTGCAGCATCTGAAAGGCCTCACGATCCTGTGAACCGACCCCAACCCGTAATTTCCAGTTGTCTTCGAATATCACTCGGCAGACTTCAAGCCCCGCTACTTCGCCGGTGAGCACGCCGTGTTCGATCACAGCCTCGGCCCCCGCCTCAGAGATGATCGATCGAAACTCATCGATCTCGAAGGCACATTCCGATTCAGTCTCAGCAGGCCACGGATCTACCACCGTCAGCGACCTTCCATCGAGGAGGTACACATCAGAATCGATCTTCCACTGACACATTCGACGGGCAACTACCGGTGCTTGCTCTCGACAGTGATCGGGAACAACGACGTCGAGTCGAGCAGAGTTTTTACGGAGATGGAGCGCGATTGCCGCTCCTAATAGGCGTTCGGGTTGGTCGTCCAACCACACAAAAGAACGGGAAGGTTCATGAATTCCGACTCCGCCCGGCATTGGGACAATAGGGACGCCGACGAGATCAAAATGCTCGCGGGCGAGGGACTGCAACGCCGCTGCGATCAGGGCTGGCCGACGGTCATCGGTGACCGCCCCAGTTTCAGGCATAGTGCGACCCCGAAGGGGCTGTGTCACTTCTTGGCGCGCTCGCCATACCGGCGATTAAAACGCTCAACGCGTCCACCGGAGTCAACGAGCTTCTGTTTGCCAGTGAAGAACGGGTGGCACTCGTTACAAAGTTCAAGGATCTGCTCTCCCGAACGGGTCGAGCGGGTCTCGAATGCGCTACCACAGGAGCAGCGAATGGTGACAACTTCGTAATTAGGGTGAATATCGGACTTCATTCTAATTTCTCCTGACTCAGGCCTTCAGAATGTTAGCGGGGGACGAACGAGGAACCACTGGCGATCTCGCTTACATACCGGGTTGTTTTGCGATCTCGGTGAGGAACTCATCGTTTGTTCGGAAGGTCTTCAACCGGTCGACCAGAAGTTCGAGGCCTGGACCCGCACTGCCGTCGGCTGCGAGTCCTGACAGGACACGCCGAAGTTTCCAGACCATCTGCAGTTGTTTCCGATCAAATAACAACTCCTCGTGACGAGTGCTTGACGCATCAACATCGATTGCTGGGTACACCCTGCGCTCAGATAGCTTTCGATCAAGGCGGAGCTCCATGTTGCCTGTGCCTTTGAATTCTTCGAACACCGCTTCATCCATTCGGCTATTCGTCTCGACGAGCGCCGTCGCAAGGATGGTCAACGAGCCACCCTCTTCGATATTTCGGGCAGCACCGAAGAATCGTTTCGGCGGGTACAGCGCACCGGCATCAATACCGCCAGAGAGAATACGACCACTCGCCGGAGCGGCGAGGTTGTAGGCACGGCTCAAACGGGTGATGCCGTCGAGAATGATGACGACGTCTTCGCCATACTCAACCATCCGCTTCGCTTTTTCAATCGCCATTTCCGCAACTTGGGTGTGTTGATCACTTGGCCGGTCGAACGTTGATGCGATGACTTCTCCGCGCACGTGGCGTTGCATGTCAGTGACTTCTTCCGGACGTTCGTCGATCAACAGAACTATCAAGCGAACCTCTGGGTTATTGCGTTCGATCGACGTTGCGATCGTCTTCATAACCGTTGTCTTACCGGCTTTGGGGGGCGACACAATAAGCCCACGTTGCCCCTTACCGATTGGGCAGATGAGATCGATGATCCTCGATGTCATATCGGTCGGATCATCTTCATTCTCGAGCCGAAGCTTTTCATCAGGGAAGAGCGCAGTCATGTCTTCAAACTTGCGCCGCTTCTTTGCTTCTTGTGGTGGACGACCATTGACCGTCTGGATCTCCAGCATTGCCGGATTTTTTTCATTGCGCCCCGCAGGACGCATCATGCCAACGAGGTGATCACCCTTTCGAAGGCCAAATTGGCGCGACATGCGCACAGGCACGTAAGCGTCCTTTTTTGACGACAGGTAGTTATTGACGCGGACGAAGCCGTAACCCTCTTCGCGCATATCGAGGTAGCCATCGACCGGCACGGGGTCGTTGCTGACCGGGGTGTCGTCATCGTCGACAAAGTCACGATCTTCTCCCTGCGGTCCTTCATCGAGTCGGCCACCTTTCCGACGGCGACGTCGGCGACGATTCCGGCTTTCCACGTCTGCATCGCGCTGGCCGTCTTGGCGCTGCCCGTCGCGCTGCTGGCGTTGACCGTCACGCTGTTGGCCATCACGATTCTGACCACGGCGCTCAGATGACTCGTCCTTCGCAACATCTTCGGCGGGCTCCGCAGAGAACTCCAATTCCCACTCGGCTGGCGGTTCTTGGTCAGTTGCTGGTGCCGGTGCGGCCTCAGCAGCCTTTTTCGAAGGAGGGGATGTTGCCGAACCATCAGTTTTTTCTGCCGGTGCATCTTCTTTTTCTGAGGTGGCCGATCGGTCACCACCAGACGTTGACGTCTTCTCGGCGCCAGATGATTCGGTTTGATCTGCGGCGTCACCCGCAGAGGAACCGCCTGTTGTTGCAAGAATCGCAGAAATGATGTCTGCTTTCTTTGAGCGCGCAGTCACCTTGACTCCGAGCGCTTTCGAGATCGCAAGGAGTTGGTCCTTGTCTTTTGTTTCAAGAACTGATTGTTCGAGTGCTTGAGCAGCCACGTTCACCTTCTCTTCGCCAATAGGCGGAATTTCACTTCACATGCGGCCGATGGGATCGGAATGCGTTTGTAGGCAAGCTCAAAACGATGCTTGCGACAAAAGGAACAGCCCTAACGCCACCGGCTACGTGGGACGAAACAGAATTCCTATTTCGGTCGTTCAGAGCGAGCGCCCCGACGCCTCATACTCTAGCACCGATGCTGACCGACAGCAATTATCTCGACACGCGAGAAACCCCTCGGACGAAGTCAGAGACTGCGGCGAGATGAGCGGGAAGATCACTCATCCGCTCCGTGCGCTCCATCAAGTCACCAAGTTCGGGTGGGAGTTCGGGGCGGATGCCCGTTGCCTTCTCAACCGCATCAGGAAACTTCGCCGGGTGAGCGGTCGACAGGCACACGGTTGTGCCGTCTAAGCGGGTTCGCCGTGCCGCAGCCGTTCCGGTTGCGGTGTGAGGGTCGATCAACATTCCCGAATCTCGGTAGACCCGACCGATCTCAGCAAGGGTTTCCTCGTCGTCGACGCGCTCCGCCGAAAATGTGGAAGAGATCCATGTACGGAAGTTCGCTTCCTCAACTTCAAGCGCTCCTGACGAGCGGAAATGCTTGAGTTGCTCTGCAGTGCGTCCTCCGTTGCGGTTGTTCATCTCAAAGAGCAGCCGCTCGAAGTTAGATGACACCTGGATATCCATACTTGGACTCAATGTTGGAACCACTTCGGTTGCCGACATATCACGATGGTTCACGAAGCGAGCCAGAATGTCATTTGCATTCGACGCGATGAGAAGATTATCGATCGGGGCTCCAGTCGATTTCGCGATCCAGCCGGCCAGCACATTTCCGAAGTTGCCCGTGGGCACGCAGAACGTGGCTGGCTCAGCAAACGCTTGCGAGGCCGTCACGTAGTAGACGATCTGGGCCATCACACGAGCCCAGTTAATAGAATTCACAGCTGACAGATTGCAATCACGACGCAACTGTTCGTCCGCAAACATCGCCTTCACAAGATCTTGACAGTCATCAAAGGTTCCATCGACTGCGACCGCATGCACATTTGGCGAATCAACGGTGGTCATCTGTCGTCGCTGCACATCGCTCGTTCGACCACGAGGGTACAAGATGACGATGTCGACATTGTCACATGATTTCACTGCATCGATTGCGGCTGACCCGGTGTCACCACTGGTTGCACCGACAATGGTTACTCGGTCGCTACGTTCAGCGAGAACGTGGTCGAATAGCCGCCCTACCACCTGCAACGCAAGATCCTTGAAGGCAAGGGTTGGGCCATGGAATAACTCTTGAACCCACAGATTGTCTTCGATCTGTACCAGCGGTGCCACCTCCGGGTGGCGAAACGTCGCATACGCATCGCTGACAATGGCTTCGAGCACATCACTCGAAATGTCATCGCCGATATACGTCGCCATGATGGAGGACGCCGTTGACGAGTAGTCGTCAACGGCCGCCGGAAGCGTCGGCCACTTGGTTGGAACATACAAACCACCGTCGGATGCAAGCCCACTCAGCAGTACGTCTGAGAACCCCAATTCAGGGGCAGTACCGCGAGTCGAGACGTATCTCACTTACGCTCCAATCACGCGAATGAGCCCGCCGATCCGGCGAACGACATCGAGTTCACGTAGCTGACGCACAGTGGCCTGCACTGAAGACTCAACCGCCTCGTGCGTGATGAAGACGAGACGAGCTTCCTCACCCGCACCCTCCTGCTCGGCTGCACGGATACTCACACCATGTTCGGCGAACACACCTGTGACACTGTGCAACACCCCGGATTGGTCAAGAACATCAAGAGCGAGCAAATACTCAGCACTAGTTGCGTCAATTTGTCGCACCCTCGCCCGCTGAAACGCTCCAAGAGAGCCGTGTGTGCCCTGATTGCGGTTGACCGCCGCATCAATGAGATCTCCCAGCACAGCGCTCGCAGTTGGATCGCCTCCGGCTCCACGACCGAAAAACATCAATGAACCAACGGCGTCACCCTCGATAAACACCGCGTTGTACGAATCGCGAACCGACGCCAATGGGTGTTGGTTCGGAACCATCGCTGGATGCACTCTGACTGCGACCTCACCTGTGTCGCGATCTTGCTCGGCAATTCCGAGAAGTTTCACGACGTAACCGAGACGCCCGGCGATTGCGATATCGCTCGCAGTGATGTTGCTAATGCCCTCGTGGTACACATCTCCGGCCACGACTTTCACCCCGAAGGCGATGCTCGCGATGATTGCGGCCTTGGCACCCGCGTCAAAACCTTCAACATCGGCAGTTGGGTCACGCTCGGCATACCCCAGACGCTGGGCTTCAGCGAGGGCGTCTGCGTAGTCAGCACCCTCATTTGTCATCTTCGACAAGATGTAGTTTGTCGTGCCGTTGAGGATTCCCATCACCCTCGACACAGGCTCGCCTCGAAGACTTTCTCGCAACGGTCGAATCAACGGAATGCCGCCCGCAACGGCCGCCTCAAACAGCAAATCAACCCCGTTGGAGTCTGCAAGTTCGAAAAGCTCCGCTCCATGATTTGCGAGAAGTTCTTTGTTTCCCGTGACCACCGGCTTTCCGGCAGATAGTGCGGCAACAATGAGTTCACGAGCGGGTTCGATGCCGCCAATCACCTCAACGACAACATCGATTTCCGGGTCAGAGACCACTGCCATCGCATCGTTCGTTAACGAGACATCGCCCAATTCGACGCCACGGTCGCGCGACATATTTCGAACTGCCACCGAAGTGACGACAAGGTTGAGTCCGGTGCGGGCGGCAATCGCGTCACGTTGGGCGCGCAATAGCGGCACCAATGCGCCGCCAACATTGCCGCAACCGAGCAACCCGACGCGAACCGTCCGGGCGTCCGAGGAAACTGCTTGATCTGTCACCCTTGAGAGGCTATCTGCGAGCAGGTGCCCCAGCCCCGACACGCCTCACCGGGCTCCCCCATGCTTCGATAGATCAATGACCTCTGAGAATATCCCTGCACTACAGCACCTTCGATGGGAACACGTCGAAGGAGACACAGTCGGCACCATCGTCCTCAACCGACCAGAGCGCCTTAATGCACTGTCGGTAGCGCTCATGACAGAGATTGTTGAACTCTGCACATGGATTTCGCATCAACATGAGATCAAGGTCGTCATCATACGCGGAGAGGGTCGAGCATTCACTGCAGGTTTCGATCTCGATGACTTCACCAACGTCTACGGCGGATCTAACCCACGAGCAGGCGCCGAACTCGGACGCGTCATGGCAGACACCGTCACCAACATGCGTCAACTCACTATTGCTGCAGTGCACGGACACTGTGTCGGCGGAGGCGTCGTGCTGACCGCTGCATGCGATCTTCGCATGGCTTCAACTAGAACCCGATTCTTAATTCCTGAAGTTGACCTCGGAATTCCTCTCGCTTGGGGAGGGGTTCCACGCCTCGTGCGCGAGGTCGGGCCAGCGGTCGCAAAGGAGCTCATTCTGTCGTGCCGCCCGTTCTCCGCCGACGAGGCCCTACAACTTCGCTTTATCAACCGTGTGGTCGCCGAGGACGAACTCGTCGCAGAGGCCGAGTCATTCGCCGAATCGTTGGCGAGTAAACCCACATTTTCGTTGCTCGCAACAAAGACGCAGGTCAATGCGGTCATGGAAGAGATCGCAGGTACTGGCCGTAGCGCTAACGATGCCGACAGCCTTGTGGTTGCGTTACACGATGAAGAATCGCGGGCGGCATCTCAGCGCTATCTCGAATCACGATCTCGTGCATCTGGCAACAAGTAGTTCGCTGACGTCCTTAAACGAGATCAGAAGACGTCGGTGATGAGAAGGTCGTCGTAGGTTTCGCGTCGAACGACAAGTCTGGCATCACCATCGCTGACAAACACGACGGCAGGGCGCGGCACCTTGTTGTAGTTCGACCCCATCGAATGGCCGTACGCCCCCGTAACCGGGGTGAAGAGCAGATCTCCCACCGCAAGATCTTGCGGTAAGCGTGCGTCAGCGACCAGTACGTCACCGCTCTCGCAATGCTTACCGACAATGCGGACTTCGAGTGACCTCTCTGCGAACGGGTCGCGAACCAGAGCGGCTTCATAGCCTGATCCATACAGAACAGGTCGAGGGTTGTCGCTCATTCCGCCGTCAACCGATACGTACCTGCGAACTCCCGGGATGTCTTTTACCGTGCCAACTGAGTACACCGTGATCGCTGCTGCGGCTGCGATCGCCCTCCCTGGTTCCACCGATACTTGCGACGTCACGCCGAGAGTCTCACATGCTTCACGAAGGACCGAACCCCAGATCGGAATGGTTGGCGCTTCTTCTCCAGCAACATACGGCACGCCAAGTCCACCGCCGAGTACGAGTTCGGGAAGATTGAGAGGAACGGCAAATGCAGCCATCACCTCGGCAGCTTTCGCAAAGCTAGCCGCGTCAAACACATTTGAACCGATGTGGCAATGCACACCAATCAAATTCAGGGCAGGCGAGGCACTCACTCGCTCAACTGCGATGAGTGCATCGCCATTTTCGAGGTTGAAGCCAAACTTCGAATCATTCTGCCCTGTTGAAATGAATTCATGGGTGTGGGCTGAGACACCAGGAGTGATCCGAAGCAAGATGGGCGGAATCGGCGCACGAGAAGAATTGGCGAGGCGGTCCAAACGATCGATCTCATCAAATGAGTCGACGATGATTCGTTGCACGCCCACTTCTATCGCCATCTTTAACTCGGCCACACTCTTGTTGTTTCCATGAAGCACGCACGCCGACGCTGGCACACCTGCAGAGAGCGCAATATGGAGTTCGCCACCCGAGGCGACGTCGAGCATCATTCCCTCTGAGTACGCAAGGTCAGCCATCGCCCGACAAAGAAAAGCCTTCGTTGCGTACACCGCCGATTGATGACCGAACGCCTGTACCGCCTCGCGACAACGAGCTCTCAAGTGCTGTTCATCATAAATGAAGAGTGGGGTTCCGAATTCGGCAGCGAGGTCGGCGACGCGCACGCCACCGATCATGAGTGAGCCATCGTCGGCAACCGATGCATGATCGGGAAGGAGGTTCTGCGGAAGCTTTGTCACATCTGCTCCGGAGCGTCGATGCCCAACAAACCGAGTCCGGCCGACAAGGTTCGAGCGGTGAGGTCACATACCGAAAGTCGAGAACTGCGGGTATCTCCATCAGACTTCAAGACCGGGCACTGCTCGTAGAACGAGGTAAACAATTGGGCGAGTTCGAAGAGATAGGTGCACAGCCGGTGCGGTGAGTTCGACTCAAGAGCATCGGCAACGACCGCCGGGTAGCCCAGCAAGTGCAGACCGAGCGCGCGCTCGGCAGGTTCACGAACTGCGATCTTTCCTGCCGACACACCTTGTTCGGCTGCTCGGCGGAAAATGGAGCAAATGCGTGCATGGGCGTACTGAAGGTATGGGGCTGTGTTGCCGTCGAAGGCGAGCATGCGATCCCAGTTGAAGGCGTAGTCGCGAATTCGATCGGTGGAGAGATCGGCGTACTTCACCGCTCCGATTCCAATCATCTCGGCCACTGCAACTCGCTCCGCATCTGAAAGCCTCGGGTTCTTTTCCTCAACTGCAGCCGATGCACGATCAACAGCCTCCGAAAGCAGGTCGACAAGCTTGACCGACTCGCCACTTCGACTTCGCAACATTTTCTTGTCGTCGCCAAGCACATTTCCGAATGCGACGTGCGTAGCAGATACGCCCTCTGGCATCCAGCCGGCCATCTTGGCAACGGCGAACACCATTTCTAGGTGCTGCTGTTGTGGTGCTCCAATCACATACAACATGAGGTCGGCGCCGAGTCGTTCGACGCGATCGATCACGCACGCAAGATCGCTCGTCGCATAGTTGAACCCGCCGCTTCGCGCTTGAACGATTAACGGCAACGGATCACCGTCTCGATTCGTGAACCCGGGAGGAAACACAACCTTGGCGCCGTCGCTTTCTGACATCAGTCCTGATGCTTCGAGGCGCTCGAGGGTGGCCGGCATCAGAGACTGATACTCGCTTTCGCCCATAAGGTCGTCGTCGACGAGGAGAACGCCCAACTGCTCGTACACGGTGTTGAAATACGCCGTCGACATCGCGACAAGACGATCCCACAACACGTGTGTTTCGGGGTCACCACTCTGCAGCAACACAACGCGCTGTCGAGAGCGTTCCTGAAACTCCTCTGATTCGCTGAACTTTGTATTCGCCGCCTTATAGAAACCGTCCAGGTCGCCTTGACCAAGACCAGAGGCCGCAACTTCTTCGCCAAGGTCAAGTAAGTGCTCGATGAGCATTCCAAATGGTCGTCCCCAGTCACCAATGTGGTTCTCTCGAATCACCTTGTGCCCTGCAGCGGAATACATCCGGACGAGAGCATCCCCAATGACGGTCGAGCGAAGGTGGCCGACATGCATCTCCTTTGCCACATTTGGAGCGGAGTAATCGATCACTACAGTTCGTGGTTCAGCACTCCGATGCAACCCGATGTCTTCATCGTTTGTGACTTCGGTCAGCAAGGAATCGATGGTGCTATTAGCGAAGGTGATGTTGATAAACCCAGGTCCTGCAACCTCAAGCGTCGCGCAAAGATCGTCAAGTTGGCCTGACTCGACGATTTCGGCTGCGAGATCTCGGGGGTTGCAATCAAGTTGCTTCGCAAGAGACAGTGCACCGTTTATCTGCGCGTCAGCGTGATCACTCGGTCGCACCACGGGGTCAACCGCGCCCCCACCAGCGCGATGAGAGAGCCATGGTTCCAATCGCGCCGAAACAAGGGCAATCGGGTCGGTTGCCGCTGTCTCTACAAGTGCTCGTTCATTTGCCATTGAACCACCATTGTGGCGGGAAGAGCGCTGAGAACGTCACCACGACAACAACGTGTCAGATCGTTGTGACGCAAAACGTGTCGCCAAACGCAAGGGATGACTCTGTCGTCACCTCACCAACGTTGTCTCCATGAAGTGCAGCGAGCATTCCACGGACCATTCCGCGGTCGACTGCGCAGATCACCGGATTCTCTGTCGCAATGTCACCAAATGGGCAATGGTCGTTAATGATTCGCAACTGATTTGACCGATTATCGGCGTGGGCAGCGAACCCATGAGCGGTCAATGCATCTGCGACTGAGCGCATCGCAGCCCGAAGTGATTTCTGGCCACGCTCGATCGTTTCACCGGTGAGGCCCTCGGCCATTGCGCGTCCGTATTCTGCACCGACCTCCTCCGCAAGTGCCTCAGCCTCATCTCTCGGCAGTTTCGTCAACGCTCGACCAAGAAGAGACAGCACAAGATCATCGCTTCGAACCGGGAACTCCGTCACCACATCATCGACGGCGACATACCGCTTTGACGGGCGGCCAGCAGAGCCAGAGCCTGCACGGCCGCTACGCACTTCGAGATATCCGCCTGCCGCAAGCTTTTCAAGATGGTGCCGAGCAACGTTTGCGTGCACTCCGACTTCTTCGGCGACTTGAGAAGTGGTCACTCCCTCACCATCGACAGCATCACGAGCGAAAAGGTAAACCTTACGACGCGTCGGGTCTCCAAACGCGTCAGTGATTGCGGATACCGTCGCACTGAATAAAGCGGTTGAGGTCGACTTTGACGCCACCATCAGAATCCTAGAAGGAATTTCCACTACCGCCGTCGTGCAAACCACAGCACCGCTCGCCAGAATGGACGACATGACAACGTCGAACGAACAACTCGTCGAAGCTCTACGTCCCGTCCAGGACCCCGAGCTTCACCGATCAATCGTTGACCTCGGAATGCTTAAGCGTGCAGAACTTCGCGACGATGGCACCGCAGACATCCTTGTTGCCCTCACCATCGCTGGCTGCCCACTGCGCAACGAAATTCAACAACGTGTCAACGGCGCGGTTGCGACATTGCCCGGCGTCACCGGAGTTGCTCTCGAGTTCACGGTCATGACCGATGAAGAGCGCGCCGCCCTCCGCGAAATTATTCATGGAAGCCCGGCTGGAACCGCCGGGCAGCAACAAGCTCACGGCCATGCGGAAGGCCGAGCAATTCCATTTTCCGAGCCTGGCTCAACGACTCGACCACTACTCATTTCGTCGGGCAAAGGCGGTGTCGGTAAGTCAAGCGTCACTACCAACCTTGCCGTCGCTCTGGCTCGACTCGGCCACACCGTTGGCGTTGTCGACGCCGATATCTACGGATTCTCCATTCCACGAATGCTTGGAACCGACCGTCAACCAACTGTGGTCGACGAGATGATTCTCCCTCCCGAACGCTGGGGTGTTCGCTGCATCTCCATGGGCTACTTCGTTCCTGACGGCGAGGCTGTGATCTGGCGGGGACCAATGCTGCACAAAGCGCTTGAGCAATTTCTCACCGATGTCTACTGGGATGCACCCGATTTCCTTCTCATCGACATGCCACCAGGAACTGGTGACATTGCTCTCAGCCTTAGTCAGTATCTCCCTCGGGGCGAGGTGTACGTCGTCACCACACCACAGCCTGCGGCCCAAAAGGTGGCACGATTGTCAGCCGCAATGGCAGAGAAGGTCAACCTGCCGGTTCGAGGCGTTATCGAGAACATGTCGTGGTTCACCGGTGACGATGGAACGCGTTACGAACTGTTCGGTGCAGGTGGCGGTCAAGAACTTTCAGAAGAATTGGAAGTCCCACTTTTGGGGCAATTGCCGCTCGTACCTGCACTCCGCGAGGGTGGAGATGACGGGCAGCCAATAACGGCAGTTGATGGAGACTCAGATGCTGCTCAAGCATTCATGGCAATCGCCGAGCGCATCGCAGTTGACCTTCGCCCGAGGAAGGTCTTCAGCCCAGAACTCCGAATCGTCGACTAGTTAGTTCGGTGGAGCTGATACCCCACGACCGATTCGGACTCATCGTTCAAGATGCGATCGATCTCATCCCGGACGAACTAGGCGCAGTCCTCGACAATGTGGCGATCGTGATCGAAGATTCCGCTCCCGATGAGCCCGACCTCCTCGGCGTGTTCGATGGTGTTCCCATAACCAAGCGCAATGGCTTGGAGTCGCCTTCGGTCATAACGATCTTCAGACATCCGCTCTGCGCGAGTGCTACTGATGAACGAGAGCTCATCGACGAGGTTGCCATCACGGTGATCCATGAACTCGCTCATGCGGCCGGGATTGATGACGACCGACTCGATGAGCTCGGGTGGGGCTAGCCCGCCCGCGGCGATAGTTTGCGCTTATGGACGCAGCGAGCGAAGGGTCAGCTCCTCTTCCCCCGCCCCCGCCATCCGGACTCGTCAGCGGTGACTACGTAATAAAGCCTCTCGGCGGTCTTGTCACCGCCATCACTGTTCTCGTGCCGATCACTGCAGGCCTCGGATTACTGTTCGCACTCCTCAATGAACTGTCTTTGAACGACGCCCGATTGTTCCTTGCCGGATCGATCTCCGAAACCGAATTCGTGAACTCCTACGGGCCGGGGCTCACCCTGCAACTCGCCCAAACCCTCACACAGCTCGGTGCAGGTATCAGCGTCATCGTCTGGATGAGACGGCTCGCATCACATCACGAGCAGATTGGAAGGACGTCAACTTGGAAACCGGCCTGGGCGGTCGGCGGGTGGTTTGTTCCACCTCTCATCTTCTATGTGATTCCGTTTCTCATGTTCCGAGAATTGTGGAAGGCCACCGATCTACGCAGTGAGTCGTGGACCACGTCACCATCGAACCCCCTCATCACCGGGTGGTTCATTACATTCGGAATCCTCCCCACCGGACTCGCCATCGGACAGTGGCTTGATCGAGCCCCGCTCCTTGGCTCCGGCGCATCGGCAATGGCTGAAACTGCAATCAATCAGCGTCTCATCATTTGGGGATCTGCCCTTACAAGCGTTGCCTCCGCAGCACTGTTCGTCGTGTTTGCTCGTCAACTCACCCGCCGGCATGAGGCAGTGCTGCAGAGCCGGGGAGTTAACTGAGATGGCGATCTACTTTGTCCGGCACGCAAAAGCTGGCGAGCGCCGTGTGTGGTCGGGAGACGACATCGACCGTCCGCTGTCAATGACGGGCTGGACACAATCACACGCCCTCGCAACGCGCTTGAGCACACTCGAACCAAGCACATTGCTCTCCAGCCCGTATGTTCGATGTATACAGACCCTTGAACCACTCGCTGAACTCGCCGGTCTCGACATCACTATCGAACCCCGGATCTGCGAATACGAACCCTTCGAGCCCGTGCTCGATCTATTAGCCGAAGTTCCTGATCGAGCTGTGCTATGCAGCCACGGTGACATCATTCCGGCAACCATTACCGCTCTTGAACGCCGAGGTATGGAAATCACCTCGCAGCCCGATTGGCGAAAAGCCTCTGTCTGGGTGATCAAACGCTCGAAGCGGGGGCGGCTTTCAAAAGCAAAATCGTGGCCGCCACCCAAACGGGGGACGAAGAAGAACTAGCCACCCACGCCGAGTTCATCAGCAAGATTCTGAACGAGATCTCTCACTTCCGCCGGCGGGTTCGCAGCAAGACACGCAGCGACAAACGGTTTCGCTGCATCTGCATCTTCGACAAAGCGATACTGGATGATTCCCAAAAAGCACAGCGGGTCTGCATATGACGGATCAACTTGAACCGCTTCTACGAGTAGATCAACGCCTTCAGAAAATTGTGCGGCTCCCTCAACATCGTCTGGATTCTGTCGAGCAGCGAGGGCGAGGGTCCAACCTCGATACGTCAGCGCCTCCACATTTGCGGGATCTTCAACAAGCACCAGTGCGTACAGATCAGCGGCTCTTACCGGGTCGACAAAATTGACCGATCGTGCCTCTGCCAACAGAACAGCCGCACTATCTCGAGAGTCGAGGCCGGTCATCGACTGGCCTGAAAGCCGCTCTCCCAGCGCGTTGGCAAGCACGAAGGCGAGTGCACCACCGACCACCAGCACAACAGCGATCACACCAGATGTCGCTTTCCAATCGAAACGGATTCGGTGCTGTGGTTCAGTGGCGTCAGCATCAAGCGACTTCAATACCTCAGCTGCTCTCGACACGTAACCCCTGCGCAGTTCGGCGTGATCTTCCGCTGAAATATCTCCCGCTGCCAGCTCCCGATCAAGATCGTCGAGCGATGCGAACAGAAAATCTCGCTCGCTTACTAACGCGTCACGATCTTCAGTCATCTGATGCGCCTCGATGTTGCTCACGGGCCTGTTCGACGAGGTCGTAATCACCTTCGGTTGGCACTCCAAGTGCCGCTGCCTCTGCGCGCCATCGCTTAAAGGCGAACCACAGTCCGACAAGTCCGATCATGAGGCCCGCTGCCGGCAGTGCCCAAATCAACGCATCGAATCCTGATGAACTCGGCACAAGCAACACTTTTCCACCGTACGAATTCGCAATCGCCAAAAGGATTTCATCATCGGCTGCGACCCCGTCGTACACCGACGCACGAATCTCGGCTCGAATCGCTTCAGATGCCGGGTTACGAGACTCAAACACACTCTCTCCGTCACACACCGGGCATGCCACCCGTCGAGAGATTGCGTCGATTCGATCACCAGGATTGAGAGGGCCCGAATCGCGGGTAGCCCCAATCGCAAGTAATGCAACCGCAACCACAAACATCGCCGCCCAAGAGGGCCACGCTTTGAGGTGACGAAGCGCGCTCACAACCGCTCCCTGAGGTTTTGAATGCTCGTCGACAAAAATTCGGCGGATACCTCAGAAATCACTCGGCCTCGAACAATGCCATTCGGATCAATGATCCACGTCTCCGGCACTTGAGCGACACCGAACCCGTTCTGGAATGAGTAGTCATCATCGAACACCACCGGCCAATCGCCGCCAAACTCGTCAAAAAACGCAGCAACGTCAGCGGGGTCGTCGTTCTGAACAATGGTGTAGAACTCTGCCCCGTTGATGCCCAGACTGCGCTGCTGGTCGACAAATTCGATGAGTTCTGGATGCTCGTTTCTGCAGGGAATGCACGTGGAAGTGAAAAAGTTGAGCACAACCCACGAGCCGCGCCGGCGAGACAGCTCAAACACTGTTCCGTCGTTCAATTCGCCTACGGCAGCCGGTGCTGCACGATCGAGCAGCACGGTCTCGGCGGTATCGGAGGACGGCTCAACGGCCAGCAACACTCCGAAGAGCACCGCGAGCACCACTGCAACGGCACCCGCAACAAAAGGGGCCACTCTGCGTGGAGGCGCCGTTGTTGACTCAGACATGCTGACCACTCGTTATCAGAGCCGACGTCGGGTCGGTCGGCCGGCGAGACCGCCGAGATGGCAACGCAGACAACACCGTGCCAATCGCCATCACTGCGCCGCCGATCCAGAGCCACAGCACCATCGGCTTCACAAAGACTCGAAGCACGACCTCGTCAGCATCGGTCGCTGGAGGGTCATTCCCGTCGATCGTCAAATACACGTCGCTTGTCCACCCGGTACGGACACTCGGAGTTGGAACCGTCATCCCCTGCTGAAGATACGTTGTCACCGCCGGTGCATACACCTTCGTGTCATCGAGCAGAATGTCTGCCATCACCACATCGGCTCGTGCCGTGACCTCTGTTGATACTCCAACAAATTCAAACGAATGACCCGACCATTCCACCCGCTCACCTCGGCCGATGGTGAGCGTGGCCGAGTGGGTGTAAGAATTCGACGCAGCGAGCGCAACTGCGATGAGAATCACACCGATGTGCACCAGCATGCCGCCGTTGGCTCGACCAACGAGGCCTCGCAGGCCCTGACGGCGGGTAGCCAACATGAGTTGCCGACCCGCAGCTCCGCCGGCAAATCCACCCAAGAAAAACGCAAGCAGAGGAGCGAGCCCATCGGCACCAACCACGACCGCAACCGCGAGGGACGCAATCCCGCACCACGCTGGCCAAAACAGTCTGTCACGTAACGTTCCTGCCGATGCCGTTCGCCACGGCAACACTGGCGCTACCGCCATCAAAAATAGGAGGATCAACCCGATCGGCATCGATAAACGATCGAAATAGGGAGCACCAACAACGGTCTGACGATCTTGGAATACCTCAACGAGCAACGGGAAAATGGTTCCGAGCAAGACGATGAAGGCAAATAGTGCGAAGACAACGTTATTTGCGAGGAATGCGCCTTCACGTGATACCGGTGAGTCGATCCGACCCGGGGCTCGAAGTGCATCACCTCGCCAGCCGATTAAGCCCAACGATACGAGGACCACCACACCAAAAAAGCCAAGTAAGTAGCCATCGACCTCGCCTGCGGCAAACGCGTGCACGCTGTTGATGACTCCAGATCGCGTGAGAAATGTGCCAAGGATGGTCAGCGAAAAGGTCGCGACGAGAAGGCTGAGATTCCACACCCGCAACATTCCGCGGCGTTGCTGCACCAAAACCGAGTGAATGTACGCCGTTCCCGTCAGCCAGGGAAGGAGGCTTGCGTTCTCAACCGGGTCCCAGGCCCACACACCACTCCATCCGAGAACCTCGTAACTCCACCAGCCGCCAAGCAGGATGCCGATGGTCAAGAGGCCCCAAGAGAGCAGAGCCCACCGCCTCGTTTCCAGGAGCCATCCCTCCCCAACGCGACCGGTGATGAGCGCAGCAATTGCGAACGCAAACGGAACCGTGAACCCGATGTATCCGAGGTAAAGCAACGGAGGATGGAAGAGCACAAGGATGTGGTTCTGCAGCAACGGGTTGGGGCCCGGGCCGTCAAAACCGACCGGCACCGTCGCACCGGGCGCGAATGGTGATGCAGGCCCAAAACTCACAAGGGCGAAGAACGTCATGACGACGAACATGACGACCAGAGCCCAAGCGACGAGCTCGTCATCTCGGCGCCTTGCGAATCGCAAGGCAACCCCTCCGGTGAAAAGCGCAAGAACGATCACCCAAAGCAAAATCGAACCCTCTAAGGCACTCCACATCGCTGCAACGTTGTAAAGCGCCGGCGTTGTTGACGATCCGACACGCTGAACGAAGTCGATCGAGTAATCACGCGAGAACAGAGCCCACTGCATCGCCACCACCGCCAGCACGGAGCCAGCGACAATAATTGCGGCATATATCGGCGCTTGGCGAAGCGCCCGACGATTCTCGCCGATGATTGCTACCGACGTGGCAAGCGCTCCGACCGAAGCCGCCACGAGTGCAATGAGGAGGCCGGCATTCCCGAGCGCTGCACTCATGCTGAACTATCGCACGCCGCCGAGTCGGCTTCTGCCTCTTCTAAGCGATCATCGTTTACTGCGACGTAGTCCTCGGAGTGTTTCACTTCAACACGGTCACCCAAGAACATTCCCGAAGACTCGTCGAACACCCCGTGAACGACCACTGGCAGACACTCTTTGAAAATGCCGCCGGGTTCCCCGGCATATTGCACCCTCACCGACGCTCCGTTGAATCGGATATCGAACAGTGTTGCGCCTGTCACAACGACAACAGTCCCCTCGCCCACCGTTCCTTGAATTCGGAGGCGCCGACCAGTGTCGCACCCGGAGCGTTTCCCGACTTCATCGACGTTGCAGTAGTAGTCGACTGCGGTTGAAAGCGCCTGGGTGATCACCACACCTCCCGCCACAACGACGAGAGCGAGCACCACCATTGGCATAATCCGTTGGCGCTGACGCTTCGGCGATTGTTCGGGGCGAGGGGTGAGATCTGGTGTGCTCATAGCCACGGCTTTTCTTCGTCAGACATACCATCGGAAAGGCTCTTTCCCGATCTGATCGTGCGCCAAGCGAAGATCAGAATTGAGCCAAAGGTGATGGCGTATGAACCGAGAATGAATCCGGCGTCTGTCATGCGGTGACACCGCCCTCAGCCCGCCGCTGTGCGAGAGCAGCATCAAGACCGGTCTCTGCAGAGAGATCGATCATCATCAGTACTCGGGAGCGATGCAGCAGCAACCAGAGAAAGAGCAAGGTAAACGCAACAACCCCGACGAAGAGCGAGAACAACATCAAGCCGTCGAGAGAGACATCGAGGTCAGTGCCGAGAACCGTCGCCTCCTGGTGCAGGCTTCTCCACAACTTCACGCTCCAGTGCACCAATGGTACCTCTAGCACAGCCAAGAGCCCGACGATTGCGCTACGACGAGCCCGCTGCGAGCGGGAGCCTTCGAGCCCTCGCACAGCGAGATAGCCGATGTAACTGATGAACAACAGTGCCGTTGTCGTTAGACGTGCATCCCACTGCCAATAGACACCCCAAGTGATTCGGCCCCACAGCATGCCCGTCACCAAAGTAACTGCCATGAAAACGACGCCAATCTCGGCTGAGGCACCCGCTACTCGATCAGCCTGCAGCGAGTGACTCTTTCCAAACAGATGCACTGCAGAGGCAAGCGCTGTAACGATGAAAGCGAGATATGCAAGCCACACCGACGGAACATGGACGTACATGATGCGAACTGCATCGCCTTGGTCGCGATCGGCGGGTGACAACAAGAGGCCGAACACGCCGAGCCACCCAATCATAACGATGGTGAGAGCACCCAAGACGCGCGTCGCTGCCGTCGCAGTACCACGACGAGACGTCGTCGAAACGGTGGAGGGGGGTTCCAAAGTCATGCTGTGCTGTCTACCTCAGTCATCGATGAGTGGACCAAACGCTAACGAGCCTCCGAAACTGAATGCAACGGCGAACACCGAAAGGAGGCCTAACCACGGCCAGCCTTCCGACACCACCGTTCCTCCAGCTCCGAACGCCGCTTCCGCCGCCCGTGTCGCCCCGATGAGGACAGGAGATGCAACCGGCAACACGAGGAGCGGGAGCAACGACTCCCGACCCCGAACACCAGATGCAAGACCTGCGTAAATCGTACTCACTGCTGAGAGGCCACACGTTGCGGAGATCGACGACGTGACGAGCAACACAAGGCCGGAGATCCGAAGATCAATGCCGTACATCACGATCGCTCCGACGATGAGAACTGCCTCGAGAACGACGAGCTGCACAATGAGTGCGAACCATTTCCCCCAAAACACTGCTGACATATCGGCTCCGGCGACCCGAAGCGCATCGAGAGCGCCGTCCGCGATTTCGACTACAAAGCTACGCTGGACGATGATCATCGAGGAGAACAGCATCGCCAGCCACACCAGACCCGGAGCAGTTCGTTCGAGGATCACGTCTCCATCAAGTGCGAAGGCAAACAGCACGAGCGTTACAAGAGCGAACGGCACGATCTGAGAAGTGAGCACTTTCGACCGTTGCTCAATTCGAAGATCTTTGGCGCAGACCGCTCGAACCGTTTGCAGGCGACTCACTGAACTCATTGAGGATCACCCACAACCACTCCACCGGCAAGACGAACTTCCTTCGTCGCAAGTTGCTGAGCGCGATCGAGCTCATGGCTTGAAAGCATCACGGTTGCCCCCGATGCAGATGCTCGGCGAAGCACCTCGTCGACTTCGTCTCGAGCATCACTGTCAAGGCCTGCATGGGGCTCATCAAGAAGCCAGAGCCCGGCTCGCCTCACCACCAAAATCGCAAACGCGGTACGCCGGCGCTGACCTGCCGAGAGCCCGCGAACCCGCACCGATGCGAGTCGTCCATCAAGCCCCATAATCGACATCGCTTGGCGCAACTCGTCGTCCCCGGCTCCGATGAGCGAACCCCAGAATTCGAGATTTTCACGCACGGTGAGATCGTCGTAGAGACCATTGCTGTGCCCCACTATCCCAACCCGGCTTCGCACACTCGCTCGCTGATACCTCAGGTCTGCTCCCATCACCATGCCTTCACCGCGAGCAATCGGAACGAGACCGGCACAGACGCGAAGCAGGGAGGTCTTCCCTGCACCGTTTGGGCCCGTCAACATCACCACTTCGCCACGGTTGACTGAAAGGTCAAGGCTCGCAAGCGCGGGGAAATCCCCCAGCAACACCACGACATCTCGCAGTGCCACCGCAACCGATTCGTCACATTGTGCGGACAACTCCACGCCCACACGCTAGGCGCACTCGGCGCAACTCACCTCCTCTGGCCACATCACAACGACAGATAACGTGAGTCCGTGCCACAACGCCGCCCCCGCGCAGACTCTGAATCTGAATACAGCCTGCGCAATGTGCTCGTCAGAGCCCATCGACAAGGCCCCACTGCGCGATGGGCAAGGTTCTATCGCCGCCATTGGCGACGGCTCCGCACCCGAAGTGCTCAACGATGGGAGCGACCGGCAGAACCTCACGACTGGCGATGGACTGTCGGCTTAGTCGGCCGAGCGCTGGTCACCGCAGGCGTCCTAATGCTTGGCTTCGTCGGCTACCAACTTTGGGGAACGGGGCTGAGCACTGCCGCAGCGCAAGCTGATCTCAAAGCGCAGTTCGCCGCATCGCTGCAAATGACACCACCTGAGACGCCGCTCGTCCCGACCGAGGTTCCTACCACTTCAGACACAACCACTTCAGTCCCCAACTCGGTCTCGCCGACGACAACATTGGCACCGGAGCCGGTCGGCTCAGCCTCCAGTGAGATTGAGCGCCCGGTGATTCCAGAGTTTTCGTCGGGTGATGTAGTTGGTCAGATCGTCATCCCGTCAATTGATGTTGATTTCTTCGTCGTATCTGGTGTTGGGGTTGAAGAGTTGCGTCTCGGGCCGGGCCATTTCACAGATACCCCGCTACCTGGCCAGCTCGGAAACAGCGCAATCGCAGGTCATCGGACAACCTTCGGCCAGCCATTCCATGACCTAGACAAGCTCTCAGCAGGTGATGAGATTTTCATCACCACGGTCTTTGGCACCTATACCTACGCTGTTCGTGACCTCACAGTGGTCGAACCAACCGACTACGGGGTCGTCTCCACAACAGACCCAAACATCGCAACGCTGACGCTGACGACCTGTCACCCGAAATGGTCCGCTGCGCAACGACTTGTCGTCTCCGCCGAGCTCAACGAACTCCTGTCAGACCCTGTGCTGCGAACCGAAAACATTTCCGACGAACCCACCGGGGAGATCAGAACTGCTAGCTCGCCAGCCGAGAGCAGCGCATCAATGCCGACTGCGACCACATTGCAAGCAGGGACCTCCACGACAACGACCGCAGGCATGCTTGAAACGGAGCCCTCTCAGCCGGCGTCAACACCCACCGAACCAAGCACCGGTACTTTGCAGGGCGAACAAGCCTTCTCCGCCGGGTGGTTTCACGACTCGACCGCACTCATCCAGGCACTTATCTGGACGATCGTTCTCATTGCGCTGCGAGGAGCAGTCACCCGAGTGAGCGCTCGACGGAGAAGCTGGTGGCCAATGCTTCCCATCTCACTTGCTCCGGCTGTGATCGGGCTGTATTTCCTCTACGTCAACATGAACAATCTCGTGCCACCAAACCTGTGATGGCCTCGGCTACTCGGCGAGAAAGCGCGCAGGTCGCTTCTCCGTAAAAGCAAGACGCCCCTCTTCGGCGTCGCTCGATGCCCACGCACGAAGACGAAGATCCTCACTGTGCGAAGAGGCATCTGGAGATCGCGCTGACTCATCCAGACCTGCTTTATGAGCAACCACCGTAAGCGGCGCCTGCATTGCAACTACCCGTGCCCACTCGATGGCATCGCCCACATCACCAATGCGGTGAACTGACCCTGAACGATGCAACCGATCAGCGTCAAATACTTCTGCGCCGACCAACATGGCTCTCGCAATACCCCAACCAAACTCCCGGGTCATGCGATCGATCGTCCACTGATCAACTGCGAGTCCAAGCTTTGCGGCAGGAATTCCAAACGTGCTCCGCTCGGTTGCGATCCGGAGGTCACAAGACATCACGAGTTGAGTTCCAGCACCGAGCGCAGGTCCATCGATCGCCGCAATGACCGGCACCTCACACTGGGCAAGCGCTTGAAGCGCAGCCCCTAGAGCAGTATGGAAAACTTCTGACTCGACTCCTGAGAGATCCGCGCCCGCACAAAATGCCGGCGGCTCACCTGTGAGGATGACAACACGTGTCTCCGGTAAGGAGACCTCCGCGAGAGCATCAGCGAGTTGGTGCAACGTCTCGGTGTCCACTGCATTTCTGCGATCGGGTCGATTGATAGTGAGGAGAAGAATCTCCGATTGTGGCCATTCCACTCGTACCATGGGTGCACCCTATGGCAGATGAACAAGGACTCTTGAATCCCACCGATCAGGTTCGACAGCGACGTGCTGTAGTCGCGCGCTGGACACTGCTCGCCAATCGCGTCGGTTATCTCGTTCTTGCCCTTGCGGTAGCGACCTTCATCATTGCGTTCGCCATCGGGTTTTCGTCCATGCTGGCAACCACTGTTGTTGTATGCCTCATCATCTCGTTCGTGCTGCTTGCGCCGTCCATCGTTCTTGGATACGCCGTGAAAGCAGCCGAGCGAGAAGATCTCGAAAACAATCTGTAGACCCACCCTTTTCCCTCACTTCGACATGACTCAACTCCGACTGACGGCCCCGATTCGTCGCCAACACATCCTCGACTGCGCCCTTCCAATCTTTGGGGAGCGCGGCTTCCATGACACCTCAATGAATGACATTGCTAATGCTGCCGGCATCACGAAGCCGGTTATCTATCAACACTTCGCCTCGAAAAGATCTCTGTATTCAGCACTCATTACCGATCTTGGTGAGGAAATGATCGCAGCAGTCACTCAGGCGACCGGTAATGCGATCGACGACAAAACCCAGACCCAGCGGGGCTTTCACGCCTACTTCACATGGGTCGATCGGCATAAAGATGGTTTCCGAGTGCTCTTCTGCGGAGCCGCCCAGCGCGACAACGAATTTGCGTCACACCTGCGGCAAATCAGATCGGGGATTGCGGATGCAGTGGCGTCGATGATCGTTGCCGATATCGACCCCGAAGAGCAATCGCTGATCGCTCACGCCATCATCGGTCTTGCCGAGGGAGCGAGCCGCAGACTCATCGAGAACAATCTCGAATTCGACCCCGATGCGGTCGCTACCGCAATGAGCGCGCTCGCGTGGGCAGGTCTACGAGCCCTTAACCCAACGTCGTAATGATCGAGTAGCGGTTTCGACGACTTCGTCTGAACGCCTTTGCATAAACCAACATAAGATCCCCCTCCGAGATATGAGTAGCTCACACATCTTTCTTGCGTTAGTAGCTTGTCCGATATTGGCAGCGTGCGGTTCCACCTACATCGAAGAATCGCTTCTTGAATCCTCGACAACGACCGTTGAAATCGTTGAGGTCACCGAGCCACCTGAACGCACCTTTTCAGCACACCTTGATGTTATAGATCAAGCGCTCAACGACCTCAGTGACGCAATCGTCGACAACGATGGCTCAGCGGATGTCATCTTGGCGACGATTCTCGAGTCGTGGAACAGCATTGAGGCCCAGGTCAAAGCTGACTTTGCCGAAAGTCACTTCGGCTTCTACGAGGTGATGGTTCTCGCCGAACTTTCGGTTGAGCGCCGTCGGCCGGCCGATGCATCAAAGGCGTGGAAACTTTTCATCGATGTCGCCGCCTCAATTCAATAATCATTCGACACGCGATCCACGAGATGTGGCCTGATGCTGCGTCACCTAGGTCATCGATGCGGGTAGCGGTCGCAAGTGCACGACACTCAACCGCTGAGTTGAGCGTGTTAGCGCAACAAAGAGAGACCGCAAGCCGCGATCATTCGATTCAACAATGTCAGCAGGCTCAACAACAATTACACCGTCAAGTTCGAGACCTTTCACCACGCTCACCGGCACAACGGTGATGCCCCTTCCAAGGCCCGCTGCGGCTCGACCGTGTTGAACACCTGCGTGGTGAAGAGCGGCAGAGATCTCATCGCAACGATCATCGGTTGCAACCACCGCCACCGATCCGCTTGCCAACTCGTCGCTCAATCGACGAGCTTCTTCAGCAACAACCTGACACAAGTCTGGCGTGAAAATGATGTGCGGATCCGTATCACCCTCACGAACAGAATCTGGCGCGCGCAACCCTGGCGCAGCCGACGCCATTACCCGATTCGCAAGGTTCATGATCTGCTGAGGGATGCGGTAGCCAACCGACAGACCGATCACCCTTGGCTCTCGGAGGCTTGGAAGGTACTTGAGTACATCGGTCCAATCAGACGGTGCTGAGGGACCAGTTGCTTGAGCGATATCACCAACAACCGTCATCGAACCATTCAGAGACCTTCGAGAAACCATCTTTAATTCCATTGGTGAGAGGTCTTGAACCTCGTCGACAACGATGTGGCCGTATGACCGAATCTCGTCAGCATCGTCGATTTTGCCTGCACGGTTTGGTCGGGGCCCGAGCGCCTCGCGGGCATCGTCGAGCAACGCTACATCGGCAGCAGACCATTCAACCTCGTCAACTGATGCCATCCGCCGACGGTAAAGCAAGCTCTGCTCCTCGGCACCCAACAGCTTTCCACTCGCCGAACGAATGAGCGGTAATGACCCAAAGAGATCATGAAGTAACTCGGCCGGGGTGAGCACCGGCCACATCCGCTCAAACATTTCACGGACGTCGACTCGCCCACGCAGTTCGGCGCGCACGGCGTCTGGCGTCACATCTTTCTCCCGCCAGTTTGCAGCCAACGCTGACCAGATCTCATTCTCGACATTTCGCCGGGCGGCATTGTGACGGCGCTGTCCCCGGCGTGCGCTTTTGATGATGGCTTCGCTTTCAGCAGCGCGAAGTCGCACGTATCCCGATCTGAACGGGAACGTCACGTCGTCGCGCAAAGGTCGTTCACGATCTCGAATTGCACGGTCAATCACCTGTGACATCTCGGGCTTGCCCTTTACCCTGGCGGTCGCTTCGGTATCTGTTCCACGAACTTTCACGCCAGGGATCAAGTCAGCGAGCACAACCTGCTCGATACCTGCCTCTCCTAACGACGGCAATACCTGTTCGATATAACGAAGAAACACCCGGTTCGGGCCGATCACCAGCACGCCTTGATCTTCGAGTGGGAATCGATGGGTGTAAAGCAGATACGCAGCACGATGAAGTGCCACAACAGTTTTCCCAGTGCCAGGACCACCTTGCACCACCAGAACACCTGACTGAGGCGACCGAATGATTTCGTCCTGCTCGGCCTGAATCGTTGCAACGATGTCGCCGAGCGTGCCAGTGCGACCTCGCTCAAGCGAGGCAACCAGCGTGCTATAACCACGCAAATCGGTTCGGGTCGAGGTTAGGCCCTCATCACCGATGCCAATGTGGCCTTCACCAAAGAGTTCGTCTTCCAGACCGAGAACTGATCGTCCCTCGACTACAAAATGTCGCCGTCGAACAAGACCCATCGGGTCTCGGCCTGTCGCTCGATAGAACGGCTCTGCCACCGGGGCACGCCAATCGACCACAACAGGTTCTCTATCTTCGTCACTTACGGCGAGGCGACCGATATGAAAGGCCTCGATCTCAGAAGACTCCGGGTCGTCACGATCGATACGACCAAAGACAAGCGCTGCGTCGCCAAGGTCAAGCTCGACAAGGCGTTTGACCAACGCCTCATCAACAGCGTTGCGTTCAAAACGCGCCTGAAACGTCCCACCCAAATCGGCCTCATGCATGTCGCGCATTCTCCACGCAGCGCTGCGACTGCTCTCTAAGCATTCGTATGCGTGATCGACGAACAGCTGTTCGTCGGCGATCTCTGGGTGTAACTCGGTCATCGTTGTCGGTCTCTAGCGCCTATTTAGAGGGCGTACTCGGCTTTGGAGTCCATCAAGTGTACCCGTTCAGATATCTTCAATGGTGCTCATGGCTCCCTCTTTTATGACCGAATCACCCTTTCTGAATGCCGCCGCCGGGCGTCCCGCACAACACACACCTGTCTGGTTCATGCGTCAAGCTGGACGAAGCCTTCCCGAATACCGAGAAATTCGCGGCAAGGGATCGATTCTTGATGCCATCGCCCAGCCCGAACTCTCTGCCGAAATCACGCTGCAACCCGTTCGACGGCACAACGTCGATGCAGCCGTGCTCTTTAGTGACATTGTGGTTCCTGTGCATGCCACCGGTTTTGGTATCGACGTCACACCCGGCACCGGGCCGGTTGCGGACCGACCATTTCGCACACGCGATGATCTTCAACGCCTACCGCCGCTCACGCCCGAAAACATTCAACATGTCACCGAAACGGTTGACATTCTTGTCAATGAACTGCCGACATCGGTTCCGCTTCTTGCGTTTGCAGGAGCCCCGTTCACCGTTGCGAGCTATCTCATCGAGGGTGCCCCAAGTCGCACGTATCAACACACAAAAGCGATGATGCATGCTGAACCTCAGCTCTGGCATGGCCTTATGGAATGCCTCTCCGATTACGCCATAGAGTTCATTTCAGCTCAACTCGCCCACGGTGCCGGCGCGTTTCAGCTCTTTGACTCGTGGGCCGGGTCGCTTTCAGCTCAGGACTACGACACCTTTGTTGCACCGCACTCGACACGGGTGTTTCACACATTGAACGAACGCCATGCCAATACCCCAGGAATTCACTTCGGCATCGGATGCGACCATCTTCTTGAATCGATGCATGCAGCAGGGCCGCAGATTCTTGGTCTCGACTGGCGAACAAGAATTTCGTCGGCGCGTGAACGTATGGGATCCGACCTTGTCGTCCAAGGAAATCTCGATCCTGCGCTCGTACTTGCGGGGGTGAATGTTGCGCTCGATGGTGCAATTGAGGTGCTTCGCGACAATGGTGGGCATCCCGGCCACATCTTTAACCTCGGGCACGGTGTCCAACCGGATACCGATCCTGGAATCCTCACCGAAGTTGTTGCTCTCGTTCACGAACAAACCGCCATGGAGAACTCTCCCTCATGACCTCCCAAAAGTCTCAACCTCATACCGCCGTCATGTTGATGGCGTATGGAACCCCTCGCCATCGTGATGAAATAGAGCCCTATTACACCGATATCAGGCGAGGACGACCGCCAACTCCCGAGGCTCTCGCTGACCTTGTTTCCCGCTATGAGGCGATCGGTGGGCTTTCACCGCTGGCGGAACTCACCGAACGTCAGCAACAACGTCTGCAGCAGGAACTCGACTCGATCGACCCTGGTGGCTATCGCGTCGAACTCGGTCTCAAACACGCTGACCCGAAAATTGAAGCATCTGTCGATCAACTCGCTTCAGAGGGAGTCAGAAAAATTACCGGTCTCGTTCTTGCCCCTCACTATTCGACGTATTCCGTTGGACAATACCTCGACCGCACGCGTACTGCAGCCGAGCCGCACGGCATCGCTGTTACCGGTGTCGACAGCTGGGCTACAGAGTCTGCATTTGTTGAGTTCATTGCCAACGATCTTGCGGCTCGTCTCGAACAAATGCCAGTAGACAGCCATGTGGTCTTCACTGCTCATTCACTGCCTCAACGAATTATTGACTCGGGTGACCCCTACCCAAATGAACTTCGTTCCACCGCACAAGCTGTTGCTGCTCATGTCGGCCTCGAAGAGGACAACGGTTGGTCTATCGGCTGGCAAAGTGCTGGACGTACTCCTGAGCCATGGATCGGTCCTGACATTCTCGATGTCATCGACGACCTCGGAGCGAACGGCACACATCGTGGCGTGGTCGTCAGCGCGGTCGGATTTGTCGCCGACCATCTCGAAGTGCTCTATGACCTTGATATCGAAGCTCGGGCCCGTGCCGAGCAGGCTGGGTTGGCATTCGACCGCACCACTTGCGTCAACGATGACCCAGCGGTCTTGCACGCTCTTGCCCAACGGATCGTTGACGCGGGTTAACAACGGTGCCAAAGGCCGGGCGAATCGTTGTTATCGGCGGGGGCATCACCGGCGTTGCCGCCGCGCACCGATTGGTGACACTCACGAGCGGCACCAATATTGAAGTCGTCCTACTCGAAGCAGAGGAACGCCTCGGGGGAAAAATTCGTACCTCGCGTTTTGGTGCATCACTTGTCGACGAATCGGCTGACGCATTTCTTCTTCGCACGCCGCACGCCGTTCAACTCGCAGCGACAGTGGGACTTGGCGAGCAACTCCTGTCACCCACATCAGCAACGGCTGGCATCTGGGCGGGAAAGCTCTACCCCATACCTTCCGATCTGGCAATGGGTGTGCCGACATCGCTGACCGCGATCGCTCGTTCAGGGCTGCTGCCGACCACCGCGCTTGCTCGGGCGGCGCTAGATCTCGTTCGGCCTCGGAGCTCGACCGATCATGACTCCATTGGCGAGTGGGCTCGGAGCAGATTCGGTTATCACGTTCACGACCGGCTTGTTGATGCTCTTGTCGGTTCGATCTACGGTGCCGATACCGATCGTTTCAGCCTGCAAGCAGTTCCACGATTGCACTCGCTGTCGCAGTCGGGTCGAAGTGCGCTCATCTCGGCTCGCAAACTGCGAAAAAGCGCTCCATCTCAGAAAGGCCCGATCTTCGGCGCACCTCCTCTCGGAATGGAGCAACTCATTCACTCAACCGTTGCCGCAATGCAACAACATGGTGAAGAGCGAGCACGCATCATCAGTGGGTCACCGTGCCAGTCTCTTCAGCAGACAAACACCGGATGGATGGTCAATGACATAGACGCTGATGGCGTCATCATTGCAACCCCTGCACACCATGCAAGCCGCCTCTTCGATGGAGCTCTCGGAACGGCATTGGGTTCGTTCGATACATCGGATGTCGCAATCGTCACAGTTCGGGTCGTCGCAAGCGAATGGCCTGAGCATCTTCAGAATCGCTCTGGCTACCTCATTCCTAAATCTCAACAACGACTGGTGACGGCGGTATCTTTCGCATCTCAGAAATGGAACCATCTCAGACAAGATGACGGTTCGCAACTTCTTCGAATTTCCCTCGGCCGCGACGCTCTCCCGATCAATCATCTCGATGATGCTGATCTTGTAAACCACGCCATTGAGGAAACATCCCAGCAGCTCGGAATTCAAATCGGCCACGAAGAAGCAAGAGTGACGCGCTGGGCCCGTGCATTCACCCAATACCGACCCCATCACGCCGAACGAGTTGCTGCAATCGATGGCCTCCTGCCACGTCACCTCCAGCTTGCCGGTTCGTCGTATCGAGGGATCGGAATTCCTGCGTGTATAGCTGACGGCACTCGCGCGGCAGAGGAATTGCTTGCGTCGATGGCAAACTGATCGCAATGTCGCGTCGCTCCACGTTCGCTCTTGGTGCGGTCACCCTCATCGTCGTAGTGGTCGCCGTCGTATTTTTGAACGACGACGAGGACGTAGTGACGGCAACGTCAACAACCTCGACTGTCGCCGCAACGACCACCACGTCGACCACGACAACGACGACGACAACGACAACGACGTCCACCACCACGACATCGACGACAACAACCACCACTCTGCCCACACCGACCCCTCCCCCCTCAGACCCCAAAGCAGCAGAGCCAGTCATCGAGCTCGGCACACTTTCAATTCCCGCTATCGGCGTCGAAATGACGCTGCGAGAAGGTATTCGACAAACGACCCTCAATCTGGGCCCTGGCCACTGGCCCGGAACTGCGATGCCTGGAGCTCAAGGCAATGTGGTCGTTGCGGGTCATCGGGTGAGTAAGCACCAAGTGTTCTTGCATATCAACGAACTTGTCATTGGAGATGAGATCATTTTCGAGACCGACGCTGGGCGTTTCGTCTACGCCCTTACCGATATGCAGGTGGTTGATCCGACCGACCTCTGGATCATCGAGCAAACGCCGGCGTACACGACCACGCTGTTTGCGTGCCATCCGCCCGGTTCGACCGCGCAGCGATACGCCGTCTTCGCAACGCTCGTGCGATGACGAGACAGCAATCTCGTCTTGCCTCGCTTCTTTCAGGGGCACTAGTTGCGTCATCGATGCCCCCTTGGGGATTCTGGCCCGGAGCATTGGCAGGGGCAGCGATCTTTTTCTCGCTTCGAGCAGATCGCTGGCAAGAGCGATGGGTACTCGGATTGCTGTTCGGAATTTCTTGGTTCGGGCCCACCACTGCGTGGATGTATTTCCTCACTGCGCCTGGTTACGTCGCTGCAGTTCTGTTTTTTGCGGTGCTGCATGCGTTCGCCGCCGCTGTTCCAACGCGCTCACAGTTTGGGAGAGTCGGGGCACATTCACTCGTTGAAATGGCGCGGCTCGTCATGCCATTCGGCGGCATTCCGCTTGCAACGCTCGGCATCGGTCAGGCAGGGGGGCCACTCCTGCCGATCGCCCGGCTTGGGGGCGTGCCGTTGCTCACCTTGACGGTGTTTGCGTTCGGAGCGATGATCGCCGAACTCGTTAGAACCCGTCGACACTCGACTGGCCTACGTCGCGCATCAATGTGGATGTTTGCGACATTGGTCGTGCTCTTCGCCTCTGCTCTCTTTGCACCGTCTGGTACCGACCTTGCCCCCGTCTCGGTTGCTGCAGTGCAAGGGGGCGGTCAACAAGGAACGAGTGCCCTTGACGTGCCTTCAATCGATGTAACTAATGCGCATCTCATTGCAAGCCAACTCATCCAAGCAGGCGAGGTCGATATCGTGCTGTGGCCTGAAAATGCGATTGACGTCAATCGGCAACGATTTGCTGACAGCACTGTCGCAGGCCTCGTTCGTGCCGAAGCCTCGCGTCTCAGTGTGCCGTTTGTCGTCGGCGTTACTGAAGATGCTGAGTTTGTCTACGACGTTGAGACGGGCAACTTTGTCAACGCTCAATACGTCGTCACGCCTGACGGAGATGTCGTCGACCGATACGTCAAGGTCATCAAAGTGCCGTTTGGGGAGTACATCCCATTTCGATCGCTGCTCGAATCTTTGGGTGCCCCGACAGGGCTCATCCCTAAAGATGCGATCTCTGGAACCGGGCCTGCTGTCGTCGACGTCGATGGCGTTGCCACATTTGGAGTCGTGATCTCGTGGGAGGTGTTTTTTGGAAGCCGCGGTCGTGATGCGGTGACCTCGGGGGGCGAGATCATTATCAATCCGACAAACGGGGCGAGTTACACGTGGACAATCGTCCAAAGCCAGCAGGTTGCTTCGAGCAAGCTTCGAGCGGTCGAGACCGGTCGATGGGTGATTCAGGTGGCACCCACCGGCTTCTCTGCCACCGTCGATCCCTCTGGCAATGTGCTTGAGCGAAGCGATATCAGTGAACAAACAGTGCTGTATTCGACACCGATGAGACGCTCAGGAACAACTGTCTACACCCGTATTGGCGATGCACCGTTTGCGATTGCTGCGTTAATGCTTGTCATCATCCCGATGATGCTGACTCGACGGTCACTGTCACCGGACCATCGTTCACAATCGAAACCTTCATCGCCGTCCTAAATCGGCCGGTTTCAACGCGAAAACCGCGATCTCGGAGTTGGGCGATCAGGTAGTCAATCAAGGGTTCTGCTACCTCTGGACGAGCAGCGGCAATCCAGCTTGGCCGCCGGCCCTTCGCTGTATTTCCGTACAGCGTGAATTGCGAAACGATGAGCAGCTCAGCACCAACCTCGGTAGCTGAGAGATTCATTACGCCATCATCGTCATCGAACACTCGAAGATGAGAAATCTTTTCTGCGATGCGTTCGGCATCAGCCGTCGTGTCATCATGCGTCACCCCAAGAAGTACGCAAAGGCCTCTTCCGATACTGCCCACGCGGTTGCGTGAGTCACCGTCGATGACGTCTACCGCTGCCTCTTCGACTCGCTGAATGAGGGCTTTCACCCGCCCAGCCTGCCACGACCTAAAAAATTTTCGGCATTCTCGAGGTAACTTCGGCAAGAATATTGAGAACTTTCTGAAAGATTCTGTGTTCTTCATGCTCTGGACAGGTGACTATGAAGGACCACGCCGAGAGACCAACGTATGGACGAACCGATGATCACGAGCAACGGTGCAGTCGACGCCGAACTGGTGTCGTCGTACCTTGCCGGCGACAGATCAGCACTTGGTTCGATCTACGACCGCTACGGGCAGTCGCTCTTCGACACCGCAACAGCAATGACGAACAACCGCGACGACGCCTCCGACATGGTGCAAGACGTGTTCGTGCTCGCAGCCGAGCGGCTTGGTCAATTGCGCGACCCATCACGACTGAAACCGTGGCTTTTCGCGATTCTCCGCAACGAGGTCTATCGGCGATCTCGACGACGGTCTCGTCAAGCAATCACCGACTTCTCAGCTCCAGAGCATGACGCAATGCTTCCCTCTACCCCCTCCTCTTCCGATGCTGTCGATGATGCACTCGAAGGCGCTGAGCTCGCCGAGCTTGTTCGAGCCGCAGCCTCAGGCCTTGACGCTCGCGATCAACTCGTTCTCGAACTCAGCATTCGCCAGGGTCTAAGCGGAGACGACCTTGCCGCCGCGCTCGGTGTGTCGGCGCAGCAAAGCTACGGACTTGTTCACCGGATGCGCGAACGAACTGAGCGCAGCCTTGGCGCATATTGTGTTGCGCGCCGAGGCCGAAAGGAATGCGACGAACTCGACGCCATTCTTAAAGGTTGGTCGGGTGACTTCACCGTGTTGCTTCGCAAGCGAGTGTCACGACATCTCGATGCATGCAGTACCTGCGAGCGTTCGCGGCGTCGATTTGCTCCTCTCGCACTTGTTGGTGCGGCACCAGCATTCGCAGCACCGATCGGTCTTCGCTCCTCAATCCTCGAGCGGGTTGCCCTTCTCCATCCCGATACACCGACCGGGGCCGGTGGAGATGGCTCCACATCGTCACATGCAACGACCGCCTCACCAACAACGTCAACATCAACTCGTTCAAATTCTGGAAGCGAATCGGGGACTCAGGCAACGTTTGGGACTGCTGATCCGTCGACGGGCTTTCCGCTCCTGCAGGCCACCAGTCGCATCGGACGTCGAGCAGCACTCTTGATGATGGGCATTGCGGCTAGCGGGCTGATTTTGGTCGGCGGTTTTGTGTTGATCGCAGATCGACCGTCTATTGATCCAATCAACGCAGATGGAGCGCCAGCAGGTGAGACATCGAGTGATGATGGGCTACCTCCCACAACTGCAGAGACCGTCGATGAACCGGTCGAACCGTCCGATTCGGCACCGTTGCCCGCAACCTCAACAACGGTTGCATCAACGACGTCGACAACTCTGACTCCGACAACCACGACGACCACGACAACCACGACAACCACGACCACGACAACCACGACCACGACCACGACGTCGCCCCCACCACCAAATGCGGTTCCGTCTGGATCGATCTCCGTTAGCGCCCCTTTTTGCTCCCGACAGG
>Ga0160423_10000144_pt1 | contig 51908 bp, 65 predicted proteins | sample CRUFie14St8metaG_FD_108191 | JGI IMG/M metagenome (GOLD analysis project Ga0160423, IMG submission 108191) | Marine microbial communities from the Costa Rica Dome - CRUD Field 142mm St8 metaG | ecosystem: Environmental > Aquatic > Marine > Oceanic > Photic zone | place: Costa Rica: the Eastern...
ACATCTGGTAGTTGTGTCCAATCTGTTTCCATTAACATACCATCTCTTATAGCTCTTAATTCTTCTGCTTTTATTACAGATGCAGTATTTTCATCATCTATTCGTTGACCACTATTTGATGGATGTCTTGGGTCACTTTCATCAATTTGAATTATTTTACCATCTTCGCAGTAATCTATTGTTGCCATAATTTAAATCCTTAACCCATTGTTTCTACTTTAAGATAACCTCTAAAACCTTGACTACTATTTCCACCATAGTTGTAAGGTTGAAACCTTAAATAATTTGCTGTTTGGTTAAATGAAGATGTAGTATAACGAGCTTCTGCATAAGCCATTTCTTGAATACCTCTAGGCCACCAAGTTCTAGCAAATAAATTTCCACCTCCATTTGTAGGGGCATAAAAATGTACTTCGCAGTATGCTCCTTTATATCTTGTATCATTACCTTTAATATTGCTGCTACCTTGTAGTTGTAACCAAGCTGAATTAGATGCGTTACTAGTAGACCAACTCATAGTACTCCAACCATTTCTAAAAGCTGCTGTACCATAATTATTAACAAAATTTGAACCACCATCACATGAAATTCTTGCACCTATACGATCATCATAATAAGCAAAATAAAAATCATAAAAAGTAAAACGATAATGTTTGTTTGCTGTAATTGACCAGTTTTGCCAAGAACTTGAACCAGTGCCACTTAAAGTTACAGTATTTACTTCTGTCCAAGTACCACCCCCTGCTGCATCTTGCCATGTAGGAGATGAACTACCATTTGATGTTAAAACTTGACCAGATGATCCATAGGAAGAAGCATTACCAGATACTGCTAATGCACCATTAAATACTAATTTACCATTTACTTCAAAACCATCACTTAATGTTCTAGCTTTCCATAAACCATTATAATAAAGGTAAGTGTAAGAACCTCCTATACCCCAAATTATATTTTGACCACTGTTATTATTAAACCAAGCAGCTGAAGTATTAGCATTAATTGTAGCATTACCTCCACTACCAAGATACACTGTACCACTAGTATTACTGCTTGCGTTCATTACATAAATTCCACCAGCAGTTGTTTGAAGTACATTTGCACTATCATGATAAATATATGTACTTCCATTTACTGTACCAAACATCACATAATCATTTACTCCATTTCTTATATGAATATTGGAGTAACGATCACTTTCTAATCTTGCGTAAAGATCATTTCCTAGATAAAGAGTACCATCATCATTATCACTACTATTTATTACAGTTAAACCACTAGCATTTGTTACTGCAGTGGCATTACCATTGTGAAAAAGATAAGTGTAGCTATCGTGATTACTTTGTATAAACTTATCATTACCACTTGATCCAGAACCATAAAGACCAATAAAAGAATTATCTACACTATGTAATTTAGCTCTACTATTTCGACCAAAGTATATATGAGCATCATCCATATCATCTGGTTTACTAAGATAAATAGTAGAGGTTTCTATAGAGATAGCAGGGTTATCTGTACCTGTTGCACTTAATTTTAAATAAGAACCAGTGTGTTCTATTTGTGGTCTTACAGTGCTTCTATTTTTAAGATATATTGACCCACCATTATTATCTGGATCATATATTCTTACACCTTTTTTGTGAGAGTTAAGAGTTGTTTCTGTATTAAATACTTCTTTATCATCATCTACAAAAAGTTTTACATGACGAGGAATACTATTTGGAATACTTTTATGCCCTGCTGAAATTAGATCATTACCAGAACTATTTTCAATAACAAAATTACTACTACTTTCTTTAATTTTAAAATCACTAGGAGTATGAAATTCTGTAGCACTTACTGTTCCTGTAAATGATGGGTTACTTAATGGAGCATAAGTAGAAGCAGCAGTAGAGCTTGTAAGATAAGCACTTAAATCAACTGCACTCCATTGGTAGTCTGAACCAGACCATTGAAGAAACTCATTATTACTTGCAGTAGATGTGTTGAGGTGAGTGTCTATTGTAGAATTTGCATTAGATTGAGCTAGATAAGTTGAAGATGCTGAAGACGTTGTTAAATAACCTGCCGATCCATGATCTCCCCACCCATAGGCCGTATCCCAATTACCAGAATTAGCGAGTTGGCTGTGATTAGCTAACTCTACCCAAGCATTTGCATGAGCGAAATAAGCTTTTCCTGTTCCATGCACATGGGCAAACATACCATGATATGTACCTGCTGATGGTAAATTTCCTGTTGCTTGATAGACATTAGAAAATAATATTTTACCAGTAGTAGTAATATCATTATTGCCCATGTCCAAAGCACCAGTCATAGTACCGCCAGAAAGACTAAGCTTTGTCGACAAATCTACCTGATCCCAAGCAAGGCCACCTGCTGCTGTGTTATCTGCCTTTAAATAGTATCCATTAACAGGCGAACCTGCTATATTGAGGTCACTTTCAGAAACATTATTTTTGGATGCTAATGTTCCGTAATTAGCAGCGTTGAATGAAGACAAGGCAACAACATCAATAATATCTCCTGCCGATGGATTGGCAATCGTTACAGATGTTCCGTTCGTAGCAGTGAAATCAGATGTACCAAGGTGAAGACCATTTAAGTAAACATCGAGTAAACCTACTACATAGTTGGCTGATATAGTTACACTTCCTGCTGTTTCTTCAGAAGAAGTTACTGTATGGGAAGTTAAAGTTCTTTGGGCAGCTTCGGCAGTTGATTGCCAGTTTGAACCATCATAAATAGATAAAACAGATGAAGTTGTGTTAAACCATAAATCTCCTGCATTTACATTTGATGTAGGAGCGGATGCTAGTGGGCCATGATATTGTTGTTGGAAAGTAGCTAATGTATTGGCAGCCGAAGTTGCAGAACTAGCCGCATTTGTTTCTGAAGTAGATGCATTTGATGCACTTGTGGCTGCTTGGGATGCACTTGTAGCGGCCTGACTTGCAGAGGTGGATGCAGAAGTTGCAGAGCCTAAAATACCATCTACATAAGATTTTGTTGTAGCATCAGCAGTATTAGTAGGTGTACCCAATCCAGTAATTTTATTTGTACCCATAGCGATAGCACCAGACATAGTACCACCAGATAGGTTAAGCTTGGTAGCATCTTGTGTATCTACATAACCTTTTCTTGTTAAAGTATCAGCCGTTGCAGGAGTTGCTGTAGAGGTAGCTTTTGAAGAACCTAGAACAATGTCACCAGTCATATTTCCACCTGCAAGAGGAAGCTTAGTAGCAATAGAATTAGTGAGAGTTGTATTTAGAGCATTATCATTGCCTAAAGCTGTAGCAATTTCTCCAAGTGTATCTAATAGTGGACCTGCACCGCCAACAAGTGTAGAAATTTCATCATCTACATATTTTTTTGTAGCGGCTTGCTGATTGGAAGTTGGGTCTACTAAATTATCGAGTTGTGTAGAGGTGAAATCCGCAGTGCCATTTACAACAAGGTTGTTTAAAGTTGTTGTTCCAGTAGAAGCCGTTACATTACCAGTTACATCACCAGTTACATCACCAGTTATATTACCAGTTATATTTCCAGTTATATTACCAGTTACGTTACCTTGTAAATCCCCAACAAATCCAGTGTTTGCAGTAATGGTAGTACCAGTAACAGCATTTGCAGTAGAACCACCGATGACAACACCATCGATTGTGCCACCATTAATATCTACAGATGTTAAAGTTGCTTGTCCAGAAGTAGAAACTGTTGTAAAGGAACCTGCCGCAGTTGTAGTAGCTCCAATTACAGTATTATCAATAGTTCCACCATTAATATCTACAGTTGTAAAAGAACCCGCAGCAGGTGTTGTTGCACCTATGGTTGTTCCGTCTATAGTTCCACTATCAATATCAACATTAGTTAATGTACCAGTCGAGGAAGCTAAAGAGATCTCAGCCCATACCGCAGAAGATGCAGTAGAATTTGTAAGAACATACAATTTTTGTGTTTGGGTATTATACCAAAAAGATCCAACAGCATAACCTTGGGTTGAGTCATCCGTAGCAACTGGGGTAGACGTAGCTGAAAAATTATTCTTACCACCAGATCCACCATGTATTGCAGGCAATGTACCAGAAACAGAAGTTGTAAGATCAATCTTTGGAGAGTTACCAGTTGAACCATCATGGCTATGACCACTACTAGCATCAAAAGCATCTCTTAATTTGTTAAATTCAGCATTTAAGGGTGGTGCAGTAATATCTGCCCCATTAATAATATTTGCTGAAGATTGTCTTGTATAACCTGTCATTTATGATCTCCCTGCCACACTAAACTCATAAACGAGTCCTTGAATTGAATGAGGTCTAAAACTGCCCTCACTTACAAATGTTGCTCTTGCAGAATAGCCTGACCCTTGAACATCAGTTGAAAAAACTGGTTTACCAGTTCCACCATAAACGATATTAGTTCCGTTAAAGATGATGTTAGCACCCGAATAAGTAACAGGTGATCCAATAGAACTTGTTTCATAGGAAGCAGGTACAGAAACATCTGCACTGCCCCAATCATAGTCAAAAGCTAATCCGATAGTTAAAGGCCCCTCTGCCCTTATAAATGCGTTGATTTTTCTAAATACTTTTCTAGTTTCTGTATCTCCAAAATCTAAGTATGGTGTACGATATACAGATATTATGTTGGAATCGTTAAAATCTGTGCCTTGTTCTTGCCTGTAAAGATGACCATCGTAATCACCATGTAGCACAAATTCAGTTGTACCTATATAACCAGAAGTACAGCAAGAAGCTCTGATACCAAGCAATTCTCCAAACTCCCAACCTAATCTTTGATCCGCAGTACGAAGACCCCCAATTATTCCCACAGAGTTTTGGGGCAATACAGTACTATCTCCAAAGAAATATCTAAATTGACTTTTTGATCTAATCACTACTCCATTTAGAGTACTAAGGTCATAGGAATTACTTAATCCAGATAATAAAGATTGGATACTTTTTGAAATAGTTTCTAGTTCTATATCACCTATTCTTGAAGTACCTGCAACTGGTCTTACCCCATCAGGTGCTAGAAAAACTAAATCTCCACCAATCTCTAAAATACTATCCGTAGCGACACAGCCTACATTAGTTGTCACTGGTTCTAAAACAAAAGTTGTTACACTAGCTCCACCTACAGATACTGTTTGTAAATTTGCTTTTTTAATGCTGTTATTAGCAAATATAAAAAGATTATCTCTAAAAGGTTTAAAGTTTACAACATTAAGACCTAAACTTAATCGACCTGCTGAACCACCACCAGAAGTTGTCCAATTAAAAGATTGATTAGGTGTAGAATGTGCGACTTGTGTAGGGGCAGTAATATCGCCCCCTATGAAAAGTGTATTTTCAAATACATCAACTAAACTAGGTGCATTTAATGCTTGTGCTCCACCTGGATCAATATTTGTACCACTACCACTTGGATTTATAAATCTCCAATTTGTACCATCAAAAGCAATGGCATTATTAATACCATCAACAAAGACAATTTCATTTCCTTGTCCTTGACCAAAGTTAAAAGTAACAAAACGTAACTTTTGTATCGTTCTACCACTTGAGGTTGTAGAAAGTGTTAAGCCAGTTGTATATTTTACCCAACCAGTATTAGCGACAAATCGATAAAAACTGTAGGTGTTAGCACCTATATCTTTTCTTGCCGCTATAATGACTTCTGTGTTAGTGGCTAAATCTGTATAGATTGCTACCCCTAAGACTTTACCTTCTGCGGTAAGAGCATTCGTTGCATGAGATCCAACTTCAGAATAGAGATTATCGTATTTTGAAAAACCTTCAATTCTTCTGTAACCACCAAACAAACTAACCTCATAGTTAACTAATCGAGTAGCCGACCCTGGTTTATTTTGAGAAAGTGTTAGATGATTTTGTGAAGTATCTAATCCACCATCACACAATACTTTGAAAGATTCAATTTGATCAGGCACTCGTAAAAAAATCCGTATTCATACCTTGAAAAACCCTACGATCCCGAATGGAGTCATACTGATTAATCAATTGTGATTGCATTTGCTTAATACCTTGCTCAAAGATGGATGCTATAATCTGAGCCGATTGAGCATTATCTTTAAAAAGGTACATTTGGAGCATAGCTCCATCGACAATAATATTATCGAATTGTGTTGGTATTCGACTTTGATCTGAAAATAGTGTTATTTCAGTATGGCTTTTATAATACTTGTAGCCAATAGAATAAGCTTTATCTGGAGAGGGTGTTACCCCAAATCCTTGACCAGATGGAAAAATTAATGAGGGTATCCCTCTTCCACTAGATCCTGCTTTTGCATCAGTATCTCTGTGATTTTCAAACCATTGATCAGTTGTAATAAATCTTAAATGAGTAAATTGACTTCCTAAAGAGTCATTCTCAAGAAGCTGAAAACTATTCCAATCTACTATCTTTAAATCTGATGGCCAAGAATACTCCTCTTGTCCAATTGTTAAAACCTGTGTGTTACTAGCTAAATTAAATGGCCAAGAATATTCTGATTGATTTATCTTAGCAATACTAGTTTTTACAGCATCCTTAACTAGTGCTTGTATTCCTCTACAAGATGAAAAATCTGATGAATCAATCTCAACTTCATTTAAACGTCTTAATGTTAGATTACATAAATCAATATAACTTGTTGGCATTTATACCTTCCAATTTATGTACAGAAGGGTGACCCTAAAAAGAGCCACCCAATAAGCACCAATCTCAATAGTTAAAATTAACTATGAGTATTATATATAGCTGTCATAATCGCTTCTGGACGAAGGATTTTTCTGCCATATAGTTGCATTCCCCTAACCTGATCGGCAAAGGTTGTTGGTGATCTGAAAGTTTCAGTTTTAGATAGTTGTTGTGCGGATGACACGGCACTATCATGTCCTGCAACGATCACACCAAAATCAGCTTCAGAACCTGCTGTTGCTGCTTTTCCAGGACCATCACCAAGGAAAGGTAGATTGTTAGACTTGTACATTCTGAAGCCACGAATAAGACCATCAGTAACTCTTCCGTTTCTGAGAATATCAGTTCCAGAAGATGTAAAGTCATTATTGATGAACTTAGAATTTTCATCCATTAGGATCTCATAGAATACTGGATCAGCAACGAACCAACGTCCATCTGGATCAACATCAGCTGCATCCATTAAACGAGCCATTCTATTTAAGATTTCTAGAGGGGATGTAATTCCACCTGTACCACCACCTGCTAATACTGGAATAGAAGTGTCTTCTGCGGCATTACCGATATCTGACCCACCGAAGTCGGTTATATCTAGTTTATTAGCTGCGAGAAGTTCATCATTATCTGCATTAGAGTCGGCTTTTGTTCCGTTGATATCACCAGAAGCACTTCTTCTTGCCCATGACGGCCCATTTTTAAAGCCACTTAGATAACCTAAGATTTCAGCATCAAATGTGTCTGCTAATTTATAAGCAGCTCTATCAGTTGCTAAATCCATGAAGTTAACATGGGAGTGAGCGGCTTCAATGTCATCAATGGCAAATTGGTAGTAATTTGCTTGATCGATGATCATGGTGAAGTCTGCATCTGCAAGAGCTTGAGTTGTTAGATTAGTACCTCTTTCGTAGGTATTAATTGTGATCTCTGGCTCTTTAATGATACGAACACTATCGCCGTAATTTGCGATGGATCCTGAGTAGTCGGTGTTTGTTATGTCTTCAACTACAGATTTTTTTCTAAAGGCTTTTTGAACCTTTTGCGAGTAAATAACAGGACTAAAGTTCCCGTTAGGTAAGTTTGTCCAACTTGCTCCAAGAAGACCTGCACTGGACGATGAAGCGAAAGCCATATTTCTTTCTCCTTATACTTTCAGTTTCAAAAAAAAGGTCAAATTGAATAAGTTTAAGGGCAGAATTTTAAAGGGTGAGAACATACTATACTTGATCGAATATAATAAATCTGGCCTATAAATCATCTGGTAGTCTTATCACTGTCTTCATTTTCGACATTCAAAGATAATTGAGGTGAGAAATAAATCTGGCTCAACTATCTAGGATAGACCCACATTTTGCGTGGATGTATTCCTTATACCACGATTACTAGTGTTATTGCAAGTGTTATTTTAAATTACCTTGCACCATCTCGCATATCGTAGTCAAAAGTTCCATTCTGCATAGATTCCAATATTGCATCCTCATATTTTTCATATTCGTGAGGTTTCATTGAAGCAACTTGACTTTCAGAAAATTTCATCTTTTCTTTTCCAGTTGGTTTTACAGAACCAGTTCTACCCACTGATGTTGCAGCTTCTTTAGCAGGTTGTTTTCTTTCTTTAGCTAAATCTGCTTTATATAAGTCAATAGCTCTTGCGGCAGACATTGCATCTGTATTGTTTTTGTACAAGGCATCTTGAATATATTGAGGTTGAACTTGCACCCAATCATGGAAACTTGAATCATTTCTGATCTTTGCAAAGTCTGGATGTATTTTAAGAAGTTCGCCTTCAGCTTTTTCTTTAGTAATACGAACTTCCATATTCTTTAAACTCTCAAGCTTTTTCTCTGTTTCTTGAGAAGCTTCACTCGCTCTCTTACGAGCAATTGTATCTACAATTTTTGCAACGTCAGGATATTTAGAAGACCACTCTTCTATTTCCTCATCTGTTTTAGGAAACTTAATCTGTTTCTGTGTTGCGGTGGCTAATTGAGTTTTCAAAGCAGCAATTTCTTTATCTTTTTGCGTTTGAATATTTGCAACCCACTTTCTAAGATCACTATGTCTTTGTTTGTAGGTTTTTTCCTCATTTGAAAGACTTTCTTGTTTAGGTGCTTCTTCTGCTTGAGCTTCTGCTTGAGCTTGAAACTCTTCCGAATAAGGCTTTTCTTCCTTATCTAAATCTTGTTTATATGAACCTTTGTATTTAGCCATGAGCTTCTCCTTTTTAATATACAATTTTAGGTGTTGAATTTATACCAAAAATGCCACGACTTTTCTTTTTTGGGTCTTCCTCGACTACCACTTCAGCAACTTCAATAATGTTTCCTTCGGGTGTTTCGATTTCCTCTTGTACGGAAGTTTCTTCCCCTTCTTCGGGGGAACTATCTTTTGTTGAAACGTCATCTGACGAAGACTCTTCGCTATCGGATTCCTCTTTTTCAACTTCAATATCATGGATATATCCTTCCGAATGCATAGCCATTAATCCCATCTTAGCTTCGTCAATCATACCTTGAATATGGTTTAGACCATGCCATCTTACAACATCAGCAGGAAGAACATATTCTCCAGTTGAAAGAGCTGCTGGGATATCATCTTTTACGTTTTCTGCGTTGGAACCTGCGGGAATAGGATTACCAGTTTCTGGTTCAACACCAACAGTAACACCCATCTCCATCATACTTCCACAGTTCATACATTCTGGAAGACCACAATCACATTTACTCATTAATCCACCATGATTTAATCCAATAGCTTCTTTTATTTTTTCAAACAAAGATTTTTTCTCTTGATCATCAAATTCATTTTCATACCCAGGTTCAGGAGTTGGTGGATCAGGCATACCTGGATCTTTACTTTTTGAAGGAACATCAAACTCATCTCCGTATTGAAATTCATCCTCAAAGTCTTTTTGAACATCAAACTCATTTCCATACTCAGAATCAGTCATAATACCTGGTCTTGGTAAAGGTTCAGAACTTTTTTCTACAACCTCAAAACTAGGTACAATATTATCAATAAATTTATACTGAACGTCACCATCTCTATCGGTGATCATTACAATAGATCCTTCGGGGTCTTCTTTAAAACCACCACCATCTACTGGGGTATATCTTTTATAGCCAGTACCTTCTCTAATAGTAGTTGAACCAGTAATATTATGACTATCATAAAATTTTTGACGTTCATTTTTATCTGTTATTAGTGCCATTTTCTACCCCTTTAATAACCTCATCTCTAAGTGTTTCTACTCTTCTTAATTCTGCAATTGCACCTTGTCGTTCATATAAACGCATTGGTTCTTTTTCTGTTTCTAAAAACTTTTGATGCATTTCTATTCTCATATCTGCATACTTTTTAAGTAAATCCATAAAACCTTTATCATTTACTAGAACTAATAGTTCTCTGTACTTCTCTTTCGTCATCCTCTTCCTTCATACATTTCTTTTTTTTCCTACAATCACTGGGATTTTCACAAGTCATCCCACAAGGTATCTGTCCTCTATCCGTGTATATTCCCATTACTGTACTGGTGGTCTTGGTGTATTATCTCCACCGCCTGCACCTGCAAAGCCTGGGTTATCTGGTTCTGGTGCATTGCCTGGAGCGATTGTTCCACCACCAGTTCCAGTTGGATCTTGGGCAGGATTAGGTGGTTGTGGTGGTGCTCCTTGGGGTTGCTGACCTTGTTGTTGTGGTTGTGGCATTAAAGCGGCTATTTCTGCCAGAATTTTAGCTTGGATAGCAGCTTCTCTAGGATCGTTGAGAATTTTAGACTCATCCAAATCCATAGATGCAGCCAATTCTCGTAAAATGTAGTCATATTTAACGAAGGGGGCCATAGTGGGATTAGCCGACATTTGCATGAATTGAAGTAGTCTTTGTGAACGAATTTCATTTCGCATAAGGCTTTCAGTACCTCTCGCAATGACATTTAAATCTCCTTTTATATCTGGATCAAAATTAAACTGCATATTGAATGCAAACAAACTTTTACCAAGTGGGGTCAGCAAGTAATCATCGATATTTCTAACTACAGATTTAATCGCTTGGGCCGCTGCTCCCATTAACATACTCATACCAGATGCAGTTCTACCTACACCTTGAACACCTGTCATGCCATGAGCAAAACTTGGCATACCAGTAGCTTCATCCGCAAGTTGTCTAGACTTGTCGAACATCTGCAAACACTCTCCAGTTACATTTGGAAACTTAGTTCCAAAAATAGCTTGACCTGGAGCACCTGCTTGTCTTCTAAAAACTTTACCTGGATAAACATCTAATGATTGACCTGGAACAAGATTAGTTTCATCAATTTCAATCAAAAGATTAGAACTTAGGGCAGCATTATCTACTGCCATTCTCATAAATCCATTCATTAACAATTGAGTGTCTTCCATGTTTTCGGCTACACCAATACCAAAAAATGAATAGGGATTTATTTCATAAGGTACAGCTTGGAAAGGTATTCTTGCAGGTGTAAAAGGATTGAGAACTAATCTCAAAATCTGTCCGTTACAAATCCAACAATTAACTTGGACTTCATCTTTATCTTTTAATCCTTTGGGTAACTTTATACCAACTTGTTCCGCACTTTCTCCGTCAATATATCCCCAATACTCTAACACTTGGTATCGGTCTATGCTTGAAGATGAATCTGACTCATCTAATAAACTTTCCCAATATTCTTCTGTATAGTCTGTGCCGTGATCGATTGCTAATTCAATACTTTCATCCCGAAACATTGGTCTGTTTTTTAAAGACCTTAACTGTGATCGGCTCATACGATGACGTTGTATAACATACTCACAATCACTCATTGTTCTAGCATCTGGGTCTGGGTAAAAGTTCCAAATACTAGTATATTCAGTTTTTGCTATTGTCTGATACTCTGGTTTATACTTACCCTTCTCATCCCAATTTGGATATTCTTTATCGAAAGCAAAGGGGCCTTTCATAATACCAGTACCTAATAGACACATTTCAAAAGCCAAAGAACGTAAATGATTGCCTGCATCACATTCACTTAACTGATCGTGTATCTTGGATTCCATTGCTTGAGCTGCTTCTTTTGCAGGCTCATAAGTAAAAGAACTTGGAGTTTTGCCAGGACCCTCTTCCAATTCTTCAGACACTGGACTTAGTGTTTCTGCTAACGAACCAATGTTCTTGATGATTTCTGGTCGTGCTACACTAGACTTCTCCATCTTAATTTTTTGCCCAGTTGCTTGCTCTACTTTTTCCTCTGTTGGTTTTTGAGGATCAAAATGCACTGCATCCTCAATCCCAGATGGCGATTTACGAGGTTCAATTCCTATTGGGAATTTTGATCCTGCGAAAAGAACATCTGTAATTTGGGCAAACGCTGCCAAGACTTTTGTTTTTGTGATCTTTACAAAAGCTTGGGATTTTTCTTTATCAGTAAATCTTACATCATCACCATATAGACCACGATAGTTTCTATAAGACTTCATCCATCGGTCTTCATCGGACATACGATTTCGTTTGGATTTGTTGTACCTATCCATAATCTGACCATATACACCAGAGTACTCATAATTTTCTTCTTCTGGATCATTGCCCTCTGCAAGATGAGCACTATTGGTTTCGTCTTCTAAATCTAAGTTTAGGTCTTCTGGTCTGTCTAATATTCCCATTTTTAATATCCAAATACGTTATCTGAGGGTTTCCATGTTTGTTGTGGTATTCCCCTTCCGAAATCCTCAAAAGGAGAAAATGCCCTTGGCCTAGACATGATGCCGTAACGCACACTGTCGTAGGTATGGTCACTCTTATATCGTCCGTCTATATCATCTCCACCTTTTGGATCAGAAGGTATCACTGGTAAGTCAGCAATAATCTGTCTACAGTTTTCAAAGAAGACAATGCCTGGAATGCCTGTGTCTTCATCTAGTTTTAAAAGTTCATGTAATCTATTTTTACCTGCTACTCTGGCTCCTGCGGAACGATCTGAAGGCCTCCATCTACAACCTTCTGCAATCATTTCTTCAGCAATTGATGGCCCTATCTGACCTCGATTATGCCAACATGAACTATCTAAAATTCCATAATCTATTGTTTCTCCTCTTTCAGCATGAAGAATAGCTTTAGCTAAATCTCTTCCAGTATGCTTAGAAAGATACAACTCTCTGTATACAATCAATGTGTCGTAAGCAGGGTCTATCGTAAACCAATGGACGGCTGAAAAACTGCTATATCCATAATCACATGATCTGAACTTTCTCCACTCCCTTGGTACTTCAAACGGATCAATTACATGATCTTTCTGCCTAAACTCTCCAAATGCTGCTCCTTCAGCTATCGCCCAATCACCTTCCAATAATTGTCTTCTCTGCATTTCTGGAAGTGAAAGTAAGTTTGCTTCATACGTTCCTTCATTATACAGATGAGGATTATCTTTTAGTTTGGCAGGTATAAACCTACGATAGAAGAGTGCCTGTCCTTCTTTTTCATGCCCCTTGGGATACGTTAAAGGATTACCAGTTTCTAAATCCGTTGCGTTAAAAGGTGTATTCGGTGGAGAAGGATCAATAAACATCTTCTTTACCCATTGGTGACCTGGGCCTCCAGGGTTTGTTGTAGCTCTCATATACACTGGTAAATCTGGATCAGTTGTTCTAAGTCTTGAACGCATATAGTTCCAAGCAAAAGGTGTTGGATGTTGCGTAAGCTCATCAAATCCAATATAAGAAAAAGCTTGTCCTTGATATCTTAGTACGTCTTCCTCTCTCTCCAAATATGTTAACCAAAGTCTAGCTCCACTAGGAAAAACCCATTGTGATTTCTTTTCTTGCCATTTCGCCCCAGGGTAAGCTAGAGGATAAAGTTCCCTTGATTTCCAAATAAGTTCTCTAAGTTCGTCATTCGTTCTTCTTAAAATCAAACCATTAAAATTAGAATTACCAAAATACCTAAGAGGATCAGCCAAAAGGCCAAGACTTTTTCCCCCTCCAGCCGCACCGCCAAAAAGTACTTCTCTTTCTGAACTGGCAAGGAACTCTGTTTGCGGGCCTTTGTTGGGTTCAAATATGATGGTACGTTCTTGTTGCTGTACAGCATCGTGTTCCAACGTATCCGATATATTGATATTAACTTTTGGATCATCTTTTGTTTCTTCTGCTAATTTATGTAGCTTGTTCTTAGCTACTGTCATACTTCGTTTTGCGTGAGAGAGCTTCTTACGGATCTTTTGCTCTTCAGCTTCAGCTTTACTGTTTGGCTTCCTTACTTCAGCATAATGTTTAAGGACTTTCCTTTTGGGGATTTTCCTTTTTCTTTTTCTGGATTTGTGCCACAGGTTAGATATTGTCTGGTAAGATATCTTTTTGTCCGCTCTGGCAGAAACCCAATCAGCCGACTTTCTATAGCTTTCTCCGTTATCAATGTGTTCAAAGACTTCATCGAGTAATCCTATTAAATACTGATCTGGCATACAGACCAAAGGGTCTTCCTTAGTTGGAAAGTAACCCCAAGGCATTGCTTGGCGATCATTTTTACGATAGAACGCAGGCCACTTCTGTGGGTCTGGTATAGGGTAGTCTTCCCTAGTTTTCCGTTGGTTTGTTATCATACTCTGTAGAGCCTTTCGGTGGTAATACGAACAATCCCCCATCCGTAGCTTTTACTTCAACCTGTTCCTTCTTAATTAAACCTGTTCTATCCATGATCTCTTTAGCCGCAGAGATTGCATTACGAGCACCCATAGTCGTTGGGTCGTTCAATACATTCACAACACCAAACGCAGCCGCAGGGGCATTTAATGCTAAGACCATCGATGCTCTTTCGATGACCTCTTCTTTTATATTTTTCACAACATCCGTGATGGTTGTATTTGGACTATAGCCTGCAATCTCCATAGCTTTACGATGATTGCCTTGAGCTTCACCAACTAACGCATCTAAAAACTTTTTCTGTTTTTCGGTGAGTTCTTTTTTATCTTTTTGTTGTTCATTACTCATAAGGTTCTGCTTCTTTCTCTTTAGGTCTGGTAGACATATAATCCTGCCAGTTCATACATTCCTTACAAATTTTCTTTCCGTTAAAAACTTTAGGAACATATTTTTTACAGAGTGGGCATCTCACTTCATCTTCATCAGGAGCTAAACAACTGAAGAAGTGATACCAAACACTCATTGTTTAAAATACCAAAATAACGTCACTACTCCACTGGAGAGGACGATCCAAAAAATCCTTTCTATTAATCTTATTGTATATTTGTTTCCTGTAGATGCCTTCTCTACAACTCCTACCCTTTCTTCGATCTTTTCCAAACGATTGAATATCGTTACAAGACGTTCTTCCATCCGAGCTAAACGAACCACAGCTTCGGAAAGTTTATCGAGCTTTTCCTCAATACGATCAAATCTAACGTCACTCATTTGCTCTTCTTCTTACTCTTCCAATTGACCCTCTTCTTAGAGGTTTTCTTTTTAGCGACAGACTTTTTGCATTGAGCCATTGTGGGTCTACAAGCAGGATATGGTCTTTTTGATTTCGTCCTAGATTTTCGTCCACAAGGTTTACCAGTTTTACAATCAACCCAACCTTTACCTTTGTTTCTTGAAAACCATTTTTTAAGACTATCGCTCATGCGTTTTTCTTTTTACTTTTATTTCCCCAGTTTTTTGCCCCTACTTTACGACATTTAACTAAAGCCCCACTTGCATAAGCTGACGGCCAAGTACCGCCATTTTTTGTATAACGTCTTTTCACCTTATGATAGCAAGCATCTTTTTTTGTAGAAGTTTTCTTTTTAGTTGTTCGTGAAGCCATATTACCAAGCCTTGCAGCTCCAATATTTAGCTTTCGTCTTAGGTCCTGGATTGTCACAATTATGCCTAGCACGGAAGCTTTTACGTCTGCTTTTAATTCCTTTCTTAATCGTCATATTCGGATCTCCGAACATTACCCTTTTAATTTTGTCACCATCCCTAACGAACACAACGGACTTCTTTCGTCCGTATCCAGGCTCTCCCTTTCGTATTCGCCTTGGTTTATTAAGGGTTACTTTTTTGCCACGATATTCTGCCATTTATTTAGATATCTTCTCCCTTGGCTTCTTCTGGTAAAACATTATCGGGAATTATCTGACACAAAGGCAAAGCTTTAAACACTTGTGGAAACGTAACTGCTTTATTCGCCTTTTCTGCGGAAACCTTAAAACATTGCTCTTTTGTAACAACAAGATCATTGCCAGTAATTACTTTACAAGAGTCGATAAAAGGGGATGCACATAGTACAATAATTGGTAACCATAGACCCATTTTATTTACCTATTTTTTTCATTGTGATGGTATGAGATTCTTTGAAAGTTTTTCCATCTTTCATAAGTTTCTTCATCATATTCATATGCTTTTTAGTGTGATGAGAAGAATGACGTTCCAAAGCACTCTTTTGTCTTTTTGTTAATTCAGCCATTTTTTATTCCTTTTTATCCATACTTCATCCAAACTACCCAAATGACAAAGCTACTAATCATTATGAAAACTACTGTTACAGCCACAAAATCAATAATCTTCTGTTTTAATTCTTCCTTTCGATACACCTCTTCTTGACGTTGTTTTCTAATTTTACCTTCTAAAGCTATTAACTCACTTTTTGCTTTTGATCCGTACCTAAACTGGAGTAGGGTAAGGAGTTCGTAACGCATTTCTTCCATCTTCTTTTTATGCGTAAAGGCCTGAAAGGCTTCTTCCTCAATAGATCCTTTTGCAAGGAACTTCTTAAAAATCGATGGCTTCCTAGCCTTACGATTGAGGAAATCCATATCGGCACTACACTTGAGCCATTTACTAACTGTGCCGACTTGACTCTCAATGTCCTTCCCTACTGCTATTGCCTTCTTTAACGAATTGTACAGTGTTGTTGCCGTAGCAAAAATTGTAATTGGATCGATGACTCAGCCACAAAGTCAATCTGTTTCCAGATGAACTCCCCCCCATAGTTAAGTTACTTTTTACCTTTTTTGTGAGCCATTCCACCACGACCTGCTTTCATCATGTCTGACTTCTTTTTCTTGTTTCCCATAGACATATAGCCACCGCCCATAGCAGTAACTTTCTTCTTCTTGCCCTTCATTGGGGGTCTACCTTTTTTAGATCCGTATGTTCCAGGTCCGCTAGGCATGATCACTCTCCTTTTTTGTTTCACTGATTAGGTTTGCTACATCATCAGGTAAAGTTGTCTGATGGGTGTATTCTGCTGAACTGCATCGTTTGAATAAATCATCCGTGTCGAGTTGGGTATATCCGCTAAAGCTTTGAGCATGGTTCTTGGCTTGTGATTTTGAGATCAATCCTTCTTCTATGAGTAACTGACGAATGTGATCCAGTTTTAATCTTTGCCCAGTATGTTTCTCTATTGCTGCCCGAATATATATTAAGTTAATATTTTGTTTCAGTTTCATTCTTTAAAAATGTACTTATCCTTTTACCACAAATTAGTGTTATAAGTAAAGCTTTTTTTAGTGTTATATTTAGGGTTTACAATTCTGAAAAAGCTGATATAATGATAGGAGCATTTGCTCCGAGGTAAATATACTACCCTCTAGATAGAATCCCCTTTTAGTTAAAGTCCTCTTTAGATGAGAATAGATCATCAGAATAAAGTCCTCGATCCATATATTCTGCTTTCATTCTCAATTCTTCCGCTAATCTAAATAACTCATGGGATAGAAGATACAGATCACTTGTCCTATTATGGTTCGTCATGTTTTCAGCATAATAATCTATAGTGTTTGTGATCATATCCTCTAACTTTACAGTTACCTCTGAAGGATCTTCATCCTCTTCATTAGCATACACAAAAGTCTGTACCAGGATCGTATTATCTCTATCGAGTTCAATATCATTCTCAATATAGATCTTTTGAGGGATTACAATCTCATCACCTAGTGTATCATCATCGATACTCATCTTACTGCCCATATATAATTATTATTGTTTTTATTAATATAATTATACTACAAAGGCATTTGTAGAGTCAATTCTTATTACCTTAATTAGTGTTATTAACTGACAATATACAACATATGGTACTAGAGGTATTTGACAACTTATTAAGGAGAATCCCAAATCAGTTCTGTACTCACTGGATGCAGCCCCCTTTTGACTAGGATAAATTTCTAAAATTGGGTTCTAGTGGTATACGCAAACGTATATCCCCCCCCTGGCACCTGCGCAGCCATTTTTACCCTTATTTTATTGATTTTTCTTTGAATTTTAGATTTATTTTAGTTTTTATCTAAAATAGATTCCTAAAAAATAAAATATACCTAATAAAATAAGAATAAAAAAATAAAAACTTCTGACTCAATAGGTATAAATTTAAAATCTTTTGTATTTTTCTAGTAAAAAAAACTTTGATTCTTTTAATTGATAATTTTTATAATCAATAATGGGGGTTCATTTTATGAATGAAATAAAAGCTATAATTAAAAAGGGATTGTATTATATCAAATACTAAAACCCTATGAGTCGTATTTTAAAAGGATTCTAGGGTATGAATCCATTTCTTTAGTGGGTTAGTACTTGAAAGAATAAAAACCATTGTACAAGCTTTTTTTATAACATTAATTAAATAAGTTTATTACCTATAAAAAAAGGGACTCTAAAATTAGAATCCCTTTTAAATAGTTTATATTAAGTTTTAATTAATCATCTATTTCATTAAATAAAATATCACGATCTAAAATTTCTTTTTTCATCGAATTAAAATGTAAATTTTCTAGTTTGAGATTATTGAAACGAATATCTGAGTCTGTATGCTCATTATAAAATTTTTCATCAATTAATTTAAAATCTAAAGCTTGTTTAAACTGTCCACTTAAATTTGCTTTATTATTTAAACACTTTCGAGATAATTGATCTAATCTCTTTAAATCTATTTTAGATAATTTGAGTTTTCCGTCATCACTCATTTTTAAATAATTATCTGCAAATCCATTTTCTGAATAATCCGCAACATCTTCTAAATTATTTTCTTCTGCATCTCCATTATTATGTATAATTAACATCCATCCATATGAAGAAATTCTTAAACCATTTACTACAGAAAAGAATTTAACTGTTGCCATTTCACAAGCTTTGCATTCATCCCATGCTTTATTCAAATCATTTCCATAATAAGCTAATCCATCTGTAGTGAGATCATCTTCATAGTAAACTTTTAAAGTTAAACCACAATCAATAGCATTTTTTAAAATTCTTTTTGGTGTGTTAAATCCCATTTTTAAAAACTCCATAGTGTTTCAGTTAGTGTTAATATTACTGTTATAACAATTAATATAATGATTCTGCAAGTTTTAAAAAAAAGGGACTCTAAAATTAGAATCCCTTTAATTAATTTAAATTGTATTTTTATTTATTTCATTAACACCATTCTTGAAGTAACACTTCAATTTCTTCCTTACAGACTTTATTACTTAAATAATAATCTAACCTTTCATCTATTACATATTGAATGAGTGTTTCTTTATCCCAACTATTGACCATTTTTTTAATAGCAATTTCAATCTTTTCTTCTGTGCCCATTTTCATTTAATGACTCCTAACTAATTCAATTAAATCACTATTTGATTTTCTTTTATTAGAATTTGCAGAAATATAACGTAATTTAAATTTACTGGAATTTTCAAAAAACTTTTGAATCTTTTTATTTGCAATATCTATAACTGGACGTTTAGCACATCCAGAAATTTTTTTAGATCCGTAAACTTGAAAAATTAAAGTAATAACATTTTTAGAAATAAATAAATCAAAAGTATCATTAAATTTTTTATTACATTTTAGAATAATAGTTTTATCTAACCAGATTCTAGTAACATTGTTTTTCAATTGTAAATCTTTTATTATTTCAAAATACATATCTAGACTCCTAAAGTTGGGTAAATTGTAAATAACCAATGCGTAAAAAAACCAAATAAAAAGAATGATAATAAATAACCAATTATCAAAATTAAATTATAAAATTTATTATTCATTTCTGGACTCCTATACATCTAGAGTCGTTTTTAACATCAATACAGAATCCAGATTCTATAGCTTCATTTAATTGATGTTTATAGCTTCCGTTTAATTCTTTATTAAACTTATAGTCTAGACCAACAATGACTCCTTTAGGGTCGGAAATTCTAAAATCTGTTAAATCACCATTAATGACTCTTACTTTGTGTTTACCTAATTTAAAAAATTCTGGTTTATTTAATTTTGTTATTTCACCAGAATTAAAAGGGATAGCAATATTTAAACCAGATTCAAATGCTTCTATACAATCGTTTAAATTATCACCAGAATATGAATAGGTAAGATGATATTCTTTAGGAAATGTTTTTTTATTAACTCGATTTAAACACTTTGTATAATCGTAAACATACGCACCAGAATTAAGAATATATTGAATAACAGATATTCCAGAGTCGAATCTTACAGACTCCCAGAAAATATCAGAAGTAGTATTTAATCTGAATCCAATTTCTATATTGTCTTTTCTGGCTTTTTTAATTGCTTTATCAATTTCATATTTTAACAATCGTAAAAACCAGAAACGATTTTCATAAAATGCTTTTGTTCTTTTAATTCTTGCAATTTGCTTTTTATCGAATTGAAATTTTATTCCACTAAAATGTAAACAATATTTTTTACACATTGCAGAAGCTTTAGGGCAAGTATTGAATCCAGAAATATCACTAGGTGATAAATTTAACGGATAAGATCTAACATTATTAACTTTTATATTCTTTTTTAATTTAAAATGGTCTTCTGGATTCCCTAGTAAACTACTAGGAAATTTTTTGTCTTTTGTTGTCAATTCCAATTCTTCACGAATTGTTTTAAGTGAATATTCTTTATTTATAATATTTTCAAAATGAGTGAAATAATTAGGATTATTAAAATAATTCATAATAAGACTCCATTAGTTGTTAATGTTATAGTTAGTACCTTTAAAAATACATTAATTACTTTTGGAGTCGAGTCTTTTGTTATAACACTACATAAAAATTTTTTAGCCAGGAAAATTGCTGCGCTGCATCTTTTTGCTGCAGGTGCCCTATATAAAAAAAGGGGCATGAAGCCCCTTATAAAGTTATATCTACACGCACGCATACGAAGACACGCACGCACGCAAGTTACGTTAGATCAAGTGCAGTAACCATATGCTTTTTTCCAATCTTCAGTAGCATCAATTAAAAAGCCATGAAAAAGAATATCTTCTACATACGTATCACCGAACTCATAACCGCCATTATGCATTAATGGAGATGTAGCAGATACAAACCAACGAGCATATTGATCTTTTTTCTCATTTTCTGGCTTTTTATAAGTTTTTAAAACTTTCCAAATAAAACCTTGAGAATTACCATAAACTGCATATGGCTCGCTCTCTGGTCTAGTTTTTCCAAAAGGATTACTCATATTAATGCACCTCTTTACTTACACATTTAGGAAAAAGCCTTTTTGCTTGCTCAACTGTCATTTTAGTAAGCATCCCATCTGCACGATTATGATCCTTTAAAATTACGGGATATTTTCTAGATTTAAATGACCATCCAACGATTTCATATCGTTTTGATCCGTGAGTTACGATTTTTGGAAAATCAATCTCATCTTTAAAAATTTGTTTTGCCCAATTAAAATCCGCTTCATCTTTTATATCTTGTCTAGATTTTGCTCCCTCAAGAGTTATTTCCATTTTAAAACCTATTGATGAATTATCGTAACCCATACGTCCAATAGTGGCATTTAAACCAAGTTCTTTTAAAATGGGTAAAAGATGCGTTTCAATTTGTTGTCTTACATCGTCACAAGCTGATGAATCTATTTTTAAAATTTTATTCATTAAACAAATCTCCTTTACTATAAATGTTATTGTTAATGTGATTCTAAAATACTAATAATAACACTTGTATTCAAGGAATTTTTACTTTGGCAGGTTTTTGCTGCGGTACCTGCACAAAAAAAAGGGGAACTGAATCCCCTTGTTTTATACTACATTTCTAAACTCTTCATCTCCATCTGTACAAGAATAGGAGTCTGGGGTTAAATCCCAAATGGCTTCTTTTAGGATGCCATCTTCATCATCAAATAACTTTTCTAGTTCTTCCTTTGATTTATGATGATATTTTTTTGGTAAATCTTGAATGGCTACTTTTCTATGAAATGTTACAAATTCATCAAACAAGATATATCTATTATCTTTTTTAGACATTTTCATAAATCCTCTTGTTTTAAGTAAAATGCACATTTTGGACAAGCAATTCGGTCATCTACTCCAACATTGCTAAAAGCAGAACCATCAGTAAAAGCCGAACCCTCTCCATCATTTTCAATAAGAATTTTACAAAAGTCACACTCTAAATTTGCGTGTTCGATAGTTTTTTCTTTTTTAGTCATTTCTCCATGCCAATGAGTAACATATGGCTTGTTTTCTGTAGCTGATGATACTTCCAAATAAAAAGTGTATTCTCCAATTTTAACATAGCAAGAAACATCTGATTTTACATCTATCTGCATCATGCTACCTCTCTATTTGATTGTTTCATCTCATTGAAAAGAGCATCCATAAAATAGCGAATTGTAGCCACATTAAATCCATTACCACAGATTTTATATCTTTGCGTATTCGATAGTTTTTTCTTTTGCAGATGTAAATGTAGGTTTGGATCGTAATCTTTATGTTCTTTGAATACACCAAATTCAGTTGCGCCATCTTCCATTGTTTGCATTCTTTCAGCTTCCAGAACACTTATTTTTCTCCATCTAAGATGTTCCAAGTTAACAGATACATTGTCTTTTTGAACTGTGGTTAACGTATTTGTTTTATAATCAGTTCTTAACTCTAACTGTTGCGATGTTGTGCCATCTTTATTGTATCTACCTCTAAAAGCACCGATGGCTACTTTTGGTTGACGATGCCCACCTTGTGAGGTTGTAAGAGTTGGAAACTTTCCATTTCTATCATAAACCCTTTTAATACAATCCATCCCCTTAATGTTAGATGCAATCCCTAATTGATTTAATTTATCTAATTTATAATCTTCAATGAAACATCCATCAGTTGGATTTTTTGCATACAATGCGTTTATAGTTCCTATCTTAGGGGAATCTACATTATAAAAAAATCCTTTACCTCTTTCAGCATTAAGAACTCTTTCTTTATGTGCATCAGATAGATCATAAACTTCGTCACAATCTCGCTCCATAATGTCAGCAAAAACAATGTCCAATTTAGGTAATTCAAAAGGTAATCCGTTCCACCAATACAATCTAACTCTATTCTGTGCAGAAACATTTCCAGAATTTAATTTCATTGGCTCTAGGATAGGTAAACCAATAGCATTACCAATCAAAATTGATAATTGGTTCATAATATCTTTTTTCATAACTACATTTTCGAGAAGTATTCTAAGATTAGGGTTTTTCTCTTTTAGTTTTTTAATGATCTCAACAACATAAAAGATAATTAATCCCCTATCTTTATGATCGTTATATATACCACCCATTAAACCACTTAATGAAAAGCTTTGGCATGGAAAACCACAAACCAAAAGATCAACAGTAGGTAAATTATTAACATCAATTTGTTTTAAATCCCCTAAATCCGTAATTGGGAATTTACCATCAAAATTATAAGTAAAGTTTGCATTTGCATAAGGATCAATTTCTGATCGATACAAATGTCTGATTTTATAATGGTCTTTCAAAGCATGAGAAATGCCAGAATTACCATCACAAAGCGACATTACAGTTAGCCCACTTTCTTCAGTAAAATTAAATTGCATAAATATCTCCTTAGTTGTTAGTGCAATAATGACATTACTTATAACACTAATGATTCGCAACTGTTTGAGTATTTTTGCTGCCAGGATATTTTGAAATGCAGGTACCGCAGCAAAAAGATGCATTTCTTTTAACCTACATTATACCATATTTTATTGGGTTTTTCACCTATGTAAGATATATACACACGCACGCATATGAACGACACACACACACGGATTGTTTGACACACATATCTGATCGTGATAGTTTAAGAATCACACTAACAATAACATTAAGAAAGGAGATATTAGTGTACAAAAATCCAAATAAAATCGTTAAAGTTTTTGGTGGTAGATTTGTAAAAGGCAAGTTTATTAAAAAGGATGGCACAAGCCGTACTTTTCATGGGCAATTGCTAACAAACACACGCACAAACAAATCATTGTGCTTCAAAGACTTAGCAAAAAAACAAATACGATCCATATCAATGGACAGTAATCACATTCTTATTAGCAGTGGTGGTTTAACCTATGAGGTGAATGCTCATGGCTAAAAGAATAAAAGGTATTAAACCACCTAGAAGATTTGGTAGACCCATTGGCAAAAAATGGGATAAAGCCAAACTAATAAGTTTAGACATTCCTAACGTATTACCTTTTGCAATGGAAAAAGGTTATGTGGGATCTTATTTCCTGTGGGTGATTTCTGGCAGAAAATGGGTTTATGTTAAAAAACCACAATCCACAAAGATAGAAACCCCCAAACAGTTAAGATTAAAGATGGCTGATTGGGAGAAAATCATAAAATCAAGATGCAGTTTAGATTACCAGAGAAAACATGGTGGTAATCTTGGATATAGTGAGGTGTAAGATGGATAACAGATTTCATAATTTATATAGACCCCTCATAGGTGCTACCATTACAGATTTTGAAACTGAGCCTAATGAAGATGACCCTAATCATCCTTGGCTCATTTTTAAGATTAGAAAAGGTGCAGATAAAAAACAATTAACCATTTCTAGAGATCCAGAAGGCAATGGCGGTGGATTCGTATTTATAGATGATGAATAGGATGGCTAAAAATGGACGTAAAAAAGCAAGCACAAAGCCAAGCAGAGGAAGCTTATTCTATGTTCTTGGCATTCTGCAAATGGTTCTCGTATTTTTGCTTATTACTTCTTATTGCATTAACTACCTGTAGTTTTGGAGTTGATGGAACTGGTGGTAAGGGTAATCCAGATTTACATGAAGAATACAAGGAAAGGATGGGATTAAATGGAACAAAGAGTTAGACCACATCAGCTTTCAAATGGTGAAAAACAAGAAACGATAACCTTAATAAATATGGTATCGGATGCTAGAGATAAAATGATCAAAGCTGAACGCAACTTTAGGTCTTCAAGACAAGAATTTTACGAGTTGGCTTATGTTGCAGCAAGTACAGAGTATTTTAGAATCTTGGATACTTTGCACGATATTCAAAAAAGGCTTCAATTAAGGGCAGACAAAAGAAAACTTAGAAAGGCCTTGTAAAAGCTTTAATTAATGTGATAGAAAATAATTCTTAAAAAATATTTTTTTAAAAAGGAATGAAAATGAGTAATAATTTTAAAGATAATAGACCAAATAGATTTTGGAATTGCTTCCATGCTCAGTATGGTAAAATGGTTTGGTGGGGTGAAAACGATGAAAAATAATTTAAATTTAAGAAATGATCAAAAGTCCTCTACCTCAATTGAGAGTTGTGGTAGAAATTATATAAATGCCCCACCAAATGTTTATGAAGTTATTGCTAATATCTCCCAAGAATTAACACTACTTAATTATAAAAATTATCCACTCAGAACAAAAGAGCGATTTAAAAAAAGATGCGTTGTTTATTTCAGAAGTCACAACGATAAAAGAATTATAGGTGCTTTTGTTACTTTACTTACATTTAAAAATAAATGGGTCACTCAAAAAGAAGTTATTGACCGATTCCCCCACATGAAAAAAGCTTTTGTGTCACTAGTCTTTAAACATTGTATACTTGAGGGTTGGTTTATTTCAAAACGAATTTCTCCAAAAATAAGTTGCTATAAAGTATGTGATATGATGCTTGAATTTGCAAAAGAATATTATACTTTTTGTCGTAATTCACGCAATGAATTTGAGTTTATATATTGAACTTGTATTTTTTATTTAAGTTTTTTAATTTAATTAGATTAAAATTTGGAGGATGGTAATTGCCGATATTGATGTTAAACGAATCACAAACTGAAGAACTAATTGAAGCATTAGATCATGCTAAAGATATAGCTAGAGAAAAAAAGAAAGATGCAAGTGTTGTGAGTGTTGGCAGTAATAATTGGGTTGCGATGGAATGTGACCCCCATGAACACTATGACCAAACACTTGTCCGAGTTTGTTTCACCAAAGAAGTAGATAATATTAAAGAATATAAGGGTATTAACGGAAAAGTTATATCCATAGAGTAATATCTCTCTAAAAAAACAAAACCCCCTAACTTAATTTCGTGGCTGAAGTTAGAGGGTTTTTTTTATCCTAAAAACATAAGGAACATTTTTAGAAACTGGAGGGAGATAGGAAAATTAATCAGGTGTTTTTTTTCTCCAGTAATTTTTATTATAGTGATTCGTGTTACTATTGCAAGCTTAATTATTTACTTTACAAATGTTATAGTAAAGTATATTGTTTTAGTTATAACACTAACAATTAACGGAATAATAATGCTACCAAAATACTGTGAAGAGCGACAATCAAAAAAATCTGGTAAATACTGGATTCATAATCCTCCAAAAAAAATGAGAGATTTATTAAATATTAATAATAGAAATTTTTATGATTACGATGAACTATGTAAATATGCAGCAATTTGTTTTGAAAATTTACAAGATGCTTTGCGTAAAGAAAATGGGGTTCATGTTGATCAGTTTTCAGTTCGAGGATTAGTCGAGTACTACAAAGAAACTTCTTACTTCATAAAATTAAAACCTAACAGTAAAGAAAGCTACAATGATCTATTTAAATTCGGCTTAAATTTCGTTGTGAGAGGGTCAAATAAATCGATGGGTGAATACCCCTACAAAACTATAGATAGAGCCTTTGTTGATCGTTTAAATGTGTGTGTGCGTGAACAAAACGGAGTACATAGAGTTTTTCATCTTAATAAAGTAATGAGAAGAGTTTTTAATGTAGCCATCAAGCATGAAAAGATCACTTACAATCCTTTTACGATGCAAGAGTTAACACCACCCAAAAATAGAAAAGTGATATGGACAACTGAATATTTGAATAAGTTTGTAGATACGGCTGATAAGATTGGCTATTCTTCCATAGGCACAGTTGCCCTCTTCTGTTTTCATTTATCCCAACGTCCAGGTGACATAAGACAACTTAAAGTTAAGAACTTGAATGATGGTATTCTGACGTTCACTCAAGAGAAGTCGATTACATGCAAAGGTGGTGAACCAGTAACCTTATCTTTTGATTTAACTATAAAACCACTTCAGCCTTTGTTGGATCGATTGCAAAAGGTAGGAACAGATTTTAGTAATCCAGAAAATAACCTTATTGTTTATGAAACAACCAAAAGAGGTATTACTTCTTACAATTGTATTCATGCGACCCAAGTGGTTCGTAAGAAAGCTAATCTGCCACAAGAACTTCAGATGCGAGATTTCCGTGCTACAGGAGCCACAAATTTAGGACTTGCAGGTTGTAGCACAAATGAACTTATGTCCATCACTGGTCACAAAGATCCTAAAACAGTGCAGATTTATCTTAGAAAAGCTGAAGAAATGAGAGCAAATGCATTCGCAAAATTGGCAACGAATCATAACATTAACTAAGCCACTAACAAAACTTAGAACAAGTGTTATTTCAAAAAGATTCCCAAAAAACACTTTTCCCAAGATTTGGAAAATGAAAATATAATAAAATCAGAGGGTTGGTGGGTGATAAGAGACTCGAACTCCTGACATCTTCGGTCATCTATTATCGTTTAAAATCAATAACTTACAAGTGATAAAAAGTGGTGTTAATGTTAATATTAAGTGTTGACTAATAACACTAAGGCTGTAGAATCCAATTAAGGGGAGAGCTATGTATTACAGCTATTCAGACCAGATTTCAGTGATTGAGAGCATTTATTTAAAAGAAAACTCTACAAAAAGAATTGATTGTCCTTTTTGCTTTGGGAAGAATACTTTTACTATTTCCAACATCGATGGTGACACTGTGTGGAACTGCTACAAAGCTTCATGTTTTGTCAGAGGATCTAAAAAGGGTATGCCCTCGACAAATGTAATGAAAAGACGAATTGCAAGAGAGCCTAGAATTGTTGAGCAGCAATTTAAAAATGAAATCCCAGAAATATTATCTGATCCCCTCTTCCATTCAGAAGTTGTGGATTGGCTTGAAAAGAATAATTGTTTGTCGAGTGTGAGAGAGAATAAAGTGAATGTAAAATATTCTCCTAAAGAAAGAAGAATTTTATTTTTTTATCCAGAAAATGTTGGAGCAACTGGAAGAACACTGATTAAAGATTTAAAACCTAAGTGGAAGATCTATGGTGATACCTCTGGTCTATTTATTATAGGAGAGGGAAATACTGCGGTTGTCGTTGAAGATTGCCCCTCTGCGGTTTCGGTAGCTAGATTAGAGGGTGTTGTTGGGATTGCTCTTGGTGGCACAAATATTACCTCTAAGCAGAAGCATTTATTAAGCTCTTACAATAACATTTATTTATGTCTTGACAAAGACATTAGTTCTAAGGCATTATCTCTAACAGATCTAATAAAACCCTTTGCTAATGCCACAGTTAAGTTATTAGAAAAGGACTTAAAGAGGTTGAATATTGAAGAACTCCAAGATTTATTGGGGGTGGAGTCTTGAATGAAATGACTTAAAACCATTCGGAGAAAAGAGAAAGGAACAATTAATGCCTAAAATGAAAGTTCGAGCCATCGTCTTAATCGATTACACTATTAATAGTTATGATGAAGCCAGTAGAGAGCATCAAAAGGTAAAAAACGGAATTGAATCAATGGTGGCAGGTAATCCACTTGTAGAAAATTTCCAAACCGATATGCGAGAGCGAAGAGGTGATGGAATGCCAGATATATCAAAAGTTAAAGTAAGAATGTAGAAAATACATCATTAATAAATAACCTCAACTAAACCTCTTCATTGAGGTTTTTTTGTGCCCTTTTATCACTAGTGTTATTATTAAATATTTTTAATTGTATTGTCATAAAGCCTGTGTTATAACACTTATCACAACACTAACAAAAGGCATCGAGTATGACAAAAGCAATATTAAAGTCATGTTTAAAGCATGATTTTTATGAAAACAATAAATTAAGACTTTCAGAAGAGCTGTTTTCAAGTGAGCATAAAGAGATCTTTAACATAATAGATGATGCTCATAGCAAGACCAGTGAAGACATAACAACATCAGACATTTTAAATGTTTGGGAAGCAAAACATCCAGTAGCTACCGAGTACCAAAAAGAAGATTTTAGAACTGCATTAAAATTAATTTACAAATCTGAAGATGTAAATGATGACATTGCTAAAGATGTTATTACTGAATTGTGGAAACAAAACTGGGCAAGGCAAGGTGCAGAGATCCTTCTTAGAATATCTGAGGGCAATCAAAATGCTGAACAAGAATTTGAAGAACATCTTATTAAAAAAGATCTGGGCTTTTCACATGATGATTTTGAAGATTGTTTTGTAACGAAAGATATTGAAGAGTTACTTAAACTCACTTCTGATGAAAATAGATATAAGTTCAACATACATTCTCTTAGTAATATTGTTTATGGCATTGGTAAGAAAGAGTTTGGTTGTCTATTTGCCGTTCCAGAAGTTGGTAAAACGGCTTTCATAGCAAGTTTATGTGTCGCTCCAGGTGGATTTGTTCATCAAGGTGCTAAAGTCCTTATTCTCGTAAATGAAGAGGATGGTGGACGAACAATGCTTCGATCCATGCAAGCTTTAACTAAAACTGGAAAAGATGAAGTAAGAGAAAATTTACCAAAGATTAAAGAAGAATTTGATAAGATAGAAAGTAAATTTGAGATTGCTAATGTAGGTAGTTTTGAATTTTCTAAGATAGAAGCAATCATAGCAAGCCGTAAACCAGATCTTGTATGCATTGACCAAGCTGACAAAGTTCATCTGCGTGGGTCGTACAATGCATCTCACGAAAAACTTAGGGCCTTGTATACCAGTTTTCGAGAATTAGCAAAACGACAAGATATTGCTCTACTAGTTGTTTCTCAAGCATCTTCAGAAGCACAGTATAAAACGAAACTTACTCCATTCGACATGGAGAACTCAAAAATAGGTAAAGCAGCAGAAGTCGATCTTTTAATAGGGATCTCAAAACATCCCCAATCTCAAAATGAAGAACCCGACTACACACGATTTTTATCTGTCTGCAAGAACAAACTTAGTGGTGTTCATTCAACTGCGGTTTGTTTTCTAAATCACGACATTTCAACTTATGAGGATTAATCATGGGCAAGAGATCAAACTTTGAAAGACAACCAAGAGATTACTACCCTACCCCATACCAAGCGGTAGAACCTTTAATTCCACATTTATCTGATTATCAATATTTTGTTGAACCTTGTGCAGGTAATGGAGCATTAGTTGATGCACTTGAAAGTCAATCACATATGACTTGCAAATGGTTGAGTGACATTGAACCTCAAAGGCAAGATGTAATGCCACTAGATGCATTCGATTTAAATGAAACTCACTTGCAAGATGCTGATTGTATTATAACAAACACTCCGTGGAAGAGAGATATTTTGCATCCTATGATTGAGCATTTTGTTTCTCTAAGACCTACTTTTTTACTAGCTGATGCAGATTGGATATTTACAAAACAATCCTCTCGTTTCACCAATCGTCCTGGTTTTCTTAAAATGATTGTAGCCATTGGAAGAGTAAAATGGTTTGGAAACACAACTGGTAAAGACAATTCCTGTTGGTACTTGTTCGATAAAAATAATTCTAGCCTACCAAAATTTATAGGGAGAATAGCATGATAGCAGAATCCTTATTTTGTTTGGCTCTCAATATTTACTTTGAAGCTAGATCTGAAGACATAAAATCTCAAATTGCAGTTGCTCAAGTCACAATGAATAGAGTTGAGTCTGAAAAGTTTCCTAATACTGTTTGTAAGGTGGTAAAACAATACAAACAATTTAGTTGGTATTGGGATGAAAAATCGGACAAACCCTACGAAAAAGAAGCTTGGAAGAAATCTTTAGCTCTTGCAGAAGTTTTTCTTGAACAGAAAGGCATCAAGATTGATTGTGTATCAGATGCAACTCACTATCATGCAGACTATGTACGACCTTTTTGGAGAAAGCATTTCGACAAAAGATGTAAAGTTGGAAAGCATATTTTCTACAAGGACAATACATGAATGTCTTAGTCCTCGATGTAGAAACAACAGTTAAAAAACTTAATGGTACAAATGACAACTCCCCTTTTAACGAAGAAAATCGTTTAGTTTCTGTTCATTATAAATGGGATGGCTCATACTATGATGCCGTTTTTTATCATATAGATAAAAGGTTTCCAGATAGTCCAAATCATTTTAGAAAATGCTTATCCAAAGCAGATATTATCGTAGCTCACAATGCTAAATTTGATGTTCAATGGTTATTAGAATCTGGATTTAAGATTGAAGATCATCAGAAAGTGTACTGTACCATGATTGGAGAATACATTTTTGCAAGAGGACAACGACCAGAATTAAGTCTTGAAAAAACTGCAATCAGAAGAGGTGTAACTCAAAAGAAGTCAGATTTGATTGATGACTTATTTAAGTCTGGTATTGGATTTGAAGAGATACCACTGCAAACAGTTTTAGAATATGCTCAAGCTGACGTTCAATCTTGTGCAGAGATTTATGAGAAACAACAAGAAGAATTGAAGAACCATCCAGGTTTAATCCCAACATTTAATTTGATGAATGAGATGCTAATGTTCCTTGTTTCGATGGAAAAGAACGGAATTATGATCGATTCTCGTCAACTTGATAAGGTAGAGCATCAGTTTTTAGAAGAGAGAAGCACGATAGAACGTCTTTTAAAGACCATTTTAAGTCAAATTATGGGTGATAGACCTATAAATCTTAATAGTGGGGCTGATATGTCTAAGGTTATTTATAGCCTAGAGATCAAAGATAAAGACCTTCATAAGGGCATTTATCGGATTGGGGTAGATGCTAGAGGTAAGCCAAACTTCCCACCAAACTATTCTCCAGATTATTTTGAAAGACTTCTAAGGGATCAAACAAAACCATTGTTTAAACAAGTTGCAAGTCATTGCAGAGCTTGTAATTCAATCGGAACAATCCGTAAGATTAAAAAGGATGGAACTCCCTATAAAAATGTATCTAAGTGTGAAAGCTGCAAAGGACTTGGTGCTCATTACACGGACACTGGTGACATTGCAGGTTTAAGATGTAAGCCAAGAGATTCAACCTATGCAAGCATCAATGGATTTAAGACGGATAAGATAACATTAGGACATTTATTAGAAGATGCAAAAGCAAATAATAATGTCATAGCCATCAAGTTTTTAGGTGGGATCATCAGACTTCATGCAGTGAATACTTACCTTAATTCTTTTGTAAATGGTATCAAAACATATAAGAGAAAAGATAACATCCTTCATGCTAATTTTAATCAAACTGTAACGGCAACAGGTAGACTTTCATCAAGTCATCCCAACTTCCAAAATCAGCCTAAGAGCGGAAAGTTCCCAGTACGACAATGTATTGTAAGTCGATTTGAAGGGGGTTTAATCCTCGAAGCTGACTACAGTGGATTAGAGTTTAGAGTTGCAGGTGAAATCTCGAAAGATCAACAAATCATAGATGATATAAAAAATGGTAAAGACATACATACTCAAACGGCTACGATTATAAATCAAACATCAAAAGATAAGATCACAAAAGATTTAAGATCTTCAGCCAAAGCACATTCTTTTGCACCATTATATGGGGCAACTGGTACTGGTCAAAAACCTCATGTAAAGAAATATTATGAAGAGTTTTTTAACATATACAAAGGTGTTAAGAAGTGGCATAACAAGTTGTGTAAGAAAGTTGTGGAAGATGGTGTAATTAGCATCCCATCTGGAAGAGAATTTGCCTGGAAAAATCCTAGAATGATTTCAAAAGATAGGGTTACCAATCACACGCAAGTCGTTAACTACCCAGTTCAAAGCTTTGCTACTGCTGACATTGTTCCACTTGCTTGTGTAAGAGCATTGAAATTATTTAAAAAGCTAAAACTTCAATCAAAACTGATACTTACAGTGCATGATTCGATTGTTGTCGATGTTCATCCTTCTGAAATAGAAGCGGTAAAAAACTGTATTACAGTAGCTATGAAGCACATCGACACTGATATGAAGAAGAGATGGAACTATGAACCAAGCATTGCTTTAGATATTGAAATGGCAATCGGAAAAAATTGGATGGAAATGCAAGAAATATAGTTGCTTACTGTTAGTATTAGTGTTATAAGGAAAGCTCTTTTATAATTACAATAGGAAATAAAATGGCAGAATCGACAGAATTAGCAACCGCAGATATTGAGCTTCTAAAAGAATTGGATCGAATGAATGATGATGGTCGTTCAAAACCAAAGACAGATGGTTTTAAATTACCAATTTTAAAAGTATCCTATGATCAAGAAACTAGAGGTAAATTCCATATAAATGTAGATGGGGTAGATTACTTTTCAGATAAAGTCACATTAAGAGTTCTTCTTCAAACCTTTACTTGGTCACATTTTGATTTTCAGCAAAAACAAATGATTGTAGAAACCATTGAAGTAAGAAATCTATTTAAAGATGAACCCATTGATACAAATGGTACACTTCGTTGTGGTAAACCTAAAAGTAAAGACATGGACGATGAAACAAGAAAGAAATGGGAACATATAAAATATACAAGGATTTTACGAGGGATCGTAGATTTTGGTGATGAATTAAAAAATCAACCTTGTATTATGTTTCAATCTGGATCTGCAAACATCCGAAAGTTTGATGAAGATTATGTGAGAAGTGGTAATCTAAAAGGTCACTACAGAGATCATAAGTTAGAATTAAGTTCAGAGCAAAAGAAGAAAGGGGCAACTACTTATTTTGTTGTTCATTTCAAACCTCAATGGAATGAAATTCAGCCGATGGATCAACAAACTATTCAGACCCTTAAAATTTTATCTGAGCAAGTCAATAACAAGAATGGTTATATCAGAGAAAAATACACTCAAGCTTTGAAAAATGAGTCTATCGATACTACAAATATAGAAGCTCTTAGAGAAGTTCTAGACAATGAGTTTGATCAGCCAAATGCCTAATAATGCAAGCAGAACTGATCCAAAATCGTCTAGAAGACGTACTTCTAAAACTATCGAATGATAGGCATGACGAAGTAGAAATCAAAGACGATTGGATTGAAAAAGCAGTTGATGAGTTTAGAAATGCTTTGCATAGACAACTAAAGCCAACTGAAAAAAGATCCTTTCGTCTGCGAATGAGCAACATAGGTAGACCCACTTGTCAGCTTCAAATGGAAGCAAGTGGAGAAAAGGGCAAGGACAAACAGTATAATCATATTCTTAGAATGCTTTTAGGTGACTTTGCTGAGATCATTCTAATGCTTGTGATGAAAGCAACCGACATTCCAATCACTGGATCTAAGAAACAGGTTGAGTTGAACATTGGCAATCATCCTATCTCTGGTGAAGATGATGTAGAGATCGACAAAAAAGTTTGGGATATAAAATCTGCATCAGATTGGGCATTCAGAAACAAATGGAAGAAAGGTTTTGATGCTTTATTAGAAGACGACCCCTTCGGATACTTAGGACAAATGGCAGGTTATTCTGTTGGAAGTTCAAGAAAAATGGGTGGTTGGATTGTCATGGACAAAAGCAGTGGTCAGATCTCATGCATTGATGCTTCTCAAGATCAGAAAGATTACAAAGAGACAATCAAATTGATGCGTAAGAACGTAGAAACCATCATCAAAGAATTACCCTTCCAGAGGTGTTTTGAGCCGATTGCAGAGATCTTTAATAAGAAGAATACTGGTAGAAAGATTTTAGCCAAACAATGCTCCATGTGTGATTTTAGAGGGTCCTGTTGGCCATCAGCTTCATACGAACCTTGTGCAGAGTCTAAAGCAGCAAACCCAAGAAAGCATTGGTACGTTGATTAAGCATAGACTTCGACAGACGGCAATCTTGAAAGGTTATAGGTCTGGACTAGAGGAAGACATATCGAAACAGTTAAGAAAGTTAAAGATAAAGTTTGAATATGAATCTACTAAACTTCCATATATTGTTCCTTCTTGTCATCGAATTTACACTCCTGACTTTATATTGGCAAATGGGATTGTTCTAGAAACCAAAGGACGATGGCTTTTAGAAGATCGAAAGAAGATAGAACTCATAAAAGAACAATATCCTCTTTTAGATCTGAGGATGGTCTTCAATTACTCCAGGTCAAAGATTCGTAAAGGATCAAAGACTACCTATTCAAAGATTTGCGAAAAACTTGGGATTCCCTTTGCTGATAAGGAGATCCCCATTCAATGGCTCAAGGAAAAGCCAAATAAAAGATCAATAAAAATAATAGAAAAACTAAAGAGGGGTACAAAATAATGAAAAAAATAAATCGATTTAGTCACCTAATGCCAGATGAGGTAGGTCTGACTATTAAGTTAAGTAATGATGGAAGACTTAATGCATCAATGGGGTTTTGTCTTTCAGAGGATATTTCACCTGACAGAGCGGATGCACTTCTAGATTTAATGTATGGTGCATTAGCATTGATAGAAGATTGTCCAGAAATGCTTTTGGCTTATGGTGCAGCAATCCGACCACCAAACAAACAAGAACTTCACGAAGTTGTGTTTGAACCAGATTATGATCTTGTAAAAAAAGATCCCGAACTTACTGAAAAACTAACCAATGTCATTCCTTTTACGAGTAGGAGAAAGCAATGAGCATTGATAATTTTAAAGGAACATATGCCGACTATGTTACGGAATGGGGTGATCTAGAAAAAAACGTCACCAAAGTAAAGTCGAATGGTGGATCTACCGACTATTATAAGATCCCAAAACACGCAAAAGAATTACGTCATCTCATTAGTCATAAAGGAATGTCTAAGTCTAGAGGTGACATATTTAAAGCCTGTTACAGACTAGGCGAAAAAGAAGGGGTCGATTTGATGTACGACCTAAACAAGATGAAATTCTTCATCGAAGATTTAATTGAAATGGCAAGCAGAGGAGAGCATTTATAATGGAACTTGGACAATATCAAAAACAAGCAGAACACTTTATGATTTATCCAGAAAGTGAGAAAATTACCTATCCTATCTTAGGATTAGTAAGTGAAGCAGGTGAGGTAGCTGATAAGTATAAAAAGATTATCAGAGATAAAAATGGGCAAATGACCGATGAGGATCGTACAGAGATGCTCAAGGAAATTGGTGATGTTCTTTGGTACTTGGCTGCAATCTGTACGGACATTGGTATGCCATTACATCATGCTGCTTTGGTAAATCTTCAGAAACTGAATAGCAGATTATCTAGAAACGTCATTCAAGGAAGTGGAGATAATCGATGAGTTACAAATCTAATTTAAACCCTGCTTTTAGATCAAAATTCTCTGAAGACATTTTCAACTTCAAATATAGACATGAAGGAGCGGAAACTTGGGAAACACTAAGTAGAACCCTTGTTGAGGATGTTTGTTGCAATCACATGACCAGAGATGAAAAGGATGAACTCATAAAGATCATCCAAGAGATGAAGTTTATTCCTGGGGGTAGATACCTTTATTATGCAGGTAGACCCAATAAATTCTTTAACAACTGCTATCTTTTAAAGGCTGAAGAAGATACGAGAGAGGATTGGGCAAACCTAAGTTGGAAAGCAGAATCTTGCTTAATGACAGGTGGCGGTATTGGAGTAGACTATTCCGTATATCGACCTGCAGGATCTCCGATCAACAAAACTGGTGGTGTTGCATCAGGACCTATTCCAAAGATGGAAATGATAAACTCTATCGGTTCTAAAGTGATGCAAGGTGGATCTAGAAGATCAGCAATCTATGCAAGTTTAAGATGGGATCATTGGGATTCTGAGAACTTCTTAAAAGCCAAGGATTGGCATAGCATGATGGTAGGAAGCACTGGTAAATCTTTATGGGATATTAAACAAGAGGATTTTAATTTTCCTGCACCATTAGACATGACAAATATTAGTTTGAATTACAACACTGATTGGCTAATGAATTATATGCAAACTGGTGACGTTGGTGATATATTTAGAAAAAATGTTGAGCAAGCTTTACGAACATCAGAACCTGGATTTAGTTTTAATTTCTTTGATAAAGAAAACGAAACATTAAGGAATGCTTGTTGTGAGGTAACCTCTGCGGATGACAGTGATGTATGTAACTTGGGAAGTATGAATTTAGGAAGGATTGATAGCCTATCTGAATTTAAAACAGTTACTGAACTTGCTACAAAATTCCTTATCTGTGGTACTCTTCGTGCTCAATTACCTTATGAAAAAGTATATGAGGTACGACACAAGAACCGAAGATTAGGTTTAGGTCTTATGGGTATGCATGAATGGCTTATATCCAGAAACTATAGTTATGGAGTTCCACAAGAGCTTCACAATTGGCTGAAGATTTATAAAGGTGTTTCTGATGATACCTCAAAGAAGTTTGCTGACCATCTTCAAATAAGTAGACCAGTGGCTAATCGATCCATAGCTCCAACTGGTAGCATTGGTATCCTTGCAGGTACTTCTACTGGAATAGAGCCTATCTTCTCTGTGGCATATAAAAGAAGATATCTCAAAGGAAATAAGAAATGGCACTATCAGTATGTTGTAGATTCAGCAGCCCAAGAATTAATTGATCTATATGGGGTAAATCCAGATAAAGTAGAAAGTGCATTAGATCTTGCTTCTGACTATGAGAAGAGGATTAAGTTCCAAGCAGATGTACAAGACTATGTGGATATGGCAATCTCCTCTACGATTAATCTACCTCAATGGGGAACGAAAGATAACAATCCAGATACAGTACATGACTTCACAGAATGTCTAGCATCTTATGCATCTAGGCTTCGAGGGTTCACTTGCTATGCGGATGGCTCTAGGGGTGGTCAACCCCTTACACCAGTTCCTTATAAAGAAGCGGTAAGTAAATTGGGTGAAGAGTTTGAAGAGCATATCGAAACACATGACATTTGTGATATCAGTGGTTCGGGGGGATCTTGTGGCAACTAAATCTTTTAATCATAAAGATTTCTTAAACTTCGATCAGCAAGCAAGAGAGAAGGCTACAAGATATTTAGCGAATGCAGGCTATTCCGTAAAGGACAATCCAGACCAATATGGGATAGACCTGCTTTGCGAATGCAAAAAATACAATAAAACTTTTGGAGTAGAAGTAGAAATTAAAAAGGGATGGAGAGGTGAGTTCGATTTTGAAACACTACACATCCCTTATAGGAAAAAGAAGTTCGTAGATCAAAATGCTTTGTTCTTTGTCTTCTCAAGTCACTTGTTTTCCGTAGCGATAGTATCATCTACAGTAATAAGAAAATGTAATGTTATTGAAAAAGAAAATTACAAGGTTGAGGGTAAAGAGAAGTTCTTTGATATTCCAGTAAATCTCATAAAACTTGCAAAATTAGATTTTTAGTGTTATTTTGATTCGTGGCTTTAATTCAAGCCATAGCCAAAATTATAATTATAACACTAACGAAACAAAGGCAGGTAAATTATGAAGCAGAAAAGTCCTATATTTATGATTCTAGGAGATATGACAGTTCCTATAGAGGAAATATCTAGTGTTAGACTAGAAGCTCTTCTTAAACAGATTAAAGAGGAGTTAAAATCTCGAAAAGGTGAAATAGAAATAGTGCTAAAAGCTTAAAAAATACTATATTTAGTATTGTAAAGTAGGGCAATAATTGTTACATTAGCTGTAGTAGGGCAAATGGGTTTTACATAAGCTCCTTTGGTAGATGTTATAGTTAGTGTTATAAATTTTTACCTTTGCCCTACTTTATTCTCCCTCTCTAAATAAAGCACTCATTTGATCAGCTATTGAATTATCAGTTGATTGATCATCATCATCTACAAAGACCAAGCCTTTAAGAAAATTCTTCTTTATATCTTCTTTTACTTTTGGAGTTAATGTACCTGTTTCTGTAACTTCCAAAGCAATTCTTCCGAACTCATCAGCATTAGCAAATAGAGCATCCATTGTCTGCACATAAGCATCTTGTCTAGCTCTTGCATAATCATCAACAGTAGAAGCAATAACTCTAGCTTTGGTACCTGCTGACGATAAAACACCCATCGTAAAGTAGATAATTTTATTTGCTGCAGCTTTTGTTTCTTTTAGATAACTTGTACCAGACTCTGTAGGTACTGGTTTAGATCTCATATTTTTAGTTATCTTATCACCAATAGCTATTAATTCTTCAAACCCTGCCATGACTTCTGGTTTGTCTGAGAATAAATCTCTACCTAATGGAATTAATTGGCTTGTACCTTCATCAATTCTTGTTGTCGTTGATTGGGTTACCGCCCTAGAACCGAAGCTACCTTGAGTAATGTCGAGTACCTTTGTTTTTAACTGCATTAAATAAGCAGTCTGCATAGCTTCCCTTATGAGGGGATTGTCACCAGATCTACTTAATATATCACCAATAACATCTCTAGCAGTAGATTCATTAGTTAGAATTTTTCTAAACTGTTCAAATCCATTCGTTACTGGTGCAGTTCGATCAATCTCTCCAATTGCATTTTTCTGGAAGAAGTTACCTAAAGTAGAATTAAGTACTCTTTCACGATTGGTATTTACTAATTGTTCAGCTTTTGCTAGTTCTGCTTCGACAATATTTCGATCAGATGCATTGTTCCTTATATTATTAGCATATTCATCCAATAATTTAGCTTCATTTGGAAAATTCTTATTAAGTATCTGTCCATATTTGACTAAAGCTTGTTCAAATGAATTAATATCAAATTTTTTAATATCACCAGTTTTAGTAAATTCATCTCTTAACGAAGAAAACATAGGAATAATGTTATCTTGCATAATGTATTCTAGTACATTGTTTTTTGCATTTGGATCGGACGTACTCTCAAGGACTTTAACTAATTGATTAACTTTCGGAGTGTCCGCACTACCAATCATATTTTTTATAAGACTGTCAATTTCAGATTGGAATGTTGTTTGATTGAAAGGAATATCAGAGCCTGGTCTAGTTCTTCCAATTGTCATGTCAAAAATATCGGCAAATTCACCAGTTCCACCATCCTTCCAAAAAGGTGCAAATTCGTTCTTCATGTAAGCTATGGCATTCTGAGCATCTGCAGCAAATTGCTTATTCTCTTTACCTTTTCCACTAAACTTCTTAGCTATTTTTAATCCGTCTTCATCTAACCAATCAACTAAACCTTTGAAAGTTTGAAACAGAGCCGTATTACCTGCATTGGTTGGGGTCTTTTTAAATGTATTAGCTAATGTTCTTAAATCTGGTCTTATGTTTTGAAAGAAATAGGCATAGTCCATACCTTGCTTTTCAAAGAATTTAATGACCCTTTCATTTCTTTCTTTAACAGTTTCAAGTTTAGGATTAGCAAAGTTTACTTTTTCTCCTTTAACTATTCTTGAGGTTACGTTTCTCTTTCTTTGAACCAATTCAAGTAACGTCTTGAATGGTGTATTTGGAAGCTGATCTGCCGCCAACGTAAATTGTTTTGGATTTAAAACATCTAATCGTTTTGTAAGACTATTAACCCATTCACTTGTGGAAATATTACCGCCCTTAACTTTACCAAATAATTCATAAAGTTTACCTTTATCTTCAGTATATTTAATCTTTAACAAATTAACGATAGCATCCTTATTTGCTTCTTTTGCTGCCCCCACTTCTGTTGGATTTAAATCTAGAAGTTTACCAATTGTAACACTATTATTGGATAGAAAAGTTTCATCTACCATCTTATCAAGATTAGCTACATTACCTTTAATAGGAACGAGTGATCCCTCTGATTTTGTAATAATCTGATTAACTAAATCATTTATAGCAACAGTTCCTTGAGCTATTCTAGCTTCAGCATCAGGACCTATTAGCTCATCTAGTTTTTGATTAAGTGCTAATAGAGCATTTGGTTTTGCTCCTTCTGTTGCTAGATTTTTTTGGTTAGCAATAATACCAGTTTGAATTTTAATTCCTTTAGCTTTAATTAATTCATCTATATTATCGGCTCTGGATAATGCATCCATTGCAGTAAGAACAACGTCTACAGGTGCTCCACCTTCCTTGCCAAACTGTATAAAGGCATCTTTATTTTGAAAGATAGCACTAGCTACAGATCTGCTAACTTCTTCAATCTCTTCAATTGTCATGTTCGGTTTAATGTTTGCAAGATCATTTAAGGCATTTCTTACAATCTCTTGCTTATCACCATCTGCAATCCTTATACCTAAAATTTCTAATGGATCTGCATTTCTCCCAAACAACTTAGCATATGGCCAAGCAGTTATCTTTTTTAAGTAACCTAATGCTGTTGTGGTTGCATCTACACCACCTTTAAGTATCCCTGCTGCAATTAAACCATCTAGGAAAATATTTCCTCTAGCAGCTAATATTTTTTCATATTCTTTATCTCCAGGCTTGAAACTAAAATCTACCATCTCTGGCATATCGATCATAGCATTTTCACCAAATAGAAGTGTCGAAGTATCAGATGGAAGTACAGCTGCAACAGCCGCATCACCTGCTAGAAATTGTGCTACTTTCTGTGGAGATATCTGTACTAAACGATTATTTAATGGATTAATTTCTTTTCCAACAGCTGCTAAAAGTTTACCATTGGGTGTACCAAAAAAGTTTTTTATGATCTTACTATTAAATGCTTTATCTTTTAGTTTACCTGCATTCTTAACTAAATTGGTAGCACCTGATCCCCCTAAGAAAAAAGAACCAATGATAATTGGTATTTCAGTAATTAGAGCATCAGAAATAGATGACCCATAACTTTGTTTAGGAAAAAATTTAGTCAGTGTTTCTTTTGATGTAGCACCTTCACTTAAATTTGTGTCTGGTAAAATTGTATTGTTAGTTACAAGATCTACAACTGCACCGCCTAATTGAACCATTTCTCTAGCTGCACCACCTATCGCTGTAAGGTATCTTGGTACTGGATCAGTTCCTGCTTGTACATCATCTGGAAAAAGACCTAGACCCGTAGGAGTTTCACTAAAGGGTATTTCCATACCAAAAACCTTACCTACTGGTTTGTCTACCTTGTAAGTAACATTTGTGTTTGGATCTGTATAAGTTGCCTGTCCTAGAAAATCTACTTTGGTAGTTGGTTGATCTAAATAAAATTGATAAAGTTCTTTTGCTTGACCTAATGTCATCCCCTCATACATATCAGAGCCAATAGGTTGTGCTTGGATAGAAGTTTGATTATTTAAAAAGGGATCGTCCTCTTCAGATAGATTTTGTTCGTCTAAGTCAGAAAAAAGATTACTTGTATTATTTTCATCAGAAGATGTAGTATTAGATGCTCTTCTTTCATTAAAGTCAGACATATCCAAAAGTGTTGCGGAATTATCTACTGTAGTTTCTGTCTGATTATTTTCTTCTTCTTCTTCGTTACCGAAGTCAGACATATCTAAGGCTTCTACCATATTAATTAATCCCCTCTTCTTCTAAAAAACTCACCATCCATACCAATTCTTTGATAAAAATCATCTCTAGCAACTCCGTCATTTGTAAGATCATCATCATTTAAAAGTTGATTGAACCTTTCTATCTCTGCAAGAGTAACAGCCTTTTTTAACTTTAATCCTAATCCCTTACCTTTTTTTGGATCACCACCTAAAAATGTATTCAGAGTTAAGTTTTTATCCCTAATTGAAGCATTTGGAAATTTTTCGTTCATTTCATCAATGAACTCATTAATTGTATCTTTATTATAAGTTGGATCTACCTCTTCCATTTTTTTAATGACTTGATCAAAGTTGTTATCGTAAGTCTTATACTTTCCCATACCCATTGTAGTTTCGAGTGTTTCTTTAAGAATGGTATCTTGAGAATATGTTTTGGTCATATAATCAATCATATTATCACCAATAAAAGGAGAGTTTTCACCACCTCTTTTTATAAAGAATGATGCCTGTATATTATTTAATCTTTCAGCATCATTGGCAACTATCTCTTTTACTCTTGATGCTATAATATATTTTGCTTCTTCTGGATTGCCTTTACCCAAGGCAAGACTTTCAATTGTTTTATTTAATTCTCTATCAGAAAGAGCCATACCCTCTGACCCTCTTTCGCCTGCTACACCATAAGCTATTCCCAAAGCAACAAAAGCAAGCTCTCTACTTCCACTAGTTGCATCGTATAAACTTTCAACAATACCAATGGCTTCTTGATAGGTATATTTTCTAGGTGTATCACTGTTTGGATCATTTCCTTCAGCCATTTTCGCTGCTATAAATTTTCCTGCACTTAAAACGTCTTGATAAACATTAGCAATGCTTTTACCTGCTTTAAGTATGCTGTTATTGGCACCTGGATTTTGGTCAATAATATTAAAAGCAGTTGCTAAATATCTTAGTTGTTTAGAGGATTGTAATCTGGCTGTAGTAAATTCTTTAAAGGGCTTCGCATACTTTTCCTCTATCTCCATAACTCTATCTGTACCTACAAAGATACTGCCTGTGCTAGTTATGCTCTCAAGTTCGGTGCTAGATAACTCTTGACCAGTTGCATCATAATAATTAACACCATCATAAGTGTATGGCTTCGATACATCGGTTACTGACACAAACCCTTCCCCAACTTGCTGCGTGGTACTTAGATATACAATCTTTCTTTCGCCAGGTTTTTTAGTACTGTTAATTTTTCTTTGTAATGTTTCTTGTTGAGCTACTAAGGAATTATATTCAATTTCTTTGGTTTTATCGTCATAAATATAAGTACCACTTACTGGATCAAACTGTCTTTGTTCTACTAGTTCAGTAATTCTTTCTTGATTATCTTGCATAAGAGATTCAAGCATACCGCCATAGTTTGCATCCCCAAACTTTACATTAGTTTCTTTAATCTTATTATTTAATTCTGCATTTGTGTTTAATTTAAGTTCATACTGACCAATGATTTCTTCATAAGCTTGTAATAATTTAGTTCTATTTTTAATTTGGTTTTCATTGAATAAACCACCCTCTACAGGTTGTATTGATTTTAATCTCTTCCTAATGATCTGTATGTTACCCAGTAATTGATCTGATGTTAGTTCAGATAGTTTATTAAGCTGAAGATTATCTAGAACCATATCTTCAGAACCAACTTGTTCTAAATTATAGGCCTCAATTTTATCTTTTAAAAAGGCTTGGGCAGTTAAAAGATTTGCATTTCTAACACTAAACTCTTTTTTTTGATTGCCCACAGAATTTAAGTAATTATTATTATTACTCCTAATCTCTACCTCTAATGCTGCAAGTAGATCTTCAGCATCTTTTCCATCGATTGTAGCTAGTTTACTAGTATTAAAAGGATCGTTTGCCCAACTTTCAGCAGAATTTTTTTGAATAAGATTTTCTTCTTCCTCCTCTCTTTCAGCATTTATTCTTAGCATCTTTACTTCAGCTAAAGTTATTAATGTATCTAGGTTGTTTTTATTTAAAGGTGAAAGATTAGAATTATTAGAAATTTTATTAGCCTTATCAATAACAGCTTGCATATAATCTGGATTATCGTCTGTATTAAATTTAAGTAACCCCTCAATGGAAGATGTATCATTAGCACTGGTAATGGCTTCAAATTTAGTAATTGATTTAAGAATTATATTTTTATTGGCATATCCAAGCTTTTTAAAATCATCATTACTTAGTTGTTCTAATTCAGATCTGACATTAGCAATGTTCTTAGAGTTCCACTTGGAAGAATCCTCAAACATATAAACTTTATTTCTAGGTAAAGTATTCAGAAAGCTCTTTCTTAAATCTTCAATTCTATCTAGGATTTTTTGTTTGTTTGTTGCAGTTTCACCATTTGCTTGAGCTTCTGCTATACCCAAAACAACTTCAAAAGTTTCTTGTTTTAAAGTACCTAAATCTAAAGAAGAAAGATCAAAAATGTTTTTATACTTTTCATCAAACTTTTGCTCTTTAAGTAAATTCTCAACTATAGTTATACTATCGGCATAACCATCATTAAAAAGACCTTTGGGATTATAATCGAAGGTTTCACCCTCTTTTGTAATGCTACCATCTGCAACTTTAGCAGTTCTCCATTGTTCAAATTCATTCAAATTTTTAAAAACTGGTAAAGGCTCTGGCTTAAAAAAAGCTTTAGTATCTACTGCCCCAGATTCAGCAAGAGCTTCTGTAATAGTTTTAACTGGTACAGCTTCTCCCTCATCTCCTTTAAACTCAAAAGCAATAGGAATATCACTCTTATCACCAAAAAAGTTAAAAGTAGATTGACCTTCTTGTCCTGGAAAAGTTACAAGACCTGCATCATTTACGTTTACTCCAGGTGGTAAATCAAGTTTTTTACCAACATTTTTATCTACATTAATTGATATATCACCTATTTGTGAATCTGCACTAGGATCTAGTACACCAGACTTTATCGCATTAATTAAGTTTTCTTGAAGTTTTAAGCCATCCTTAACGTCAAGATTTATAGCTTGATTATATAAATAGTTCTTAACAGTGTTATTCTCTCCATAACCTGTTTCAGCGGCTACAGCATCAGCAATTTTAACCTTGTCTACTCTTGTATCAGTTTCTTTTTGAGCCTTTGTAACGGCTTTTTTAAAAGCTGCTGCTCTTGCCTTTTCTTCAGCAAGTTCTTTTTTTCTTCGCCTTTCCATTGTGGTGGTAAAGGATTCAGCAAAACCTTCTAAAAATTGTTGTGCAACTATTGCCATTATTCAATAACCCTTTCTTCCAAAGTGTCTGGTATCATTCCAAGCATTTCATTTTGTTCTTCTTCAGAAGCAACCTCATCAGTTCTAGACATTAATCCTTCTTGTAGTTCTTCCACTGGAGTGTCAGCTTGTTCAACAATCTCTTCATTCTCTTGACCTAATGCCCTTAGAACGTCTTCTTTAGTTGTTGGTGGATTAGGATTTTCTAAACCCATATCTACAGTAATACCTGCTTTTTCAGCATGGATCTGTAAAAGTCTAGCCAAGGGTCCTGCTGTAAGTAGAGCCATATCAATAGAATATTTACCTATAGATATGTTTTGAAGATGAGCAATACCAACGAGAGTGGCTACATCCATTCCTGCCCCTAGAAGTGCAATCACCTTATCGATGTTGTCTTCATCAGCCATATTGTTAAAGGCATAATCTACAATCTCATCGTAGTCAGTTAAATCTGGTGGACGATGCCAAGGATAATTCCGTACATCAGAAGTGTAGTTTTCACCAGGTATTGGGCCTCTATATAGTTGTTCTTGTTTGCTCATCTACTGCTTCCTCTTCTTCTATATCAGAATCCATCTCTACCTTTTCTGCATACTCATCTAGGTACTCTGGAGTATATTTAAGATTACCTTCTGCAAGTTCCATTAACTTTGGTGGCATATCACCTTTTAAAAAGGTTTTGATTGCTTTTACGATTGCTTGATCAAATGTCATTATCTCAACTTTCCATAATCTACGATGAGGTATCCGTTATCTGCTTCAGCTACCATTTCGGGGTGAGTTTTCTGTACTTCTTGTGCCAGTACACCATAGCCTTTAGGAACATTGATACCCAGTTCCTTGGCTTTATCGTTCCAATCCCATCTATAAATATTGATACCAGAGGGGTAGGTTGTAACCTTTTTAATATTCTCTTTTAATCGTACATCCGATAAGCCTGTAAGCCATGATACACCTGCTTCTGTACCTAAGAACGAACCACCTATTCTGGCCAACGCACCCCAAAATCCACCAGTTGAGGACTTACCTGCAGCAGATGCTTGAATATTAGCTACTGCTATTGAGTTATCTCTACCTAATGCACTTTCAGAGGACTTCCATGCATAATCAAAGATTGCATCAGCCCTATCCCATATCTGATTTAGAGCTTCCGTACTTAGATTAAACATATTCTTAGCATCCGCACTTGCAGCTTCAAACTGTAATTCAGTATTTTTAAGGGTAACAGCTTGTCGCCATTTAGCATTTGCCAGATCAATGTTATATTGCATTGTCTGATAGAATTGTTCACGATTATTCTCTAATGTAGCATTGAACTCTGCATTATCGTTAATCTCTCCCTTTTCCCACTTTGTCCAATTATCTTTTGCAGTAGCATTGTATTGTTGAACTTGTACGTTTAATTGATCATAAAACTTCTCAAAATCATTCTTAGCTTGAGCATCGAACATCCTTTGAGTGTTTACCGCTTTAGAGTCTTCAAATAATGCTAGTACTCTATTTTGTTTATTAATCTCTTCAGCTTTTTGCTCATTGCTAAGATTAGCTAAGTTCATACTCATAAAGTTCTGAGAGTTTTGAACGGCTGCTTTTGTTCGAGTATTCAGATTAGCAATCTCTACATTGGCTAATACTTGTGATTTATTAATGATAGCTTGTTGTCTATTAGATAAATTTGCTGCATCAATCGCTGCAAAACCACTTGCTTCATCTTTAGCAATAGTAAGTGTCGTATCCATCAGAGCATTTGTAATAAGCTCTTGAGCTGCCGTTCCAGATACACCACTAAAACCTATAATCTGTTGAACTGCCGATGCTACTTTTGAATGGGATGGCGGTATTCTTGGATTACCATTTGAGTCAACAAACATCTTAGAGATAATATCAATCTGACCTAAGATCGTAGATTTACTATCTGTGTAGTTACCTTCACCTAATTCTAGTGCTAAAAGTTTTCCTGCTGTAGTAGTTGTATCTACAATGTTAGCTGTATTTTGAGTGGCATAGTCTTCTAAGGCTTTACCAACTAAATTGACAGACCCATCTTTATTTACTCCAGTAGCTAAACCTGTTGTATCGATTACCAGACTATCTGCATCCACTAGGTCTTTATCTGTTACAACACCAGTAACTGGATCTACTTGGTAAATATCCTTCGTTACATCATCTGCTACAGTATCGACATTATATGAAGAGATTGTACCTTGTTGTACTTGGTCTATCGTAGTCGCTTCACCAGTAGTATCTACATCAGCCGTAATCTTTGAAGTTGCATACTTCGATGCATCTCCCTCTATTTTAGTTCCTGCGGCATCCTCATCTACAGTAATATTCTTAGTGGCTTCTGCTACTGAAGCAGAGGTAGGTAATTGAGTTGTACCTTCCAAAATTCCTTCTGCGGTTTGCATAGCTTCATCAGCTTTTGATGTTTCAGTTAAAGACTCTGTAGTGGTTTTCTGATTTTCTAAAGTAGTAATTAGCTCATCAATTTTTTCATTTGTAAGTCCACCCGATTGAATGGTATTCGCTACAGAACTTGCTACATCATTATCGTTATCAGAGCTACCATCTGGTCTTTGTTTGTAAAACTGACCATCAGAGCCTTTTGTATATCCCGATGCTTCTGGGTTATCTTTGCTAAAATTATCTGGTAGCATATTTCCTTGGCTATCTAAATTCATAGCTGCATTGCTGTATGTGCCTGCTGATGTCATTCCATCATTTTCATTTGGATCATAATTTTTATTAGGTGTAAAAGCAGGGTTTTTCTTTGCAGATTCAACTGGATCAATAACAGATTGAGCAATAAGTCCAGGTACTTGCGTAATAGATGCACCACCCTCACCTGGTTTTTTAGTAATGTCGGTAACGTCCTTATACTTTTCTTTTAAGTTTTCTTGTGCTTCTTTATATTTATTATCTGCAAAAGCATTCATATCACCTATATTTACCATATTAATTCACCTCTTTTGATGCTTGTCTTTCACAAGCTCTGATACGATCTCTAAGTGATCCGTAATTTGAAATAACTCTAGGAATGGCAGTATAACTACTATCAAGAGATTCAATCTCCAAAGCTAATTCTTGCTCAAAATCTTTCGTATAGTTTTTCATTTTAGGACAATAGATCTCTAAATGGGTTCTATAATCCACCTGTCCGCAACTTGCTAACCAAGTCATCACGATTACCAGGCTTATTTGCTTCAATCTCTTGCTCATCCTCTGCCATTGCCTTATAAAAATCTGCCCTTTTTTCTGCTTTTTCAGCTTCTTCTTTTAACACTGCTTGTTTCACTTTTGATCCACCAGTTAATCTACCCAACACATAGAGGATAGGCAGACCAACAGATAGAATTACGATGATTGCAGTTTTTATTTTACTTGTAATAAATGAGAACATTCTTAGCTTGCACTCTCTTTATGATCTTTAAATTTTGCGTATGCTGCTAGAGCAATTCCTGCTAAAGCTAACACTAGAAAGATAGTTTTAAGACTATCTGAATAATGAATAAGACCTTCAATTTGAGTACTCATCTCACCCATTGCTGTGGCTGCACCTGCTATACCTACACCTGCCATAGTCTTAGATTTGGCTATAGGTTTTACTGCCCTAGCTTCTGGTTTCTGTGGCATCTCTTCTCCACCCTCACCTGCTAATGGAGCTTCTTCTGAAAACATTGCAGCTTCAGCCGTTCTTCTTCGAGTTAAACCTTTTAGGGATGTTAGCTTTCCATTAACCCTAGCTTTATTCCATTTCATAAACTCACTAGGAACTTCATCCATAAGTCCTTTATTAAGCTTTTTTAACATTGTGCTTGATTTAAAGGCTCCTGCACCTAAATTAAAAACAAAGCTTACGAGAGCATCAAATTGAGGTTGAGTTAAAGGAACTTTAACATAAGCATGAACAGCTTCAGCATGATCATTAACATCCTTTTTAAGAATGTCTGATGCTTCATCGATTGTCCAAGTTACTCCTTCCTTAACACCTTTAGTTGATCCATATCCTTGAGTTAAAACTCCTGCAGGACATACATAAGGATGCACAACACCATCTTTAACTTTATGAAGACCCTCGAACTTTTTAATAAGTTCAAGACCTTTTTTAGAAATATATTTAGGATGCATATTTTCTCCTTTGTTAAACTGTTACACCAGAAAATATCTGATTGAGATCAAATACATTCTGAGCGGTTCTTGTTCCTACTGTATCGAAATTTGCTACAACTAAGTTTCCGTCAGCATCTAATGCCCTAGATTCAGTTCCATTCATCATGTTAGTGGTAGGAACTAATTTTCCATTATTGTCGAATGCTTGAGATACTTCTAAGTAAGCATTGTACAACTTAGGATCTGATGAAGATGCAAAGCTACTATCACCTACAAGTTGTTTGATTTTACCAAGTTTACTTAAATAGGTATTCTGAGCTTGTACTCCTTCTGGTGTAGATGCACCAACATTCATAGCTAGGTTTCTAGCAATATCAGACATAGTATTTTGTGTTGCTTGATTGGCTTGAGCTGCTGCTTGGTTTGCTTGAGCAATCTGATTTTGAATATTAAATAAATCTTTGCCAGTTGTGTTAGCTATATTACCTCTTTGATCAGAAGCTGCCGCAAATCCTCCAGTTACATTCGACATTAGATCAGCTCTTGCTTGTGTCGCTGCAGCTGTGTCTTGAGTATAGTCTTGTTGAAATTGGTCTAATCCAGTTTGAACACCGCCTACATCCGCTTGAATATTTGCTTGACCTTCAGCCAAACCACCATAGTAAGTGTCCGTTTTACTAGCCAAATTAGTAAGAGCTTCTTGAAGTGTTGTCTGACCCCCAAGAACATCTTGAGAAAGTTTTGTAATCTGATCATCTGTTAAATTAAACTTTTCTTTTAGTAATGTATCTACACTGTTAAAACCCTCTGAAACGGCTGTATCTACTTCATCGAAGTTATCTCCCATAGCAGTACCTAAATCGGTAATACCTTGATTTACACCTGTAAAACCTTCTGTCTGTGCAGTAGATAAATTTGCTACACTATCACCAAGATTTTTAAATCCAGTTGTTTGATTATCAGATAAAGAAGTAATTGAGTCACCTACATTGGTAAAGCCTTCACTGGTTATGTTTTGAAGACTATCTATATTACCCTTAGTCTGTGTTCCAAGATCAGTAAGCTGTGTTCCAACATTAGCAAAACCTTCTCCTACAGTATCAGAAACACCAGTGATCTGATCTCCTATCCCAGATATGTTGGTATTCACTTCGCCTAATTGATCTGAATTATCGATTGTATTTGTAGGGGTAGCAATACCTTGATTAGTATCGACAGTTTGTGTCGTAGTTGCTGTAGAAGTAGTTGTTGGTGTAACGATTGGATCAGGACCTTCTTGAAAATAAGCCCCAGACCCCGCTCCAGATAATTGATTAAAGTCTGAAGATGCCTTGTTTTTAGATCCTAACCCTGCAATAGTTGCCAGTTCTAAAAAATCCTTATATTGAAAATTCGGATCACCAAATTGGTAGTTTTGAAAACTTCCAAGATTAGAATAATCACCACCACTACCACTTGTGGTTGGGCCTTTACTCCTTAAATAGTTTTTTGCCTGTTCAGGAGTGAATGAAGAATATATACTAGCCATGTGATTTTCCTCTTCTCTTTAAATTTTGCTTCATTTTTGCACCTTAATTTTTCTGTTATCCACTGTAGTTGAAAGGCCAATGCACAGTATTTCTTGTGTCGCCTTTGGTTAAAAAGGATGAGATGAGTGTTGTGTGGCATTTCCATTTTTTGTGATTGTGTGGTTGCTATTGCTGTCATCAGTAATTTCGTTATCTTTATTTGCAGTTAATAATTTTGTATTCGTGATAGCAGTTAGTGGAGAAGTTGGTACAGTAAAATTAGAAGTATATACGGCAGTACCAACAACCACCCTAAGATTTGAAATGTACCCATCATAATCCCCTAAATCACCTCTTGATCCAATGATAGGAGAGGGAGATCCAGAATTAGGTGAATAGCTTTGTGTGTTGGTTGCACTGTATTTTTCTACTCCGTCGAGGAAAAAACGCAAAGTGCCAGATGACCTACTGACGGCTATATGATGCCAAGCACTTCTTATATCTGTATTTAAATACCCTTTTACAGTATTCGAATACAGAAAAACATCACCATTGTGTCTGTAATAACCTGCGTCAATTAAAATTTGTAAATTATCTACTGCATCTCCACCATCATCTAAACAAAAAATTCTTCGATGGTCGCCACCATCAAGTGTTGTTGTGTTAAAATTAACCCAACACTCAATCGTAAAATCCCCTGTTCCAAGTGCAAAGTCAGAAGATGCTCCAATCGTGAGATAATCGTCTGCGCCATCAAAGACAGCAGAG
>Ga0160423_10000145_pt1 | contig 51661 bp, 28 predicted proteins | sample CRUFie14St8metaG_FD_108191 | JGI IMG/M metagenome (GOLD analysis project Ga0160423, IMG submission 108191) | Marine microbial communities from the Costa Rica Dome - CRUD Field 142mm St8 metaG | ecosystem: Environmental > Aquatic > Marine > Oceanic > Photic zone | place: Costa Rica: the Eastern...
GTCCATCCTGTGGTGCACCTGGAGAGACAGAGAGATAGAGAGAGTACGATTCAGTACTCAGCCAGCCAATAATAACGTTCGTGAGAAAGTCAGTCTCGCGTGGCTCACGTTGCACAGCAGCTGGGCCGTCTCCACCACCTGAGGAAAGGGAGCGATGCGATGGAAAGGTGAGAGCGTCAGATCGGCGTGCGAGGGCGAGCAAAGTCTGTGGTCAGCAAAGTAGTAGTAGTACCATCTTCGGCACATGCTTGTTGCAATGTGATCTGGCGCAGTCCTCCTCCTTCTCCTCCAGATAGAAGAGGTTCATTTTTTGCGTTTTCGCGGGCGCGGGAAGCTCGCGCCCGGGGTCCACAAGCCACCCCCCGCGGAGACTCTGTTCGCCTCCTCGAGTTGGATCGAGGCGTTTCGGCTTCGTTCCCCCTCAAACTGTCGACGTCGATCTCGCAGCTCCGAGCCTCCTCAACGAGAATTTCTCGGGGGATCCGGATCCGGCAACCAGGCTGCAGGGATGGAGGCGGCTATGGAGGCGGGGCAGAAGAGGAAGGCGCCGAGCGCGACGCTGAGGTCAGAGTATGAGATCGCGTCGAAGCTGAAGCCCTTCTACACGGGCGGCAGGGTCAGCGTGAGCAGGTCAAAGAAGCTCGCGGCTTGCGCGTGCGGGGAGGAGGTGAACATAGTGTGCCTTGCCACTGGCAAGGTGGTCACAACAATACCTGGTGACTCGGCTCTGGTCACAAGCGTCTGCATCAGTGAGGATGCGACCGTGGTGTTCATCGCGAGCAGGAGTCTGCAGTGCAGCCAGTGGGATTTGGAGACGCAGACCTGCACGAGGCGTTTCAAGGGCCACAAAGCACCTGTGCTGCACATGAGTCTGGACTCCCAGGGACTTTACCTATGCACAGCAGGGTCAGACAACCAGGTCAAGGTGTGGGACGTCCAGGAAGGGTACCTGACGCATTCGTTCAAGGGGCACGAGGGCGTTGTCCTCTTCTCGGTTTTCCACCCTCACCCAAAAAAGTGCCAGCTGTACACTTGTGGCGATGACACGGCCGTGCGGGTGTGGGACCTAAGGACCAAGAAGTGCTTGCGCGTGCTCAAGGCCCACCTTTCGACGGTGACCTGCCTGTCCGTGTCCCCATGCGGCAAATTTCTTCTCTCCTGCGCCCAGGACTCCATGGCTCACGTTTGGAGCGTCGACACCTTCGCCAAGGTCTCCAGCATCCCGCTGAACGAGGTCACCAACTCGGCCGTCTTCCTGGCGACGAGGGAGATGGCGTCGAGCTCGAATAGGGAGGACGAGGAGGACGCGGGAGCGGGCAAGCCCTCCAACTACTTCGTCACCGTCGGCCAGTCGGGCAAGGTCAGGTTCTGGAACCCGCGAAAGTTCAAATGCGAGTACGAGTTCTCTGTCGATGACACATGCGAGAAGGAGGGGGGCTGCCTCGACTTCGCGGTCGTGGGCAGCACCACCGTCCTGTGCACCACCCTGGACTGCAGGATTCTGACCTACGAGCTCTCCGAGGACGTGGAGTCCTTTTCCAACAACTTGGACGAGAGGAGGCCGGAGTCCTTCTGGCGCGGGCTGGTGGCCGGCGGCGACCAGCTCGTGGGAAACAACGAGCAGATCACGGACCTGTGCTTCCTGGGGCCAAAGCACCTCGTCATCGCGACGAATAGCCAGTACATCCGGGTGTACGACGCCGAGACCTTTGCCTGCCTGTCTTCCTGCTCTGGCCACACCGACATCGTGCTGGCTTTGCAGGCCTGCGAGGTCTCCGAGGGCCGGTTTCTGATCGCCTCGGGGGGCAAGGACAACTCGGTGCTGCTTTGGGACTCAACTCTGTCGCAGGACGCCGCCCTGGTGGGCAGGGCGGAGGGCCACTTCTCCGCGGTGGAGTGCCTTGCCTTCTCCGGCAGGGCCGAGGGGAGGCCTGCCAACTACATCTGCTCCGGAGACGGTGACGGCTTCCTCAAGCTGTGGGACCTGTCCTGGTTCTCCGGCGCGCGGGCGGGGCCCGAGTCGCCCGCGCGCGCCATGTCGACCCTCTCCACGACGGCTGGGCACGAGAAGGACGTCAACACCGTGGCCTTCTCGCCTGACGGAGCGTACGTCTGCTCTGGCTCCCAGGACAAGACTGCTAAGCTCTGGAGCGTCCCGTCGCTGGCCACCGTGCGGACCTTCAGGGGCCACGGCCGTGGCGTGTGGAGCGTCGCCTTCTCCCCTGTCGACCAGGTCCTGTGCACGGCCTCCGGGGACAAGACCTTGAGGCTGTGGTCTCTGAAGGATGGTGCCTGCCTGCGCAGCTTCCAGGGCCACACCTCGAGCGTCCTGAAGTGCTGCTACGTTTCTTACGGCGTTCAGGTGGTCTCCGCGGGTGCCGACGGGCTCGTCAAAGTCTGGAACGTGAGCAACGCCGAGTGCGCCAACACCTTTGACCAGCACGAGGACAAGGTCTGGGCTCTGACGGCCTGCGACCAGGGCGAGACGCTGGCGACAGGCAGCGGAGACGGCGAGGTCTTTGTTTGGAGGGACCACACGGACCAGAAGGCCCTCGACAGGAGGAGGGAGGAGGCCGAACTCATCAAGAAGAAGCAGAGGATCTCGGACGCGGTGTACCGCGGGTCTTACTCCAAGGCCTTTAGGCTCGCTCTGGACCTCAAGTACCCCGGCCAGCTCCACAGGATCATCACCCAGGCGGTCAAGGCTGGGGGGGAGGGCGAGTTCTGGGAGGAGGTTGTCCAGGACCTCTCTGACGACGAAATCAAGGAGTGCCTGCGGTACGTCTCGGACTGGAACACCAACTCGAGGCTGTACCTGTGCTCTCAGCTTCTGATGCACAACATCTTCAGCAGGATCCACCCGGATAGGCTGGGCAAGATTCCAGGTCTGTCTGACGTGTGGGACGGGCTCACGGCGTACTCCCAGAGGCACGCCAAGCGGATCGACACGCTGGTCCGACAGACCTACATGCTGGACTACGCCTTGTACAAATAACGTTAATATCTTTTACGGCCCCCTTCTCCAGCCGCTCCCCCGCTTGTCGCTCAGGCGGGCGCGCTCCCTTCCCCCAGCGGGCCTCCCTGGTCACAAGGTTGCCGCTATCGAGCCTGCGAGGGGTAGAGAAGTAACCACAAAAACAAACAAAAAGTATGAAGTTGAAAAAAACAAAACCTTTATTGCTCTTGCTGCTTGCTGACGTGCTTGTGCGCCGTGGTTTTCGTGGCGTTCCTGTGGGAGTACTTTTCCTTGTTCTTGCTGAAGGGCTGGAAGACCTGCCTGAACTTACTGTGGAGGAACTTGACCTGGGGCGGGGTGTCCGGCTTGGTCCTCTTCCTGTTCGCGGAGTGCTTCTGGTCCACCTCCTTCTTGTGATCGCTCGACTTGATCTGCATCTTCTGCGCCTGCGCCTGAGCGCCCAGCCCCCCGAGGTCATCCGTGACAGTGGTGGTCGCCACCGACGCGTGCTGCTGCCGCGCAGCGCGGAGCCCCACGAGCTTGGCCTTCAGCTTGGAGAGGTTGAAAGCGGGTTTGGACGCATCATCGGATTGGTCCTTCCTTCCAGAAGAACCCATGGTCATGGTACTTGCGGGCACTTGCTGCGATGGCGGCCCTGTCGAACGAACGGTTTCTTTGCCCGTCCCGACCACGATCGCTCGCCTCGTCACCTCCCTCGTTCCCCAGCTGGTCGGGGTCGTCGCGTCGCTTAGGGTTGCCGCCGTTACTTTTTTGTTCTGTTGGTCTCCCCCAGGGCGACGCGCGTGATCGCGATCTTGATGAATTTCCCGGAAACATTTCCGCGAACAAGAAAATGCAAATGCACCCCGCGTCTCGTCTCCATCCTCGGGGGAGCTCGCATAGCTTTAGCGCGGGCGGGAGCGAGGAGCGGGTGTTTCACGGGACCAGGCGCCATGTCCGGGTACCCATACGGCCACAGAGGCCCCCCGCCGCCGCAGGTAAGGCTTCTCTCCCCCCCCTCCCGCCCACCGCCCCGCCCACCGCCCCGCGTCACCCGGGCGCTCAAGGAAACAAACAACATCTCTTGTTTCTCTTTCTCTTTCTCCGACGACGACCCTCGGCCCTACCGTCGTCGAGCGAGTGTTACTGACCCGCAACTCTTGTTGCAACACCTTGTCACGCACAGCAGCAGTACTACCAGCAGGCTCCGGGCGGGTACGGTGGGCAACAGGGATACTACAACGGCTACGGCCAGTCCGACTATCAACACCAACAGCAGCCTCACCGCGGAAATGCCATTAACACTCCACAGTACCAGGCGGTTCCGGGGTACCCTGGGGGCGGGGGCGCGGGACAGCAGCAGAGTCGGGGGCGGGACCCGAGGCAGCAACTCTCGCAGCTGCAGCGCTACCTTGGCCAGGTTCTGTCCCAGGGCGGTCGGGATGCCCTACCGTACGAGGAGCAGTCCAAGTACGTTGTTCGCCAGCACATCCTCGATGTGGTGAGCGAGTTCCCCTCGCTCGCGGTCTCCGTGACCGGGTTCACGCACAACGACGGCAGGGACGTGAAGACTCTTAAGATCGAGGGCACCGCCCCGATGTACTTTCAGGGGAGGAAGTACAACCTGCCTCTCACCGTTTGGCTGCTGGAGTCGTATCCGCGGTCCCCACCTCGGGTGTACCTGACGCCCACGAGCGAGATGATCATTAAGTCCAACCACAAGTTCGTGGACGCCTCGGGGTGCGTCAACTCGCCGTACCTCGAGCAGTGGTCCTTCCCGGCGAGCAACCTGAGGGACCTCACCACCACTCTCTGCATCCACTTTGGACAGGACCCGCCGCTCTACGCAAAGCCTCCGAACTGGCGGCCTGCGGTCCACGCCGCGACCGGGTTCCAGAGGCCTGCCGCGGCCCAGCAGCACCACCAGGCCGCGGCGGGGGGCACCTTCCACGGGTACAACCCGATGGTGAGCCCACAACAACAGCAGCAGCAGCGGCCTCGTCCTCCCCAGGAGCAGGCGGCGGCAGTGGCGGCTCACCAGGGCGAGGCCGGGCGCAGGCCGAGCGGGGCGGCCGTCGCCGCGAGCTCGGACCCACCCCTTCGGATTTTCAGGGACCAGGCCGTGGACACCCTGTCCAGGCGGGTTTGCAAGACCTTCCACGCCATCCAGCTGCACACCACGCAGTCCGTGGAGGACCGCTTGGGGGAGCAGCAGGTCCTGGAAGAGAGGGCAGCCAAGCTCGCCGCGCTGGCCGAGAGCCTGGCGAGGGAGAGGGACCAGATCGACTCGTGCATCCACAAGTATGAGTCCAAGACCGAGGAGCTTGAGGGCTGGCTGGAGAAGCACAGGGAGATCGACCGGGACATCGAGGCCGATTTGGACGGCGTCTTCATCCCCTCGGACGACCTGTCAGCCCAGGCCATGGAGGCCATGGCCAAGGACGTCGCCATCGAGGACGCCATGTACGCGCTCGAGCAGGCCTTGCTGAACGACGCCCTCGACCCGGTCGTGTACCTCAAGCAGGTCAGGTCGCTCTCGCGGAAGCAGTTCTACCACAGGAAGCTCAGCATGAAGATCGCAGAGGCGCAGAAGGAGCGGGAAGCGCAGAAGCCAAGGAGCAGGGCGGCGAGCAGCAACCTAACGGGCGAGGGGGACTGGGACATCCTGCAGGACTTTGCGCTCGACCTGAGCAGCAAGAAGTGATTAAGTGTATAACAAACACCAGGCCGCTACAACACCCTGGCCCAAACCTAAAGTACAGCGATCAGAAAAATATAATGTAAAAACACACTCGCCCGGCGACTACTACCTCCTCAACTTCTTTCCGTCGACCTCGGAGGGCTCGTCGGCGCCGCGCGCCTCTCCGTCGGCCACGGCTGTGTACTGTGCTTTCCCCTCCATCCTCTGCCTCTTCAGCTGCAAGTTCTCCTCTGTGAGCCTCCTGACCTCCTCCTGCAGGTCCCTGATCTTCTTGTCGCTCTCCTTGGTCTTCTTTTCCAAGCCCAGCACGTACTGCTTCTTCCTCTCCCTCGCCAGCTGCGCCGAAACCCTGTTCCTGAGCAACCTGTTCATCCTCTTCATCTCGTACTCCTCCACCGCTGAGCCGGCCTCGGCCTGCCCCTGGCCCTCCAGCTTATCCCCGCCCCTGCCGGACTTCTTGGCGCCAGACCTGCCGCCCTGCTGCCCCGATACCTTCTGGGGCTTCTTCACCTTCTTGTCCAAAACGCCGAGCGGGGACTTGCCCTTGGCCGCGGCGCCAGCGTCCTTCCTCGACCCGGCTCTGGCCTTGCCGTGGTGCAGTGCGTCCGACGTCGAGGGCAACCCCTGCATGTAATCCAAGCCGTCTGGAAGCAGGTTGATGTCCGGCGGAAACAAACCCGCCTGGTCGAACGCCAGGCCGGCGCCGGGCTGTCCCAGCCTCCCACCGTCCCACGGACCCGGACCGTACTGTGCGTAGCCCTGGGACCCGTCGCGGCCCGCCCGCGGGGCCCCGTCCGCAGTGATATCGTTGTAGAACGGGGAGTCGTACTGAAAGTCCATGTACTTGTTCTCGTTCGTCGGCACCACGCGGTACTTGTCCATGATACACTCGAGAGACGACTCTCCTATTTCGAGAGAGAGCTCCACTTGTCCTCTCGAGATTGCTTCCTCAAAAAAACTTCCTGAAGAAACCGCTCCGCCGCAGGACCAGGGGTGAAGCGCGACCTCGAGCTCGACCTGGTCCCGCCGATCCTAAGGGCGCTAGCGCTCACCTCGCCGCCCCCCGTTGCGTGCTGTCGTGGCGTGCTTGTCCGTCACGCTCTTCGGGATCCTGGCTTTTCCCCTCGCCTCGCGAGTTCGCCCGTGTCCGTCCCGCTCGTGGCTGAAAGTTGTTCGAGATCCGGGTGAGGGTGGAATCGAGGCGAGTAGAAATCCGCGTATTGTAGATTACAGCCTCGAACCCCTCGAACCCTCAGGATTGAGATTCGCGATGAGCTGCGATGAGCTGTTTGATTTCCCAGGACTCAGAAATGTCTCTTTCTCGGGATGAAGATTTCCATACCGAAATTTCGGCCAGGAGGATTTTTGGGTTATTCAAAGAGGGCACCTTTGGCCTGAGTTTGGCGGGAACTTCGGGGCGTGTGTGTGTCTCCTCTCCCCTTGACCGCGCGCTGGTGACGAGGGAGGAGAGAAGGATGGCGAGACGGAGGCGAACAGGACGGCAGCTCGCCGTCAAGGCTGTGGCCATGGCGGCCGTGGTGGCCCTGGTCGCCAGGGTCCCCGTCGTCCAAGCCGTCGCCAAGTCGGAGACGTCCGTGGGCGTCGAGCGGCAGGGCAGGAGGCTCGAGTCTACGGCGTACACCTCGTCCGGAGGGTACAAGGACTTCGACTCGTACGCGGTTGACTATACCTTGGTCAGCGCGGCACCCGAGCCGAGGACGGTTCAGGTGAACGATATTGGCGCGTGCTTCTGCGACCTCACGGCGAACGCGTGTGACTCCAACTGCTGCTGCGACCCGGACTGCGACGACCAGGACAAGGCCCTGTTCAGCGGGTGCCTTCCCGAGTCCCCGGAGAACCCCAAGCTGACGTACTGCGTGCCCAAGTCGGTGGTGCAGACGGTGAACTTGAAGTCCAGCGGTTCTCTCGCTGTGGTGCACAAGACCACGCCCAAGAAGGACTTCTTCAGCGAGCTGCTGTGCGTGGAGAAGGACAACAACCCCGCGTTCGGCAACTTCTTCATGGACCCGGGGGCGGGGAGCTCGGACAAGCTCACGGAGGTGCTCACCCGCAACCCGCAGGCGCAATACGAGACCTCGGTCCTGGAAACCCAGCAGGCGGTGACCTTCGACTCCAGCTACCGGGCGAACGAGACCATCCCGGTGGCGCACGGCGCGACGGACACCCCGAAGCACGCCGCCCTCTCGATCCCCGTGGCAGTCTTCGGAGGAAAGTGCCGTGATGTGGAGCTCGTCGGGTTTGCGTCCAGCGTTCCCCTCAACGCCGGCCAGGGCCCAAGAAAGTGCCTCAGGCGCGCCAAGCAGCTCTCCACGGAGTGTTTCGCCGGGAGCCCGTTCCTGTCGCCCGCCCACTACGTGTCAGACCTCAAGGTGTCCACAACGCCCGCGAGGTCTGCCTACGTACCCGTCACCATCACAGAGGCCTCCACCTTTGACTCCGCGACCGGCGAGATCGTGGCCATCGCGGGGGCCCTGCCGGGAACCACCTACAACGCGGCGTCCGCGACCTGCGAGAACGTCCTAAAGTCGCTCAAGTACGTCGTCACTCACAACGGCAACGGGGTGATCACCGCCGTGGGGGCCGAGGTTGTTGTGACCAACGTGGCGGGCACCGCGGGAGCCGCCCTGGAGCAGGAGTTCTCGGTGGCCTTCCAGAAGGAGGGCACTTCCCAGCCCGCTAGGGGGAAGAGCGGGAACCCTGGGTACCGCGCGACCTACCCGGTGCTCTTCGGGATCGAGGAGACGGACGCTGGGACGGGAAAGACAGCAGTCTCTCAATTCACGGAGGGGCTGCCGATGATCTCCTCCGACGCGCGTGGGGAGTGCACCGCGCAGTACACCAGGTCCTTGCCCTACGGATCCCAGTCCATGTCGTCCTGCAAGGTCACCCTGTTCAGGGAGCAGCTCAAGAGGTTCTGCAACAAGGACACCACCGCGTTTGCGGCGCCGGCCATCCCGGCGTACTGCCCCGTGACCACAGACAAGACGGACTACTTTCAGACATTCTTTGCCGAGACCGCGACTCCTCTGCCGATCAAGCTGCTATCCGGTCTCTTCGGGTCGTCTGGAATGGCGGGAACGTACGCAGGAGCCAAGTTCTACGCCGGGGTCTGGGGGGACTCGGACCCTGCCAACACGGCTGACTGGATCGAGTTCGAGGTGGAGAGCCTTGACGACGGCATGTCCTGGAACGAGCAGGAGGGCACGTGCTCCAAGGTGGTCTCTGGAGTGCAGTACGAATTCCTCACCGCCAACGTGGGCTCCCAGCAGAACCCGCAGAGAAAGGTAACGTACGCGAGGGTAAAGTTCACTTACGACGACTGGACCTTCAGCGATCCTGCGCTTGATGCATGCCCGCAGGCATTCAGCGTATACTCGTCGTCGACTTTCGTGGAGATGGACCAGCAGGTGGACGAGAATGTGAAGCCTCCCGCCCCACCTGTATTTCCAAAGCTCCCCGAGGACGCGTTTTACCCCTTCCTGACCAATTAGGGGGACCCCAACGGGCGCGGGATCTGTACATCATAATCATCATCATCAAAGTTACCTCATATTTACAAACCCATTTCACTGGTGGTCCGCCTGCCACTCCGGGACGGTGTAGTTCAGCTCCCTGCTGATACCGCAGAACGTAACAGTGCTCCGGTGCTGCCCCAGGCTCGCCATAAGGGCCAGCTCCGCGTTGAAGGAGTGCGTGTCATCCTCCAGCTGCTTGCCCATCATGTGAGAGAAGTAGTGGTAGAACTTTCTCGCGTACCGGGCCCTCCGAAAGTCCCTGTCCAAAACCCCAAACCCGTACAGGGAAACCTTGCTGCAGATGTTGAGGGCAATGACGAGGGCAACCAGACCCGAGGACGGGGTGTCCCCTCCCTTGAACCCGACCTTGAGCTTCTCCTTGGCCTCCATCTTGTAAGACTTCACCAGCTGCTTGCTCACCCCGATGACCTCCCTGGACAGGAGGCGCACGGAGACGTCAGGCCTCGTTGCCCTGAGCTTCTTCGCGAGCCTCTCGTAGTCCTTCCCCGTCGTCCTGCTCACCACCACCAACGAGTCTTTCTCCAGAGGCAAAAACACGTTTCTGTCGAGATGAATGTACTTGTAGGTCCACCTCCCATTCAGGATCCTTATTGTGGTCTTCGAGCCCGTGTATCTCGAGCATGACCCGTTCGTGGGTGCCTGGTTCAGGCGAATCACAACGTGGTGCTTGTCAATCTGCTGGCCAAAGTCCGGGTTGGCATAAATCTGGCTGCTGCTGCCGACCACCGCGCAGGAAAGGGGCCTCTTGTTGAACCTCCTGGTCAGGTCTCGGTAGGGCTTGAGGACCTGGCGGGTGTTCAGGGGCAGGGTCGAATTCGCTCCAGCGCCGCACGCCGCGATGAGCTCTGTCTTCTCGACGCTGCTGCTCAAGGCGTCCTTCCAGTTCTCGCAGTGCACGAAGAGATGCGAGAGGTCTGGAAGCTTGTACAAATCGGGCGTGAGCACGATTGGAAGGCCCTCAGGTCCGCAGGAAGACTCATTCGCGAAGAAGGTGATGTTCTCCGCCGCCAGCCTCGCCAGGGTCGAGTTGCACGGGTCAGCGTGGTTGAAGTTGGATCGGCTGAAGTTGGCAAGCTCCTCTTTTTCAGAGAGGGGAGGGGTCTCCAAGGGCGGGACCTCCACGCCGCCCTCCGGCGGATCCTCCCTCTCCTCCTCCCTCATGTCGGGATTCTCCTCCACGGGTTTTGGTTCCTGAGCAGCAGGCCTGGCCTCCTGGGCCGCAGGCTTTGTGTCCTCGGCTGGCTTGTTTTGAGGGGTCTCCGCGTTCTCTACCGGCACCGTTGTGGTCTCCTTCTTGGCTTCCTCCCTTCGCTTCTTCCTCCGCTTCTTTTTCCTCTCCCCTGAGGAGGTTGTCGGGCTCCCGGCGTCCCGGCCGGGGCCCGTCTTCTCCTCCAGCTTTGACTGCTCCGTTTGGGCGGGCTGGGCAGTATTCGTGTTTATCGAGCCGCCCACGGCGACCACGGGCTGCGGAGCATTCTCAAAGTGGTGGGGGTGGAAGAAGTAGTGCTGGTACGCGAGCAGGGCGACGGACAGGAGGGTGACGAAGACTATGAAGCCCTTGACTCGCGTGGTGTTCCTCCTCCTGACCGACGAACCGCTCCTGGGGCGCCGCGGGGAGGGGATGGCAACCTCCACACTCTGCGCTGCCGGGGAAGCTTTCCCCTTGGTGGTCCACCCCTCGTTCCACCCCTCCCCCCAGTCCTGTCCCCAATCTGTTGTCTTGGCCTTGGCTTTCATGCCACACGAGTTCTATCCAAAGATCAGAAACTGATGAGAGGTCCGTACGCGGCGTCTCATTCTCTGGATTGGCAGAAGCGTCCCCCCACCACCTGCTTCCCCCGTTGTTCCTTGCCAAACACGCGCTCTCTCAAGCTCACCTGGCTCCGCCTGGCTGGAGTTCAGGGCGTTGGGATGGATGCTGGCTTTTCTTGGAAACTTTCTTGCAACTTTTCTTGGAAATCTGGCTGATGATCACAGAATTAATTCTGATCAATTCTGATCTGATCTGTAAATATTGTACCATCATCATGTGGCGATGAACAACGAGGTCAAGGGTTGTAAGGCTCTGGCGAGGGGAACGAGGAGCCCAAAGGTCGGGTCTTGGGTAACGCAAAGGACGGACCAGGTCGCGAGGATGGACGCGATGATGCGGTTCGCACGCGCGGAGTAAGAAGCAGAAGGAGTAGGGAGTTGTGGGGCGAGGGCGGGGAAAGATGCTATCGCCAACCCAAGTGCTCACGCGCTACAGCTACTGGGCCCACAGGCGCCCGGTGAAGGTAAGGTCGCACGCCCCTTCCGCCCGGTAACCTCCTCTTCTCTGTGCGCGATAACGCCTGGCTGACCCCAAAACTATGCTCCCTACCACGCCCTCCGCCTTGGTAGATCCTCCTGGCAGAGTTCTTCGCTCTCACGCTCATAACCGCCGTGGTCTTCGGCTGCGGCTTCTTTGAGTTCTCCCGCGCCCAGAGCGGCAGGGAGTGGCTGATCAAGGGGGAGAAGACAACGAGCAGGAGGGATGCGGTCGACGAGTCCCTCATGGACCTTGAGTCCGCGAGAAAGGGGAAGGCTCTCCTTCGAAGCAGTCAGCTCGGCCGCTTTAACCTCTTCTTCTCGTACAGGTCTCTATCCGGAAACGTCTTCACCCCGGAGAACCTAGCGGTCATGCACGAGGTGGAGTCCATCGTGACCTCCTACCCGACGCGCGAGGACTACTGCCTTCTGGGCTACGGTGACACTGGGGAGTCCTCCGGCTGCGTTCCGGAGTTCAGCGCGACTGCTTCGGTGGTGCAGCCTGGAGGACAGCTCGTCCACAACTGGACGGACGTGATCCGAGACATGTCCATGGACAGGAGGAGCAACGGGTACTTCTTTAGCAAGGACTTCGATCCCGCCGAGGTGAAGGGGGAATACACTAGGTCCATCGTGTATTCTGGGCTGCCCTTGGAGGATTTCGTAAACAAGAACGACAGGAGCAACCAGCAGGGAGACAAGATCATCCAGAACTACCTGGTCAAGGTCGGGGACAAGATCCACGACTACTTGGGCACGAAGAGCCGACTCTTTGCCACGAAATACGTGGACAGGAAGAATAGGGTGAAGGGAGACCTGGAGATCCTGTGGTGGGGCTTTGGGCTCCAGCAGGAGCTCTTCTCGCGCGCCGCCCTTCAGGACTTCTTCTGGGCCACCTTTTCCTTCATTAGCGTGGGGATCTACATGGCGGTCCACACCAAGTCCGCCTTCATCGCGGTAATTGGGATGCTGGAGATCACCTTCACGATCTGGCTGGCCTTCTTCTTCTACCGCGTGGTGTTCCAGATCACGTACTTCACGGGCATCCACTTCCTGGCCGCCTTCCTGCTCCTCGGCATCGGGGCGGACGATGTCTTCGTCTTCGTGGACGCCTTCAAGCAGTCGGAGCACATGGCGTCCATCTCCCATTCGCTGCTCAAGAGGCTTGAGTACACCTCGCTCAGGGCCTCCAAGGCCGTGCTCATCACCTCGCTCACCACCACGGTGGCTTTCCTGGCCACGACCTCGTCTAGGGTGATGCCGATCTCCACGTTCGGTATCTACGCATCGCTCTGCATTTTTTTGCTCTACTGGGTCAACGTGATCATTATGCCGCCCACCCTAATCGTGTGGGACAGGATCAGGAAGCGCAAGAGCAGGACCGCTGACTTGGAGCTGGTGGGGCCGCCGACGGCGGCAGAGGGAAACCAGGAGGGCGGGGAGCAGCTGGCGGAGCCTGGGCAGGGCCGAAAGGCGGAGGAGCAACCCGAGGGCGTCGACCTCGACGTCAAACAGCTCCGATGGATCGAGAGGTACTTCAACGGAATTCACGCCAACTACTTGCAAAAGTACGCCTACTTGAACCTCGCCATCTTCCTGGTGGTGGTGGTGGCGGGAGTCTTCCTGTGCACCAAGCTGGAGCCGCCACTGGAGGAGGAGAACTACTTTCCTGGGGACCACATGTTTTCTGTGTACAGGAAGCTGATGGACCTGAACAGCGGCACGTCGCCCTACGGCACCTCCTCGCAGGACTATGTCGCCGCCGTCAACGTGGCATGGGGTCTGCAGGGGATGAGCCTGAAGGGGACGGACAAGTGGAACCCCGAGGACATTGGCAAGGTGGTTTACGACGCGACCTTCGACATGTCCAGCCCTGAGGCCCAGGTCCACATACACAAGGTGTGCCAGGACGTCAAGGTGGCGAGGTGTGTCGAGGAGGCCTGCGAGGGGGGGACCCTTGTCAGGCACGGAGAGGCGAGGTGCTTCATCGAGGGGTTCAAGGAATGGCTCGAGGCGTCTGGGAAGGAGTTCCCGCAGCCCGCAGAAGCGTTCATGCCCGAGCTCGTGCGTTGGATGTCCTTGGAGTCCACCATGAACAAGTACCGGGACCAGGTCGGGCTGTGGCAGGACGAGGCGACCGGGGCCCACGAGCTGAGGTACGTTACGCTGGAGTTCAACTCCTCCTTCACGCCGCCAAAGTCCCAGAAGCGCACGGAGGCCGTTTACAAGATCTGGGAGGAAGTGATGCTCAGGGCGAACGGGGAGGCCCCCGAGGGGGTCGAGAAGGGCTTCCAGTCCACGGACTTCGCCTGGACCTGGATGGTCACCCAAAAGGAGCTGGTCGAGGGGGTGAAGCTTGGAGTCACTCTGGTCATGGTCATCGCCTTTGTGGTGATCAACCTCTCCACGCTGAACGTCATTGTCAGCATCGGCGCTATCCTGGCCATCGGCGGCATCGTGGCCACCACCATGGGGTACGGGGTGCAGCTTCTGATGAGTTACCCGCTAGGCGTTGCCGAGTCCATTGCAACCGTCATCCTGATCGGTTTCAGCATGGACTACTGCCTCCACCTCGCCGGGGCGTACATCGCGAGCAAGAAGGCGACCAGGCAGGAGAGGACGAGGGAGAGCCTGACGGAGATGGGAGTGTCAGTGACGGCGGGCGCTCTGACCACTGTGTTCTCCGCCGTCTTCCTCTTTGGCACCGTGCTCACCTTCTTCCAAAAGTTCGCCTTCATCATCATCTTCACCATCGGGGGGTCGTGGCTGTGGTCCACGGTGTTCTTCTCGTCGTTCTGCATGGTCTTCGGCCCGGAGGGCGACTTTGGGGAGTGGCTTTACATCCTGGGCCAGCGCAAGGCCGAGGAGAACGGGAAGGAAGCCGCCGAGGTGGCGGAGATCCCAGACGCGGAGAGGGGGCCCGCCGAGGCCTGAGATTCTTCGAAAGAGAGGCAGGAAGGCCAAGCTCTTCTCTTTGCCCCTGCTAGTGTGTTATTTGTTTTTTTATATTCATGTTGTTTACCATCTTTACCATCTTTTGTGCCCACACCCCTCGTCTGCCATCTCCCCGATGGCATCTCGATGCCTCATCGATGATGCCTCATCGAAGACGAAGACAGAGACCTCCCGATTTTGATCTCTCCAAAATTATTGCGTGATGTGATGGGCACAACACGGCATTTCTACTTGGGAGATCCTTTTGCCGCCAAATCGGTGACTTCGAGAAGACAACGGGAGGGTCAGGTCAATTGCATTAATTGCGTGCGTGCGTTAGGCGAGGAGCGTTATCGAAGCGGGTGAGTGGCGCCTCCTCCTTCCTCCAAGTCGACCCCGTGGCGTCGGCGCGAGCTGACGAAAGCCTCGCCCCCTCCCCCCACCCTCGCCTCTCGCCCTCCTCCGCCGCGCTCCCGCCGCTCGCCCGCCGAACACGGGTGCACCGGCTCTCTCGCGAAACGCCAACTCGAACGTTTCGTTGTTTGCACTCTTTTTTTTTCTTTCTCTTCTAGGTTTTAGGTCAAAGGGAGAGAAGAGAGAACACGAGCGCCTAAGAAGATGACGGAGGGCGACAACGTGCAGGCCCTCGTGGTCGACAACGGGTCGGGCATGTGCAAGGCCGGGTTCGCCGGGGACGACGCCCCGAGGGCGGTCTTCCCCTCTTTGGTCGGGAGGCCTAAGGTGACCGCGACGCGGGCCATGGTTGGGGTCGAGAAGGAGTCCTACGTGGGCGACGAGGCCCAGGCCAAGAGGGGCATCCTCAGCCTCAAGTACCCCATCGAGCACGGCATCGTGACGAACTGGGACGACATGGAGAAGATCTGGCACCACACCTTCTACAACGAGCTCAGGGTGGCGCCCGAGGAGCATCCCGTCCTTCTAACCGAGGCCCCCCACAACCCCAAGTCAAACCGCGAGAAGATGACCCAGATCATGTTCGAGACCTTCGACACCCCGCAGCTCTACGTGGCGATCCAAGCCGTGCTCTCGCTGTACGCCAGCGGCAGGACCACTGGAATGGTCCTGGACTGCGGCGACGGCGTCTCTCACTGTGTGCCCATCTACGAGGGCTTCTCCCTCCCCCATGCCATCATGAGGATCGACCTGGCGGGCAGGGACATCACCGACCACCTGAAGAAAATCCTGACGGAGCGAGGCTACAGCTTCACCACCAGCGCAGAGAGGGAGATTGTCAGGGACGCCAAGGAGAAGCTTTGCTACGTTGCTCTCGATTACGAGGAGGAGATGGCGAAAGCGGAGGCCTCCTCTGCGTTGGAGAAGGAGTACGAGCTCCCGGACGGGAATGTCATCACCGTTGGCAACGAGCGCTTCAGGGCCCCCGAGGTCCTCTTCAAGCCCGCGCTTATTGGTATGGAGCAAGAGGGAGTCCACGAGGCGACCTTCCACTCCATCATGAAGTGCGACGTGGACATCAGGAAGGACCTGTACAGCAACATCGTGCTGAGCGGAGGTACCACCATGTACCCGGGCCTCCAGGAGCGCCTGCAGAAGGATATCGCCGCCATGGCGCCGCCTTCGGTCAAGGTCAAGGTCATCGCCCCTCCGGAAAGGAAGTACTCCGTCTGGATTGGAGGCTCCATCCTGGCGTCCCTCACCACCTTCCAGCAGATGTGGATCAACAAGGACGAGTACGAGGAGAGCGGCCCATCCATCGTGCACAGGAAGTGTTTCTAGAGAGGGGAGAGGCAGCAACCGGGGCAAAAAGAAACCAACCAGAAGCACCAAGGCAGCATTGTAATGGCACAAATTCAGATTTCATCACGATTCGATGGTGTACTCTCCGGGAGAGTCGAACTCTATAACCCGGGTCGCGTGCTTCACGACGGTGAAACCCCGCATCTTCTCCTCCTCGCTCGCCTCCTCTCCGTACACGAGGGGCACCCACTCCCATCCCCCGTTCTCCACCTCCAGGCCCTTCACCGTGACTTTGGCCCCACTGACTGCCCGAATCACCAGCGCACCTCGCAGCGTGAGCCCGCGGATCGAGATTCCCTCCCCCTCCAGGACGAGGGTTGACCCCTGGGACACCCGGAGGTCCTCGCAGTCCACCTTCTTCGACACCTCTTGGATCGTGCACGCGAAGGAAGGGCTCCACACGATCCGTGGGTGCACCTGGGAAGCAAAATAGGGTGAGACCCTGCTGTCAGCACTCGGGGGAAAAAACGATTTCTGTTCAACGGTTCTGTTCTCACCTCGACCTCGATTCCGTTGAAGGTTTGCTCCTCTGGGTCCTCAATCTTTGCCCCGAGGTGCCTGAGCACGTTGCAGTTCGCGCGGTAGATGTCCAGCTCCCCCGTTGTCGCGCTGTGGGACGGGTTGCCCGCCGCGGCCTTGGCCATGGCCTCCGCCGGGGAGTTCTTAACGGGAGAGTACGCAACCCACACCTCGAGGAGGGTGAACCCGACCTTGTGTGTCGCTGGGATCGTCCGAGGGTAGTCCTGCATCATGCACTCTAGCCTGGTCGGCGACTTGAAGCTCGTCTTGGTCGCATCCTGATACTTTGGATTCACAAACTCGGGGACGTGGCCCTTGGTGGCCTCCAGCTGCTCGTAGTAGTCCCCAACAGACAGGATCAGCTGGTTGATGTTGCCGGGATAGGGCGACATGCCGGTCTGGGGGTCGTCCACGTCCCCTTCAGGGCTCACCGTGCTCCTCAGCAGGGGGTCCAGCTGGTTGTACTCCACGTTCAGTGTCATGGTCTCATCGCCCTTCTTCAGCTTGCAGATGGCGCCGATGGCCTCCTTGGCCTTCCTTGGCACTGCAAGGGAGTTCACCTTAAACCCCATTCTATCGCTGATCGCCAGCGAGGCTGGGATCGCCCTGAAGACCAGCGCGTTCGTGTCCTGGAAGAAGCACACCCACTTGATGCCGTGGACAACCCACTTCTTGACAAGGCCGCTGCCATGCAGGAGGGCGTGGACGTCGCCATGGCCGTGGGGCTTGGTCTGAACCTGGTACCGGTCATCTGACGAGAGGGCGAGGGACGCTCTGTTATCTGCCAGGCAGGGGACCTTGTCCTGCTTCAGAAGAGCAATGCTGGTGGGTTGGAGGCCAAAGTAGTCGTTCTCAACGAGGAGCTCTCGGGTCTTGTCGTGGGTGTCGTCGGACGTCATGATCACGAAGGTCGCGTAGCCGCGCTCGACATCAACCCAGCCGCTCCTTGCCTGCAGAGCCAGAATGTGCTCGGCATAGAGCTTGAGGAAGCACGTCCCTCTGGCGCTCTCGCTGGGAAGGGCGAGTTTGATGCCAGAATACCCGAGCCTCTCCCCGAGGCCGCCCGCGACGAGGACAAATGCAGCCTTCCCGGCCTCCACAGTGCCAGCCTCCTCCAGTTCGACGAATTCCTCGCTCCTGCAGTTGAGAACGGAGCCGGGAGGCACCTGGATCCGACCCAGGTGGTGTGGTGGTGTGTGTGGCGGAGTTGTCAGCGCGGGAACTGAATGACGCAGCGGGTGGTGTCTGGGAGCGGGCTGGGCGCGGCCTCACCTCCGGAGTGTACCCCTCCAGGGCGTTCTCCCCATGCCTAGACGCCTCAAGCAGGACCTTGGCCCGCTTGACGTAACCGACGAGGCCTCCCGGAGTGGTCTCATCCAACCTAGCGAGCTGCCTCGCAAGCCTCTTCTTCCCGTCCTGGTCCTGACCGGGGGGCGCCCAAGACGACACGAGGTGGCCCTGGCCCGCCGCGAAGAGGTCTGACAAGAGGGCCCTCTCCCCCTCCGTGAATAGGGAAGCATCCGCATCCACCAACGACAGCGGCGTCGGCGTCGCCATCTTGTCTGGTCTGTCTCCCAATGCCTTCGCCACCTCAGCAGCCAGCAGATCCTTCTCGGTTACGTTAGCTTCTGCCCTCCGCGTTCCACCAAAACCTCCTTTGCTCCACGTGGATCCCTCCTCTAGAGGTGTGGTGTCGCTTTTTGGGAATGAGCCGAATGAGCCAGAATTCGGGAAGAGCAGTTCCCGGCAAGAGGAAGACAGACTATGTTTGGTACAAAAGGAAGATAATCATTACAATGGCGGGTATTGGGCTCGACCCGGCTCAGCCAAAGACGGAGTCGGAGCCAGAGACGATTCCTGAGGTCGCGCTGGAGCCCACCCCGCTGAGGAAGGATCCAGCGGAGCTTCCCCCCGACGCGGCCAGTGAGAACGAGCCCGCCATGAGCCGGCTCACGGCGTACTTGCTCAGTCGGTTGATCTCCAGGCCCGACGTCATCACGGTCGAGTGCTTGTCCATCCCAGAGAACGCGATGGGCATTGTGAAGTTGCAACCAACGGAGAGGTCCACAACCTGGTCGTCGTTGGACAGGCAGACCTCCTCCTCGATCGCGCAGGACCGGCCCGCAAGGCAGGATCCGGAGTTCGAGCCTCCGCAAGCAAAGCAGTCCTCGGAATCCCAAAGCAGGTACTTTGGCACTCCCCTCTCTGCTCGCGAGCGCAAACAAGGATAGCGAGGTTGTGTTTTTTGGTGGTCAGCTTCTTCGTTTGCTTGCTCGGGTGGGGTTCCGACAGAGATCGTGATGATGGATCCCTACCTAGCCTCATAATCAAGATCAGCGAGGGAACGGTGCCCACGCCAGTGGTGTAGCTCCCGTCAGCGCTGCGGATGGTTCGCGCCTCGGACCGCACGAGATTCTCTCTTCCTGTAAAGGCGACGAGAGTTAGGACCTTGGGCCTGTCTGCCGGAATGGAGGCCATGAGCCCGTCCTCCTCCTCCTTAGTGCTCCTCATGAACGTCAGCTTGTCAACCGCGGGCCTGAAAAAGGCCACCTGAACCCCCTCGCTCGCCTGGTTTTGTTTTTTCGCACGGACGAGAGACGGATGTACGGGGCAGGAAAAGCGTCAGCTGAAGACACGAGAGGCGGCGTTGGGGTCGGTCCGGGAGGCTCTCCAGTGAGACCATGGCGGGTGCCAAGGAGTCTCCCTTCTCACCAGCTTCTCGCGGTCTCCTGGCCTGCACGGGTGGAGCCCCGTCCAGTTCACTTCCAAACCTCCCGGCCAGTACGCTATCCCGATTGGTACGGGGTCTCCGAACTGGTAGGAAGAGTCCACGCAAGGGTTCGCCAGCGCAAGGTCGAAGGCAAGCATCCCCAGCCACGCTGCCAAGATCAAGCAGACGCTCTGGACCCTCCTGCTCGCGAAAGATCGCGACACCATAGCTGTCTTCGCCATCGCTCGCTCGTCAATCTCTGTCCCCCCCCCTCCTGCCCGATTTCTGTCTGAAAAAAACGCGAGAATCGAACAGCAGCTCGAAGCCAGCAGGCCAAAGGTGGGCGCGGGAGGCTGCGGTGCAGCGGAAGAGAGGATGACGAGAACGATGTCGGCGACTGAGCACCTCTTCTGCACGCAGTGCGGCAACCTGCTTTGGATCGCGGAGAGGGAGAGAGAGGCGCGGTGCTCCTCGTGTCCCTTCAAGCGCGGCGTCAGCGAGTTCCTCGACGTTTCCATCGTCTCCGAGTCTGGCCCAAGGGACTGGCAGAAAAAGTACGGAGTGCAGCCCGTGATCAAGGAGAACCCTGAGCTCGAAAAGGAGGTGAAGCACAAGAGGCAGGTGGTCGACGACGACTGTCCAAAGTGCGGCCACAAGGGGCTAGAGTTTTACACGCTTCAGCTGCGGAGCGCCGACGAGGGACAGACCGTGTTCTACGAGTGCCCCGATTGTGGACACAAGTTCGCGCAGAACACTTGAGGGTGGTTCGGGCCCACGCTCGCGGTTTTCCTTAGGATTGTTGTACACTATCGCCACATACACTTGTCATCAATATTAAGTTTACACCACTGTAGAACCCCGCCACCCCTGTGCGTCCTTCTTCGTCTTCCTGGACATCAGCCGAGCGAGGAGGTCCCGTTCCACCGCTCCGGGTCCGTCGGCCGGGGGCAAGGGGACACGTCACTGTGCCCGCAGGCCCTCCTGTCAAACCTCTCGATCCCTCCCAGAGACCAAGCGTCCGCGAGGGGCTGGTGGCATTTCGGCCATCCCCTCCTCTCCGGCCTGACGTCGAAGCTGGATACCTCGCCGACGTGGTCGAGCAGGTTGTGCTCGTACACGTACTCGACCCTCCCGGCCTCCTCCTTCTCGCGCTCCAGCCACTCCTGGTACAGGAGGTCGGGAGGGAGCCTCGAGATCCCTTGCCGCAAATGTGCGTGAAAGTCCGAAAGTGCCTCCCTGGGCAGCAGCACGCCATTCATGCCGAAGGAAAAGCGGATCGCGAGCCAGCTCGCGTCGATTCGGGCGACCTTGCGCACAAGGTACGCCACGATCGACGCGGCGTTCTCGCACGCCACGAAATCGTCCTCCAGAAAAGCAAAGTGGGTGAAAGGGTCCGCCCTGGCGTGGTCCAAAAGGGACACGAGGTCGCAGTTCTGTTTCCTGACCTGGCGGCCCGGCCGGTTCGTGGGGTTGTCGAGGTCGTCAGGCTCTGGCGCCAGGGGGGTCGGGTCCTTGCAGTGACCCGGATTTTCCACAAAGTCCACATAGTGCCGCGCCTTTGGATCCCTCCCGGTAGACCACCTGAACTTGAGCCTGTAAAACGAGTCGTGGGCTCCCGGGCTGTTGTTCATGACCAAGACCCTGACCTTGTCGCGCAGCGGGTGGCGGGAGTCCTCCGCGGGGAGCTCCCTCAGCAGAGCGCTGAGTGCCCTGTCCAGGTAGTCCTCACGCCTGGGGACCGTCGGGACGCCCAGCAGGACTCTCGTCACCGGCGCGGATCCCGCCGCGGGCCGCGGCTTCGCGCGAGCATCCGGGCCCGCGTAGATCCGATCGCGCCCAGCTCGATTCCGGTGGCAGGTGCTCGGACACCTTCCCCGTGGCTCGTCCGTGCCGTCGCAACAGTCGCACACCCCGTCGTCAACGAACATGCTCGGAATAGTTACGGGCTTGTTATTCGCGCTCAGGCAGTAGAACTTGCCGCTCGCGCAGGCCGAGGTTCCCGGCTCGTCGCTCCCGTCCTCGCAGTCGCAAAAGTCGTCGTTCAAGGACTCGCTTCCCACCGAACCGGACCCGTCCAAACACTCAAAGGTCCCGTCCCTCAGCGCTCGCTCATACAGTTTCCGAGACCCGGGGGCGACGCCTCGTAAGAAGTCTGCTGAAGCCGCCGCGTTGAGCTCGTCCGATTCCAATCCCGATCCGGATTCTGATCCCGATGGTGCCGGAACGTCCCCCGCGATCGACGTCCACGCACTCCTCCTCGGCTCCTCCAGCTGATGGATGTCATGCAGGGTGTCAAGGTACACCACCAGACGGTGAGCGTTCAAGAAAACCGCGAGTCCGAGAGTCACGGCGAGCGCCAGCTTCGCCCGCCGCCTTCTGAACATGCCGCACGCGGGTCTCGGTGAGACGCAGCTCTGGGCTCGATCACGCCATCGCGCCATCGCGCCATCACGCCATCGCGCCATCACGCCATCGCGCGATGCTTTCAACTGGTTGCCCAGCTAGCTGTGCTCTCCCCGCGAACTCTCTCTCCGGTCGGATTTGGGGTGTACGAAGGGGTCGTGGGTCCTGTACACTCAAGACGAACCCCGTGAAAAATAGGATTTCACCGCGCCCTCCCAAGACGGGATTTCTACTTGATTTCTCCAACGCAAGCCGCCGCCGCCGCGACCCCCTTTCCCCAAGCCCGGTCTGGGGGCGAGGCAAGCGGCCGGAGGAGAATCAGCGAGCGCCAGGACGCCAGAACTCGACGAAGCGAAGAAGGAACCACCATGCCACCTAAGTTTGACCCAACCGCGGTGACTTACGTCTACATCAGGGCGACCGGAGGAGAGGTAAGCATCGTCGATCGGTGACCGAGAATAGGGCGCGGTCGGGCCTGGCTTCGAGGAAGGGAGAGGGGGGAACACCACCCTTGAGGTCACGCTTCGCGCGCGTGTGGGGGAGGGTACCGTGTTCGAGAGACCTCGGCAGAGGACGACGGATCTGTCGCAGCCCTCGGACCACGACCCGCGCCCTTCGAAAACGTGTTTGGATTGGTGAAGTCGAGGACACTTGTGCTGACGAGAGAGTTTTCCCTATTTTATTCTCACTGGCGTACTTAGGTCGGCGCTGCCTCCTCTCTTGCCCCAAAGATTGGTCCTCTCGGTCTGTCCCCAAAGAAGATCGGAGATCAGATCGCCGCCGCCACCAAGAAGGACTGGCTCGGACTCAAGGTGACCGTGCAGCTCGCCGTGCAGAACCGTCAGGCCACTGTGTCTGTTATTCCATCTGCGGGCTCCCTCGTCATCAGGGCCCTCAAGGAGCCTCTTAGGGATAGGAAGAAGGAGAAGGACATCAAGCACGACGGAAACCTCTCGCTCGACGACGTCTACGAGGTCGCTAGGGAGATGAGGCCTAGGTCTTGCGCCAGGAACTTTTCCGGCACCGTCAAGGAGATTCTCGGAACCTGCTACTCTGTTGGCTGCACCGTGGACAGGAAGCACCCCTCCGAGGTGCAGAAGATGATCGACGACGGCGAGATTGTTTGCCCTGACGAGTAAGAAATCCGCCATCGGCTTTGGCCTGCCCCTCATTTCGGGTTTGGGCCGGCTGAAGTGGAAGAAGTATTGCTCGGGGAAACTAGAAACAAACTCAAAACCACAACAAAAAAAATCAACCTGTATTAACTAAAAGCCTTAAACCGTTCGAGAGGACGTGGTGAAAATAAACGACGTTCCTCTTCTTGATCACGGAACACACGCCCTTTGTCCGCCCTGAAACCCCCAAAACGCCCGTAGAGACGCAGAGTTCTCCCCGGAATCTTCAGAGTGGGAAAAAGGCCAAGAGTTTTGGGTTGGAAGACAGTATATATAGATTACAAATAAGCAAAAGGTAGAGGCGGCATGACGCCGTCGGGGGCTCACCTCGGGGGCTGGTCTGGCCTTGGCTCCCTCGGCGCGGCCCACTCCACCCTGAGGATAAGGTTGTCGTAGCCGTACCCGTCCAGCTTGTTGATGGCCCTCTGTGCCTCCTCCCTCCTGACAAAGTTGATGAAGGCGAACCCTCTGCTCTCCCTCGTCTCCCTGTCGTACGCGATGTAGATCCTCGAGATGGCGCCGAACGGGCCGAAGAGCTCCACCAGGTCCTGCTCCTTGGTGTCCTCTGACAGGTTGGTGACACGCACAGAGTTCTCGTCTCTCCTCGTACGCATGGTTTCCCCAACGGACGAGGCGCCGGCGCGGAGGCTCGGGGGAACGTACTGGCCGCTCCCGGGCTTGCCCAAGGCCGAAGGGCCGCCCTCGCCAGGGGGCAACTCGCCCGGTCCCCGGCGGACGGACATTGGAACCTTGTAGGCCTTGGTCTCGGCCCCAAAGGCCGGGCCGTCCGGCTTTCCGCTGATCCCGCTCATGCGCAGCAGGGCCTTGGTCGTCGCCAGCGCCTGCAACTGGTCGAAGTTCTCGTCCTTCCTCGTGTTGTCCTTCGAGGTCTTCACGCGCTCCAGATAGATGTCCTCCGTCATCGACATCGTGGTCCTCTCCTGCTCGGCGTTCAGTCCAACCGCCTCGCCGAATTTGGCCAGGTTCCGGCGCTCAAACACACCCCTGCTCGTGCTGACCTGCTTCTTGCTCACGCGGACCTTCTTGGTGACCTTCACCTTCTGGCCCTGCTCCACTTTGTACTCCACGATCGTTTTTATGCCGTCCTTGTCGGGACCAAAGACCTGTTTTGGAGGCAACTTCGCGGTTGGCTTCGCCGGCGCGGCGTTGTTCGCCGCCACGAGCGCCTGGGCCGTGAGCTCGTCGAAGTCATCGTCCTCGAGGGTGTCCCCCCACCTCATCATGCTAACCATCGCTGCGGCGCGCGGACCTAGCCAGCCCTCTCTCTCTCTCTTTCTCCCCTGCCCGCAGGCTCCACACTCATACATACATTCATTGCGGCGGCTCCTGTAGGGATTCCATGGTAGGGAAGGTCAGAAAACTCGCCCTCTCAGCGCAAAATTTCCGCTTCTTCGCCGAGGGAGGGCCGGAACCGGGGAGGCCAGGCTAAAAAAAAAAAACAGCGCTAACGATGGCAAGCAACCTGTGGATCGGGAATTGCGCGAGGAGCCTGCTGGGCATGGACCTCTCGAGGTCGGCGGGCCTTGCATTGACTCGCGGGCTCTCTTCCTCGCCCGCCTCGACGTCCGCTGCGGCGGCAGATAAAAACGCTGAGGCCGCTGCGGGAGGCGCGACGCCCCCAGCGTACGTGACGAAAGAGTATTTAGACAACGTGAGGTTCAGGATCTTTGGCACCCACATTGGCAACGGGCTGAGGTCCGGCCGCAAGGTGCTGAGGAAGAACTTGATCGGGGACAAGGTCATGGCGTGGTACCCTCAGACGGAGGCCTACGGGAAGCCACACCAGGGAGACAAGCTTTGGGAGGATCCAGACCTCTTTGTTGCCAAGGACAGGCTGGAGCGGTACCAGCGACGCGGGAAGGGCCCACCGAAGAAGGGAGCGGGAAAGCGCGCGAGCCGAAAGAAGTAGCTGTCTGGCGGGGCGCCTCGCTCGACGACGCCCTCCCGACCCCGCGGCGTGTCCACACTTACATTCGAAACAAATATTTATATATATTTTTTTTTTCACTACTTTTGATTTTCTCGCGTGTGGCGAAAGAGCGCCCGCCAATTCAGACCTTCGCGGCTCCTGTCCTCTACCCTCCATCCGGCCGGCCGGCGCGAACTCGCTTTTCGTGGCCTTGTTGCTGAAAAGGTAACGGGTAAAACTTCATTTCTGTACAAGGAGCACTGTACAAGTATTACTGGCGGGCGCAGCGTGGAACTCGCCTTCCAAACGCTCCTCAAACTCACTCACTTCTTGATTTTGCTGTTAGAGTACAGGTAAGCTCCCAAGATGGCCAGGCCGGTTCCCACCCAGTTCAGGGGCGACACGTAGTTCCTGAAGAACACCACGCTGCTGACGATTACGGCCACCCTCTTCATGGTGTTTCCAACAGAAAACGTGAGGGGGGAGATCCCAGTGAGCGCCTGGTACGAAACCTGATTGTACAAGTGGTAGAAGACTCCACCGAGGGCGAGAAGCTGGACGAACTTGGCGTTGCTTCCCAGGGCGCTGGCGGCGGCGGACCAGCCTGCGGCCCACGTGGATCCCTCCACAAAGTACGCCACGGGGGCCAAGTAGCACAGCGAAATGATGGAGATGAGCGCATACATGTTGATGCCATCAATGTAGGAAAACTCGTTCAGGAGCTTCTTGGAGAACACGTTCCTAAGGACGGACCCCAAGTTGGAGATCAGCGCGCCGTTGAACCCGCCGATGCTGAAGCTGACCTCCTTCATGGCCGCCAGCGAGCAACCCGCGACGATGGGAAGCAGGGACAGGTACGTCATCGCGGAAAAGGACTCGCCCATGAACACCGAGGTCAGGATGACAGAGAACACGGGCTCCGCGGCCTTGATGACGTGGGTGAATGACACAGCCATCTTGGAGAAGGACACACAGGCCGAGACGTGGGCGACCGTGTGGAAGAGCGCCACGGGAGCCAGGCTGAAGATCAGCTTGGGCGAGACCTTGGGGACCGGCTGCAGCCTGAGGGCCCACATTCCCGCCATCCAGATCACGCCCGACGCGAGCTGGATGGTCGACAGAAGCCACGGCTTTGGAAAGATGTTCAGCGTGCTCTTGTTCAAGATATTGAACACGATGTTGAAGGCGTACCAGAGCCCAAAATACGACACGAGCTTCCAGTTCGTGCCGGAGGAGGTGCTCGGGGTGTCCGCGGCAGCGGCATGGACGGCGACGTTCTTGGTCGAGCGCTGGATCCTTGCCCCTTGGTCGACTCGCTTGCAGATCTTCTTTGGCCCGTGGACCGAGGCCGCGGCCACCGCCGGAACCGCCGGAGCGGGGCTCGCGCCCGCGATCACGCGCCTCCTGCTGCCCGCGAATAGCCCGGCGGCGGCCCTGCCCTTCGAAAGGGTCAGGGACCCGGCCGTCGACCTCGCCGTCGCCACGTTCCTCATAGACATTCTCTTCCCCTCTCTCTCTTCGCCTCTGCGACCGTCAGGCCGGCCGTCTGCTCCCCGCGTCGCGGTCCCCCCTTTGAAATCCGAAAAGTGAGAGCGGGAAACGTTTTTTCTGGATCCTCATGAGGATGAGGATGAGAGGAGCATTGGTCCAGCTGGAGCAAAGGGTCCGTACTGAGGTGCGGGGGCTGAAGCGGTTGGGGGATGTGCAAGGAAAATCGTAAATTAGGGTACAAAACATCCACCGCTCCGCCGAGGGCACGGGTCCCAACCCGTACCACACGCACCACCTGGTCAAGCGTCATCACTCGTCTGTCTTGAGCTCGATGTCCTTGTGCACGAAGTAGGCCGCGCTCAGAATGAAGTAGGCGAGCACGAGCGTCATCCCCTTAAGCCAGTGGGACTGCCCATCGCTGATGAGAATGACCGCGGTGATCACAGAAGCAAAGAGCGTAACGGTCTCGAAGGGAGCGAAGTTGAGGTCCAGTGGCCTTCCGGACATCCAGGCGATGATGACGGAGAACGGGATCACAAAGAGGCAGATCTGGGTGCTTGACCCGACCGCGACGCCGATCGTGATGTCCATCTTGTCTTTCATGGCGAACATGACGGCGGCGGCGTGCTCCGCGGCGTTGCCCACGATGGGAAGCAGAATCACAGAGATGAAGCTCACGGGGATCCCCACGGACTTGGCCGTCCCCTCGATGGTGTCCACGATGTAGTCACTGAGGACGGAGATGAAGATGGTGAAGACTCCAAGCCACAGCATGCCGGCCCAGAAGGTGATCTCGGGAACCTCGTCGTCCTCTCCGTCGCCGTCATCGTCACCGTCGTCAAAGAGTTCCTTGTGCGTGTTCAGCTGAAAGTGGAGGTACGCGAGGTACATCAGCAGCAGGACGGCCGAGGAGAATCGCGACAGGCCGGCGTCCGAGGAGTCCCCGTGGATCTCCGTGTGCGTGGAGTGGAGCACCGCGGGCAGCAGCATGGTCATCACCCCGAGGAGGAGGAGCCCGCTCGTTGGAGCGACGCTGTCCCTGCTGAAACCCTGAATCTTGTGCTTCAGGCCGCCGAAGAAGAACCCGCACCCCAGCACGAGCAACAGGTTCGACAAGATCGACCCCAGTAGCGAGAGCTGGACCAGCCGCAGCATGTTCTCCCTGATCGCGATAATGGCCACGATCATCTCCGTCAGGTTGCCGAAGGTAGCGTTCAGCAGCCCGCCGAGCGTGGAGTTTGTGTACAGCGCAATCTGCTCCGTGAGGTACCCGAGCCTCTCCGCGAGCGGGCACAAGGCTATGAGCGAGAAGACGAAGAGGGTGGCGTCGCCACCGAGCCCGCTGATCTTGCACAGGATCGCAAGCGGTACGGAGGCCAGAAGGAGGTTGAGCTTGGTGCCGTAGAACACGGGACCTATGCTGATCCTCACGTCCTCGGCCGTCAACTTCCTGTCGGGACCGCCCCTCGCGTGCTTCGACTTCGCGAACGGCGAGATCCCGTTCGCGTCACACTTCACATCGATCTCTAGGCACGAGCTCTTGCTCTTCAGCAGGGCGTCGTTCACGTCGTCCTTTGCCTCTCCGTTACCCTCTATCTGAGAGCGGTTCAGCTCTAGAGTGTTCCCGAGGGCCTGGCCCGTGACGCCACCCATCCTGCTCAGAGAACCCGGAGGCCGTCGGCGGCCGCACAGTCCGCTGCCCGAGGCCACCGAGCCGCGCTACCCGATCCGCTCGTTTTGTCTTTCCAAGGCGGGGCTCTCTGTACCTGTCCCAAGGCGAGATCTTGATTCGCAATTCATGTCCGGCACACATTTCCGGCAGAAAAGTTGTGTACGAATTTTCTTCTTTTTTTTTTTGAGAGTGGGTCAACATCCAACGGACCTCACAGCGGAAACACCGAGGGGCCGAGGTGCTAAGCAGCGCCCAAGCGTGGGCGAGAGAGGCCCGGGAAGCGAGAGGCCGTGCGACAACAGCTTCCGGTCGGACGCCAAGCCCGGAACTTGGAATTTTCTCGGCGGGCTCGGCGGTCCCGGGAATCACCTAAGGAAGAGTTGGAAGGTCCGGACGGGATGGAGGAGGACAACAAGCAAGCTTTGAGCTTGCACGTGGTGCTGGGGTTCACGAGCCAGGTGATAGGCAGCGTGAGCAGCTTGCAGGACGCAGAGCGCAATTTGATCTGCTACCTCTCTGGGCACGTCCTCGTCGTCCACGACGTTGAGACGGGAAAGCAAAACAAGCTCCAGGGCCACAAGAACGCAATCAAGTGCCTCAAGACGAGACCGGACAAATGCATGATATGTACCGCCGACAGCGGCTTCAACAGCATGCTTATCGTATGGGACTCGGAGACCTTGGAGCCCGCGCAGATCCTGGAGTCCCCCTACGAGACCGGGTTTGAGTGTATGGACATCTCTACCTGCGGGAAGTACCTCATCACAGCCAGCTCCCCGGACTCGTTCAAGAAGCAGGAGTTCGCTGTGTGGGAGGTACTGGACCTGGCCAAGGGCCCGCTCTGCACGACTAGCATATCTGGCGGCGACAAGCAGTACAGCGTGGCCTTCAACCCAGACAACCAGAGGGAGTTCATCACCAACGGCAAAGAGACTGCCTGCTTCTGGTCCTGGCAGGTCCCTGAGGAGTCCTCGTCCCCAGGCGGCCAGAACAAGTTTGCCCAGGATGACATGGCCTCTTCCCCGGGTGGCACCCTGTCCTATATCTCCCCGTCCTTTAACTCTGCTGACTTCAAGCAGAAGGTTGGAAAGTTCACCGCCAGCATCTTCATGCCTGGAACGAAGACCGCGCTTACCGCCACCTCGGACGGAGACGTTGTGGTGTGGGAGGACGCGAGCATCATCCATCAAAGGGCGGGCGACAGGTTCGCCTCCAAGGTCCTCCGGCTCCACAGCCAGCCCATTGGGGTTCTGGCTTGGCATGGCCAGTACCTTGTCACGGGTGCTGCGGACGGCTTCGTGCGGTTCTTTGACGACAAGCTGCGGCTTGTGGCGTGGTTCGAGGACATGAACGCCGGAGGGGTCACTAGCGTGTCATTCTCGTCTAAGAAGCCACAGCAGTGCTCGTTCTCTCCCTTCAGCTGCAGCGATTTTGTCATTGGCACGGGATTGGGTCAGGTCGTCAAGTTGCACGCCTCCCTCTTCGACGAGGTCTCGCACGAGAGCAGGCGAGGGGAGTGCCTCTTCAGGGGAATCCCCGGGAAGGTCACGGGCATGATCGAGTGTCTGAACGAATCGGCGGTCATCATTGCGAGCGACAAGGGGTCAGTGCACAAGTGGAGTGCTCCCTTCTCGTTTTGGAAGAGCGTCGGGGGGCCTGAGGAATCCAGCCTGGCAAGTGAGGCCTCAGAGGGCCAGGAGGACAGCCTGGTGGCGCCGGAGGCTTCCGAGGCGACCGCGGGGCTCTCGCTGGTGTACCAGGGAAAGCAGACCGTGATGTGTATGGCCTGGCTCTCCGAGGACGTCCTGCTCCTCGGCCTCGCCAACGGCAACCTCAAATTCTACTCTGTGAGCCTGAAAGAAGAGGCCCACCCCTCCATCAAGATCTCCAACTCCCAGCTGAAGGAGGTCGTTTGCAATGCTGAGGGCAGCATCATCGCGCTCTACGACATGGCCAACAACCTTTACATTATCAAGCTTGGTGCGGGCAAATACAAGGACAGGTGGGACTACATCGGCAAGCACGCCGCCCACCTCCAGGCCGCCATCGTGGACATCTGCTTCGTTGGGTCCAAGCTCTACTCTGTGGGTAAGGACGGCATGCTCGTCTTGTACGACTTGGAGGGCAGCACACTGAAGGACGGCGTGAAGGTAAAGCAATACACCCAGATCGGGCAGGGGGTGATCCCAACGGCGTGCACTCTCTTCTCTGGCGCCATGGACGGCAGCACCCCGTGGACTGGACTGGCCACGAATGTGGGGTCACACATGCTCTTCGCAGACGAGACCGGCAAGTTCAGGGTCTTTGACAACGAGTCCGAGGGGCAGAAGAAGGCCATCCTGTCGCCCGAGTACGGTGGGATCATCAGCAAGATGGCCGTCTTCACATCCAGCAAAGGGGATTCGTGCCTGGCTTTTGCCGGCCAAGGCAAGGTGGTGGGCCTGGTCAAGTTCCCCCTGGACGGCGACCCGTACAAGAGCTGCGCGGTCGTGGCGCACCCGCTCACAGTGAGCTACATGTGCGTTGACCGGAGCACCGGTGGGTACGTGTACACCTCGGACGGCTATGGGGTAGTGAACTTGTGGCGTGTTAACCTGGACGCATTGACGCCGGAGCCCACAAAGAGCAAGGTCGAGCGGTACTCAGGCCTGCTGGACGAGGGAATGGCAGGCCAGGAGTTCTCGGACATCACCAACTTCTTTTACTACTCTCAGCTCAGGGTCCAGGGCGAGGACACGAGTGAACCGAGGTCCATTACTGGGAAGGTCCCACTCTCAGAGGTCCCGCAGCTCATGAAGGCCTTGGGCTACTACCTCTCCGAGGAAGACATGCGAGTGATGCGGAGCGACGTGCTCTTCCAGCAGGCCGCGAGGAAAGCCAAGCACTATGCTGAGGCGGCGGACGACGAAGACGAGGGTGGATCCAGGGACGACCAAGTGTACATTACCTTTGAGGACTTTTTCGTTCTTTACGTGAACTACAGGCCCAGCCAAGGCCTTGGGGACGACGACCTGAGCGATGCCTTCTCGAGGCTCAGTGAGATTTCCTCGGGGGGCGGTGGCAAGGACGGGCGGCCGCTTGAGCTGGACACGGAAAAGCTCGTGGGGGCCCTGTGCGAGCGCGGGGAGAAGATGACCAAGGAGGAGATCGAGAAGTGCCTGCTGGCCCTGCTTGGGGAGGACATCCTGGAGGGGGAGCCGCCGGGAACCTCGGTGATCTCGCTGCTGCCGAGGGTGCTCAACCACAAGTCCTTCGCGGAGGACATCCTGGGCTTTTCCGAGGCGTGAGGCGTTATACTTTTAAACCCAGCAGCTTTGAAACACAATTCTCCAGAATCCAGACAAACCCTACTAATTTTTCCTTTTAGCCGTTCGGCAAGACACATGCCCCAGCTGGGCTGAGGAATGCCCCAGCGATGCCGAGGGAAATCTCTTAGCATGGGATTTCTACACTCGCTCTCGGGGCCGTGACGGATGACAAAAAGGGCACCACAAGGGGGAAACGCGAACACGACGTTCTGACGCAGAAGCGGATTGACAGCGCGACCTTGCCCCCTCCCCCCGTGAGCCAAAGCGAGGGGCGAATTCAATCGCGCATCGGCAAGAGACCGGGGCCCCGAAGGTTCCGGCCGTAGCAGGCACCAGGCCCCGTAGCAGGAGGCCGTCGGTCGAACCCGCTGTTCACGATGCAGACAGCAGGCCCATCGGCTCTGAGGGCCGTGGCGACGAGGGCTCTCCGAGTCGCCTCCAACTTGAGGGTTTTCTCGGCGTCCTCGTCCTCGTCCGTGCCCGACGAGCTCCCCCAGATGAAGCTTCCCGACTTTGATTACACTCCTCGCCCTTACAACGGGCCCAGTAAGGACCAGGTGCGACTCACTTTGGGCAAACTCCAGAACCTATTCTGCGTGCCCTGTTCTGACGCTGAGCCTTTTCTCTTTTTTTCTTTCTCCACCCGCGCGCGCAGGTCATGGAGACCAGAAAGCAGTTCTTAAGTCCAGGAATCTTCCACTATTACGAGAGGCCCGTGATGATTGTGGAGGGAAAGCAGCAGTACCTGTACGACGAGACTGGGAGGAGGTACCTCGACGCCTTTGGCGGCATCGTCACCGTCAGTGTGGGTCACTCCCACCCAAAGCTCGTGAAGGCCGTGAACGAGCAGAACGAGCTCATTCAGCACACCACCACCATCTACCTGAACGACCAGGTGGCGTACTTTGCCAAGGAGCTCGCCGAGAAGCTCCCGCCACACCTTGACTCCATCTACTTTGTGAACTCCGGGTCGGAGGCCAACGACCTGGCGATTTTGATGGCGCGGCTCTACACCGGTAACTACGACGTGATCGCGCTGAGGAACTGCTACCACGGAATGTCCCTCGGCACCATGGGGCTCACAGCACACGCCACCTGGAAGTACCCTGTGGCCCAGGGCTTTGGCATCCACCACGCGCTCAACCCGGACCCTTACCGCGGCAGGTTTGGCAACGACGGCGAGGCCTACGCCGAGGACGTGAAGGATATGCTTGAGACGGCGACGAGCGGGAGGGTTGCTGCCTTCTTCGCGGAGCCGATTCAGGGAGTGGGCGGTGCCGTTGTCCTCGCCGACGGCTACCTCAAGAGAACGTACGAGCACATCAGGAACCACGGGGGCGTCTGCATCGCGGATGAGGTCCAGGCAGGCTTCGGCAGGACCGGGACGCACTACTGGGGCTTCGAGACCCACGGCGTGTCGCCTGACATCGTGACCATGGCGAAGGGAATCGGGAATGGGCTGCCGCTGGCCGCTGTGGCGACCACGAGGGAGATCGCGTCCACGCTTCAGAAGCGGATCCACTTCAACACCTACGGTGGCAACCCTGTGAGCGCCGCAGCGGGAAGGGCAGTGCTCAAGATCATCGACGAGGAGGGAATGCAGGAGAACTGCAGGGTCATCGGGGATTATCTCCTCGGAAGATTCGCCGGCTTGCAGGAGAAGCACGACGTTATCGGCCACTGCCGCGGCAAAGGCCTCATGCTCGGGATGGAGCTGGTGAAGGACCGCGAGACGAAGGAGCCCGCCGGCGCGGAGACCAAAAAGGTCTTCGAGGACATGAAGGACATGGGGGTGCTCATAGGCAAGGGAGGCCTGCATGGGAACGTGTTTAGGATCAAGCCCCCGATGTGTTGGACCATGGCGGATGCCGAGTTCATGTGCGACGCGATGGACCACGCCCTGTCGAGACTCTAGGACGAGCTGGGGCCCACTTCACCCTTAGAAAGCGCGCGAGCTTTTCTTTCTCTTCGTTTCACTCTCTAATTTAAAAGTGCAAAAAGTTCCGCGCAGCTCTCTCTCTCTCTCTCACTGCCGGTCAGCCATGGCCTCGTCTCCGTCGTCGTCCAGCTCTGCCAACTCCTGCTCGATGAGCGCGCGAGAGCGGGCCAGGGCTTCCCTCATGTTGTAGTGCGATCGCCTTTTCTCCTCGAAGACCTTCTGCTTCTTCTTCTCCTCCGGGTACCTCCCGTCCAGCGACACCTGGCCCTTCGCCTCGTTTCGTTTCGTTCCGCTCGCCTCGCCTGGCGCGAAACGCGTTTGCGGTAGCGTCTCCGGGTCAAGGCTAAAGTCCGGGCCCACCAGATCGTCGAGCGTTTTTGGTCCCCCGCCCTGCGAGGACGACGTCATCGTCGCAACGGGCTTTTCCCGGGACGACAGGTACAACTTCTCCAGACCTTCCTCCTCCGGGGTGCCCACCACGGGGGACCCCGGCGCCGCGAACGGGGTCTTCGGCTCGTCTATCTTCATCGTCCCGTACTCCCCCCTCAGCACGCTCTCCTCGTGCGTCCGGAGGTTGTCCTCGTCCCACTCCACGCGTCTCTCGCTGCTGTCCTTTGCCTTCCTCCCGCCCCCAAGCACCGCGCTCAGACCCCCCCTCGCCATCCTTCTTCTTCTTTTTTGGCGCCGGGCGAAGGTATCGCCGCGTCGGTCGGTGCCTTGGGAGTCCCTCCGCCCCCCCGCGGCACCCAAGAGGCTGTGGTCCCCCGCCTCGCGGCTGGTCGGGTCCCTCCCGCTCCGCGCTTCGCGCCACGCCTTTTTTTTCTCCCTTTTTCGCCTTTCCGATGCCGATTACTCAATATTCCCGGATGACGATTCTGGGAAGGAAAAACGAACAATCAAGCTTGTTTGAAGCCGCCGCTCTTGGCTCCCGTGAAACGCACTCTCCTCTTGGCGGGTGAAGACGACGGCAGGCATGACGACGGAGACGGTGGCCGTGCGCCCCGCGGCCGCTGCCCCTGAGCTCCCCGCCGACCTCTGGTTAGAAATCGCCGCGCGCGTGGACCAGTATGATAGACTTGCTTTTTCTATGGTGTCCAAGACCTTTCATAAGGCCATGCACGAGTTTACCAAGGCAAAGTACCGCACGGTTGGGTTCTATACGGACCTGAGGAGGAAGACGATGATGGCGAAACCTCCGTGCTTCAGCGAGGACTGGTTCCGGTGGTGGTTTGTTGGGTTTCAGGCGAACAGGCGGGAGGGACGGCCGAACAGTGTGGGCCTGCGGTGCGGGGAAGTCAGGCGGTACTTCCACGAAAGCGACATGCTAGAGGTCGCCAGCGTGGTCGGCCTGGTCGACGTCCTGAGCTGGATGAAGAGGAGCTTCGTCACCTTCGTCGGGGACGCCGTGGCGAGGGCCGCCTCCGCCGCGGGGCACCTCCACGTGCTTTGGTGGCTCAAGAGGGAGGGGTGGTGCTTCACCGAGCAGTGCGCCGGCTTCGCCGCCCGGCTGGGCCGGTTCGAGGTCCTCAAGTGGCTGAGGAGGGAGGGCTGCGAGTTCGCGGTGGGCTGCTGCCAGCGCGCGGCGCAGGGAGGCCACCTTCACATCCTGAAGTGGCTCCGCTCGCTGGACCCTCCCTGCCCGTGGGACGCCAGCACCTTCTGCCGTGCCGTCAGGATTCAGGACTTCGAGATGCTCAAGTACCTTCACGCGGAGGGCTGCCCGATGGACGGCGGGGCCTTCTCCTTTGCGGCGTCGCATGGCAACCTGGAGATGCTAGAGTGGCTTTATAACATTGGGTGCCCCCACAGCCACTGCGACGGGACCTTTGCGGCAAAGGGAGGGCACATCCACGTCCTCGAGTGGATGGACGAGAACAACATCGCCAACTTGGGCGAGCGCACCTGCATCTTCGCGGCCAAGGCGGGTCATCTCCACGTCCTCAAGTGGCTCCGATCCCGGGACCCGCCTTGCCGCTGGTGCGCCAAGACCCCGGAGGCCGCCATCCTTGGGGGGCACATCTCCTGCCTAGAGTGGGCCATCGAGAACGGGTGCCCTTGGGACAAGGAGTCCACCAGCGCCGCGGCACATATGGGTGACCTTGGTACCCTCAAGTGGCTCAGGGAGCACAGGAACACACCCTGCCCGTGGGAGGAGTGCACCTGCTACGAGGCTGCGAGGCACGGGCATCTGGAAGTGCTCAAGTATGCCAGGAGCAAAGGGTGCAAGTGGTGCGAGGAGACCATGAGGGACGCGGCGGAGATGAACCACCTTCACATCCTCAAGTGGGCGAGGGCCCAAAGATCGCCCTGCCCGTGGGACGAGGAGGTGTGCGCCCTAGCGGCAAAGGAGGGAAACCTCGAGGTCTTGAAGTGGCTCAGGGCCCAAAACCCTCCCTGCCCGTGGAACGAGCGCACGCCGATGTACGCCGCCATACAGGGCTACCTCGACGTCCTGAAGTGGAGCATCAATAACGGATGCGATGTAGACCTGGTGGAATGCGAGGCGGTGGCCCGAGAGGCGGAGCAGGCGCACATCGTGAGGTGGATCAACGGTGGGGCCAACAAGAGGCCTTGCCGCCTGGGAGCCGCGGTCCAGTGGCTCGACGAGATGCTGGTGGGTGACTTTGCCGACGTGTTCATGGAGCAAGTGAACGAGGTGGATGAAGAGGACGAGCACGAGAAGCAAGAATAAATCGTATATGGCTCTTTGGTGCTTGCACACATCACTACATCATCTGTTTCCATCCCTCCCCTTCCTGCCCAAGATTCTCGAAGGAGGCGATTTTCGGGACAGCATCTCAAGCTGGACGGGCAATCAGTCGGTCGTGAAGCCGGCGGCCAGCGATGACGACGCGGCTGGGGTCTTCCTCAGGCGAGGTGGCGCTTCGGGCGCTCCGCCGGATCGCGCCGTCCCTCTCGAGGGGCTTCGCGAAGAAGGTGAAGGGCGGCAAGGCCTCGCAGTCCGCGGGCGGCTTGAAGGGGGTCCAACCCGACCTCCAACCTTGGCTACCGCTCATTTTAAAGCCTCAGAAACAGGTAAGCACGAATGCTATCCCGACCTCTCGGACCATGATCGCTAACGCGAGGTCACCTTGGTACTCCAGGCCAAGCCCACGTTCACGAAAGAGGAGTTGCAGGACGCGGAGAGGAGGGCGAAGGAGTACTCGAGACAGAAGTCCTACCAGAACCTGGCGTGGAGGAGGGACATGGAGACTAAGTTCAGGCTCCGGAACGAGGCTTTCGCGGCGCTGCCAGAGGTTCTACAGCACCCTGCGAACGAGCCGGACCTGGAACCCTTCCCACTGACCCGGAGAATTCCTACGGACTACCCGCCAGCCGCCTGGCCCTTGTAAACGTATAGCCCTGCCACTAATATTATTTTTTTGGGGTGATGGGACTTCTTCTCTCCAACTCTCTGTCTCAACTCGGAACCCAAGAGTGCCTGCTCGGAAGGTGGTGAGCGTCGGGCGGTCGGAAAGATCACATGCACGGATCCAAGTTAAAGAGTGTTCCTTAGAATTCAATTACAGTTCATAATGGGACCGTGAACACCGTTGGCACACCAAGGGCGCCCGTGTGGTCGTAGTTGTGCAGGAAGGCTCCGTCTTCCAGGGGCCCAGCGGCGCCGTCATATTTTACACAAGGCGAGGAGTCGCCGTCTGCCTTGCACAGGTCCTCCATCGCGACGGTCCAGTGGCAGGAGGCTGGGTCAAAGTTGTATACCCTGGCGTCTCCGGCCGCGCCCTGGGCTTGGTGAGTCAACTCAACCTCGATGATTCCAGAGCCTTGAACCTCGCTCTCATGGCCGCCATACACGTACAGGTTGTCGCCGCCCACGGCAAACATAGAGTGTCTGTACCTTGGCGACATACCGACCTCGTTGACCGACTGGCCTAGCTCTAGGGGGCACCCGCCTGTGATGTCCTCGCAAGCGTAGCCACCCGCGTGAGGAGAGCACTTTTGGAACCTCGAGGAGAGCCCTCCGGACTCCTTGCCACCGAGGACGTAGACATCGTTGCCCACCGCGGCGGCGGCCAGGCCGAAGGCCGGTGAGACGATATCTCCGACCTTCGACCAGGATTTGGCCAAGGGGTCAAAGGCCCAGATGTCCTTGAGGGCGGTGCCGGACGCGTCCCGCCCACCGATGATCACAAGCCGGCCATCAGAGGTGGCGATGGCGGCGTGATCGTACCGTCCGGGTGGGCTGGCGTTCGATACTGAGACGAACGTGAAGGTCTCGGAGGTGAAATCGTACCTCCACAGGTCGTTGAACGCGTACCCGTTCCTCTCTCCACCGAACAGGTAGTAGGAGTCTGAATGAGCGAGCGAGCTAGGTACCAGAGCGCCCACGGCGGAGACCCTCGCGGACGGAGACGCAGCCGTGTGGACGGCTTGCCAGGACCTGTCGGGCTTGTAGGAGACCCTCAAGTCGTTGGCGGCCCCGTTGCTCTGCAGGGGCGTCACGCTGCCGCTTGGAATTACGACAAGGCTGTCAAAAAGCACCCCAGGGCCGAGACTCATCGAGATGCCTGTGAACAGGGAGCCAAAGTCGTCTTGCCTCACAACGGCGCCGTCAATTTTCACCGTAGTCGAGTCGGGCGTGCCCGCAATCTCGATTGTGTGCCATCCCTGGCTCCTAGTCACGCCGGACGCCTTCCACGGCGAAGCAGTGCAGTACTTCTCAGAGTGGGAGGGGGAGTGAATGCCGGCCGCCACAAAAGTGCTCGTCGCATTCTTGTAATTCGGACTGATCCAGTACGATGCCTCTGATGGAGTGTGAGGATCGTACATCCTTGCAGTGAGTGTGTACGACTCGAGGACCTTGTCCGCAGGGATTGTGATCACCGAGTCGGAGCCTGGCAAACGAGGTCCAGTGGAGCCGAACCAGTCCAATGGAGTCGGCATCGGGATCAGCTCCTCGGTGACGTAGCTTGCTTCGTTCTGGAGCATAAAGACGTCGCTACCCGTTTGCACATTCGTCATCCTCACTGGAAGAGGTGCATCAGTGAGCCCCTCTTCCACAGCAAATTCGTAGGACTCGTAGTTCAGCACGCGAGCACCGGACTCAGAGAGGTCAAAGACCTGTGAAACGCTAGTGCGAGGGTGCACGTCGTGCATGCCGGCATTTCCGTAGTACATGTTGATGCTACTGCCTTGGGATCCATCTGGAATTCTGATGTAGACCTTGGTGTTCTCAGAAATGCATCCCTCAGAATGTGGATCAATCCAGTAGGGGAGCAACTCTTTGTTGTGCACGAAATGGATATCCATGCACGTCGGCAGCATCCTTCCCATGCCCACCAGCTCAAGGGTGTTGAGGTGCAGCAGCACGATGGTGGAAGACTCCGGAGGGATGACCACAGTTCTCATGTAAGACGTGCCCGAGTAGAGCGACAGGCCTCCAAGCTTGTACATGTCTGATCTGTACTCGTTGGCCCCGGTTGCGCCACCAAAAATGTACATGTCACCCTTGTAGGCAAAGGCAGAGTGCAACAGCCGGTTGGTCTCGCTAGGGACTTGTCCTTCCACTGGAACCCAGTCCTCTGCAGGGTCGACCACAACCTGGAAGGTGTGGACTGTGGGCTGAGGTACGGTATCTGCCTCGATCACAATGGTATGGTTTCCAGGTTCAGTGAAGAACACCTCAAGTCCCATTCCCTCCTCGCAGCTCGAGGAGGGACCCCCGAAGAACTTGAAAGCGGCATGAAGATCGTCTTCGTTGACCACCCTCAACTTCCAGCCAGAAAGTTCGGTCTTCATTAGATTGGCATCGTAGGGGGACACATCCAGCCAGCAGATGGAGTTGCCGTGGCCATCGGTCGGAACAATGCCCAGAGAGCTCGAAACGCCGGCAACAAAGTTTGCTAAGCCCGGTTGGATCACCTCAAAGGCAGCAAATTCAGCAGGGCTCACGGTAATTTCGTGTTCACTCGCAACCTCTCCCGAGACCGAGACTGTCACACTGTAATTGCCAGCTTCAGACAGCTGTCCCGTCACAAGGTAGGTTCCGGTGCCGCTTCCGCACACAATGTCGGTGTTCGGGTAGCTGGATCCAGAAATGACGTTTCCAGTCAAGTGAGCAGGGGCCCCCTTCAAATATCTCTCCTCAAATGTCTTGAACTCCACCGTGACGGCATTCAGGTCCGTTCCCGTGTACCGGAAGCCGCACTTGTCCCTGACCTCCACATCTATGAGGTAAAGCCCCGCACTGGCAGTGCTGTTCAGCTTTGCTGTCGTGTAAGCTGCGCCGACGATTCCGACCCCATCTCCAGAGCTGGACGCATAGGGAATATCAGATGATGTCGTGACCTGTCCCACCGGTTTTGGGCCCACACCAGTCCCCCCGATACTCGTCAAAGAGCCTGGGTTCTTGGTTCCTGTCAGCGCTGTTGGGGCGACCCCCTCGGAGGCCTTGTTGAATCCAACGTATGCCACGAGCTTTTCCTTCTCAAGAAAACTTGGGCAGTACATGCTCTCCAAAACTTGGCCTGCCGACTTGCCATACGAGAACACCTTCACCTCATCAATGATTCCGGAGAAGCCATAACCCACCGTCAACGGGTGGGAGTACGGGTTCACGTGCACGGGCTTGCTCTCTGAGAAGGGTTTGGAGGCCTTCAATTCCCCATTGACGTAGACATTCATCTCTGCGCCGGCGTACACAACAGACAGGTGAGTCCAGCTCGTCAGTGGAGGCACCGGGGCGGAGATTGACCGAGTTTCCCCAGCGCCGACGTAGACTGACGCGGAGATGCTCGACAAGCTGTCCGTGATAGCCAAATCAAACCCCTTGATGTACTCGTCTTTCTGCGTGTACGAGTCCTTGAGTAGAATGTACGAATCCTGACCAGAGTCGGAAAGGGGTTTGACCCACGCTTCCATGGTCAGACCTGTGTTGCCCTCCAGCGAGAATGTGCTTCCAGAGTCAGCAAACTCAACAGCAGTGTTTCCATAAAAGTACATGGCACTGCCGACGCACACCTCAATACAGAAGGAAGTGAAGGTCGTGGTGCCGAGCTTGACTTCCACGACGTACTTGCCGGCAGCAGGCGGAACGAAGGAAACCTGGTAGAGTCCGTCCATAGTGTGCACTCCGTTCACCACGAAATTGTCTGGACCTGTGATGTTAGCAACCCAGTTGTCACTACCGTCTGTTCCAGACTTGCAGCCGTAGCCGTCCATGGACTGGATATTGAACCTCGCGAAGGAGCCAAAGCATCCAATAACGTTTGGGGACGCGATCGAACTCAGGTCCACGACATAAGAGGCGGAAGTGCTGGTCTCGCTCGGAGCGACGTTCACATCCAAAGTCTTCACAACCACTCCGTTTGAGCTGATTGCCATCTCGTGGGTTCCACACTGCAGACCTGAGTAGGACACGTGATAGTTGCCATCGTTGGCGCTCAGGGCGCTAATTGTGGTCTTCGTTCCATCTTCCTTGTGCTGGAAGTCCACCTCAAAGTCATCTCCTCCCGTCCTTCGCTTTCTCATGCAGGCCGTGCGTGATGTGATGGTGAAATGTCCAGGGGATGCACTCGTAGCGCTGATGAGACCCGGTCCATAGAGGACGGTGTTCTCAAGTTGAGTGTCATCATCAAACACAGCACTCGTCCACGCACTTTTCTTTGGAATCACAATAAAGAGGTCAGACTTTGATGGGAACTCGACGGAATTCCCGTTGTTCAGGGCGAAGTAAATGTCATTGCCAGCTGCCGCAGTTGGGCACACAGTCGTAGTTCTGTAGCTCGCAGCGTTTTTGAAATCCTCTGACAATCTGACATCGTACAAGTGGCCATCAAAGGTGCTTCCGATGGTGAAGAGCAGGTCTTGCTCGGCATCCATGGCAGAATATGTGTTCAGGGACCTGTCGCTAGGCAACGCCTGGAAGGTAACCTCGTCCACCAAAACGCCATCAACGAACAAGAGCACCGTTTTCCCGGTGATGCTGATCCCAACGTGAGCCCACTTGTTGGGCTGGAGAGTTGCTTTCCAGCTGGTGTACTCTTCGTAAGCCAAGCAGGATGTGCACGTGCAGCTGGAGTCTGTAACGTCAACAACCAGGTGCAGCGACCCAGAGCTGGAGAAGTCCAACTCAAAGCTGGAAGTTTTCAGAAGAGTCTGATCCAGCCCGAACGACTTGGGCTTCACCCACAACTCGAAAGATGCAATTGAAGGCATCGGAGACGCAGCAGCAGCATTCCTCACATGAATTGGAGTTTGGCTCAAGTCAATGGCATAGTCGTCCAAGTTGTATCTGAGCATTACCTCATATGGCGTTAGGACCCTGTCCCAGATCCAAACCTCGTCCACAACTGCACTCAACCCACTCAGCAAGTTTCCAGAGAAAGCAGACTTGAGCGGTCCCTTTAAGGCTGAAGCCTCGGTCTCATCCACACTTCTGAGATTCACTGATACAATGTCGGATCCTGAGCTGTCAGTTGTGAGACAGTACATCTTGAATCCACCAACACGCGTGATGCTGGCATCCGGTGCTGGGTAGTTGACTCTCATGTAGGCACAGATACTAGCGTTCGTAAGCCCCTTGGCAAAGTCTGTCTTCATCTCCCCGGCAAGACTTGTAAAGGTTGGACCGACCATCACAGCTCCGTTGGGGTTACCGTGGCGGTCATCTGTCCACGAGGGCATCCAGTGGATATCGTTACCGTTTCCAGACTCGTCAAAAATCGTGGACCTCCCTGTGCCATCCTCGTTGAATCTCCTGTCCATCGTGTAGTGAGCCACAAGGCCGCGAACGAGGTCCACTGCCTGGGGAAAGTGCTCCACTTCATGGTCACCATAGTTCACGGAATGGAAGCCGCTCGTCACGTTCACCGGATTCACCTGTGCCTCGCTCACAGCCGAAGCATGCACTGTGAGCTGATTCGTGGTCATGCTGGAGATCTCGCCAAGGTCGGTAGTGGTCGCCAATGGATCGTAGTTGGCTCCAATCAGCACAACATCAACGCCACCCTGAAGAGGGACCTCGTCGGGCTTGATATCGAATGTGGTCATTCCATTCCACGCAGAGTACGTCTTTGCCTCTTCCATGTTGCCCAAATCGAAGGTGCTTGTCACCCTGCTCTTGTAGGAGCTCACACCGTTTCCTGCGCTCGTCTGAGCAGAAACAACCTGATTCGCGATTGCAGCATGACCCGCGAGAGACTTGATATCCCCAGCGGACAAGACACCCTTGAAAACGTGGACCTCGTCAACGAGGCCGCTGAAGAAGTTCTCACCCTGGCCAGTGGAGTTCAAACCTCCACAGAGTGTCAGCTCGTTATCAGGGAAAGGAGTTGATGTGGTCGTGAAGGCCTTGGAGGGCACACCTTCCAGGAAGAGTGTTCCATCTCCTTCGCCAGACACTGTGACGGCAACGTGATGCCACTTTCCAGAGGCCGTGTTCTCGGCAGTAGGGGGGTCAGACACATCCAGAATTTTGTTGTCGTAATAGCTGAAGGTTCCACTTGCTCCGTCAAAGTTGATCATGGCAGATTTTGCCCCAGACACCTGGAATGCAAGCAATGTCTGGGACGTGCTCGGAGACCCACTTGGCTTTGCCCACAGAGATATGGTGTAACCGTTGTAATTGTTCTCGATGATAGAGGATGAAGACGAAAAACCTTTTGCGTAGGAGCTGCCGTCGCACACCAAAGAGGTTTCCGTGACATCCACGTTGATTGCATCGTCAGGGTGAGATATCTCACCAAAGCCAAGGACAACGCCGCGGACAAAATCAAATTCTGGGACAGGGCACTTGAAGCTCTTTTCGTTCACCTTGGTGATGCTGGAGCTTACCACTGTGCTGTAGATGGACCTGTCTACCTTGTTCAGGCCGTACTGCACTGCACTATATGGCCTCGAATCAGGTCTGTTCAAGTCTCCTTGGCCAACAGAGGAACCGGGAGAGTTGCTTGCACTATCCTGCTCCTCTGACGCGTCATATCCTCTAAAGTCCCGGTAACTTCCGAAGTTGCACTTGAGCCACTTGCTCGGGGCTATGTTAAAGCCTTCCACAACAAGCTCCTCTCCTCCAGTCATTGAGACGGGCAGCACGGATCCGGGTGCCGTTCCATTGAGTTTCACAGAATCGACACTGACCGGCTCCCACGGCACTGATGTAGGGACGATGCTGACCGCCGTCTGGAGTGGAGTTGCAATGTACCCAGTGTTCGTGTTGAAACGGTAGTACACATCTCCGGGCTGCGTATACCTCGTGAACATGACGTCAAAGAGTTTATACTCGACCATGGCCTCTTGCAAGACCTTCAGCTCGTCGATGTAACCAATGAACCCATTTGCCAAATTCACGACAGAGTATCCTCCAATGACAGAGGCAACTTGTGCAGGCGAGCCCTTGACCCCATCTGTGTAGGCTATCACGCTATCGCTATCGTCGATCACAACGGCCAAATGGTGCCACTCGTTCAAAGCCAGGTTGGCGGACGTGGTGAGCACCGTAGAGGAGTCCATCAGTTTGATCTGGCCACCCTGCCACAAGACCGCCAAATTGTTCGACAACAGCATCAGCGTGGCGTCTCCAATGTCCTCTGCAAAGAACCACATCGCAAAAGTCTTTCCCTTAGCTTCTGTTGTGAATTGGACAGAAGCCGTCGCCGAAGTTTTCATGGAGTACTCCGAGTATGTCATGTCCATGTGCTTGGGGCTTCCGGTAATGCCTGCATCGTTACTCAGCCCAAGGTAATACGATCTGGATGGGTAAAGTCCCTTTGGCAACTTGCAAATGGCAGCCTCATAAAAGCCGTACAGGAAGCTCTCCCTCAGGTTGTCGCCAGGGAGCCAAGAGTGATCTGGCATTTGCTGGAATGGCGGTATGTTACCAAACCTCATTGATCCACCATCTGGTGCAGCATTGTCCTCTGTCGTGACGTGCCAGTCGGATCTCAGCTGACCGACATAGGACTTTTGAGCGGGATGTCTCTTCGACTGGACAACGAGGTGGGGAAGCTCGTCGTTGGGCTGGTGGCTTACAGTTGCCAGCGTCACCATTGCATTGGACATCTCTTTGCCGTCCGCAATCACGATGGTCGAGCCTTCCTCCTTGTAGCCGTAATCATACTTTCCAAAGGAGTTGTCCACACTCATATCTTCGGCAGCAGAAATGCATTTTGTGAACGGCGACTTTGCCAAACCAACTCCGTACGACACGATCGTGATTCCTCCGTCAATGGGGAGTGTTGAATCGTCAACGGTTGTGTGGGTCATAAATGGCGTGGCCCATGGAACACCCGTGTAGATGTACTTCTTGTCACTCGCAATCGTCACCTGGTCATCTCTCAAGTCATCCCCTGCAGACCGGTCTGCCTCATCGGCCACCTTGCTCGAAGTTGATGGGCCCTCTGTGCACGGATTGTTGAATCTCGCATACAGTGTCCTCCCAGCGGAGAAATCGACTTGGTTGCCCCGAGGAGCCTCCAGCCTTCGGCTCGACAGACTCTTAGGCATGTGGAAGAGCGTGCTCGCCACTTCGTCAGAGTCAAGCCCCCTGTTCCACACTGCAACCTCGTCAACGATTCCATCAAAAGTCGCAGTGGTTCCGTCGTCGCAGGCTGTTCCCATGCGGAAGGAGCAGCAGCTTCCATCAGCAGGGTCCAAGGTCCCCCCCGTGGTGCCGTCACACTTGTTCGCATACTCTGTGGTGTAGAAAAAGTTCCCAATGGCGGTTCCCTTGCCGTAAGAAGCGGTGTCTGAAGAATCCGTCCCAACATGAATTTCCAAGTCTTGCGCCACTCCGTCCACATAGAGCTGGCCGTAGCCCTCGTCGTCGATTGACACCATGGAGTGGTGCCACATGTAGTCATCAAAAGACATTGCCGTGTAGTATCGAGAGCCTCCCTCGACAAGCACGAAACGTTTGAGGTCTGGCTGCCAGTTGAGCGCCAACTTACAGTTGAAGCGCAGCAAGGTCTCCTCCTCCGCGGCAGGCTTCTGGTGCAAGTGCAGCTCAATGCAGTAGTAAGGCTCGGCAGTGGCGAGGTACCCATCGGTGGCATAGAAACAAGCCAAACTCTTCTCGGGACGGGCGTCGCTGCCGCCGGCGGCATCCCACGTAAATTTCCTTCGCACCATTGTTCCCTCGGGCACAGACAACACTTCGGGATCAGAGAATGCTGCGCCAACCGGGAGGCCAACGGCGTGAACGCTAAGGGGCGTGGTGGAGCCGGCACACCCATCCGTGTCCATCGCAGTGATGTAGAATTCAAAGTCCTCCCCGGCATACTTTGTGATCACTGGCTTCTCCTGAGAGCCAGTGGCCACCGAGTTTTCGTAAATGTCCAACCTGGGGTTGTTGAGAGCCCCATTCACGAGACCAGTCGTGGCAAAGATGGGAGCGGTGTTCAGCTTGCAGGCAGAGGTCGGGCTTGGAACAATGGAAGTCTCGAGCACCTGGTCCTCCGAGTTCCACACGGACTGAGCAATACCACAATCCCCGTCCGCAGTTTCAGCCTGGCATGTGGAGGTTGTCATGTTCCCCTCACCGTAGCCACAGACCGAGCAAGAGCCGTGGATTCCATCCAGATCCGCGTGTGTCAAGAGCCCGGCCTTGTTCTTCTTGCAGGACTCCCCACAGTAGTGCATGGGACCATCATAGAGGTAAGTCATGAAGTCAACCGGCACCTTGACACCAGATGCGCGGGCGTCGGACTTGTCGGAAACCATTACCACCATGTTGTAAAATCCAGATCTAAGCTTCGAGCAGCCCTCCCCGCCCGCGTTTGGGCAGGGGCTGCCATCGGAGGCGGTCCACGTGTTCCACTCCATAAGGCCGGGCACTGTGCTGGTGAAAGAGTGCGTGCTGAGGCCCGAAACCTGTTCAGGCTCCCTATCGGACGGACACCTCCCCGTCAGGGCGACCTCCTTGCTGTCCAGGTCGCACTCAAACGGGCCGTACTCCGTCCCGTAGTTCGGCAAGAGCTTTCCGGAGGTGTCATATCTCGACCTGGACGGGGCCGCGAGCCCGACCTGCTGAGAGTAAGGGAAGGCCTCCGTCTTGCTCCTGGTGACTCCTCCCATCTCCAGCTTGTCTCCAAGCCTGAAGGTCAGCGCATCCCCGTCTGGGTCCATGGCCGCGATCTGGAACTTGGCCCTCACGCCCGGGAGCTAGTGGGGGATCGGCAGGACGGGGGCCTGGTGCACGACCGGCGATCTGTTCCCATCTCCTTTGAGCCAAACTTCCACCTCCAGGCGGTACCTCCCCTGTTGGTTGTTGTTCAGCATCGAGTTGAGGGAGCCGTCGCAAGCCCCGGTGGACGACAGCGGGGACGAGGGGTAGTCGCACTCGTAGAAACGCTCCCCTCCGGTGAAGAAGGCCACAAATGGGTCGTCGGTGTTCCTCTTATAGGCGTGTGTGAAGGTGCCCACACCAGTGAGGGAGTTGCCCAACCTGCCGCCGTCGTCCTCAGTGACGTCAGTGACCTCGAGCTCAACTGTCTTGGAGGACCCATCCCCCATGAACATCCCGTAGAGCTCGCTCCAGGGTGCGCACTTGGCGGCGTCCTTGTCCGGGTTGTTACCAAAGTCATCGCAGAGCGCAGAGGCCACGACGTTCTCCTGGTTTGTGAAGGTGGTGGACCTCGGGAAAACAGGGCTCGTCTCCGCCTTCCTGGCATCGCAGTGGAAGGGGGTTGGGCACGGGACGACGTCCGTCGTTCCGTCGTTCTGCTTCTTGGGCGGGAATCGCAGAAAAAATCGCTCGCCTGAGACCCCATTGCCCGAGGAGTCGGTCGCGAGGTAGTCCACCTGGGGGTCCGTGTACTCACAGCCAAAGAAGCCAGCAGTGGAGCCGGCCGGGCAGTCGAAGCACGCGTTCTGCGTGAACACGCTGCTCAGGGCCTCGTCGGTGCACCCGGCTAGGGTACTGTCAAAGCCAGCCGAGCCCTCGCGGAGGGCTCCCTCGCTACCGTAAAACGTCTTGGTGCCCGAGGACGCGCTCGTCTGGGCCCACTGCTCGTTGTAGTACGCTCCCCACTGGTAGTCCCTGCGGAAGCTTGCTCTAATTGTGAACTCCACCGTCTGGAGGTCGTTCGCGGTGTCTATCGTTGAGGTTGGAGCCCAAGACAGGGTTCCGTACCTGAAGCGCGAGGCCTCCGCCCGGCTGGAGGCGACCCCAAGCAGCAAAGTAAGCACCAGGGCCAATGCGACCCGGCTCTCGCCACGTCTTCCCCGCGACGTCCTCCCCGCGCTTCCCCTCTCCAACCTCGTGAATTCGCGCTTGGACTCCCTCATCTTGCGTTCCAAAACTAGTTTCTAGGCTCACTAGGCTGTCCTTCTCTCCTGTCCCCGCACTTCGATGGGGATCATATTACACCGGAGATGGCACTCTGGTTCTCATCTTGCACAGGCCAAAGCGTGGGGTGGCCAATTCTCTATCTTGGCGCAGCTTCTCGCGCCGCTTTCAAGGTCCCGCGCACCTCAACACAACCGACCTCCGCTGCCGCAGGGGGCACGCTCTCCCCTTGATCACTCTGCCGATGGGTCGATCGCGGTCGAGGGAAGGAGGATCCCGCGCGTGAAAGTCAAGTTTGAAACTTTTCCGCGGGGACCTTCTCCCCCCGGCCCGCGTTTTGCTTTGACCCTACCACGCGTTTTGTACTCGGGGCACGGACCGAACAGAGCCGCGGGACCTCCTCGCCAGCCGAGATTTCCAAATCCACCCGCAAATTGCGAAAAGAATTCATTCTTTGCTGAATTGATTGAAAATTAGGTCTTTACCAGTGTACGAAAATAATTCATTCATCTTCCTTTCTTTTCAGTGTTTTCAAACCGCGACCGACGAGAGAGACGAGGCCTTCCCGGGAGTCCGCGCTCCGGGAGTCGTCGCGTCGTCGCGAGCGCGCAGAGAAGAAGGTGGTGGTTGCGCCCGCGAACCAAGACCGCTTGCCGCAATGAGAGCGAAGAGCATTGCCCTCTTGGCAGCCTTTGCCGTCCTCTTGGCGGCTAGCTCAGGCTCCGCGCAGACAGTTGACTGGTGTGATGATGGTACCGACGCCGCGACCTCTGGCACGGTCTACGAGGCGTATTACGGTCAGGAGACGTGCATCCCGCTCTGCGTGAAGAAGAGCACGAACACTAGCTACGACGGGAATTTGGCGATCGAGAAGGTCACGGTGGAGAGCCCGGGCGTGTACCCTACCGGGGCCGTCTTTGACTATCCTTACGACGAGATCAACTTCCCGGCCAGCGGGGTCCTGAAGACTGTTGCTGGGTACTCGGACACCGACCCCTTCAAGAGAGACTACTGCTTTACCCCGCAGCACGGCGAGGAGTGCGTCTACACGACGTGCTTCAAGGGGGCTGACGGGGACTCCTCGTCCTCGGCGACGAGCGTGAGGTGCTACAAGATTGAGGTGTACAACAGCGCTCTGGAGTTCACCGGTACCGAGGAGGCGAGCTCCGATGACTTGAGCAAGGAGGTCGGCCCCAACGACGGGTTCTCGATGGCCGCCTGGGTCTACCCCACCTGCTCCTCCGCGGGAAACCAGACCGTGATGTACTTTGGGTCCACTAGGGACTTTTCTACCTCCCTCGGCACCGACAAGGGCCTGCAGGTCAGGAATGCCATCAAGTACAGCACGGACTCTTCTGGAGAGTCGACTTTCTTCTACTACGACGACTACGTGGGCGCCGTCTTCGCTGACAACAAGTACTGCTGCGGCAAGTGGCACTACGTTGGGATCAGTGTGGGCGCCGACAACAAGGCTTTCTTGTTCGTGGACGGCGGCGTCGCAAAGAGCCAGGTCACTGGATCGAGGAACACCATCAAGTTTGACGTCAAGGCATTTCAGACCGCGTCCAGGCCGGACAACAACCTCGATGGGGACGGACAGGGCACCTTCAAGGTCGGGCACTACGCCGGAGAGGGCTTCAAGGGAATTGTGGACGAGGTGAGCGTCTTCGACAGGGCCTTGACCTCGACGGAGATGCACTCGAACATGGAGAAGAGAGACCTCGCCGGCAGTGAGGGCCTCAAGGGCTACTTCACGATGACGGGGGCCTTCCCCATCGCAAGCCAGGCTGGGTCCTCGACCCTCACTGCCTCGGTGGGAACCCCCGCCAAGGTCAAGAAGGCCATCCCGACCATGATCCCTTGCGTCCTCGGCCTGCAGCACAGCGTGGGCCCCAGCGATGGGTCCTGCCCGACCGACGTGTACGGCTGGTCCATGTCCGACGGACTTGCCCCCGTTTGCTCCTTTGGCGGCAGGGTCATCCAGGGAACTTATGTGGACGACAAGACCATCAAGTGCGAGACCCCGGGGCACGTTAGCCCGCGGTATGTCAATGTGCTTGCCAGCAATGACGCGGGAACGCAGTTCACCACGTCACTCGTCGGCAAGGAGGTCAAGCACCTGTACATGGAGTCGAGCCTGTACGTTGACGGGAACGGGGGAGGCGCAGAGGCAGACAGCGTCTGCAAGGACCTTCCCACCAGAGCCGTCACCTTTGGCGGCTGGTTCTGCCCCAAGTGCGGCCCTCCCGCCTCCTCATAAGGAGCCCCTCTCGGTGAAGCGTGGTCCTCGTCGCGAGAACTGGACGGGGAGTTAACCGAAAAGCTGAACTTGTATTAAACAAAAGATTAAACAAAGATTAAACAAAGATACTCGCTAGCCCACGCGAGTCTCTACCTTTCCCTGAGGAGGAGCAGGAAGCAGAGCATGAAAAAGGTGCAAGCAACAAGGAAGAGGGCAGAAATGTCCAGCAGCAGGTTGTTCGCGTCGAAGTGAAAAAGCTCAAGGACCTCGTCGCCCGTGACATTGACACGCAACCTGCTGTCCGCGTAGGAGTTGAAGTAGTACCCTTCTGCGCCATGAAACTCATTGATGAGGAGCGCCTCGAAGGCGTAGTTCATGAAACTGAAATCAGTGGCGGCTTTCGCAAAGCCCCCCATCGTGTGCCGGCTAAGAATGAAGCCGCTGTACATGATGCTTATGAGAATGGCAAGTGACGCAAAGGCGTTCGCTATCTTTGTATCAGGAAAGCATGCTCCGATGCACATGGACATCGAGACCGCTGAAGCGTTTGCCAGTATTAAGATCACCAAGAAGGTGGGATAGTGCAAGATCGTATCCGTAGTCGATGACAGCCCGATCATGAAGTATGAAAGGGAAAACATGCAGGTGGGAATGATCCTCATTGGGAGAATGTCAAAGAGGACCATCGAGGTGAAGTAGGCAAAAGTGCTGTACAGTCCCGATGCCCTCTCCCGTAAGAACAAGAGACGACTCTCATTCCACACTGGGACAGAGCTCAGGCTAGCCAGCCCGAGGTACAGAACGATGAAAAACATAGAGCCCATTCTGTTCTGGATGCCGGTGAAGTCCACTCTCGTCTTGAAAAAAACCAGACCCAGCATGATTGCTATCAAGCCCGTCGAGACAAAGTTGAGGTAAATGAGGAATGGCTGTCGCAGCGTGTTCTTCAGCAGTCGCTTGGAGAGCTCTACCACTTGCCTACTGTAGCCAGCAGAATGCTTTGCTTTCTCTGCTAGTGGCACGCTAGAGCTGCTCGTATAAATGTCGTGGACCAGCATGTTCTCCTCTTCCACCACTGTGCTGCCCTGGTATGCCAAGATAATTGAATTCACGGTCTTGTCCTCCGTCTTTATAATCACATCCAAGATGTAGTCCGCCAGGTTCTCTTGCTCATTCTTGACGGGGAGGGAAGGAATCTCGGCCAGGAAAGCCCGGAAATTACTCAATGGGCCGGAGTACACCATTTCGCCGTGGCAGGACAACACCAGCACCCTCTCCATCAGCCGGAATATGTCCGACCGAGGTTGTTGGATGCTCAGGATCACGTTAATTCCACCCTCACCGAGCTGCGCGAGTGCCCCTACCATGGTGGCGGCGTTTGTGCTGTCCAGGCCCGTCGTGGGCTCGTCAAGAAACAAGATGCGGGGCTTGTGCAGAAGCTCGCTCGCCACGCTGACGCGTTTCTTCTCGCCACCTGAAATGCCGCGCGTGTACTCGTCCCCAATGAAGCTGTCCACAACCTTCATCAAGCCAAGCTGCAGCACAATGTCTCTCACGCGCACCTTCTTCTCGGCTGGCGTTGCCGTGGGGTGCAGCCTGAGGTTGGCGTGAAACAGGAGGTACTCCCACACAGTGGATGTGCCAGGCAGTATGTCGCTCTGGGGTGCGTAGCCAGCAATCTGGGTCATTGTTGTTGGCGTCACTGGTGTGCCGTTGACCCTGATGTCTCCCGAGACACGCCCCACAGTGCTTCTTCCCGCCAAAATGTCGAGCAAGGTGGTCTTGCCCGCACCAGAAGGACCAAGAATGGCGAA
>Ga0160423_10000146_pt1 | contig 51494 bp, 39 predicted proteins | sample CRUFie14St8metaG_FD_108191 | JGI IMG/M metagenome (GOLD analysis project Ga0160423, IMG submission 108191) | Marine microbial communities from the Costa Rica Dome - CRUD Field 142mm St8 metaG | ecosystem: Environmental > Aquatic > Marine > Oceanic > Photic zone | place: Costa Rica: the Eastern...
AAATGAGGCGCCAAGATTTCCACTCTGGGAAAGTCGACGAGGTAGACTTTTCGCCGCCGCCGCCCAATTTCGGGCCGGAGCGAGTGTAGAAATCCGGTGTTGAATTTGCAGCCCTCCAAGCAGGAGGGGGGAAAAGAGAGCCCGGGCGAGGCCTGAGGGAGCGAGGAGTTCAGTTCAGAGACACCGAGAGCGCAGCAACCATGACGGAGGTAAGCACCGCACCAGACGAGAGGAGGAGAGGCGCGTAGAGCGGAGTTGGAGGGTGTGACCTAGCGCGACGGCACGCGCGCGGATCGAGGGAAGGCGCGGGAATGGGATCGGAACGCGAAAGCCAGAGCGTTGCCTTTCACAGGCCAGCTCGTCCGAAAGCTTTCGGCTGCCCGTTCCCGGACCCCGCCCCGGTGCTCCCGGCGCTCGATCCGCCGCCCTCCGAGGTCGCCGCACGTCTCGACACCTCCGCCACGAGCCGAGGAAATTCGGGCGCGCGCCCGAGCACTTTGCGCTTAGTCTCGGTGGACTGACAACCCCCCCTCCCCCCCCTTTTTTTCTTCTTTTCCCTCCTTCCTCGCGTCCCAGGTGCAAAGCGAGAGAGCGTACCTTAAGCAGAGCCACATCGGCACGGCCCAGCTCAAGGGTATCTTCAAGAAGAGGACCCCGGGAAAGGATGGCTACCGCTACTACAAGAACGTCGGCCTTGGCTTCAAGACCCCAAGGGAGGCCATCGAGGGAACCTACATCGACAAGAAGTGCCCGTTCACCGGAAACGTTTCCATCAGGGGCAGGATTCTGCAGGGGGTCGTCAAGTCGACCAAGATGAACCGCACCATTATCATTCGTAGGGACTACCTCCACTTCATCAAGAAGTACCAGCGTTACGAGAAGAGGCACAAGAACATCGCCGTGCACCTGTCCCCTTGCTTCCGTTGCAAGGAGGGAGACACCGTCATTGTCGGGCAGTGCAGGCCACTTTCGAAGACTGTGAGGTTCAACGTGCTCAAGGTCATCCCTGCCGGATCCAAGGCCGTCAAGGGCTTCTCCTCCTACTAAAGTATCACTATAGTCTAATCAAAATCTTTTGATCGCAAACAAGCAAGGCGGAGCTTTCGCGCGAGGCTCTTTCTTTTCCTCGCCTTCTCCTTCCCTTTCTCATGGATCGCACGAGGCGAAGACGTGTAGAATCGGACGATCGTGTCGTATCATTTCTTTTTTGGTGTAACTGCGCTGCTCGTTGTTACAAAATTCTTTTCTTACGACAAAAGTGAATGAATGAAATCTAATAATCTATAATTGTGTGCGTGGTGCGTGCGTTTGTGCGTCTGTGGCCCTCTCAGACGGTCCCCTTCTTCACGTAGAGAAGCTCGTGGTTCTTCTTCTTGTTTACAATGTCGGGGTACTCGAGCGTCATCTCCCTTGCACCAGTCAGGATGTTGTCCACGGCCTCCACCCCAAGCATGCAGCTGTGGTCCTGGTTGGCCACCTCGTACTTCCACGAGCCGAACCTTCCCCTGTTCCAGATGTTGTGCTTCCTGAGGTGGGGCAGCGCCTCGTCAAGCACGTTGTTCCTTCCCACGGAGGGCGTGGGGTAGCCGTAAAAGAGTCTTCTGTGGTAGATGGACACGATCTCGCAACCGGCGTCCGTGAGCTTGGTGTTGATGGCCCCCATGATGGTGTCCCTCACCACGTCGGGCCAGGTTCCTGCGGTCCCGCCGAGCTTCACCATGTCCTGGTTCACGAACTTCTTCTCGCTCTCACTGACCTCGAACATAAGCGACCACCAAGGGCCCTCGCGGTCCCCCTTGAGGTTGTCCGGAACGTCACTGCCGTCTCCCATGCAAAGGGTGGGGAGCTTCTTGGAGCCCTCGGGGCAGTTCTTCTCCGCGTAGTTGGAGAAGATGGTGACCCTGTAGAACGGGCAGTTGTCCTCGGGGAAGTAGAGCCAGCACTTGAGGCCGTGGGGGCACTCGCCCCTGATGCCGAGGCCGATGATGTGGGAGCTGGAGTGGAACAGCCCATCGGTGGTGTTCGCGGCCAGCTCCGGCTTGCCGGTGAACTTGCACATAATGTCGAGCGGGATGGTCGAAAGCAGGGCCTTGTACCTGATCTTCCTGCCGTCCTTCAGCGTGACGACCTGGTCGTCCTTGTCCACGGCCACGACCTCCATCTTGGGGCCGTACTGCTGCTTGTCCTTGGGCAGGAGCCTTCCCACGCCCTTCCAGATGGCGCCCGTTCCACCCTCCTTGGGGAACCTAAAGATGGCGTTTGGACCCCAGTTGCCCTCCTCTCTGTTGTGCAGGACGTTGGCGATGGCCTTGCTGACGTTCACGGTGGCCACTCTCTCGCCAAGCCAGGCGCACTGCATATCGGGCGTGGGGACGGCCCACACCTTGTAGTTGTACGGCCTCATGAAGATGTCCGCGATGCCGTCACCCATCACCCTCAGGATCCACTCGTCGAAGTTCTTGGGCTTCTCCTGCGCGGTGGCGCACCTGACCTTGGCCTCCACCAGGCCCTCGAGGCAGGTGATCTGGTCCTCCTTGGGCAGGGCGCTGATGTTGTTCTGGAACGGGTACGCGACCCACCTGTTCTTGATCCAGACGTACGAGATGCGCTGCATTGTGTTCCAGTGCTCGTCGCCCACCCCGACCGCGCTGTCGATGAGCTCGTCGAAGTACTGGTAGTGGCTGAAGATGACGTGCCCTCCCATGTCGAAAAGGAAGCCCTCTGGGGTAATATCGGTGCACGCAAGCCCGCCGGGCTCGTCGAACTTGTCGATCAGGAGCCAGTCCTCGTAACCGAGCTGGTTCAGCCTCGTCGCCGCGCCAAGACCGGTTGGCCCGGCGCCGACGACCAGGACGCCCACCTCCTCGACCCCCTCTGCTCCGCCTCCCATAGCTGCCCTCGTGCCTCTCTTGTCTCTTGCCGTCGGTCGACTTTGTGGATGACACGTTATGCGTATCAGATCCTCACTCTCTCACTCTATTGACGTTCTCGCGCCAGCAGAGCCAGTCCTTTTTATCTTCAGCGATGTCCTTTCCATTCCCAGCCCTTGGATTTGCCTTTATAATCCTCTAATCCACACAGCAAGGCGATTTGTACACGGGAAGGGATTTTTGATCGTTGTTTTTAGTTTCGTGAAATTTCTCACACTCCTTGGGTGGGTTTGCCAGCCCAGCCGTGTGTAACCGCCGCTCCCTCACCGGAGCCTTCCCCCAAGCCTCGCACACGACGGAGGGCAAGCCATCACCCGCTACAATGGAGGCCTCCGCTTCCGCCTCCGCCTCCTCGGGCGGGAGAAGCCCCAGACGGACAAGCCGGGCGTCGACGTCCTTCGCGAGAAACGAGAGCGCGAGCGCGGGGTACCTCAGCCGCACCGGCACGCTGCTGAAGTCCGGCGGGGAACGGATCCAGCGGGCCGCCGTGGGTTCCGCCTCCACGATCTACAACGTGCTGCTCTCAGTGAGCAGGGGTTTCGGGTCGGTGCGGGACAGCCTGAGGCGCAGGGCACCGGAGACCGACCCTTTCCTCAAAGCGCTGGAGTTCAGGACGAGAGTGCACGACGAGATCGGGGCCATGGACGCCGTGGACCACGCCGTGCTCCTAAAAGGCTCGCAGTTTCCGAAGCTAAACACAGCAACCCTGCAAAAGTTTCTAATTGCGCGCAAGGTGAGGTGATACTTGAGATAGAGATGGAGAGACAACCAACGACCTCGATGACTGACCCATGCTTGCCCTCGGTCCCGGCCGCGCCCGTTCGCAGTACGATGTGGACAAGGCCTTTGAGATGCTCATGAACTACGTCGAGTGGAGGCTAACGCACATCTCGATTGCGGAATCAGAAATCGTACAGTCGCTTGCGCAAGAGAAGGTTTACGTGGTGAAAAAGACAGACAAATTGAAACATATATGTATCTGCATAGTCGTGAGGAAGCATATCATGAAGGAGGTTTCGCTTGAGGAGACAACAAGTGAGTCTTGTCCATCAGAAGCTGAAAAAAAAAAAAAAACACTGACTTGTCTTCTGTTTCCGTTTTTCTTGTTTATTTGCTGCGCAACTTTTGCGAAGAATTGATTGTGTACGTCATCGACAAAGTGACCTCAACTTTTTTGAAGAAGAAGAGGGCCATGGACAAGCTCACCTGCATCATCGATTTGCAAGACATCTCAATGGCCAATTTGGATGGCGCTGCCCTGAAGACCATTCTGACGCTTCTGCAGAACTATTTTCCAGAGACCCTTGCGCTCATGGTGCTCTGGCGCCCCCCTTCAATCTTCTTCTGGATCTGGAAGATGATCGTCCCTTTTGTCGACCCAAAGACGAAGGGCAAGATTTTGATGGCCTACAAGAAGAAGGACCTGGAGAAGCACTTTGAGGAGAAGAATCTACCAGGCAGCATAGGAGGGACAGGTTCGGAGGACCTGTTCGTGCGAATTCAGGATCTGCAGAGTGCGGACGTCGACGGGTATTAGGTTTTCGTTTTTGACGGAGGTCTGCCAGGCTTTACACTGCCTCCCTGCGAGGGAAAAATCTTTACAGTTTAGGCTTTTGTATCAAATATCATGAACTCGCAGGAGTTGGTGTTTGCAGGGGCTTCCTAGGCGACCAAGCCCCCGTTTTCCATCCCTTCATCTCGTCTTTCGGGTCCTTCCAGGTGCTCCGCTTCAGCCTCTCCTCGAATTCCTCTAGCTCGAGCTCGGACTCAAGAAACTCGCTGCTCGCCGGCTGAACGCGGGCCGTCTGGACCAAATCCTCATCAATGAAGCTCCTCAGCGACTTCATCGTCACGTTCAGGGCCTCCTGCTTCTTCCGCATAATCATCTCCTGCTTGTACTGCTCGTCGTCCACCTCTGCCACCACCGTCTTCATGTCGGAGCCGCCCACAGGAAGATTGTTGAGGGACCTACCCGCTGCCGAGGGCGAGCCGGGGCCATCCCTGCCAACATCACCAATGCGGCTGTTCTGCTGCGTCATCACAATCTTCTCGTGCACCGCCTTCCTCCTCAGGGCGAGCACATTGGTGTAGTACATCTTGCTTTCCTTGGTGGGCAGCCTGGACACAAACTTCTTGAAGGAGTTGAGCTCAGTGATTGTGGCGGACTTGCTCGAAATCTTCGACTCAAGTGAATCCACGACCCGGATCCCGCAACGCAGGATGCTCTCGATGAACTGTGAAAAGTTCATCCACACAAGGCGGTCCTCGTTAAATTGCTGGTTCTGGTTGGACTTGTCGAAGACCTCCTCGATGTCGTGGTGGTTGAAGAGCGTGGGCGCAACCTCGAAGTTGAGCATGAATGTGACGTACTCTTCCAGGGTCAGGGCCCTGTTGGCCCGCCTCACGGCCTTCCAGTGCGAGTGGTGGAAAGACACCAAGCTCAGGGTGGCGTAGTGAGAGTACACAACCTTGAGGGCCTTGGCGTGCCTCCTGACCACGTCGAGAACCTCGTCCGCGAAGAGCTGCACGAGCGTCTCATCGGCGCCGTTGCTCTGCTTGATGAAGGGCACGATGTTGATCTCGTACAGCTTGACCAGGGCCTCGCTCTCCTTTAGGTCCGGGTACTTCAAGCAAGCAGTCTTCCTAAGCAAGCGGTCGATGTCCTCTATGCTCAGGGGCATCACCTTGCGCTGGGCACTGCTGCTGCTAGTCTCCTGGCCGTTGACAGCGACGGAGACGCTGGCGCTGTTCCCCTGGACCTGCTCCGGCTTTCCATCGAGCTCTTTGTCCACGAAGTCCGCCAAGTCCAGCAGAGTCGTCTTGTTGTCAAGCAGCTGGCAGTCACGGAGGAGGTTCAGGAAGCCGCACTTTTCCATGAAGGGCTCGCCCCTTCCCCTCTTGTGCCTCCCCGTGCTGTACTGCAGGTAAGCCCGCTTGAGGTACTTCCCGGTGGATTCCAGTCCTAAGTTGATGGTCTTCTTGGCCAGCTTCCTCTTGCGGTAAAGATTCCCGGCCCTGTCCACCGTCGGGCGAAGATATAGGTTCCTCTCGTCCTCGCTCGGGTTACCGACGTGGATGTGCCCGTCGTGCATGTGGCCGCCCTCCCGCGTCACGTGCCTCACGAGCGGAGCCTCGTCCATGAGCTTCCCGCAAGCCTGCATATGGTACCGAAGCATGTCGTAGTTCTGGAGCTCGAGGTACGACAAGAACGCCTCGACTTTCTGCTCGTTGCTCAGCAGGGTCTCTTGCTCCTCCCTGCTCGGATCCATCGCGCCCATCATGGTGACTCCTCGTCGGTAGGTGTCCGCGCCTCCTGCACTTCGCCCAGGCGGACTCTTGCTTCCTTCCGGCTCAGGCTTCTTCCCCCCCCCCTCCCAAGCGGGTCAAAATTGACCGAAAATCGTATGATAAAATTGAGTGTACACGAGTTTGCACCGAAATGGTCACAAGTAGTTCGCGCGCCAAACACAAAACGACGAGAGAACAGACCGTGGTGCAGAGGCACCGCAGCAACGATGGAGGAAGGCAAGGGCGAGACGGTGCAGCGGACAGGGATACCCGGTCTGCCTCCTTCGCCGGACTCCAGCGATGGGGAGGTGGACAGGCTCGAGGAGCTCCGGGAGGAAGTGGAACGCCTTCACAGGCAAGTCGCCCTGGAGAAGGAGAGGAGAGAGCAGGCCGCGTCCGAGCTGGGCAGGCGAGCCGTGGAGAACCGTCGCCTGGCCTCGAGCCTCGCGGAGGCCAGGTCCGGTATTCAAGGCTCGACCTTGGAGGAGAATGAGATGCTCAAGTCGGAATTGCGGAAATGGAAGAACATCGCCAGGCACATCAACGTGGAGCTCATCGAGCACGACAGGGAGGTTCTGAACATTATGCACCAAACGAGCCGGACACGGCTCGCGTGGGAGAGAGACCTAGCCCTGAACCGCCAGGGCCTGTTCGCCAGCAAGCTGAACGACCAGCACAAGGCGGTGGGGAAAGCAGTGGAGGAGACGGAGCAGCGTCTCCTTCTGAAGTTCGAGGAGGACCTCGCACCGGAGAGGAAGCGGAGGGAAGAGGCCGAGGCTAAGGCGAGGGAGCTGGCAGACAAGCTCGCGCACACTGAACGTGTGTTCAGCGAGGCGAGCCAGGTCAACAAGGCGCTGGCGCAGTCTCAAGCGGAGATCTTGGAGGAGCTGGAGAGGGAGCGGGCGGAGACCGCGTCCATGACTCCAAAGAAAATGAAGCAGAACGCGGAGAAGATGAGGAGAAGGAACAAGGACCTACAGCTGGAGATCGAGGATCTGAAGCAGGAAACCTTTGAGAAGGACGCCAAGATCCGGGACTTGAACCGACAACTGAGGGAAAGGGACGAGGCTGGCATTGCTGCCTCAGAGAGTGCGACCAGCGCGGGCACCCAAACAGATGACGGAGTCACACTCTTGAGCGAGACTAGGTTGGCAGAGCTCGTGCAGGCCGAGCGAGAGAAGGACGACCGCATTGAGGGTTATAAGCGCGAGCTGGACATTCAGGCTGAACAGGCGGAAGAGCAGGTGGCAAGCTTGAAGAAACAAAAGTCCAAAGTGGAGAAAAAGCTGAAGAAGGCCTCCAAAGTCATTGTGCATCTTGAGGGGAAGCAGGCGTTCTCGAGGGCCTTCCTGGGTTGGAGGGCCGAGGTTGGCAAATCGAAGGCGCTACAGCAGCAGCTCGAGAGGGAGGCGGAAGACCGGCGGAATCAGTTCAAAGCCGGCCTTCTGTGCACCTACTTCTTCATGTACCACCACAGAAAGTTCAACGCGAGGCTTCTCAAGCACTCTTTTGAGATCTGGAGAGCGGACAGCAGGAGCGTACTCTTGTGGTCTCGCCTGCTCCATAAGGTTTCGAGGAAGATTCACAGGGCACGAGTCCAGCAGTTGGAGGCCAGCCAGCTTTCGCTCAAGACTGTATCCAAGGCTCTCTTGATCAGAAAGCACTCAGAGAAGATGGGACCCAGGGCTACGATCGGCAGGCTGGCGTTGCAACAAATCTCCTTCGGTCTTTGGAAGGGGAAGACCGCTATGGCCAAGCTTGTCCGGGACGTGAGGGGCCTGAAGGTGGCGTTCAGGTTCCTCGGGGTTCAGATGGAGAGGGAGAGGGCAAAGCGATTGCTAAACTACTGGAGGCTTTTGGGCAGCGCCAGGAGGTCGGGACCTGCAGCAGAGTCGCACGCGGCTGAGGAGGAGGGTGGGGCGAAGGAGGGATCGGCGCCAGAAGAGGCCTTTGTGGACAAGACTTTGAGCGTCAAGATAGGGTCTGATGTCACCATCAAGTACAACAATGCTGCCGAGCAGGAATCGAATCCTCTCAAGTCGATCCTGGATAAAGTGCAAAGCATCCTCCACGACCAGCTCAAGGACCTGAAGGAGACCGTCTCGGGGGAGTTGAACCGCATGGCGAGTTCTGGGACGAAGAGCGCACATGCCATCAAGCACGCCCTGCAGCAGCGCCTCCTTCAAGTGGACATGACATGCGGCAAGCTCCTAGAGGGGCTGCTGGTCATCGGTCAGACGCTCAGCTTCGGCAAGTCGGACCAGGGCCTCCAGCCCTTGTCGCCGGATACCTCCCGCGACGAGATCCAAAGGGTCATCGGGGACCTGCGCCAGATCAAATCGCAGGCGCGCCAGGCGCTGACCAGTCTGGAGGGGCTGGACAGGAGGGTCGTCATGAAAGCCGACACGATCCCCAAGCGGGTCGTGCGTTTGTACGAGGGCGGCAATCCACGGGGGCTGGACGAGGTGCAGGCGAGCTGCAAGGCCCCCGAGTGGACACACCAAATGCCGGCATTCTTGCCCATAGATTAAGCAGCCTGTAATTCATCACCCCGCCCGTCCATCTCGCACTCGTTGCCGTGGTGCAAGCGAGAGCGAAAGCTTATTCATTACATAGCAGAGGGTGGGCCTAGAAGTTCGTGAGAACCCTTCCCTCGGGGACCCCCTGCTCCTTGAAATACTCCTCGATGGTTCCCGCGAGCTCCCACTGGCCAGCAATGATCGCCACGACGCTCTCCGGGTTCTCCAGCTTCTCCTTCGTCAAAATGTCGGTGACGTAGATTCCGTCCGGTCCCTCTGACTCCGCGCTCGAGAGCTTGATCCCCATCTCCTCCCAGGCACCGAACTCCTCGCTGTAGGCACAGTGGTCCTTGTCCTTGTATCCGTAGAGTAGGGCAACCGAGTCCCTGTTCTTGATGTTCAGGGCTCCACTGTTGATCAGGGCCCTGATCGGCGCGATTCCCGTGCCCGTAGCGATCAGGTACACGTCCTTGCACGTGTCCAGGGGCGCCCTCTCCTCCACAGGGAAGCCCTTCCCCATCACGGGGCTGACGTCGACCTCGGCTCCCTCTCCCAGGGCGCAGAGCGCGCCGGCCGTCCCGTCGTTGGTCTTGATTACCATCTCTACCAGGGAGCTCTGGTGGGCCGGGGCGTTCGCGAGGGCGATGAACGCTGGCTTCTGCTCCTCGTCGCAGCGCACCTGCACGTACTGCCCTGGAATTGTGTAACCCTGCGCCAGGTCCGAGCCCACGTCCAGGATGAACTTGAACCTGTCCTTACCCACCTGCTCCTTCTTCTCCACGCTGGCGCTGCTCCAGGAGATGTCAGCCGCGAGCTGCGTGAGCAGTCTGCTCCTGCCTTGGCGGAGCCTGGACGCGGTTGGCACCGAAGTGCCGCGGTTTCTGAAGCCCAGGCTCGTTCCGGGCCGGTGGGGGCCCGAGCCCGAGCGGTTCGCACGCCAGGCCGCGGAGGGCGTGCGCGGCGGGCACTGCCGCATTCCGAGGACGCCCACCCGGGCCGCGAGGTTCGCCATGATGGCTCTCAGGGTTCGTTGCCGGCCACGGTGCCGTCGTCCCTGCCAAAACTGCTCGTATAGTGTTGCGCAGCAGCTCTCGGGTCTCGGGACCACCAATTATTTGAAGATCTGCCGCTGATCCTGCAGGAGATGAATCCGATCACTTTTCTTGAGGGGGCGAATGCTTGTGCTGGGACGTCCTTGCTCGGATGGTTCTTTGTTGGAACTTTTCCGCAAGGCAAAGGCATTACACTATTACACCTAATCAGAAAGCGAATCGTCCGTGTCCAGCGAATCCGATGGGGACACAACCAGCTCCTTCAGCTCGTCCTCGATGGCCCTGTCGGCTCTTGGTGCACGCCCACCAAAGAGGTTGACTGGAGACACCACGCAGGGAGCCGTGCCCGGCCGCCGGTTGGGCTGGACCTCGGCTGTGGCTGTGCCAACAACATCGCCGGTGGTCCTCCTGGAGTCCGCCGCGGGCACGCTGAACTGGGGTGAGAAGGACGTCGCATTGCTGGTGCTCGCCGCTCTGCTGTTGTGGATGATTGTGGCCATCAGCTTGCACTCCTGTTCCTTCATCTCCACCGTCTTCTTCGCGTCGTCGCTGATCTTGTTTGCCTTGCCAAGGTTCACCTCCAAGAAGCTGTTCCGCTTCCGAAGGAGCTTCATCCTGTCCTCCAAGCCGTAGTAGTCGGCCTCGTAGATTTCCCTGGTCTTCTTCAGAGCCTCGATCTCCTCGTCCCTCCCCTTCAGCTTCTTCTGCAGCGCCCCGATCTTGTGGTCCTTCCTCACCTTCTCCTTGAGAGTCTTCTCCTGGAGCTTCTTCAGTCTCTCGATTTCCTCGGCCTGCCTCGCAATGGTGGCCTCCTGGGTCTCGACAACGCCCTTCATCTGGTGGCAGTCGCCCTGGCTAGCGTCGTGGTTGCGCTTGAGCTCCTGCAGGGACTTCATGCACTCGAGGAACTCGAGCCTCGATCGCTGCTCCTGGACCGTCATGGACGCGCATTCCTCCCGCAGGGAGGTGTTCTCCATCTCCTTCCTGCTCAGGTCGTCCCTGGTCCTTTCCAGGTTTGACTCCAAGTCCTCCCGAATCTTCACGGACTCGTTGTATTGGCCCTCTAGAATCTCGTAGTGCTGCAAGATCTGCGAGAACCTCGCGTCTCGCTTCTTCGTGTCCTTCTCCAGCTTGCTCCAGATGCTCGCCTTGGCCTTTTTCCTGTCGCTCTTCGGCAGTGCGTCGATCTGGCTCTGCAGAGCCCTGGACTTCTCCTTCTCAAGCCGGCTCACCTTGGCGAGCAGCTTCCTGACCTCGTCGCACTTCGTGACGAGGTCGGACTGGACGACTCTAAGCTTCTGCTCCGTCGTCGCGAGCTTGCCCCTCAGATCTTTGAGGACGCCGGCCTTAACCAGCGTCTCGCTGGAGTCGTTCCTGCTGCGGGACGAGGAACCCCGCCTCTTGCCAAGGTACTTGTGGAGGACCTCCTCCTCGTGCGTGAGATCTCCTGGGTTCTGGCTCGACACCGAAGCCTCGGCGCCGTTGTCACCCGCCAGGGACAGATGCGAAAGGGCCCGCTGCTGCAGCATATCCGTGTACTCCGCTGTCGCCGAGGCTCGGCGAACAAACAGCTTCCTGCTCGTGCCCGCTGCAGGTCATAGTGACGGAAGAAGAGTGAAAGCGTGTCAGAGATAGCGGGCAGGGATAGAGATAATCGTAGAGAGATCACTCACACAAGTCGTTGGTCGCGCTGGTTGGTTCCGTCGCTTGGGACCGGCTCAGCCGGGCGAGAACCCTCGTCATTGTGCTGCTCGAGTCGTCGTCCAGCTTCACGGATCTCGCCGAGTAGTCACTCTGGAGGTACTTTTGGATCTCTGAGTAGCTCCGGGCGTCTCTTCCCGGCGTAGCCTGCGGCAAGGGACACAGCAGTAAGGGCTTGCGGGTCAGTATTATTGTTGTTAGCTCCCTCCCGCCTAGCTGGCAGGCTTGCAGATGGTGTGGGCACCATAGGAACGGTTCGCGGTGGTCGATCCACAACAGCACTCGGTTCTCGTCTCACCTGCATGGTGGTCGCCCCTCCCTCTCCTCTTCTCCAACGCTGGGGATAGCCCGCACCCGCTAAAGCTTTCCACGACCTGTGGGCGCCTTTGCTTCTCCGCGACGACTCCCCAACGGGCTGTTTTTCCCCGATTCTGTCGTTTTGTTTGAATTTTTCCGTTAGGAAAACCGGGAAAGATTTCATGTTTACGACGATCCCAAGATCCAAAGGACCCCAAAGGCGACTAATTGACAGCAAAGGTTCGTGAGAAGTAAGAGAGAAGGAAAGGGGAAGGCCTCCGCGCGCTCTAACCCACCCGCAAACCCCCAGAAGGCCTTGTGACGAAGAATTGGCGGGGGCATACGCGGCGACTCACACTCACGGCGACCATGAGGCAGCCGGACGCGAAGAAGCACTTTCAGACGCTCAAGGGTGAGAACCCGGGCGGGCTGTCCTACAAGGAGCTCAGCGTGGGGAGCAACAGGAGGGAAAACATGATTCCTAGGTACGCCGTTGACACCGCCGACGCCGGCCAATTTGAGAGAGCGAGGTGCGAGAAGCCGGCGGGAGCCCCCAGCATCAGGCCCGTAAAAGGGTCCGGAAGCTTTCAGTTCGAGACAACCTGGCACATCGAGATGAGTGACGACAACGAGAAGAGCAGGAGCATGACCGAGACGAGAGTGTCGTACAAACCACCCCCCGAGGGCTACAAGACGACCGCGAACAAGGTGGAGCCAAACACCTCCCAGATCGAGTCCCTCGGTCTTGACCAGGGCGACTACAGGACGACCAACAACGTGGACTTCGATCCGAGCTTCCTGTCCAACGCCGAGACGAGGGATTCTTGGAAGCCAGCGGGCAACCACAGCGTGATTCAGGGAACCTACTCCCCTTCGAAGGGCTTTCGGACGTCGCAGCAGCTGCACCACTCGACGGAGGTGCTCTCGAGCGACACGAACAACACGAGGTGCGGAAACATCAATACCAGACCGTGCGGGTACAATATTATCACAGGAGGGGAGCCTTTGTACAATAACAGATTTGAGCAGTTCCAGCGGGAAAGGGACTACGCGAAGAGGAGAGGCTAGGGCCTACTCCATTCACCCTCACTCGTCAACCTGCGAGTGAGACGTAGCTGCCGCGCGCTCTAACCTGTCCCAGCATGTAATCCAATATAGGCGCCCCAGACAGGGTGCTGGCAGAACCCACAAGTATGAGCTTGTGCTTCGCCCTAGTAAGTGCTACATTCACTCTCCTCCAGTCAAGCAGCAGATGGCCACTGTTGCGCTGAGCGTTGCTTCTGACGAAGGATACAAGGACGACAGACTTGTCACGACCTTGGAACCTATCGACAGTGTGTACTTCCACCGAGTCTCCGAAGGGGGGGCACTCTGTCCGCACCTTCTGCTGAATCAGGCTGACTTGCATGTTGTAGACCGACATAACGCCAATGCATTCTGGAGCAACCTTTTGGTCCGTGATGAAGCTCTTGATCATCTTGATGCACGCATCCGCCTCTGTGACGTTGGTCAAACTCGTTCCGTTGAGTTCCTCCAAGTTACATCCGAGTCCGTCCGTGTCAATGAAGACGACTTTCTTCTTCGGGTCCAGGCATGCTCTCAAGTACTCTGGCTCGTCCTGACTCGCTTGCAGGCCTTCTACCCGCACGTGTGCGTACTGGGATCCTCCTTCTGCGCCACATCTTAGCCTGTCACAGTAGATCAAAGAGCTGCTCAGTTTGCTAATCTCCTCCGCCATTCTGTACTGCTCCTCAAAGAAGATGACAGACTGTGGGTGAGCTTCGGCCAGTTCGACGAAGAGGCTCCTGTTCAAGCCAGCCAGCTCCGCTTTGGGACTCATAACCAAAGGTGGGAGCTGGTAGTTGTCGCCCACCAGCACAAACTTCTGCGACCTTGTCAGAGGACCCAATATCGCCGGCAGAGTAATCTGGCTTGCTTCATCCACGATACAAAAATCGAAGTGCCTGTGCATAAAGACGGACGCCCCCATGTTGTAACATGTGCAGCCAAAGACCTTGGAATCGCCCATTACTTTCTTGTAATCGTCAAATGTTTCAGTCTTCTTTCTCTCGCCCCCCACCATGTAGGGTTTCACCCGGGCTGACACAGACTTGGCATTGCCAATTCTGACAAAGTCGACATTCTCATCAATCAACAGAGTGAGGATATTGTCCACGGCACTGTTGGTGTGCGAAGTGACCAAGACGCTCTGCCCCTTCTCCACCAGCAGCTTGATTATCTCAACAATAACTGTGCTCTTTCCGCTCCCTGGAGTTCCAAGTATCAGCGCATAATCTTCTGCATTCATCACGGATAAGACCGCCTCCTTCTGCTTTGAGTTCAAGGAAGGGTTGCGAATGTCTTTCGCTTCCGTCCGCGAAGCTACCGGCAAGAGTTTTGGGCTGTCTTTGTCAATGATGACCTCCCTGTGCCTCTGGATGAAGGGCCTCCGGGGATCTCCAAGGACCAAATCCATGAGGTTTCCTTTCATCAACCCATTGAGGGACGAGCTCTGGTCCTTCTTAACCCTCCAAACAGTCTTGGTATCCATGCTGTAACCCTTCAATGGTTGGGGAACGATCACATCCACGCTATCATCCTGCGGAGTGAACCTGCAAACCCTTCCACTTGTTTCAAAAGGCTTTGCCAAGTTCTGAGCTTTCAAGCGAACTCTATCGCCCACCTCCAAGCCAAGGGCTAAGATATGTGCGGCATGGCTGGCCCCTTCCCCTAAAGAGGACTTGCTGAGTTTGAACGTGTAGCAGTGTCCAAGATCCGGCGCCCTTTCCTTCTCTTGAGAGAGTGGGTGTACCGCTTCTGCGTGGAGCAACAGGTCAAATCCCTTCGAGCTTCTGTTCAGTCTGCTCCTGTTTCTGCCGTACTCCTCCTCGTAGCACAAAGCCCGATACCACTTTTGAAAGAAGTTGGAATGGCTCGGAGGCCATTGCGAAGTGATGAGCTCGAACTTGTCTGGGATCCCACTGCTTTCCGCGGTTCCGCCTTCCACCAGCTTGTGCAAACCCATGCAGTTGTCTCTCTGAAAACATCTAGAGCAGGTCCTCTCATCCCTCATCAAGGGAGGCAGCTGATCTCCCTCTAGGGATCCAGCCAGATGGTTCCTCGCTTGGATGATGTGCTTCCTCTCCTGCAGAGAAATTGGTATCACGGAGGGCCCTCCCCTCCCTGTATACCACATGACGGCGTGATCAACCTTCTCCCTGTATGCGTCCTCCATCAGGAGCACATAAATGACGAGCTGAGCTCTATGGTTGAAGTACTCCCTGCCCGTCTTGATTTCCAGGGGCATCAGCGACTTAATGGGGTCTCCAGCTGCAAAGTCATTGCCTGCGGCTCTGTTGCTTCTCTTGACCCTGCCTTTTAGGGATACATCAACGATACCTTTGACACCATACTTGGTGGACGTCAAGTAATCCTCAATATCCAATATCTCACAAATGTCGAGCGTTGAGCTTGCCTGCGCCTTGGCAGGTTCTTGAAGCCCTCCAAAAGACTTTGGCGCATCACCATTGCCTTGCCGTCCAAGAGACAAGTCTGACATTCCCAAAGTCATGTGGTCCGACATGAATTCTTGCACGGTCGGAATGAAGTCTTGAAGCTCTTCTACCGTCTTCTCGAGATCCATTGCAGCCCCGTAGAGCTGCTCGAAGCTCCTTTTCATAGTGACACCGATCTGCTCTACGAGGAATTCTTTCGACCATTTGTTTCTCGTCATCGCCGTCTGAATGATTTCGTGCTTCATGCTACCAAGCACAGCGGCAGGATGGAAGCCGAAGCCGTTTTGTACCTTCTCGTCCAGGACGGCCTGCCGCGTGCACGTTGTCGCAGTGCTGAGCTTTGTTCCCGTCACCAGCCTCCCCGGATATCTCACGAGAAGGAGGTCTTGGGACGTATCCGACACGGTCAGCATCTCCTCCTTGTCCAAGGATCCCCTCAAAGCCTCATCGCTCAGTGCTGCCCTCACGAGATTAATTTCCTCCCCCACGTCCAAACGAGAGCTGCCCCAGCTGCCCTGCAGTTTGACGAAGAGCTCCCTGGGACTTGCCAGACTCAGCACTCTCAACAGCTTGTCACCAAGGCACATCCCCGAGGCCAACTGGGTATCCTCCAGGGCCACTAGATCGGCCCATTCGAAGACCTCCAAGACGACGCACTCCAGGACCTCGTGCTGCATCAGCTGAGGCATGCTCTCCTCAAGCGCGGGTAAGGGGTGCACCAAGCCCGTTTCCTGCATCTTGGTGGGCACCATACCTTTCAGAGTGCTGAGGGCCTCCTTCGACGGGAGCGTCACCACGGCGCTCACCTTTGGAGTGCTTGCCTTGCTCCCATTCTTCTTTTGCTGCTTCTTTGCCATGGCCTTCTCGACCTTTTGCAGGACGTCGAACAAGGCCTGATTCCTCTTTGGGTCCTTATCAGACCCTCCCTTCGCACGCCTCCCGCTGGTGCTGGCGCCCTGACGCATCATGTCCAGCCTGTCACTCAGGGACTTTCTCGCCATCTTCTTCGCCTGCTGGGCCTCGCCCTGCTGGGCCACTCTCTTCTTTGCCAGAGAGCATCCGCTAGCGGGCTGTTCTGTCTTGCCCGCGTCCGACATGTCGGAGGGCGCGCCCTGCGAAGACGCCACCGGCTCTTGACCCCCGCTGCCGATCATGAGCTCCTCTATCGCCACGTTCTTCGTCTTCGTAGCGTCCGCTGCCCTGGTGCTCTCCAGAGGTTTCGCGACGCAAAGCATTAGGTCCCTCAGGGGCTTCCTCTCCTCCCCAACGGCGGGCGGGTCCCTCTCCACCTGCCCCTCGATCTTCGCGGGACTGTGGTGCCAAACGATTCCAACGCCTTGGCTCATGGGCAGCACGGGAGTATCCGTGTCGGCCTCGGAGGCCTCCGAGGCAGGGGCGGGCGCGACGCCTGGCTTCGTCAGCCCGATGGACTTCCTCCTTCCAGTCCCGCCGTCGGCTCCTGGGTCCACCACCGGCGCCTCCGGGACCGTCGACCTGACGCCATCCGTAGACTTGTCCTTAGCCTTGAAGAACGACTGAATCGAGGAGACTCCCGCGGGTTTGCTCTTGTTCCTGTCTCTCTGCCACCTCTTCATCGCCGAGACCTCAACACGGACCCACCCCGCGCTCCCGGAGAGCTGTCTGTCGCTGCGCTAGGCGCGAAAAATCCAGGAGACATCAGGGCTGGATCCATGGAGGGGGGGGGGATTGTTTATAGAGGCGGGGCAAGATGCAAGAGACTAGCAAGGCGCCGCAGGATGAGGCCATAATCTGCGAAACGACCTTGCAAGCTTCGCAGGCATCGAACATAAATAACAGAAGCGTGCCCAAGCGCACACGAGATAGAGGCAGGTGTGAGGGGCGATACGACTCCGCCCACCACGGTTCAACACACTCACTCAAAGGAGATGACGCCTCACTAGTGTGTGTCTTTGTGTCTTTGTTTGTCGACTTCGCTTCCCTAGCCCATGACGTCTTTCTCCTTGAGGGTGGCCATCTCCTGCACAGTGCCCAGGGCTTCATCGAAAAAATTTTCCAGCTCCTTCTCCGTGGCCTTCCTCTCATCCTTATCACTGATCTGCTTCTTCGTCACCTGCATCGCCCTCTGCCTGGCCTTCCTCATCCTTACCTTGGCCTGCTCCGCCTGCGACCTGATGATCTTGCACATCTGTTGCCTCGACTCCTCGGTGGGGGGTGGCACCCTCACCACTATTTCCTGACCCTCGCTGATGGGGTTCAGTCCGAGCGGGGACTCAAGGATGGCCCTCTCCACGGCTTTCGTCATCTGAGGGTCGAAGACGCTGTTCGCGGCAGAGGCGATTGATCGTCAAGGTCAGGAGACTCCGGTTCGAAGAGCTTGTGTGTAGCTGTCCAAGATTCGTCTCTCACCTTACGACAAGGGTGCTTACATCACGGACGTTTGACGAAGCAAGGTGCTTTAAGGGCATCTGGTCATCATATGCCGGGACCACAAGGTGGTCAAGCATCCCCGACGTCGCCCTGTTCGGCCTGAGCGTCGCGAAGTCCGACTCAAGGTTCTCGTAGCACGCGTCCCGTTCCGACTCGCACAATTCGAATACGTCCACTTCCGGTTCCTCCCCCTCAGCCCCTGCCTCCGCGATCTCCTCCTCCGCTGCAGGTGCCGCCGCTGCATCCTTGTCCTTCCCTCTCTTCTTTGACTTCTTCTTCGCGGCGAAACCCCTGGACCATAGCGCCGAGGAGAGCCCCAGAGGGCCGTGCCTGGGCTCGGCCAGTTCGAAAGACGACGACGACGGAACCCCCGAAGGCGGCAAGGCGCGGTTCGAAACGCCGGCGAGGGTCTCCACCAGGCTGGTGGCCGGGGCCGTGGTGGCTCGGATCCCGCGCGCAAGGGTACGGACAACTGCGATTCTGCCCAGCGCCATGTTCCTTCACAAACGCTCCAGAGCAACTGAAAACGAGTTCAATCCAGCCAGCTGGAGGCGGTGTGACCTGCCGGGAGAGGGGGCGTTGTTGGTAAATGGTTTTGGCACTCAATAACGATAACGCTTAGGAAGATCTCGAAACGGCGTACTGGGCGAGCGTTCCCACGCCGAAACCCGTGGCCCCGCCCTCCTTTTCGTCCCACACTGGGCCAGCCATGTCGATGTGGGCCCAGTCGGTGCCCTCGGGAACAAACTCCTGGAGATAGAGAGCGGCGGTGATGCTGAAAGTGTGTGTAAGTGTGTGTGTGGGAGAGAAAGAGAGAGAGAGAGAGAGAGAGAGAGAGAGAGAGTTAGCGTCATTAGCTCTCCGAGGCGATGGTAAGAGGGGAGAGGGGGCACTCACGATCCACCCCATCTGATGCCCGTGTTCTTCATGTCAGCGACGGGGCTCTTGAGCAAGGCCATGTACTCCTGCTCCAGGGGCATTCTCCACAATTTCTCGCCGTGAACCCCGCCCGCCCCCTTGAGACCCTCCGCAAGCTCGTCCGTGTTCGAGTACAAGCCTCCAATCTTCATGCCGAGGGCGACCATGCATGCCCCAGTCAACGTGGCGATGTCCACGATGGTGGTGCACCCCTGCTTGCCGGCGTAAACGATGGCATCGCACAGGGTGAGCCTTCCCTCGGCGTCCGTGTTGTTGACCTCCACAGTCTTCCCATTGGATGCGGTGATGACGTCTCCTGGCCTCAGGCCGGCGCCGCTGATCATGTTCTCGCAGGCCGCGACAATAAAGTGGACCTCGACGTTGGAGGGCTTGAGGCCCCCAACGGCGAGGGCGCTTCCCAAGACGGCGGCGGACCCGCCCATGTCGAACTTCATCATCTCGATCATGCTTCCCGCCCCGGCCTTCAGGTTGTACCCACCGGAATCAAAGGTCACTCCCTTGCCAACATACCCGATCTTTGGCGAGGCATCTGTGCTTCCTGGTCCCTTGTACTTGAGGTGGATGAACTGCGGCTGGGTGTCCGCGGCCTCGCCCACCGCCAGGTAGCAGCCCATCCCTAGATCCTCACACTCCTTCCTTCCCAGGACCTTGAGCTCAAAGAGGTCCGGGAAGGTCTTGGCGATGAGGGCGGCGCAATCGGCGAGGTGCTTTGGCGAAGCGACATTAGGTGGGGCCTCCACCAGGTACCTCGCCATGGTGATCCCCTTGGCGAGGGCGACGGCATTGGAGACGTGGGCGTCCATGTCGGCCACGCTCCCCAGGACCTCCACGCTCTTAAGGGTGCCGGTGCTGCCGTCCTTCTGCTTGGACTTGAACCTGGTGCTCTCGTACGAGCCCAGCAGGAGCCCGTTGCACACGTCCTGGATGGCAGGGGAGTGCTCTCCCGGAACGAGGAGGCCAGCGGACTTGAACTTGTTGGACTTGCTCACGGACTTCATCGCGGCTCCGAGGTCCTGCCAAGCGGACTTTCCCCAGGTCTTCTCCTTGGCGAGGTCCTCCTTGGACCCCAGGCCGACGAGGCAGATGTTCTTCGCGGTGCTGGAGCCGCAGGTGTTGAAGATCTTTGAGGATCCAGACTTGAGCTTGAACTCGTCGTCGTCCAGAAGGTCGAGGATCGTGGCCGTGACGGCCTGGCTGAAGCCTTCGAGAGCCGGAACCTTCAGGGCCTTGGCCTCGGCGTCGTAGGCGTCCTCCGTGAGAGCCACGAAGAGGACGTCGCCCTTCCAGGCGGTCGCCTCCGTCGCGACGCTAGACATCGCGGGGGCCTCGGGAAGCGCAAAGAGATCAACCGAGGTGAACTCAGCATTGACGCCCTTGCTGACGACGTTGCCCAGCGGAGTAGTAGCGGCCATGGTGGTGATCCTCTTCCTCTGCTCGCGCCTTCTCTCTCTGCTCAGATCTCGCGCGAAACTCGCTACGCGCACTGTTGGGAATCGTATGGAACGGAAGTAAGTCTGCGTTGCTCGCGACAAGTTCATCAAGGCCTCCTGGTCCGGTACGCTTTTCTGTCGAAGGACGCCTTCTTGTCGTCAATCCTATCGACGCCCCCACTTACTCCGAAATCCATCACGAATTCAGAATTGAGGTGAATTGAGGTGAAGAAGTCATCAGGACCGAGAAAACGGCAAAACAACGCTTTTTCCCCCGACAGGCCGGTGGCCCGCCGACCGATCAAGTGCACGTGCTTTCGCGCTCAGAAGTGTGTGCGTCAGTCGGCCCGCCTCTTTAAAGTGTACCACTCGCAGGCAAGCAACAAGCAAGACAGGGCCCCAACTTGCGAGCTCCATTTTTCTGAAACTCCGGGGGCAACTGCGGAGGCGAGAGGTGCCACGGTACGAGAGAATGTGGGTGCGAGGGCTCGGCTCGGACGGACTCCATTCGTAGGGAGGGGCAAGGATAAGTACAATTTTCGATTCAGAGCAGACTTTGTTTATTCGGCCGCGCCCGCGTTCAGGTTCTGGATCGCGATTAACGTAAAGTCCTCGTGGGGAGAGATCATGACCTCGCTGTCCTTTGCCCTGATTCTGAGAAACTCGAGGTCGTTCTGTGGGTCCAGGTCCCTGACCAAGCTCCTGGCCATCCCTGCGAGGTCTGGCATGAGCTCCGCGTACTTCTCAGTAAGCTCAGCCTGCAGTGAGAGAGAGAACAGGCGGGGGAGGAAGGAGAGTCAGCACGGGGTCATTCGGTCGCGAGAGGGGGGATGGGCGCCGGTCGCCCCCAGACTTCTTCACTCACGTCCGCGGTCGTCCTGATAGGCTTTCCATCCTTGTCCACAATAATGGTACCGACGATGCCCTGTGGCGCCACGCAGGGAGGGAGAGATAGGGGAGGCGGGAGTGGCACGGAGGGTCAGACTTCAATTCGGTTCGGTTGAGGTCTCCAGAGCCCTATTCTCTCCGAAAGTCCTCCTTTGCGGTCGCAGGATGCGCCGGACAATTCAGGAGTCCCTCGAGTCTGGGAGCCACCTCCCGTACCTTGTGACTATTGATGCGCTGCAGCGTCGCTTCGACCTCCGACATGGCGTGAGAGTGTTGTTCGGCAGTCTCGGGTGGCTATAAAGAGGTTCGCCTTCGGCGAAAGCGTCTCCGTTTCCAAGACGTGAAAGGCCCTCTCCCGGGCGCTTGGCTCCGTTTCCTTGTCGCTCAAGGGACTCGCCCTCGACCCGCTTGGGCTGCAGGGAGGTCAATGCGTTTTCTGCAAGACGAGGATTCTACTCTCTGGTGGAGATTTTTCAATTTTCACACACACAAAAAGGTGGAACCTTTGGTGTACACGAAATCGTACACTCATTTTCCGCCACATGGCGAAGCGGGCAGTGGGGGGCAGATCCAGGAGAAGAGTCTCATCCACTTTTTGGCCGCGCCGGGGCCAGCAGCGGCAATACACTGTGTCAACAGACTACGCCGCGCGAGAGCCTCGGTGGAGCCGTTTTTCGTCTTGAGGGGGTCACGGGGCAGCCATGAAGACTGGAGGGTTCCAAAAGCCCCTCGGCGGAAGGATAAGCTTCTCGAGCCTGCAGAACCTGTCGAGTCTTTCGGACACCAGCACCCAGGCAAAGATAAGTCGAAGTCCGCTTGCGCTGGGTGGGAAGAGGCTGATAGATAGAAACAGGGGCCGACGGCTTCTCGCGTCCAGATTGCTCATCACCGCGCCTTCTAATCTCGCTCGAACCCTTCCCCCCGGACCAGGTCTCCAATGGCATCCCGAAGAAGACGGTGATCGGCAGGTACCACGTGCAGTGCGTGGACTGCAGTGGGAGCATAAACGAGCAAGTCCTGGACAGGCACCACCTGCGCCAGGTCCTGAAGTTTGCGGCTCGAGACTTGCGAATTCTTGAGCCCGGTCTGTCGACGACCTTTCCCGCCGCAGTCCTTAGCCGCGACAAGGCGCTCCTCGTGAACTTGGAGGAGCTCAAGGTCATCGTGACCGACCACGAGGCCTTCGTATTCAATCACGAGACCGCACGGGCAGCGGCGATGATGGAGCAGCTGCGGAATCGCCTGAAGAGAAAGGAGGGGGGATCCCAGGTGGCGAGGCGGCGGCTCAAGGTCCCAGCGGACCAGCGGGGGCTTGGGGCCTCGGACGCCGCCTCAAACTCGAGCGGGGACTCTTTCGACGACTCCCAAGACAATCTCGTTCCCTTCGAGGTGAAGGTCCTAGACGTGCTCTTTGAGAACTACTGTTCGTACCTGGACGCGCTCTGGATTTCGCTGGAGAGCGCCGCGCTGCCGGCGATGGACTCCCTGACGAGGAAGGTGACAAGTGCGGGTTTGGAGAGGGTGAGGCGGGTGAAGAACCATATGACGAGGCTTACCTCAAAGGTGGAGGACTTCAAGGACGTCTTGCAGCACTACCTCGACGACGATAAGGACATGTTCGACCTCATCATCTCCAGGAGCGAGAAGTTTGGCCCGCCCAGCGCCGCAAAACTTACCCCGATGGCAGATGGGGTGGGGAGGACCCCGCTGGACAGGATGCAGAGCGACACCTTCGTGTACGACGACGACAGCGACTTCCAGGAGTGCGAAATGTGCTTTGAGAGCTACTTCATCATCACCGACAATTTGTTTGACAAACTCAGCGACCTGAGCGAGTACATCGATGACACGGAGGACCTGATCAACATAGAGCTTGACCACCACCGGAACCAGCTGATCCAGCTGGAGCTGGTGCTCACAACGGCGACCTTCTCCATCGCCCTCATCGGGGTCGTGAGCGGCATCTTCGGCATGAACATCAGGAACAGCTCGGAGGACAGCTACAACACCTTTCTCATGGTCACCACCCTGTCCTGCTTTGGGAGCGTCCTGGTCTTCTTCGCCATCATGGCCTTCTGTAGGTTCAAGGGGCTGATGATCTTCTCGTGACCCTGGGGGGGTTTCGGGGCGGAGGCTTGCTAGCTTTGTTAAAGTTCTTTGTAGTGAATGGATTGCTACGGAATCCCCTCCCCTCGATGATGCTAGTGGCACCGATTTTCGGTTAGAATTTTGCTCGCGAGACCAAAGTTTTTCGTGGCCAAATTCACGTCTGAAAAGGGCGAGCGAGCGAGATTGAGGATCAGATTCTCGCGCGAGAGCCACGAAGCGACCGTCCTGAACACGGAAGTTGGAGCATGTCGGGTGCCATGATGCAAAGGGGATCGAGGGCGGCCCTCTCGAGGTCGGCGAGCGTGTCGCAGGTCGCGGCGCGTGGCGTCCCCCGCTTCACTCGCGCGTCGTCGCGCGTTAGGAGCGTCACCAGGGCTCTTTTCGGTGGATTCACTCCCACGAAGACCACCGTCCCCGCCCTCAAAGAGATCAAGCTGAAGGACATCGACAACAGGCCGATCAAGCCTGCGTCGTACGTCGGAAAGGTTCTCTTGGTGACCAACGTCGCCAGCAACTGTGGTTTCACGGCCAGCAACTACAAGGACCTCGTGGAGCTTTACGACAGGTTCAAGGGCAGGGACTTTGAGATTCTTGCCTTCCCCTGTAACCAGTTCGGTGGCCAAGAGCCGGGCAGCAACCAGCAGATCAAGGACTTTACCAAAAAGTACGGGGTGGAGTTTCCGGTGACGGAGAAGGTGGACGTCAACGGCCCCAAGACGCACCCGTTTTTCCTGTACCTGAAAGGTATGTTCCTGTTTCGACGAGTGGCATTCTTATGCGTGCTTCTGACTCTCTACTCCGACTCTCTCCTCACAGAAAAAGGCCCCTCGACCTTCTTGGGCAAGGACGCCAAGTGGAACTTTGAAAAGTTCCTGGTTGACCGTGAGGGCAACGTTGTGAAGAGATACAACACCACCACCAGCCCCCTGGACATCGCGAGGGACATCGAGGCGATCCTCTGATCACGATAACTCTCCGTGGACGCGTCCAGAGAGCTCATTCTGCTGCTCTTGCAAACCTGTATTACAACGTTAAAAGTTCTTTGCTCCTTCTCGCCGAGCCCGCACAAGTGGGCCACGGTCCGGCCCTTCTATTCCACGAAGGACCACAAAGGATGCGGCAGTGAAGTGCGAAGTGCAGCCCGTGAACCCTCGGGGTTATCGGGTAACGGGGAGGGAGAGGCTCGGGTGCGCGGCGAGCGAGACAGCCGTTTTTCTCTTTATCTATACTACACACCTATACTCGATTTCGACAGAACGACAGAGCGAGAGTCGACTCACTTTACGAGGACCGACTTGTGCGAAGGCGCGTACATGCCGTAGACCACGGACGTCCTCTCGATCATCGCGATGCTCTTCTCCCCCTCCGCTACGATCTTCGCGAGTTTGGCCTTGTCCGTCTCCCCGACGTGCTTGCGGAACTCCTCCCTGCCGCGACGCATGAGAAAGCTGGATATCAGAAACGATGAACGAACGAGGAGAAAGCCGCGTCAGCTGTCGGCTCAGCACAATAGTCCACGCGGCAAGCCCGTAAGAAGGGAAAGGTTCAGCCCTCCACCCTTTCCTTGGAAGCTCTCCCTCTTCCGGCGGTCACGGTGCAGCCGTGGAAAACGGAAGAAGAGGGGAAGGGGGGGAAAGTCGCGCGCGCGGGTCGGAGGGATCTTACTCTTTGACGTTGGCGTCAGGAAACTTCCGCGCCGCGCGCATGTACGCCCTGAACAACGTAGCGACCTGGCTCGACATGGTTAACTCGACTTGCTGCCCTGCTCGCCGGCGCGTCACACCCCCAACCACCACAACAATCGATCGACTGGGCAGTACTGCAGTACGGGGGAATGAAGCAGGAAAGAAAAAAACAGAAATATTGAATCCTCTGGACTTCTTCGACACTTTTAGGGAGGGTGCTCAGGAGGTCGTGGTGGCCACCACGATGGAACTGGCTCCCTTGCTCGAGCTTGATCCCTCTTCGATGACCACGGGCTTTCCATCGACTAGGAGGGACTTGAGGCTGTTCACCCGGATGGAGGAGAACGTGAAGCGCTTGCCCTGCCAGGTGACGTCCACGTCCTTGAGGCAGGGCCCGCAGATCTGCAGGACCCTTGTCTTGGAGTGCGAGACAGGCATCTTGCTTTCCTCCAGGCCGTAGATGGCGAGCGCGAAGAAGCTGCCGTGGGAGTCCATGCAGATGTACATCAGCGGGACCTGGGACTTCACGGAGACCATGCAGACCAGGCTGCAGGTCAGGGCCACCCTGTCTGGTTCTGTCCGACCTTGAGGGAGGAGAGCGGGAGGAACTGGCGGCTGCCCCCTCTCCTCTCCGCGGCGAGGATGTCCTCCTGCATCTTGGACACCCTCTTGACCTTGACCCCGCACTTGGTGCCGATCAGGGTCGTCAGCTGCGACAGCTTGTGGATGATCTCCCCGATTTCGTCCCCAGCCTGCAGCTCCGGCTCCACCCTCTCGCAGTAATCGAAAGCTTCCAGGGCCTCGAGGTGCCGCTCCAGGTACTTGCACACCACGCCGTAGTTGAACTGCAGGTCCACGCTGCACGTCCCGTTGCCGTGGACCTTCATGGCGTGCTTGTAGGTCTTCAGGGACTTGTCCACGAGCTGGTCCCGCTCCTCGGAACCGTCCGTGGAGAACGCGAGCACGAGATAGGCGTTGCCCAGGACGTACCAGCTGTGGCTGTCCTGAACGTCGAGGGCGACGGCCGACTTTGCGTTTGATAGGCTTTCCAGGATCAGCCTCCGGTTCTCCTCCTGCTTCTTGCCCTTTGCAAGCTGCCTCTGCAGCATGGAGAGGTTCTGGTACGTCAACTTGTCCCGGCTATTCTCAAGGCTCTTCTTGTAGCACAGCTGGGCGCTGTGGAGGTCCCCCTTCTTCCACAGGGCCTTGGCTGCCCCGTTCCAGCAACGCAAGTTGTCCGGGTCCAGCTTGACGGCCTCGGCGAAGGCGTCCTCGAGGTCCGTGGGCTTCCCGTCACCCACGTACTGGAGGAGGAGGGCCCGCGCAGCAGCTTTCCGGGCCCTGATCTCGATGGGGAGCTCCTGGCGCGTGAGAGTCTCCACCTCGGCGAGCAGGTCCCGGGCCCGCTTGACCTTCGCCTCGTTTCTGTTCTCCTTCTCGTCCTCCCCCCAAGAGCTCCGGGACTCGCCGCCGAGCAAGTCCTCAAGGAAGGCTTCGACGCTCCTCAGGCTCTCCGTCTCCGGGTAAAGCCCCTCCTTGAGCTCCTCCATGGCCTCGCTCGTCCACTCGTCCTCGTCATCCTCGGACTCGTCCGCCCACCGCCTCGACAGGCACTGGTTCACCACCATAGCTTCCCCTGAAGCCAAGCTTTGGACTTTGCAACCTATGCGCCAGCGCGCTCTTGCCCGCTCGCGTCGGGTCCCCTCTCGTACGCCACCCCCTTCTGCCCTTCAGCTCCCGACCTACGCCCTCCGTGCCACCGGGTACGGACGCGCTCTTCCTCGGGGCCCAGCTGCTCTTGCCGGTTTTTCCTGTGATTCGAATCGGGAGAGAGCGGGAGAGAGCCCAGAGGGGAACTGAGAGCCCCGCGAAGGGCGTGCGGGGTACGAGATGCGGAAGCTGTATACCAGCCACGTGCCCCTGAGCGCGTTACAGAAGGGCGCCCTGGCGGTCGGGTCCGCCGTCGGGGCCCTCCTGAGCCCCCAGCGCGCGGACCTCGTGGCGGCCCTCGGGGAGACGACAGGGGTCGGCGCCCTGGAGAGGACGCGGCGGAAGATGCTCGCCTCGAAGGAGGGGAGGTCCGTCATGAACCACCGGCCTCGGATTGGGGAGCCGACGCTTAGGGGGCTCGCCGACCTCCCGGAGAACACTTTTGGAGGGTCGTACTGGAAGTTCATGAGCAGGAGGGGTTTCTCCCCAGACGAGAGGCCCCCCGTCCGTTTCGTGGACGACGAGGAGCTCGCTTACGTAGCCACACGGTACAGGGAGGTCCACGACTTTTGGCACGTGGTTTTCGACTGCCCGACGACCATTTTGGGGGAGCTCGCGCTGAAGACAGTCGAGTACCAGCAGACGGGGCTTCCGATGTGCGCGCTCTCCGTGGCCGGGGGACAGCTCAGGCTCACTGGGGAGGACCGCAGGATCCTGTTCAGGCACTACCTGCCGTGGGCCTTCAAGGCGGCCAGGCGGTGCGACCATCTCATGTCCATAGAATACGAGAGGTACTTTGACAAGGACCTCGTTGAGTGCAGGGAGGAGTGGGGGGTGGTGGTGTGCCCAAAGAGGAAGGCCTTCCTCACGAGCGAAAAGCGGTGACAGGTTTCTCAAAACATACTCGGGTTTTCTTGTTGCACGTATTTTTTGTTTGTCTGTTCTTCCTTTCCCCTCCCGTCAGAACTCGGACTCCTCACCGTCCCTGCCGAAGAGGATCTTGTCCAGTATTTGACCCTTCCTCTGGTACGTCTTGCCCGCCTCCGTGTACGCGGGGCAAGGCCGGTACGCCTTTGAGGAGAGAAAGAGCGAGCTCGGGGGTTAGCCGGGCCAGGAAGCCGGGAGGGACCAGAGCCGAGAGAGAACGCACCTTGATCGGCCACCAGCCGAAGCCCGGGATGGACCCCATCCCACCGATAATCCGTCCTTGCCCTGAAGACCGGGCGAAAGAGAGAGGAGGGGGGGGGGGGGGGCGAGTCGGCAGCGCGCGAGAGGGACCAGGATAGCCAAGCCGAGCGGGGTCCACTTACCGTCGCACTTTCCACAACCGCAGTAAGGTTGGTCGTTCCCTGCCGACGTCTCGGCAGGGGACGTCGTCTCCAACTCGTTCTGTCCGTCGAACGCCACGACGAGGTCCCTTCTCTTGCGAAAGGAAACCTCGCACCTTCTCGGCGAGGCGCGCGAGGAGACCCTTGGCGTCACGGCACTTTTGGTCAAGATGCGGTGACCTCCCGGGGAACGCACGACTCCCACCATGCTTCTTCGCCCCTTCGACTCTCTCTCTCTCTCTCTCTCTGGCACGGAGCGCGCTCGGCCTCACACACCAGCCCACCAAAAGATCCAGTGCTCCCAATATCCAAACTTCAGGATCTCGTCGACATTTCCGTCGGGAAAAAACAAGAGTTTTTGGGGAGGTGGAAAAGGGGGAGAGAGGAGAGGGCGAGCGACCCCTGGACAGGACAGACCCGCCTTTGGGAGTCCTCACCACCAATGGCGAAGACACGGGCCGAGGAGGTAGGGCCTGAAGAGTGATCGTGGTAATGGAGGGTGGGCCGGAGGCGAGGGGCTCGACCCCATCGTGCTCCGAGGGGGCTGGGTTCCGCCGCGTCGTGGAGAGCGGCAGCAGCAGGGTGAAGTTCACCTGCCTTTGCACCAACGGCGATGGCTCGCGGCTGTTTTTGGGCACCACGACAGGCGCGGTGCATGTGTACGTGGACTCGCGCCCTCCGGGCGGCGGCGTACCGAGGTCCTTCAAATTCCACAGGATCGTCTCCGTCGCCGAGGACGAGGAGAAGGACGGGGCGGCCGTGGCGTTCGTGAGCTACAGGGACGACGTGGGCTCCTGCGCGGTGGCCCTCGGGAGCGGCCGGGTGCACGTGGTCCCGCTGGAGCCCCCTAGCTCGGGCACGGCGCAGGGCAGGGTGACGAAGGGCGGCGTGCGCTTGAAGCACGATGCGCACTTCGGGGGGCGAGTGACGCAGCTGGATTGGGTGGCCGGTCCAGACGGCGCCGTCCGCCTCGCCTCTGGGGACGAAGACGGCAAGGTCTTCCTCCTGGATGTCACCGCAGGGCTCGCCAGGGCCGCGAAGAGCTCGAGCCACCACGCTCTCCTCGCCAGCAAGCTCGAGACGGGCCTTCAGCAGGTGCTGAAGAGGGGCGACAGGGATGGCCGGGACTCGGAGAGGGGGCGAAACGAGTGGGACTTTGGGTCCCCCGTCGTGCAGCTTAGTGGATCCTCGAGATTCGGGGTTCTAGCGGTGTCTACGATGAGGGCGAGCTTCCTTGTGGACGTGGCCACAGGGACCAGCTCTCAGATTGGGAAGAAGGCCCGAAACGGGGTTTTCGGCTGCTGCCTGCCCGTGGAGCTCCCAGACTCTGACGTTTTCAACGCCCTCGGAGGCGGCGGGGAGGACGATGATGGGCAATGCCGACCCGTCTGCGTCGCCGCAAGGCCCGGGCAAAGGCTGTGGGTTGCGGTCGGGAGCGATGTGAAGGGCACAATCAAGTTGAGCTGGGCCGGACCGGCCGGTGGCGGTCTGGCGGGGGCCGAGGTGGGATGGCTGGAGGAGATCGGGAATCCCGAGGAGGGTAACCTGCAGCTGGGGCAGCTGTTCCCTTTCGGTCAGGATCTCTTGTCCATCAGCGCCAAGGCGGTGAGCGTGGTGAGCCTCAAGACCTGCTCCGTGGCCAGAGTGTGGGGCCTCTGCACGGAGGGCGGTGACGGGGAGGGGTCGCCCAGGGTATGGGTGCTCCCAGGTGCGGAGGTTATCTTCCTTTTGGACGAGAACTCGTCGCAGGTTGCTATGCATGACAGGCGCGAGCCTGTGCCACGCCCTGGTCTTGCCCTGCGAACGAGCCGAGACAGTGAGAATGGAAGACAGACAACTGAGAAGGAGGATTCTAGGGCAAGGCCAGCTTTGGCTGCAAAGCCACCCGTTACTAGAGGTGTCGGCGAGGGGGAGGCTATGCCAATTGAGAAGACCTCGCCCGACCTGGAGGTAATTGCCAAGGGCAAGGTTTTTGAGAGGGAAAAATCAGTGGGCAAGGATTCCATTGTGGTGGAAAGACCAAAGATTCCCAGGGCGCAGGCTCAGAAGAGGCAGGGAACGAGGCACAGGAGGGCAAAGAGCAAGGTGGTGGAGATTTCCATCTCAAAACGGGAGGACGCTATCGATCCCAGCAGTCTCGGTTCGGCAGGAGACTTTTTCTCAACTGAGCAAGAGCTGAACCAGCTGATCTCAAACACCATAAGCATGACCCTTGAGTCCCAAAAGCTTGGAGAGGCTAATGGAAATCGGGGGCCTGGCCCGTCGTCTTCTGCTGTTGAGCACCAGGTGGTGCCAGGGGATGTGAGTCCGGAGAGAGGGGAAGAAGGGACGATTTCGCAGAGCATTACAGTGGAGGAAGATCAGTCAACCTTAGCGGTAACAGAGGAGGCGTGCTTGTTTCTCAGCCAGAATCAAGACGTCGTCTTCGATTCTTGGGACTCTTACCTCGGCATCTCGGCCGAGGAGGTCAGGTATGCACTCTAGCTTCCGAGTGACCAATCTCCGCGCTGGATTTTTTTCTGACTCCCAGTTTCTCTTTCCTGACCCGCAGGGAGGTGTTTCAGTCCTGGTGCGCCAGCTTATCGCCTCACCCGAGCAAGCAGGTTGAGATGCAATGCAAGAATACGGCGGTGGAGGAGCTCGCGGCAGCGTTCCAGACCTTGGATGCCTCACTTGCAATACTACCGCTCCTGCAATGGTTCCATATTTATCGTCAGCACACAGGAAAGGTGTTACGGGGAGAGGTTGAGAACATTTTACTCACGGCGTGCGATCAGCTTGGGCTGGAAGTCATCTTGAAGGGGGACTCGGGAGGCAGGAATGGAGGGTTCGAGTCCAGTCCCGGTGAGGCGCCGGAGGAAAGCGAGCTTTTGAGGGGTACGGAGTTGGACATAGAGCGGGCCTTATTGTCTCGACCCTCGAAGGAGTGGTGCGCCATTCTGTCCAGCCTTGCCCTGGACACCCCTGCCCTGGAAGAGGAGAAGTTGAGAAACATCTTCCAAGTTGGCTGGACCTTTGTCGGGCGCGAGTTTGCGTTTGAGCTTATGAACCAGCTTGTGCGCGGTGGCAAGGTACGCACATTTCTTTCTCTTGCTTTATCGCACCTCCAACAGAATCTCCGATGACTGACTACTTTATCCCCCTTTCCTCCTTCTGCTCGGCAGGCGGAGCACGATTTCAGGAGCTTGTCTCACTTTCTGGTGGAGATGCAGCGGAGAGAGGGGGAGCAGGACCGGGTGGCCGCGGATATTCTTGAGCCAATTGGCCACCGGGTGAGCTCCGGTAACCCTTTCACCGCTCTGGAAATCGCCCTCAACCACGACCTTGTGGACGCGGAGACCACGGAGGACAGCCTCAGGGAGGCGGAGAACCTGCTGCACGAGGGGGGCCACTGGGGCCTGAGCTTCGAGGGAGGTCTTTGCTGCCCTGTTTGTGGGCTTAAGATCGCGGGAGAGAATGCTGTTGTCTTCCCTAGCGGAGAGGTCTACCATGAGAGGTGCTGCCCAGAGGACGCGCCTTGCGGGAGCATGCCGAGGACCCTTGTGTAACCGAGTTTTTCTCAGTCTAAACTCCCCCCAAAATTCAATCCCGTAATTCTAATCCCGATTTCCCGCACCGTTGGCTTTGACTCTCGAACAAGTTCGACGAGTGTGCTCGCTTAAGGCCTACCCCGAAGTGCTTGACCTTCAGCGCCTCGCCGGAGCTTGGAAGGGGTCAAAGGTTTGACCTTGGGCGCCGCGTCGCTCGACGTCACCGCCTTGCTGCGCGGTCGCGCGGAAGAGCTGTATACATTCGTGAGCATTGGGGTGGGAAAATAGTGCAAAGGCCAACGCGATGGAGGGCATAGACGAGCTCTTCGGGATGACGGGGGAGGGCTTCAACTGGGAGGCGTGGGAGGAGTCTTGCGAAAAGAAGGGGATAGCCCTGTCCGTGATTGACTCGGTGGTGTCGAGCGCGATCGCGAGGGCGAGGGCTCCGGACCTCCTCGACAGGGTGATACGAAAGTCCGTGGAGGAGAACCTGGAGGCCTGCCTGGACGCCGTCGACCTGAACTTCGTCGCAAGGGCCGACAGCGAGTCTCAGAGGCGGTCCGTGGCGTCGGAGCCCGAGACGGTGCACGCGCCCGCGAACATTGACACCTGGGCTCGGGGCGTGCTCTCGGTGAAGGTCCAGCAAAAGCAGAAGGCCCAGGGACGGTCCAGCAGGCAGATGACCTCCACGCCCCTGAAGAAAGCGAGCCTCAGAGACCATAGCATTTCAGGGGACCAGAGCCCCACGAAGAGCATGAGGACCGGCAGGGAGTCCCTTAAGACCAGCCGCCTGGTTCCCATCGCGGACCACTCCAACCGTAAGAAGCTCACCCAGAAGCAGGTCGAGCTGGAGCAGAGGCTCAGAGACGAGCTGGAGGCCAGGAAGAATGCTCAGGAGGTTCTCAGGCAAGCCGAGGCCAACGACGTCGAGGAGAAGAAGCGGCTGCAGACTCTGCAGCACGAGCTAAGGGGGAAGGAGTATGGCTACGACCAGTCGGGACAGGTAGTGGTCCTGAACCGCCTTGACCCTGACCGGCTGCCCCCACCGTCTGTCGCGCTCAAGTTCAGATTCTCTGGGGCGTCTGTGCCCGAGGAAGGCGCGGGGGGCGCCGCGACTGGCCTTGCGGGCGGCAAGCGTCAGTCGGACTTGTCGCCGGCTAAGAAGCAGCCTGGCCTGGCGGCCAAGGTTGCGAAGCCAGTTCCTGAATTCGTGAAGAAGACACAAAGTGGGCTGCCTAATATGATGGAAAGCATGAAGATCGTTTCCGGGGTGACCATCAAGGAGGGAGACCTGGTCAAGACAGGGCCAAAGGCTGACGGGGCCGCGGGCATGACGAGGAGTGCGTACTTCATGAAGAAACAGCTGGAGTCGACAATGGATCAGGATGCAGGGGCTGGGCTGTCCAGCAACACCAACACCTGGGGTGAGGGAGGGAACACCTTCAATGGCCAGGAGGTCGGCATCCTCCAAATGATTCAGTCCGCCGAAGACCCAATCCTGTCGGCGAGGAAGGCCAGCATGAGTGCCGCGGGTGCCTTTGGCGCCGAGGAGAAGAGCTCCACGGAAGCCCAGCAGGATGAGACGGACATAAACCTCTTGCTGACCAGAGCGCCGGATTGGGGAGAGAACACCCCGGTCTCCCCTGGCAAGGCCAGCCTTCCGAGGCCTCCGAAGCTGCTCAAGCAGCTATCGCCGACGAGGAGTCCGAGGAGTCCGAGGGTGGCCGCCAACAGGTAATGAAGCGCAGGCCCAAGGCCCTTAACGCATGTAAGTTATTTTTCAGATAAGGTTAGTTGAGCGAAGAACTCTGGTTTTTGATGCCAGCCCCAATGCAAGACAGGAACAAGGTCTTGCTCTGCTGCTCCGGGGCGATCTTGAACTTGATCTTGAAGAACTTCTGGATCAGCCGCAGTATTTCCACGCTGTGTGGGGTGAGCGGCCCCATCCGAAGCTGCGAGATCCCATCCTGGCTTGACAGTGCACACAGGGTCAGGGCCAGCGCCTGGTGGGAGCTGTCCACGTACCCTCCCCTCTTTATCTCCTCCAATAGCGTCCTCGCAGCGTTCTCCCCGAGCATCTCTGGCACGAGCTGAACCCCTCTTCCTCCTGGCCCGCCTTCTCCCTCGCCAAAGCCAGGTTCCGCTGCCCCACCGCCGGGCTCCCCCTTGCCGTTGTTCCCGTCTCCCCTCGCCCCCGCGCTGCAAGACTCCTCCGTGTATACCCTGCTCCCCGTGGTAGACTCCCCGATCAGGGCGAGGCCGTACCCAGGGGAGAGCCCGGCCTTGGCTCCGCTCATGTGGTCGGTGAAGATGTACACGTCTGCCAGCAGCTTATTCAGGACGCCCCTTGCGCCATCGACCATCCTCATCGTCATGTGGGGCGGGGTGTTCGCGCTGTAGGCGATTCCCCTCACCCGCTTCACCATCCCCTCGTCCAGGACTCGCACCGACTTGATCGCTTTCACCGTGGGACAGTGCAAGAAGACCTCCCCGCCTGCCAGGGGCCTCATTCCCCTCTTGTTGATCTGCAGCCGCAGAGGCTTTTGCAGGTCATCCTCGCCAACCCCGAACTCTCGCAGGAGCAGGAGCGTGACGGAGCGAAAGCAGTCCACGGACGGATCCACGTCGTCGTTCGTGATGCCGGTGAGCGTTATGGAGGTGGGCTTCTTCCCGAAAAGGCTCAGCAATATCAGCGGCTCCAGGAAGAAGCCTATCGCCCTGGACTTCCCGCAGTCGTGTCGCAGGTTCGCGCCTCCCACGACAATGCCTGGCTTGAACCTGAGGCTGGTTCCTGTGGGCGAGATCTCCACGACGGTCCCGTTCGTCACCTTCTCTATGAGGCGGAGCAGGCACGCCTCGTGCGGAGCGAGGCCGGGGCGCTCGGAAGTCTCCCTAATCTTCTCCACTCGCAGGGTTTTGCCGCTAAGGGTGGACAGCACAAGCGCATGCCTAAGACATTTGGCCCCTTTGAGCGAGACGACGTCCATCCTTCTGTCCCCTCCGCTGGGGAACTCTGCTCGGCAGTGCTGGTCACACTGCTGGCAGGCGGCGCTCCTGGCGTGCCAACTGATTATCGAAGATTGATCGAAGTGAAAAATTCTCAGCATTGAAAAGAGATGGAGCATGGTTGGAGAGAGAATGGAGCTCAAAAGGGCTTCAGCTTGCTATCTTTGAAGAATACTTTTGACAATTTCAAGGTGGCCCGGGCTTCCCACGATGGTCAAGTCCCGCGCCGGCGGAGAAGCCCAAGAAAGGAGGGTCTCAACGCTTTTCACGGCGCCCTCGAATCGCTCCGCGCTCACCTCGCCGGCCTTCACGGCCCTGTAGATGGCGTCAATGGCCTCGTTCTGTAGAGATTCCGAATGGCAGACTGGGAGGAGGTCGGCGCCAGCGTTGAGAGCGCGCACCACGGCGTCCCCGACCGTCCCCGATGTGGTGACCGCTCCCATCTCCATATCGTCCACAAGTACGGCGCCCTTGAAGCCAAGACCTTTCCTGAGGAAGTCCACGATCTCCCTGCTCATCGAAGCGGGCAAGCCGAGCTGCACCTCTGCAGGACTCTGTAGCTCAGGCACCGATAGGTGCCCGACCATGATCGCGGCGACGTCGTTTTCTATCGCCCGCCGGAAGGGAGGAATCTCGGTCTCCAGCAGCCGTGCGCGGCCGTGCTTGATGAGGGGCATCACTTCGTGACTGTCCTGGATCGTATCGCCATGGCCAGGAAAGTGCTTTGCACACGTGGCCACCCCCTGCTCCTGCATCGCTGTTATGAAAGCGCCCCCAAGCTCAGCGACCCTGGCGCTGTTCGAGCTGAAAGCCCGGTCCCCGATGACCGGGTTGTTTGGGTTTGAGTCCACGTCAAGCATGGGGGCGAGGTCCATGTCCACGCCCACCGCCTTAAGCTCCGCTGCCATGACCTTCGCAATGCTGGTCACGGCGCCGGTGCCTGCGGAGCACGAAGCGACCTCCCTCGCCGAAGGAATGTCAGTGAAGCTCTGCTCCCCGCCGAACCTCGCCACTCGGCCTCCCTCCTGGTCCGCCATCACAAGGAGCTTCCTTCCGTGGGCAAGAGCCTCGAGCTTCATATCCGAGCAAAGCGACTTGACCTGCTCCGGCGACTCCACGTTCCTGCCGAAGAGTATCGCGCACACACAACCTACGAGATCAGGAAAACGCGTAAGTGGGGGTCAGCAACTCCTCTCGTTGCGCGCGTCCGGTCGAGGTCACCCACCTTTCGCGATCATCCTCCGGGAGTGTTCGTTCGACTCCCTGCCCGCCGAGTCGAAACCGAACACCACCAGACTCGCGCAGGCCGCCCTGAGGTCCTTATCGTCCATTTTATCCATCCCTCTCGCCCCCCGCCACCCGCACTGCCACCTCGGCTTCGGAAGGGGGGGACGCTTCTAAAAAATCAATCTTGGAGCTGTTGAGGATGTTGGGCCTTTTGGTGGTCCTGGCCGTGCTCCTCCTCTCGTCTTGCGGCTCCTTCGTCCATGCCGAGGCGAGGGAGATAAAGGACTTCGGCCCAACCGCAGGCTATGACTTCGTCGTCGACGTTAGCAGCGCCGTTGACTCCAACCAGTGGTCCTGCCTGACAGGAAATCCACTGAATGCTTCTCACGCCATCGTGAGGGCTTGGAGGAGCCTGGGAAGTTTGGACCCGAACGCCGCGCAAACGATCGCGAACGCGGTCGAAGCCGGCTTCGAGCAGGTTGACGTGTACATGTTTCCTTGCATCAAGTGCTTGAACTTTTCTGCGCAGGTCGAAGAGATGCTCACGGGCCTCGAAGGATCCGAGTACGACCGGGTGTGGCTCGACGTGGAGGGAGCGCAGTACTGGACCTACGACTGTGACACAAACTTGTCCTACTTTGAGACTCTCTTGGGGATCTTGATCAGCAGAATTGGGTCCTCGAGGGTTGGAGTGTACACGAGCAGCCACAGCTGGAACGAGCTCATGTGTGGAAAGTACACCCCGTTCTCGGCCATCTTGCCGCTTTGGGTAAGTCGAACTCGAACTCGCTTTGGATCGCACCAAGAAGCTAACCTTCTGTATCCCCTTCCTTCCTTCAATTGCTCTATGTGAACTCAGTATCCTCACTACGATAGTGACCCAACGTTCAGGGACTGGACGGCATATGGAGGTTGGACTCACCCCACCATGAAGCAGTGGATTGGGTCAGCAACTGTGTGCGGCGTGGGTGTCGACGTCAGCTCGAAGTGGATCATAACCTAACGTAGTTGTATTTCGAAATTGCGAACCAGACCCTCTCAGACCAGACCCACTCGACGAACCAAACCCACATGACATGAAGCCATCAGCACATCTCCATCAACAGGCATCAACAGGCAAAACTGGCTGGAACAGGGGGCCAGGGGGAGGCCTGCGAGGGGCGGGAGCCAGGAGTCATGGGCCCACGGACGGGGCAGAGAGGCGGACTGGTACGGCATCGATGACGGGGGACGGTGCTCGCTAAAAGGCCCGTAATGCGAAGGCCGCCCAACACCGCGGTGGCCTATGTGCTCCTCCTCGCTGTGCTTGCCATCGGTCACGTGCTGGTGCAAAGGAGCCATCTTTATCAGCTCGAAGGCCTCGAGCGTGGCTTTGGCGGGAAGGGCGGGCGGCGGGCAACCCAGGATCTGGCCTCTGTCGCAAGACAGGTTGAGGTACTCCTCAACATCACTGTTCCCGTTCTGCTGGACAAAAGCTCGCTGGCGCCGAAGCAGGCCGGGGTTGGATTCTCGTGCGGGGAATCCCACGTCGTGAAGTTGAAGGGGTTAGTAGCGATGTTTCCTCTCTCCGCAGCTTCCAGTACTAGACCTGACTGACACTACCTCCTGCGTGGTTTCTGACTGCCGCGAACTTTGGCTCCTGCTTCCGACTTCAAGCTACGGCGAGCTCCAAAGAGCGAGAAACTTATCCAAGGTCTTGCCCGATGTTGACGTCTTCTCCGGGAGCGAAGGAGGACGGAGCAAAGCTTTCGACAATTGCGCAGTCGTAGGCAACAGCGGCACTCTTCTCGAGTCTGAGTTTGGGAACGATATTGACTCTCACGATGTCGTCTTCAGGTTTAACCAGGGCATCACGGAGGGATACGAGCCCCACGTCGGGAAGAAGACGACGTTCAGGATTCTGAACAAGCACCAGAGCGGCGCGGCGGTCGAAGTGGGCGAGAAAACCATTTCCACCATACGGGAGATGGGCCAGCTCCGAGCTTGGGTGAGGTCCACGTTGGAGCACCCCAGGAGGGCCGCACTCGTGTTTGACCCGGAGTTTCTGTGCTACTGCTGGAGCTGGGTGGGTCGACGAGGGCACAAGCCGTCCAGTGGCCTCGTTGGAATCGTTCTCGCACTCAAGTCTTGCCACTCGACAACGATTTTTGGCTTCTCGTCGTCGTCATACTACAATTCAGAGGAGCGGCCGCACTATTACGACTGGGAGAGGCCGGCCAAGGGGAGGGAGAGGGTCCACCCGTTTCAATATGAGCAGAAGCTGTACCACCACCTGCACGACCTTGGGTACCTTTCGATAAGGTCCTGATCATGAGCGAGCCAAAGGTGGCGTCTTTCATCAGTGTTACTTTGATCTTCGATTCAGTGTAATTGTGTGTGAATATTTTCAGTGCATCAGCTCGCCCCGCCAGCGACCCAGTTGCGCCCCACTTTTGCTGCGTCCTCGTGCGCTTGCGATCATGGCGGTTCCACTTCCAGGTAAGCGAAAGCCCTTTCCGGGTGATGGCGGGCAAACCCCGCCGGACCTCTCTCCGAGACCACCCAGTCTCCGCAAGTCCTGTCTCCCATCTTGTTTCAGACGAGAAACTAACACCGAACTCAAGGCGAGACCTTGGCTGCCATCGAGGAGGAGTTCGAGTCCTTCAGGCGCTTCAGCGAGGGCTTCATTGACAGGTCGAAGGGTTTGCTCGTCGAACTGGAGCCATTTGGCGGAGAGACGTCCGGGCAGTTCTCTCTGGAGGACAAGGTCTCCAGCCCCATCAAGAATGTGGTCCGGCCGACGAGGCGGGAGCCGCTGAACAGGATCATAGAAGGAGCGAACACCGGGAACGATGCGGTCGAGAGGATTGTGCTCGTGTTTGGGTTTCTCAGGAACGAGGTCCGCGTGCTCAAGGAGAAGGCCTTGGAAAGCACGGTGCCGTTTCTGTTGCTGTTCGGGGAGTCCATGGAGGGCGAGGGCGAGAGCAACTCGGTCAAGGACGGGGACGGTCACCTGAAGTTCGCGAAGGGAATACGGCAGCTGGTGAAGGCGCTCGACCTGGCGGAGCGAACGAAGGCAGTGCTCACCAACCTTGTTCAGCAGTGCTACGCGGTCCACGCCGACTCGGGCGACAATCTGGCCCTGTACAAGACCTTCCAGGACGTAGGATTGAAGTCGGTGTTGACGTCGATAGGGACATGCCTGTACATCCTTCTGCTGATTGACTCTGCCGTCAGGCACAATCCCCTGCTCTTGACGTGCAGCTCGATGTTTCAAGGCACCCTCAGCAGTCTCGCCTCCCAGCCAGAAAAGTACGGGTTGACGCCCGAGGAGGTAGAGAAGCTGACATGGGACCTGCAAAATATAGACGGTCTCATATCCTCCCAGGGCAGCTTTCAAAGCGCCATCGAGCACGTTCTCACCGAGGTCGAGGTAAGCTCAAAGAGCACCAAGCCCCTGCTTAGGCAGATGCACGGTGTTATCAGCGAAAGCCTCAGCCAATGCATCCAGAGGAGCGGCCACGGAGTGGAGTCTCCCTATGAGAACGAGATTCTGCTCCAAAACATGTGCCTCACGATCCTGTACACGTGGATATCTGGAGACGCGACCGACAAGAAGGTGCTGCGGTTATCCGCCGACGTTTCCAAGACGATACCTGCCATACCCCTGTACGCTCACATGGTCATCATCACATCGGATATGCTGGAGCAGCATCTCCACCCGTCTTGGCTGAAGGAAAAGCCCCAGGATTTCAAGATCAAGTCGAAGAAGAATCACCACGCGTTCCTCGCCCAGCTGGACGACACCTTCATGGAGCGCTGCAAGACTCTAATGAATAGCCTGACTTCTTGGTGCATCACAGTGGACGATGAGCTCCCGAAGAACATGAGCTCGACTGATATTTTTGCCTACGCACTCAAAACTCTGAAGGACGGGCTTCACGATGTGGGTTCCCTCCAGGGCACCCTGATCACGTTTCTGGAGCTCCACACGCACCTGGAAAAGCCGGTGAACAAGGCTCAGATGGTGACGGTCTGCCAGGCTGCGGCGATGCTCAAGGTCGTAGAGACCCTATTCAACAAGCGCTCCTCTGTGCTCCTTCAGATGATCCCGTACATGCTAAGCACGGTGCAAGCAAGGATGTTCTCAACGCTCGAGCCACTCAAGAGGAAGCTGGAGGCTGAAATCGAGGCTGGCCCAAAGAAGGGGCTCAAGGGACTTTTGACAGTGAAGGACACCGACGAGGTGAAGCTTGATGCGTTTGCCTTGGTCTCCATTGCCCTTCACGCACTTGATGGTCCAACCACCTCGCAAAGAATTGCCCTGGTTTCGTTTCTGCTCGACTTGTTAAAGGACATGCAGCAAGTCAAGGGAGAGACGGCCACAGATCTCATGGTTCTCTTGAGCTTGTTGAACTTGCTGTACGAGTATGAAAACTTGTTCGACGCTAAGTGCGACACCTCTTTTCTCATTTTCAGTTCCGACATTCTGGGACAATTTTTGAAAGAGGTGTTGGGAGACTTGAAGCTGCACTCGCAGGTGTACAATGTAGTGAGGGCCTTCCACGGGGGCCAGAAGCTCATAGCAAAGAGCGGCCTGGAGAAGGACTGCATGGTGAATTTTAGCAAAAATTTGGAAAACATATTCTTGAACAACTTTGTGGCAACCTTGCATAGAATGATCGAGAATGATTTGAGGTTCCACCTGCACTCGGAGAGAATTGAGGGAATGACGAAGAAGAACCCCCTGGAGGACAAGCAGTCAGACATTACCCCTTTGCTCAGGCTAGATCCAATCGCTTTTGACGTCAGCCTGGTGAGCATTAGGGATCAGATCACGCACTACCTCAACCAAGACTTTTACAACCACACCGCAATTGGTCTGCAGAACTGGAAGACCTACAATGAGATGCTGAATCTTGCTCGGAGCAAGTATGGGCTCAAGCTTTCGGAGATCCACCTTCCACAGCACACCCTGGGTCAGGGACTCGACGTCCTGGAGATCATGCGGAACATCCACGTGTTCGTCGTCAAGTACAGCTACAATCTCCACCTGCAGACGTTTGTGGAGAAGCTCGCGGAATCTGGGGACAGGAAACACTTGAACACCATCAGTATCAGGCACATCGCGAACTCAATCCGGTCCCACGGCATCGGCATCGTGAACACGACCATCAACTACGTGTACCAGTACCTGACAAAGAAGTTGGAGGTGGTCACCACTTTCCTGTACGACGATCACATTAAGTCCAGGCTCAAGCGCGAGATGAAGTTCTTCAACGAAAGTCAGGAGGATTTGGACCATGAGTATCCCTTTGAGAGGGCTCTGGCCTTCAACAAGGATATTCGGAAGCTCGGAGTCACGTCGAGCGGCCTGACGTACATGGACAAGTTTAGGGAGGCCATCACGGAAGTCGGCAACGCTCTGGGCTTTGTGAGGATGATGAGGCTCGGCGCGATGCGCTACTGCAGTCAGGCGACCGAGTTCCTGCCGCCCCGAGAGGGTTCCCAGGGCGAGGAGAAGACGAGCTTCACAGCCCGGGCGAACGGCGAGGAGGAGGACGACTTGGTGGTGAAGTGCACGGAGCAGGTGGACTCCCTCATGGAAAACCTGGAGGCCAAGTCTGCGGAAACCCTCGATTACCTCAACCTTCTCGTCAGCGTCTTCTCGAAAGAGTTGTGCAACGAGAGGTTCTCGCACCTGCAGGATTTCCATATCATCGTTCCCGCGGTCACGCTGAACGCGATCGAGAGCCTGCTCAAGGGGAAGGAGAAGCTAAGCAAGCGGGGCGTGGACAGCGAGGCGACCTTCAGCGATGACGGCTTTGCGCTCGGCTTGGCATACCTTTTGCAAGTTCTCAAGCAAATGAAGATGTTCAACGACATCCACTGGTTCGACGCCGTGCGAAAGCACTACACCGCCGAAAAGGAGAAGCTGCTGGCGTCCAAGCAGGCCACCAGGAGGTCGAGCCTCTTCAGCATGTCCTCCACTAGCGAGGAGGAGCACAACACGCAGCTCCTGCTGGCCCGGCACGAGGGCCACATCGAGGAGTTCGGCTTCTTGGAGTGGACGCTGCGCGCCGCGAACACGTTCTTCCACGACAGGAAGAAGTGAGGCTGCTGTTCGAGGAGTGCAAACCACCTTTTTATTCCAAAACCCAACTGTGTGATTTTAATTTTCTCTCTACCTGTCGTCCATCCAGTCCTCTATCGCCCTCGTGAGGTCGTACATGCAGGTCTTGCCGATGGAATCCAGCAGGGAGACCTGGACCGCGCCTCCGCCCAGGCTCAGCGGGATGGCTTTCATGATCGCCTTCACCTCGGCGTCGTCCACCCTTCCGCTGGCCAGCACCTTCTCCCCGATCTGCTGGGCAAGGACGTTGTGCATCTTCACCGTTGTTGACCCGCCCACCTTGATGTCTTTCACGTAGAGGTGCCAGCCGTTTACGTCGACGTAGACCTCGCCTCCCAGTTTGTACGCCAGGTCCTCGAACGCGTTGAGCTTCTTCGCCACGCCCTCGGTGCTCACGAAGTTGGCAAGGTCTACGAACGAACCGAGAACTTCGTCCTTGCCAAAGTTTGCAGCTCGAGCGGAAGGTGCCCGGCGGGGAGCGAGCGGCCTCCTCCGGGGATCACAAGCAATGCGGAGCGCTGGGGTCTGGAGGATGGGGCGTCCGGACAGCGGACGCATAGCGCGCATAGTCAGCACCATCCTGCGAAACGTTTCGTTGGGATTCAATCCCCCCTCCCCCCCCGGATTCCCGTCTGCCGGTGACGTGCGTGATCCTCAAAACACTTCCAGTGCCGGTGAGAGATCCCCAAGCGGGACGGCGCAAGAGGAAGCCGAACGCAAGCAGGTATGCAGTGGACGACGCGCCCCTGGGCAAAGAACACCCTTACCTCGGCGACGACGGCGAGGGTCAGCCTTACCTTGCACCCCCGCCCCCGCTCCTTTCGTCCCAGGCAACTCGAGCTCGCCCGGGCGCTTGCCCCCGAGGCTATGTCGGACCTCCTGAAGGAGTACGCCCTGCATGAGCTTAGCCCGAGCGACAAGGAAGCGGTCGTGCAGAGGCCGCGCATAGACTTCGGCTCGATCGCGGATATCGTGGGCCCCATCGTGGACGACGTGAGGGAGAGGGGCGACGACGCCGTGAAGGAGCTGACGAAGAAGTTCGACAGGTGCGACCTCGGCGAGGTATGCGTGAAGCTGAGCGACGTGCCTTGGCCCGAAGGGCTGGACAAGGAGGTGACCGACGCCTTCGACACCGCGTTCGAGAACATCAAGGTCTTCCACGAGGCGCAGAGGCAGGAGGTGCTCGAGGTGGAGACGATGCCGGGGGTGACATGCAGGAGGATGAGCAGGGCCATCGGCAGCGTGGGCTGCTACGTTCCGGGAGGCACGGCCGTCCTCCCCTCCTCCGCGCTGATGCTCGCGGTGCCTGCTATGGTCGCGGGCTGCACGACGATTGTCCTCGCAACGCCCCCGAGGCAGGACGGCAGCATCTCGCCGGAGGTGCTGTACTGCGCGAAGAAGTCCGGCGTCACGCACCTCCTCAAGGCGGGTGGCGCGCAGGCCGTGGCCGCCATGGCGCACGGGACGCAGACCTGCCCGAAGGTCGACAAGATCGCGGGCCCCGGAAACCAGTTCGTGACCGCCGCCAAGATGATGCTGCAGAACAGTGAGGCCATGGTCGGCATCGACATGCCGGCCGGGCCAAGCGAGGTTCTCGTCATCGCCGACGCGGGGGCGGACCCCGCTCACGTCGCTGCGGACGTCCTGTCGCAGGCGGAGCACGGGTCCGATTCCCAGTCCGTCCTCGTGGCCATCGAGGGCGTGGACCTCTCGGAGGTTCAGCGTGAAGTCCGGGAGCAGCTTGCGGCGCTCCCCAGAAATGACATGGCCACCAAGGCCCTGTCGCACTCCTTCATCGTCAGGGTGGGCTCGCTGGAGGAGGCCTGCGAGTTCTCGAACCTGTATGCCCCTGAGCACCTTATCGTCAACGTGGACGACGCGGAGAGGTCCCTGGAGATGGTGGAGAACGCGGGGAGCGTCTTTCTCGGCCGGTGGACCCCGGAGAGTGTTGGGGACTACGCCAGCGGCACAAACCACACGCTGCCAACCTACGGCTACGCGAGGATGTACTCGGGCGTCTCGCTGGACACCTTCCAGAAAAAGATCACGGTGCAGAGCCTGAGCAAGGAGGGCCTGGTGGGACTCGGGCCGGCCGTGGAGGTCATGGCGACAGTTGAGGGCTTGGAGGCGCACAAGCAGGCGGTTACGAAGAGGTTGCAGAGCATCCACTCGTCAAATTCCTAAACCAACAAACTGAAAAACCTCGTGCGAAGTCGTGCTTACCCGGCCAACTCTGGTCTCCCCCACCCCCATCCACTGGGCTGGAATAATTGTCTTCCCCTCGCCATCTCCCATCTTCATCTTGGCATTGTGATCTTGGCTGTGCCCCCCCTGCAGGGCACAAGCTGGAGACACAGGCCACCAGAAGCGAGGGGTGGCAAGAGCTCCAGTGCGGCAGACACAGGCAAATATGTCTCAGGAGGACGCGCGAAAGATGGTCAAGAAGGCCACGAAGCTTCTTCAGCCTTCCATGTTGGCCCTGCGCATGAAGCCCGACTGGGACGCAGCTGCCCCCCTTTTCGAGGAAGCCGCACGTATCTTCCTTCGGTACAGGGCGTTCAAGGACGCCCAATACTCCTTCGAGAGGGCGTCCGAGGGGCAGCAGAGGCTCGGCTCCGAGCTGCACGCCGTGAAGCACCTGGAGAGCGCAGCGGAGTGCGCAAGCAAGGACAAGCGCCACGAGGATGCCTGCAACCTGTACAAAGCCGCGTATGAGACCTTCGCGAGCATCGGGAAGGTCGCCATGGGGGCGGCAGCCCTCTCCAGGTGAGCGGGGTCCCTTCCTCTATCTTCGCCCCGATCCAGGGCGCGCTGACGCTTCTTTCCCCTCGCTCTTGTGACCTCCAAACTTCAAGGGGTGCCAAGCTGCTCGCAGATGAGGGAAAGACAGACCTGGTGAAGAGTTTGTACGAGCTTGCGCTGGAGGCCATTGAAGACGAAGGCGGTGTGGACAGTTCCAGCGCTGGATCTCTGGTCATCACGAGCCAGGACCTCTTTGGGGCGTACACCAAGCTTCTCGTGGAGTCGAAACTTCTTCAGGATGCCGCGCGGAACGAGTTGAGATACGCAGCTTTCGTCAGCTCGCTATCGTCTTTCAACGGTTCTAGGTACGCTCTCCGCCGTTTCGCTTCCCTCGACTCTAAGAGACAAAACGTTCAGCCTTCCTGACCCCGGTCCTTTCCTCTCTCCTCTCTTTCCCGCTGCTGGCGCACACACAGATCTCTGTGCCGCGCCTACCTGCAGGCCATCGTTCTGAACCTTGTTGCCGGCAATGGCCAGGAGGCGCTCGCAACGTGGAACGACTGCTTCGACGTTGAGGATTTTATGTCGTCCAAGACCGCCTCGTGCGCCCAGGACCTCTTGGATGCGTGCAGGACGGGGGACTACAAGCACTTCATGGAGTGCGTCACCAGCGGCGGAGTCCTATACGAACTGGACAATGGCATTGCGAGGCTACTGAAGAAGGTTAGCCAGGCGACCTTTGACGAGATCGGGAGGGGCGTGGGAGCGCAAACCCTCACAGTGGACCAGCTAGGGTCGCAAGGGGCTGCGGAGGGAGAGGAGGAGGACCTTTGCTGATGTGGGCGCCGAGGTCAGGGCAAGCGTGAGGCGCTCAGAGGCCACGTGACTGGCGGAGGAAGCAACGCAATTTCGGTGGTTGTACTTTTATGAAAAAGTTAAAATATTGGACGAATATGTGGCGCAGGGCACACACTTGGTCGTCAGGCCAGGAAGCCCAGCTCCTTGATGTACGCCTTGAAGTCGAACTGCCTGCTGGCGTGGTTGAACGTCTTGACCCACCTCGCATACTTCTCGGGGTCAAGGTAGTGCTCGTAGACTCTCTTCGTGAGCATCCTGGCCTCAAAGGCGTTGATCAGCTTTGCGCTCGCGACGTCACCCCGGACGAGGACGAGATCCTTCCTGGCGAGCTCAGTGTAATGCGTCAGCGTGAAGTGTGAGTCCGCCGATAGCGAGTCCTTCTGGAACTCCTCCAGGGTCGTGAGAAGGCCGAGCTTGGACTGCGGGTGCTGCATTTGCCACTGGAGGACCAGGGTCACGTAGCCCTCCGGCTTCTCCAGCGGCACAACGAAGATGGGGCTCTCCTGGGCGTTCTGCTGGAGCTGCTTGAACTCGCTCCTGCTAAGCACCCACCCCACGCGTCCTTCCCGCTCATCCTCGTGGAACTTAAGCCAAGTTTTCGCGATGTACTCCTTTGTCTGACCCGCAAAGGTCTCGAGCTTCACGACCTTGTCCAGCGAAGTCGGCGAGGGCGGGCTCTGCCAGCCGCCCTCCCCGGGCAGTCCCACCAGGCCGGACGACAGGTACCTTTGCTCTTCGGTGGAGCAGCGGAGCGAAGGCGAGGCCGAAAGGCCCCCCCGGCCCCTGAGGAGCGCGGCGGCGGCCGATCTAGACGAGCAAAACCTCGATAGGAGCGCGGCCATCGCCATCGAACCGCGCTGGCAGCTTGACGTGGATCCTGGAACTGTGCCAGTGGCATGCACCGCGGTGCATGCACCGACCGAGAAAAACACCGACGCAACGAAATCTTGAATTTCGTGAGATCAAGTCACTTGATCTTGATTGAAAATGACTTGCGGCAGCGAGAAGCTGAAGCCGGCGCGCGAGCGAGAGAAGAGAAAGAGGGGAGAGCAGCAAAGTAGCAACCATGAAGATCGCGCAGAAGCTCGAGGAGTGCACCAAGAACGGCCAGGTGTACTTTAGCTTTGAGTACTTTCCTCCAAAGACGGAAGAGGTGGGTTTGGGAGCGGCGCGCTGAACCCTCGAGGGGGCCTATCTTGGCCCTCCCGCGGCCCCCGACGGTCGGCTCGCGGCCCGGCTCGCTAACGGTGTTCTCCTCTCCTCGTCCTCGTCCCTCGACCCCCTTCCCGCCCCCTTTTCGATTTCTCTGGGAACAGGGAGTGAACAACCTGTTCCCGAGGATGAAGAAGATGGTCTCCTACGGCCCCCAGTTCTGCGACATTACGTGGGGAGCCGGTGGCAGCACCGCCGACCTGACGCAGGACATCGCGAACCGCATGCAGAAGGAGGTCGGTATCGAGACGATGATGCACCTGACCTGCACCAACATGATGCCGGAGAAGGTGACCGTGGCGCTCGAGAAGTGCAAGGAGGCGGGAATCGAGAACATTCTGGCTCTCAGAGGCGATCCACCAAAGGGTAAGCGAAAAGTTCAGCCCGCAGACCAGGCCTTTTTCTCCAGAGCGTTTATGCTGACCCAACCCTCGCCCTATCTATCGCCGTCGGTCAACAGGCCAGGAGAAGTGGGAGGCCGTCGAGGGAGGTTTTGAGTGCGCGTTGGACCTTGTGAAGTTCATCAGGGAGAAGCATGGCGACTTTTTTGGAATTGGCGTGGCGGGCTACCCCGAGGCGCACCCGGACGCTATCTGCGATGATCCGGAGCAGTTCAAGAAGAACTACGCGGGAGAGCTGGAGTATCTGAAGAAGAAGATCGATGCCGGTGGCCAGATGATCATCACCCAGCTCTTTTACGACGTGGGAAACTTCCTTCAGTTTGTCAAGGACTGCAGGAACATCGGCATCAACTGCCCAATCCTCCCCGGTATCATGCCCATCCAGTCCTACGGCGGATTCATGCGCATGACTGGCTTCTGCAAGACGAAGGTGCCCCAGGAGATCCTTGACACTCTCGAGCCGATTAAGGACAATGCAGAGGCCGTGAAGGCCTATGGCATTCACCTTGGAACGCAGATGTGCAAAACTCTCATCGAGGCGGGAACGCCAGGGCTTCACATGTACTCCCTGAATCAGGATAAGGCGGTCTTGGGCATCCTTAACGGACTGGGGCTCATCTCCATTGAGGAGCCCACGAAGAACCCAACGCCCGCGATTGAGGACAAGAAGGAGGAAGAGAAGGCCACGGCTTAGTTCAATCCTGCTGATGGGGAAGGACATTAAGAGTGTTCAATTTATTCTACACGAAAAAGTTTAGCCAACCTGCAATCCTGCCTCTTCCATCGCAAGATCAAGAAGGAGAGGGTCATCAAAGAATTTGGAGATGGTCACATCCTCACTCATTCCCTTTCTCCTCCTGGTTTTCACCATGAACTCTCTCGCCAAGTGTGGCACGGGGGCTGGCTCAAGAGGCCTCAGTACGATGCTCTTGTCCAGAGGGTCGCCTGGAACTACATGCCAGTGGTCAAAGACACTCAAGCAGAAACTCTGGCCCTGTGTGTGGTACCTCAGGTCCGTCTCAAATCCAAAGGACTCTATCACGGGAAGCTGGGCCTTGACAATGTAAATTGGGGTTCCTGGCTTCGCCGTTTCCTGAATGACATGTCCCCTCCTCCTTGTGAGCACGTTGTAAATGGCTCTCATGCAGTCCGCAGGAGTTTGAATCTCAACCCTGTAAATGGGTTCCATGAGCCTCGGGGTCGCTGTGAGAAAGGATGAGTACGTAACCCTCCTTGCCGTGGGAATGACCTGGCCCCCGCTCCTGTGAATCGCCTCCTCAGCTACGGTTGCGTCCAAGAGCTTAAATTTTACACTCCTGAGGGGCTCATCACAGAGCGGGCCTTCTCTCACGCCCCACTGGAACCCCTGGACCACAGAATTCTTGATAGCATTGACGAGGCTCTTGTCTACCTCAGAAGCAAGAGTGTCATCTAAAAGTGCGTTGGGACCCTGTGTGTCGGGTCCAAACGCCCATACTGACCTTGCTGCCATCAAGTCCCACTCGTACTTCTCCTCAAGGTATTTTCCGAGTCTCTTCTTGGGCCACGCAATGTCGACAGACCCACTTTCAATGTCCTCCGCCAAACCTTTGTCCAGCGGCTCCGCGACCATTGTGAGCTTGTTCTTCTTGTTTGGTGTTTCGGCAAAGCACTTGATTGCCGAGGTCTCCACGACTGTTTCCGCGAACGAAACGACTGGGTCAGCCACCTTGATCTCAATGTCGCTGTACATCTCCCTCAGGTCCCTCAGCACACAGTCCAAGTACATCTCCCCCGTCCCAAGGATTGTGTGCTCCCCGCTCTCCTCAACCTTGGTCACGGCGAGTGGGTAGCTCTTGTTGATCTTTCTCAGACCTTCGACCATCTTGGGCAAATCTTGAGGATTCAGGGGCTCTGCTGCTGTCCGCATCACCGATGTAGTCCTGAACCTCAGGGGCTCAAAGGTATACAAATCCTCCTCATTGAAGTTCTCGTGGACTACTGTGGCCGTCTTGACAATACTGGAATCAATCCCACCCAGTAACACCCAGTTTCCCGCCTTCCCAAGAGAGATCGGAACGCGGTACCTTCCTTGAAAGATCCACACAGAGCTGACAGTAGCAACCGTGCTATCCTCCTCGTCCTCCGGAGAGTAGCTCTCCCCCAAAACCTTCACCCTCTCTCCCGGTCGAATTGTCCCGCTCATCACTCTGCCTAGGGCATCAAAAGCGCTGCAATCGTTTGTGGGAAACAGCTTGCAGATATGAATGACGAGGGGTCCTCTCGAGTTGCAATCATTCATGGACTGAACAATCCTGCTGCCCTCCCGAGGTCCCGTGTAGTGATTTGAAACTTTCTTCCCCGTACCTTCTTGGCTCGGAGGAACAAAGTTGCGGAGCATCTCAACAACGCCGTCCGCTGAGCCAAAGATTGCCTTGCAGACCTCCTTCAGCAGCGGCTTGACATCAAGGCCGAAAGTCGATGGCTTGAGATACACCCCAAACTCATCAAGAATCTCCTGAATTTTCTTTTGCTCCTCCCCCAGCACCACACCGTATATCTTGTACAGGGGCTCAAGAACAAACTCAACAAAAGTTCTCTTCCCACCGTCACCCCTTCCAGAGGGCTTCTTCGCAAAAGTCCTCTTCTCCTGGTCGAAATACTGGTCCCCCCACAGCCTCCTGGAGAACTTGTCCACCGGAATGAAGATATCATGAACCTCACTGTACAGCTTGGCGAATGAAGGCAGGGTGAAGCTCCACCCCGACAGGGAGCTCCCAAACGCGACGTTCCCCTTGGCCGGGCTCAGAGACGGGTATTCCTCCCCACCAGGCACACTCCTGATGAAGTCGTTCACCTCCTCGATCATGTGCCGGAGCTTGTAGTATGCATCGCTCGGCGGGAGCTTGAGCTCCACGATGAGCCTGTCCATCTTGTTGACGAGCAGCGTGATCGCGAGACCTTCCGCCACTGCGGCCTTGATGGCAATCTCCGTTGTAATCATTAGCCCCTCGGCTGCGTCCACAACGAGGAGGATCCCGTCGGAGAGTCTCAGGGACGCCACGAGCTCGTCCGCGAAGTTCACGTGGCCAGGGGTGTCCATGACGTTGCAAAGGTAGGACTTGCCACTCATGCCCTGCAGGACCAAACTCATGGGCGTGGCCTTAATGCTGATCCCCTTCTTCTGCTCGTCGAGCCTGTAGTCCGTGTACCTGAGCGGCTTCCCCTCGCCCCTCTCTCTCAACCCGGACTGCTGGCTACCGAGGCTGTGCGTCTGCTCCACGAACATGTCCACCACCGAGGTTTTCCCGTGGTGCAGGTGCCCTACGATGGACACGTTCCGGATCAGCTCGGGGTTCGACATTAGGCCTGCAAGAAAGTCCTGAGATACCGTGGTGACGGGGACGGACTTCTCCTGTATCTGCCAAACCTTCGTCGCCACAGACTTAACGAGGGCCTCCTCCAGTGGCTGTGCGTCCTCTTCCTCCACCAGCGTTTCGACGTCACCCCCGTATACCTCGTCCGCCGACGGGTAGTACTTTTTGTCCTCGTGAAGCACGATGTGCTGGCCAGGTTCGTCGGCGAGATCGTCGGCCTCCCCCTCCATCAGCCTCTCATTCGCCCGGGCTTCCGCCTCCGCCATCTCCGCGTCGTGGACAACCTCCTCGGAGAAGCCCTCGTCACCTGACGAACCGTCCGAAAGAGGTGGGCCGATGTAGTTGCCGAACTCATCGTACAAATCATCGTCCTCCATGGCTCTCGCTCCCTGCCTCGTCGCGCGTCCGCCCCCCCTCCCTCTTCCAGCCAGCCGCAATGCCTGCCTGCGAGATCGATCCGGGCGGGCCTCCCGGGAGGTCCCTGCCTGGGATTCTGTCAGAATGATTCTGACAGAACAGACGATGGAGAGGCTGAGCCTCGACACGAGTGCGACGATAAGCGAGGGAGACCTCAGGGTCTACGAGGTAAGTCCTCTCGAGTGCGACCCTGGCCGGAGCCTTAAAGCCGCGCGACAGCAGCTCGTTGCCTGACCGGAGTCTTGTTCCCCTTCCTTCCTGCCCATCACCCGCAGGAGAACCTCATAAAGAAGGTGAAAGCGGAGGAATATGAGGAGGCTTTGAAGATAGCGAACAAAAGTAAGCAACTTTTCGCTCTACGCCTTTGACGGCCGTCGGCTCGGCGACTCCTTCCCCGTCCTGGCCAACGCCATTTGCTAACAGAACTCGCTACCCAGTCGTCTCAGCGGGAAAAGGGAACATCATGACGAAAGAGATCCAAAAGCTTTTGTTGGAGAAAATCGAGCTCGGTGAGTCTCGCAGGTCTTCCTGGTGCATCCCGGTCCTTTGGCGCTTCGCTGGTCCTTCAATCGTCCCTCACGGCTTTCTGTGCGTGCGCTGCCGACAACAGTCACAACTTTTACACTAACACGTCCGACGTCACAACGACGACCTCCGTCCCCGAAGAGAACGAATCGAGCTCAGAGTATTCTTCTTCTTCCTCCTCCTCCAGTTCCACTCCGTCTGGAAGCGACAATGAAAACTCCAGTGACGAGAGCTCTGAGGGTGATAGTGACAGAGAAGAGCTGAACGAGAGCGATACTCTTTGGGGAAAGATGGGTCAAGAGTCCGGT